>ERZ857922.583-NODE-583-length-53871-cov-53.638676_pt1 | contig 53871 bp, 55 predicted proteins | sample MGYA00519579_ERZ857922 | MGnify/ENA primary metagenome ERZ857922 (study PRJEB31778, sample SAMEA3449375) | human gut metagenome | biome: human gut; feature: human-associated habitat; material: faeces | place: United Kingdom | collected 2010/2012 ... | reverse complement strand
CCTTGCGGGTGATCTCGATGTTCTCGGCAAAGGGCTTGGAGGAGGCGTCGATCATTACGGAGGTGAAGCCGCCGTCGATGCAGCTCTTGCAGGTCTCAAAGTCGGGGCCGTGATCCAGATGTAGCACGATGGGGATATCGGGGCAGGTCGCTACCGCCGCCTCCACCAGCTTCACCAGATAGGTGTGGTTGGCGTAGGCGCGGGCGCCCTTGCTGACCTGGAGGATCACGGGAGCGTGCTCCTCCTGGCAGGCCTCGGTGATGCCCTGTACGATCTCCATGTTGTTGACGTTGAACGCGCCGATGGCGTAGCCGCCATCATAAGCCTTGGCGAACATTTCCTTGGAAGTTACCAGTGCCATGTCAAAGTCTCCTTTATGATAAATTTTGCAAGTATGCACCTATTGTATGGAACGTTCCTATTGTATCATATTTTTCTGGATTTGCAAGCACAAACTGTTTACAACGGCTATTCTACATGGTAAAATACCCGTTGTAAACACAAAAATTCCGCTTTTGGAGGTATGCGAATATGAAAGAACTGCGCGGCGCGTGTATTATCGGTCAATCCGGCGGCCCCACTTCCGTCATCAATGCCAGTGCCTACGGCGTGATCGACACGGCGCTGAAGTCCGGCGCCATTACCCAGGTGCTGGGTGCCGAGCACGGCATCATGGGTGTACTTAACGATCGGCTGTTCGACATGGGGCAGGAGGATCCCGAGGAGCTGCGCCTGCTGAAGTATACCCCCTCCTCCGCACTGGGCTCCTGCCGCTATAAGATCGCTGATCCGGAGCTGGATGATACGGACTACAAGCGCATCCTTGAGGTCTTCAAGAAGCACGATGTACGCTATTTCTTCTATAACGGCGGCAACGACTCCATGGACACCTGCAATAAGATCAACCAGTATATGCAGTCCGTGGGCTATGAGTGCCGCGTTATGGGCGTACCCAAGACCATTGACAACGATCTGTTCGGCACGGATCATTGCCCCGGCTACGCCTCTGCCGCCAAGTACATCGCTACCTCCATTATGGAGGTCTATCAGGACGCACACGTGTACGACAAGGGCATGATCGTGGTGGTGGAGATCATGGGCCGTCATGCCGGTTGGTTGGCCGCAGCTTCCGCCCTGGCCAGCGAATATGGCGCGGGCCCGGATCTGATCTATCTGCCTGAGACGGATTTCAGTATGCCCAAATTCATCGAAGACGTCAAGAAGGTCTACAATGCTACTGGGAATTGCATTGTGGCCGTGTCTGAGGGTATCCACTATGAGGACGGCGGCTTCGTCTCCGAGGCCAAGGTAGCCGCCAACGACGGCTTTGGCCACGCCCAGCTGGGTGGTCTGGCCACTATTCTGGCCGAAGTGCTGAAGGAGGAGACCGGCGCCAAGGTCCGAGGCATCGAGCTGAACCTGCTTCAGCGCTGCGCCGCCCATCTGGCCAGCGAGACGGATATCGAAGAGTCCTACATGGCCGGCAAGGTGGCTGTGGAAAACGCGGTCAACGGCATCAACGGCCGCATGATCGGCTTTGAGCGCGGTATCCAGAACGGGAAGTATGCCTGCCGCACCAAGCTCGTTCCGCTGGTGGAGGTCGCCAACGTGGAGAAGAAAATTCCCCGCGAGTGGATCAATGAGGAGGGCAATGGCGTGAACCACCAGTTCATCGAGTATGCGCTGCCGCTGATCCAGGGTGAGCCGGAGCTGCCCAAGCAGGACTCCCTGCCCCGCTTTGTCAAGCTGAAAAAGGTGCTTGCTAAGTAAAAACGTTATGCATAAACAGCTGGAAAGTATTTTTGCTTTCCAGCTGTTTTTACATAAAGGTACGCCCTCCGGTATCGCCGGAGGGCGCGTATGTCATTTTGCATTTTTCTGATAGATGGCGTACAGTCCCTCCATCAGCAGATATTTGTCGTACACCACGTGGTTGCGGCAGTATCGGGCGATCACCGGTGCGTTTGGGCCTGTGGCCACGATAGAGGGCTCCGCCCCGCCCAGCGTCTCACGGATACGGTCGATGACCCCATCCAACATGGCGGCGGTGCCGTAGACGATGCCGCTTCGCATACAGTCCTCGGTGTTTTTGCCGATGAGCTGCCGGGGGTGCTCCAGCGAGATATTGGGCAGCTGCGCCGTATGATGGGACAGCGCATCCAGCGACAGCCGCACGCCGGGGAACATCAGTCCGCCCTCGTAGGTGCGCTTCTCTGAGATGTAGGAGATGATGGTGGCGGTACCCATATCGATCATGATGATGGGCACCGGGTATTTTTCCAATGCCGATACCGCGTTAGCCACAATGTCCGCGCCCAGCTGCTGGCTGTTGAATTCCATGCGGATGTTCAGCCCGGTCTTGATGCCTGCGCCCACCACCATGGGCGGCTTGCCCAGAAGGCGCGTCAGCGCCTTTTCCATCATGAAGTTCATAGGCGGTACCACGCTGGATAAGATCGCCCCGCTGACATCGTGGATATCACAGCCGTACAGTGTAAACAAATTCATCAGATCGATGCTGATCTGGTCCGCTGTCTTGCGGCTGTCTGTGTCAATGGATGCCAGAAATTTCAGCGTTTTCTCCCGGTCAAACAGCCCTACGGAAATATTTGAATTGCCGATATCGATGGCCAAAAGCATATATGTCCTCCTCCCTATCCACCTTTCCTACTGGTGTTATCATACCACGCGGCGAACCGCTTGACAAGGGTACGGACGCAAGAAATCTCCCCCGGCAGGGCCGGGGGAGATCGTATATATGCCGCTTATTCCCGCGCCATAAAGGCGTCCGCTTCGTCCACGGTGTGCATATGCTCCAGCATACGCACCACCATGTTGCTGTAACCCCACTCGTTGTCATACCAGGCGATGAGCTTCACGAAGTCCTGATCCAGAGAAATACCCGCTGTCTCGTCAAAAATGCAGGGGCAGGGATTGCCGATCAGGTCGGTGGATACCACCTGGTCGCGTGTATAGCCGATAATACCTTTCATGTACGTCTCGGAGGCGTGCTTGACCTCGTAGCAGATGTCCGCATACGATGCCGTCTTGCTGAGCCGCGCCGTCAGGTCCACCACGGATACGTCTGCGGTGGGTACGCGGAAGGCCATGCCGGTCATTTTGCCCTTCAGGGAGGGGATCACGCGACCCACGGCCTTGGCCGCGCCGGTGGTAGTCGGGATGATGTTGTTGAGGATGGAACGGCCTGTACGCCAGTCACTGCCGCCGCGAGAGTCCACGGCCTTCTGCTTGGCGGTGGATGCGTGGATGGTGGACATCAGGGACTGCTCGATACCGAACTCCTTGTGGATGACATAGGCCAGCGGCGCAAGGCAGTTTGTGGTGCAGCTGGCATTGGAGATGACCTTCATGTCGCTGCGGTATTCATCACTGTTGACGCCGAAGACAAAGGTAGGCGTGGCATCGTCCTTGGCGGGGGCCGTCAGGATGACCTTCTTGGCGCCGCCCTTGAAATGGCGGGAGGCCTTATCGGTGGTGTTGTTGGCGCCGGTGGACTCGATGATGTACTCCGCGCCGCAGTCTGCCCAGTTGATCATGGCGGCATCGGACTCGCTGTATACCTTGATCTTGCGGCCGTTGACGATCAGGTCACCGCCGGCGTGCTCCACAATTCCGGGGAAATTCCGGAACACGGAGTCATATTTCAGCAGATAGACCATGTAGTCCACGTCCGCCTTCCGCAGGTTGATACCGCATACGTCAAAGCGCTCCGGGTCGTCTGCAAGTATACGCAGCACCACCCGTCCGATACGGCCGAAGCCATTGATACCGATCTTGATTCCCATGTGATTGTCCTTCCTTTGTTCCACCGCCCGGGGCGGCCGTATTTGTTCCAAGTACATTATACCAGCTTGCATAAATTTGTCACTATAAAAGTAAAAAATATTTCACAATAATTGAGGTTTTACACCTGTTTTTCTACAGAAAAATTCAAAAAACAAGAAAATCAAAACCAAATGTTCCATACGTTTCAAACTTTGTAAACGTGCAGTTTCTTATGATATACCGCCTTAAACAGAGCAACCAGGCGTTTGCCCGGCTGCTCTGTTATGGAGAATATATCCGGTGTTACAGAATAATGCAGATAAGTCCGCCGCCGCCCTCGTTGATTATGCGTTCCAGCGCCTGGCGCAGCTTTGCCTGAGCGTCTGCCGGCATACGCTTCAGCTTTGCCTGCAGGTCCTCTCCTACGATCTCATGGAAGCTGCGGCCGAAGATGTTGGACTGCCACAGCTTTCCCGTATCGCCCTCGAATTCCTGCAGCAGATAGTTTACCATGTCCTCTGACTGCTTCTCGTTGCCTACGATGGGGGAAACCGTCGTTTCGATGTCCGCCCGGATCAGGTGTATGGACGGCGCGCTGGCTCGCATCCGCACGCCGTAGCGTCCTCCCTGCCGTACGATTTCCGGGTCCTCTAGATTCAGCTCCTCCACGCCGGGCATCACGATGCCATAACCAGTCTCCCTGGCGGAGCGAAGGGCCGGCGCCACCTTGTCGTATTCCCGTTTTGCCTCCGCCAGCTCACCGATGATCTGCATCAGGTCGCCGTCGTCTGCCACCTGCAAGCCGCTGCGCTGGCTCAGCGTTTCAAAGAACAGACGCCGCGGCAGCCGTATTTCCACCTGTGCCACGCCGCTGCCCAGATCAATAGTGCTGGCTGCCGCGCTCTCAATATTTTCGCCTTGGGACAGCGCTGCCAAGCATGGCGGCAGCGCACAGATACATGTCAGCTGGGACGCAGCCTCGCCGATCTCCTGGTACAGTCCGCTGCGGATGGGGTGTTCACCCGGCAGCGCATCTACCCATTCGGGAAGAAAAACATCCAGCTCCCGTAAGGGGAACTGATACAGCAGATCCCGCAGGATATCGCCGATGTCATCCTCCGTCAGTGTCAGGCAGTTGACACAGCGGCAGGTCACGCCGTACCGTGTCTGTATTTCTGCTGCGGCAGCAGCTGCCCTGGGGTCCTCCGGCTGGGCAGAATTTACCAGCACCACGAAGGGCTTGCCGATGTCCTGCAATTCTCGTATGACCCGTTCCTCCGCCTCGCGGTAGTCCTCTCGAGGAATATCCGTGATCGTGCCGTCGGTGGTCACCACAACACCCACTGTGGCATGGTCGGTAATGACCTTGCGGGTACCGATCTCCGCCGCTTCGGTCATGGGGATCTCGTGATCGAACCAGGGTGTCATCACCATCCGCGGCGACAGGTCCTCAAACTGCCCTACGGCGGAGTCCACCATATACCCCACGCAGTCTACCAGCCGTACCGAGAAGGCCGCGCCCTCCGCCAGCCGGAGCTCCACGGCCTCCTCCGGAACGAATTTCGGCTCCGCCGTCATAATGGTGCGCCCAGAGCCGCTTTGCGGCAGTTCGTCCTGTGCCCGGTCCCGCCGGTAGCTGTTTTCGATGTGCGGCAGCACCAGCGTCTCCATAAATCGTTTGACAAAGGTGGATTTTCCCGTGCGGACCGGTCCCACAACGCCGATATACACGCTGCCGCCGGTTCGCTGAGCCATATCCTGATAAATAGACGTTGTCTCCATCATAATGCCATCCTCCGAATGCTGTCTGTTGCCTTATTTCTATGCGCTGTCTCCGTGGTTTAGAAGTGCCTGATTTTCCACAAGAGTAAGGCGGTTTTGTAAAAAAGCCTTGTTCTTTCTGCCTTTTTGTGCTAAAATCAACACAAGGTCAACTATTCGGCAGATCAAAAAGAGTGCGGAGGGTATTGGTATGGAAGAGAGAGGTATTGACCGGCGCGTCAGAAAGACAAAGCGGCAGCTGCGGCAGGCACTGATGGATCTCATGTCTGAGAAGCCCTCCAAATCCATCTCCGTCCGCGAGTTGGCTGAGCGTGCCGACATCAACCGCGGGACCTTCTATATCCACTATAAGGACGTCAGCGATCTTCTGCAGCGGCTGGAGGACGAGATGGCCGAGTGTTTGATCCTGGTCTGTAAGAAATACGCCTACTCCACCAGCGAAGTCGATGCGTTTCCCTACCTGACGGAGCTGTATCGCTTCGCCCAGGACAACGCCGATTTGTGTTTGGTGTTGCTGGGGCCCAACGGCGATCGGGCGTATACCGAGCGTATCTGCGGCATCCTACGCAGTTATTTCCTGCGTGACTTCCTGGCCCGGTTCTATTCCGGGAGCAGCGACCGTATGGACTATTTCTGTTCCTTCATTGTCTCCGGCAATCTGACGCTGACGCTGGAGTGGCTCTCCGGCGGTGCAAAGGAGACACCGGAAGAGATGGCCGCCCTGGCCGGTGCCATCATCATGGACGGCGTCCGGACACTGTGATATATGCAAAGAGACAGGGCAGACGCCCTGTCTCTTTTATGCAGTTCCATCGCAGACTGTGCATCGATGATGACCTTTTCTGTGCCGTGTATCGCGGCACACGCTTTTCCATCACGCTCGATCCGTTCTATTGTCAAATAATCACTCTCCCCATAGATAAAGGCGGCCTCGCGGCCGCCTTTCGTATGTTCTCCAATCAATCCTGCTGCCAGTTATGCCAGACGTTCTGCACGTCCTCATTGTCGTCCAGCATATCCAGAAGCTTCGTCATGCTGCGGACATCGTCCTCACTGGTCATGACAATGTAGTTCTGGGGGACCATCTCGATCTCCGCACTCTCGAAGGAATAGCCCTTCTCCTCCAGCGCCTTGACCACGTCGTTGAAGCTGTCCGGATCGGTGGTGATCTCAAACACGGGGCCGTCGGCCTGCATATCCTCGGCGCCGGCATCCAGCGCGTCCATCATCACGGTATCCTCGTCCAGCTCGCCCTCTTCGTTGTCGATGACGATCACGCCCTTGCGGTCAAAGGACCAGCTGACGCAGCCCTGAGCACCCATGCCCTTGCCGAATTTGTCAAAATAATGGCGGATCTCGGGTGCAGTGCGCTGACGGTTGTCGGTCAGCGCCTCCACGATGACAGCAACGCCGCAGGGGCCGTAGCCCTCGTAGGTGACAGATTCATAGTTATCGGTATTGCCGGAACCCAGTGCCTTGTCGATGGTGCGCTTGATGTTGTCATTGGGCATATTGGCTGCCTTGGCCTTGGCGATAACAGTGGCCAGGCGGGAGTTGTTGTTGGGGTCGCCGCTGCCGCCCTGCTTGACGGCCACGATGATCTCCTTGGCGATCTTGGTGAATGCGGCGCTGCGCTTGGCGTCGGCCGCCCCCTTGGTCTTCTGAATATTGTGCCACTTGGAATGTCCTGACATGGTTTACTTCTCCTTTATGCAGTATTGGATGATCTCGCGGCTGTGCGAGGTCGAACATAAGACGTCGACTGCGGGGAATGCCTCTGCCAACCGGTCTCGCAGTGCGGGACATACCACGTTCTCCGTGGGAAAATGACCCGCATCGATCAAATTTAGCCCCTCCGTGTCCAAAAAGTCGTTATATTTCAGGTCGGAGGTCACAAAGGTGTCGCAGCCTGCGGCGATAGCCTGCGGAATATAGCAGCCGCAGGCGCCGCCGCCCACCGCCACCCGGTGTACTGGCCGCCCTGCGTCCACATAGCGCAGTCCGTTACATCCTAACAATTCTATCACAGAATGGGTGAACTCCACAAGGGGTATTTCACATTTTAACGTGCCGATCCGCCCTATTTTTTCCTCCGTCAGCATTTTCAGGTCGGAAAGGCCCAGCTTCTGCGCCAAAACCTCATTGACGCCACCGGCCGCCGCGTCCAGATTGGTGTGCATACAGATGGCGGCGATGCCGTGGCGTATCAGCTCTGTCAGTACCCTTCCCTGCCGGTCATCGGTGCGGACTGTCTGCACCTGGTGCCATGCACAGTTCATCACCGGATGGTGTGCCGCGATCAGCTGGCAGCCTTTTTCAATGGCCTCGTCCACCACCTGCGGCGTTACATCCAGCGCGACCAGAACGCGGTGCACCTCCACTTCCGGGTCACCCACCAGCAGACCCACATTGTCCCAGCTCTCCGCCAATTCCCGCGGTGCCCAGGCGTACAGATACTGTTCGATATCCCGTACCGTTGTCATAGGGTTTTCCTCTTTTCTTCTATCTGCTGTGCCAATGCTTCCGCGGCCTCTGCTCGGTGCAGAGCGTTCTCTCTGCCGCTGCGGCGCAGACCTTCCGCAATATGAAGCAGCTTTTCGGCGTGCTGGGTGAGATAGTCCGCATACAGCGGGTCGCCGTCCAGCAGAACACCGGTCAGCGTCTGTAATTCAGTCAGCGCCGGACAAATACCGCCGTTCACGCGCAGCACCGGATACAGATAATTCTTGTCCCACACCAGTCGCTCATCTGTAAAGGTGTACCCATTTACGGATAGCCATCGGCGCAGCTCTGCGGCCTTTGTCATGGGTTGAAGCAGCAGCGTATGCGCACCGTCCTTCGTCCATGGCGCACTTTCCAGGATGGCGATGATGGTCTCTCCGCCCATGCCGGCGATGATCACTGTATCCGTTTCCTCCGGAGAGATATTGGCCAGCCCATCACACAGGCGGAAGCTGATACCCTCCACGCCATATTCCTCCGCAGTCCGCCGCGCGTGCGCCAGAGGCTCTGCGCCGATGTCCGCGGCAATGGCGCTTTGGATACGCTCCCTTTGCAGCAGCCACACCGGCAGATACCCGTGGTCCGTGCCGATATCTGCCAGACGGCAGCCCGCCGGTGTCATGTCCGCCAGCAGCTGGAGCCGCGGTTGTAATTGCAGTCGTCTCTCCATATTTCCCTATACAAATGGCCACGCATACGCAAGCGCATGCGTGGCGTTGTTTTTTGCTTACTCCGAGATGGGCTTGTTGGCTTCCTCGTTCACCAGCTCCAGCAGCTTGTCCACATCGATGCCGTGAACGGCGCAGGCCTCCTCCACCGTCTCGCCGCGGGAGGACGGGCAGCCCAGGCAGTGCATACCAATGGACAGGAAGATGGGCGCGGTCTGGGGCGCAACGTCCAGAATATCACCGATAATGGTGTCTTTCGTGATCTCGATCATGTTGGAAAACCTCCAAATACAATATTGTGCTGATAGTATACCCCAAAATGCCGGAACTTTCAACAGGATTTTTCTCATCCTGCGCTATAAAGAACCGCCCTCCGGCGTACCGGAGGGCGGTTATTCTATCTACTTAACAGTGTGCAGTCAGCAGATCAGCCGTTCTCACGCATCTTGGCGAAGCAGTCGCTGCAGTACACAGGACGATCGCTCTTGGGCTCGAAGGGCACCTTGGCCTCGCCGCCGCAGGCAGCGCAGACAGCGGTGAAATACTCGCGGGGACCACGGGCAGCGTTCTTGCGCGCGTCACGGCAGGCCTTGCAGCGCTGGGGCTCGTTCTGGAAGCCGCGCTCAGCGTAGAACTCCTGCTCACCGGCGGTGAAAACGAACTCTTTGCCGCACTCTTTGCACACTAAGGTCTTGTCTTCGTACATGATTTTACCCTCTCTTTGAGAAAAAATATATTGCGCTCAGCCTTTGCTGATATCGCCGGATAGAAGCTGCCGCGCTATTTTGCGGCGCAAACGCTGCACGGCGTTGTCCACCGATTTCGGGGACCGGCCCACAGTTTCTGCGATCTCACGGCAGGTGAGACCGTCCAGATAATACCCTAAAATCTTTACCTCGAATTCGGACAGCAGCTTGCGCGCGTTTTCCAGCAGAGCGGCAGTTTTTTCGCAGTCGATGACCCAACCCTCGGGATCGACGTGGGCAAAGGAGAGATTCGCGTCAAAGAAAGAGGTGTCCAAAGGAACGGCTTGGTTCAGAGGTGAATGCTTTCCAGAGGCGGCAGCACGCAGCACAGAATACAGCCGCCGACGAATGCAGGTCTCGGCAAAAGTGCACAACGAGGCCTCGTGTCCTGGCTCGTACTCCCGTATTGCCTTGATAAGCCCGAACATTCCCTCCTGCAAAAGGTCCTCGCTATCCCCTCCCGCCAGAAAGTACGGACGGGCGCAGGAGCGCACCAAACGGTGGTAACGCCCTACTAGGATCTCCTCGGCGTCGCGGCTGCCCTGCTTTACCAGAGCGCACAGCGCCTCGTCGCTCAGCGTCTGCAGATGGTCATATTCAGCCCTTGTATCATTCACCATACGCTATTATACCTTTTTACAAAATAATTTGTCAAGTCAATCGTGTAACTTTGTCAAAAATAACTCAAATTTGACGGCTTTCTTACGGAGAACAACCGAAAAATTCCACCGAACCGTCTCTGCGCACTACAATTCCAGCTGCTGCTGGCCCGTAAACGCAATGTGCAGATGTGCATAGGCCTTCTGCGTGACGCAGCGCCCTCGGGGCGTTCGGGTCAAAAAGCCGATCTGCATCAGGTATGGCTCATACACATCCTCCAGCGTCACCGACTCCTCGCCGATGGTGGCCGCCAGCGTGTCCAGACCTACCGGGCCGCCGCCATAGTTTTCAATAATGGCCTGCAGCATCCGTCGATCTACGTTGTCCAGACCCAGATAGTCTACCTCCAGCGCCAGCAGCGCCTTGTCCGCTACGGACTTGGTGATAACGCCGTCGGCCATCACCTGGGCGAAGTCCCGTACCCGCCGCAGCATCCGGTTGGCGATACGGGGCGTGCCCCGGGACCGCCGCGCGATCTCCATAGCGCCCTCCGGTTCAATAGACACGTTCAGGATGCCGGCGCTGCGCGTCACGATTTTTGCCAGCTCCTCAGGCGTGTAGAGCTCCAGCCGCAGCGTCACGCCAAAGCGGTCCCGTAGCGGTGCAGACAGCGACCCTGCCCGTGTTGTGGCGCCGATCAGGGTGAATTTCGGCAGATCCAGCCGGATAGAGTTGGCAGAAGGTCCCTTGCCGATGATGATATCGATGGCGTAGTCCTCCATGGCCGGGTACAGGATCTCCTCCACCGCCCGGTTCAGCCGGTGTATCTCATCCACGAACAGGATATCGTTCTCACTCAGGTTCGTCAGCAGCGCCGCCAGGTCCCCGGGCTTCTCGATAGCCGGTCCGGAGGTGATGCGGATATTCACGCCCATCTCCTGGGCGATGATGCCCGCCAGTGTGGTCTTGCCCAGTCCCGGAGGGCCATGCAGCAGCACATGGTCCAGAGACTCTGTCCGCCGCCGCGCCGCCTCAATGAAGATCGACAGGTTTTGCTTGGCCTTCTCCTGCCCAATGTATTCCGCCAGTGTGTGGGGCCGTAGAGAACCTTCGTTGGCATCCTCACTGAGAAACGTTTTGGCGACGATAGGCTCCTCGTACAGGTCCGCCCCGAAATCAATGCTCATGTGCGCCCCTCCTCTACTTCATCATGCGCTTCAGCGCCTGCCGGATGATGTCCTCCAGCGTCAGCGCTTCCATGTCAATATCTTTCAGCGCTGCGGCGATCTCCGCGCTGCCGTAGCCCAGCACCGCCAATGCCGACTGCGCCTCACTTTTCTTGCTGTGGGGCACCGCAGCCATCGCGGGCGCGCCACCCTTAACGGATGTGCCGCCCAGCGCTTCCTCCCGTGCCAACTTGTCCTTCAGTTCCAGTATCACCCGCTGAGCGATCTTTTTGCCGATGCCGTTGGCGGCAGTCAGTGCTTTTTCATCCTCTGTCACCACCGCCAGCGCCAGCTGCTGCGGTGTTACGGCGGACAGGATAGACAACGCCGCCCTGGGGCCTACGCCGGATACGCCGATCAGCAGCTTGAAGCTCCGCAGCTCACTCTGATCGGCGAAGCCGAACAGCTCCATGGCATCCTCGCGTACATTCAGATAGGTGTACAACTTGGCCGGTGCGCCCTTTTTCAGCTGGGAGAGCGTATAGTTCGTCGTGGCACAGGCGTAGCCCACGCCGCTGCAGTCGATGACCGCCAGCCCCGCATCGATCTCCGCCACGGTGCCGTTCACATAATAATACATATCAGACAGTCTCCTTCACGTCGGGGTCCTTACGCCGCAGCAGGCTGGTAGCGCTGCGGGCATGGCATATGGCGATGGCCAGCGCGTCTGCCGCGTCGTCCGGCTTCGGCACTGCCTTCAGCTTCAAAAGCCGCTTTGTCATGTCCATTACCTGCTTCTTGTCCGCCAGGCCGTAACCGGCCACCGCCTGCTTCACCTGCATGGGGGTATATTCGAATATGGGTACGCCCAGTCGCTCCGCCGTACACAGAATCACACCCCGCCCGTGGGCCACGGCGATACCTGTGGTGATGTTTTTGCTGAAAAACAGCTCCTCAACGGCGATCTCATCAGGCTTCAGTTGGGCGATCAGCGCGGTCATGTCGTTTTCGATCTGCACCAGACGTGTCGCCAGCGGCAGTCCCGCCTCGGTAGTCACAGCGCCGTATTGCAGCATTCGCACACTGCCCCGGTTCGATTCGATCAGCCCGAAGCCCACAATGGCGATGCCGGGGTCAATGCCCAGTATCCGCATAGCTGCGCCCACCTCCCAACATTTGTTCTATTATAGCAAACTGGAATAAAAATAGCAATAAAAACCGCCCGGAAAACCGGGCGGTTTGATAGGCTGTTATGCACGGGGGTGCGCCTTGTTATATACATCCTTCAGCTGCTTTTTGATAACGTGTGTATATATCTGCGTGGAGCTGATATCCGCGTGACCCAGCATCTCCTGAATGGACCGCAGATCGGCGCCGTTTTCCAGCAGGTGTACGGCAAAGGAATGGCGCAGGGTGTGGGGGGTGATATCCTTCTCGATGCCCGCTTTTTCCTGATAGTACTTGATGATCTTCCAAAAGCCCTGACGACTCATGCGTTCGCCGCTCATATTCACAAACAGCGCATGCTCTTCCTCATCGGCGATGAGCCGGGGACGAATATCCCGCACATAGTCCTCCAGAGCCTTCACCGCAGCGGTGTACAGCGGCACGATGCGCTCCTTTCCCTTGCTGCGGCAGCGGATAAAGCCGGCGGACAAATTGACATCGCTGACATCCAGACCGATCAGCTCACTGACTCGAATGCCGGTGGCATACAGCAGCTCCAGCATAGCGTGGTCACGGAATCCCTTTTCGTCCACGCATTTGGGCTGCTCCAAAAACAGCTCTACCTCCCGGTTGGTGAGGATCTCCGGATATTTCCTCTCCACCTTCATGGCCACTACGCTCTTGGCCGGGTTGCTCTTCACAGCGCCGCACTGCATCATATAGGCATAAAATGACTTGATCGATGCTGTGGACCGCGTGACTGTGGCGGGGCTTTTGCCGCTGTGGGTCATATGCAGCAGATACTCATTGATCGTCTCTTTCTTCACCTTCCGCATATCCGTTACGCCAACGGAAAGCAGCCAGCTGTGAAACTGGGTCAGATCACGTATATAGGAGCTGAGGGTATTGGCGGAGGCGTGCTTCTCCTCAGTCAGATAGTCGCGGTATGCCGCGATAAAGTCCGTCATGTGTCCCTCACTCCTCTCTCTTTCAAGTCAAGCCTGGCATCAGCCATGCAAAAAGCCGCGGCACCAGGGCGCACTCCGCCACTGTCCCGGTCAGCAATACAAACACACAGATGATCACGCTCCGCCGGTCTCTCACCTCCGGCTTTTGACGTTCTGCCCGGCGCCACGCACACGCAAAGCTGTCCGCCGCTATCGTCAGCAGACATGGCATGGTGAACAGACACCGCAGTCCCAGCGCCGCCAGCGCCAATACCACGCCCTGCTTTCCCAGTGCAGCGGCAAAGCACTGCACCGCGAACGACAGGAAAAAGCCCTGGGCCGCGCACGTCAGCGGGATCAGCATCACGCCCCAGGCTGTACAGCCCAGCAGAAACGCCGCGGCCGGATAGCGCAGATAAGTCCATAGGACCTGCCACAGCCCCGCGCTGCGCGGTTCTTCTGCATTCAGCCTCGCATAGCCTGTCACATAGCGGCTCAACGACAGCAGATCCTCCGACGCCACAGTCCGACCCGCTAAAAAGCCCGCCAGGATCCCGGCGGCAAGAAACAGACACAGTATGTACAGCCGCGCCTTCGGCGGCTGGAGAACAGGCATATGGCGACGATGCAGCTTCATAGGGCTCACCTCGTCCACAGTGTATGAGCCAAGCCCTCTCGATAGACGTGCCAAAACGTAATAATAAATATATGGCATAATTCACAAAACCGCAAGAGGTTTTCCGCAAAAACATATTTTTTGTAAATTATGTCAAAATGTTATGTCAACTTAATTATGTAAACAAGGTATACCGGGGTGCTGACGCGGTTTATAAAAATGCCGAAATCCCAATATCCGGGGAAATGCCGAAAATACCTGCACCATATCTTGAAAAGCGTGATGCGGCGAACGACTCCCCTGCCGCCCGCCGCACCGTCGGATAAAAAATGCCGCAAAAACACGTTTTCGTTATTTTAACCATGCGCCGCTTTATGTTACCGCCCGTTTTCGACGGTCACCGCTCTTTCTGTGACCGCTGCGGGGCCTCCGCCGCTTCTGCTTCGTTCCGATCAGTCCCGCCAAAAGGCCGCCGCCCCACACGGCGCAGGTCTGGGCAATGCCGCTGCCGGCAAAATGTATCGCCTCGTTTCCCGTCAGCGCCGCGATCCACATTGCACCATATACACAGGCGGATACTGCCAGCGCCCGAGGCAGCGGACCATCGCCGCCCTGCCGTATGGCCATACGTCCGCCGCAGAAGCACGCCAGAACGCTGCTGCCCCATACCAGCGGACCCATCGCGCGCTCCGGCACGATCCCCCGCAGCAGGAGCAGTGACGATACGCCCAGTGCTGCCAGCAGTACGACTGCCGCTGTGGCGGTGCCCAGCCACGTTCCTTTGCCGGCCAGTTGCTTCCAAGACATAAGAATACCTCCCGCATCAGCTTTGCTTCAGCTTATGCGGAAGGTCTGCATCACATGATACACCGGTACTGATCGCTGTCAGCGCAAAAAGAGCGCCGCCCTCCGGGCAGCGCTCCTCTCGGTCTGTATTACTCGGCGTCGGTTTTGTCAGCCTCAGCGGGAGCCTCGGTGACCTCATCAGAGGTCTTCTCCTCCACAGCAGGAGTTTCCTCCGCGGCCTCTTCCTTCTTAGCCTTCTTCGCCGGACGCTGCTGGGCGGCAGCCTGCTCGTCCAGGGTACCTACCTGGCCGATAGCGGACTTCAGGAACTCCACGCGAACGCGGTCCTCGCTGGTCTCGATGACCACAGTACGGTCGGTGATAGCCACGACGCGGCCGTACACGCCGCCGATGGTGGTCAGCCAATCGCCCTTCTTCAGAGAACTCCGCATCTCCTCGGCCTGCTTTTTCCGCTTGTTCTCGGGGCGGATCATCAGGAAGTAGAAGATGGCGATCATCAGGACGATCATCAGAATGGTGGAACCCATGCCGCCGGAGGTGGTGGCAGCGGCAGCATCAGCGTAAGCGATCTGAATCATGGAACATTACTCCTTTAACAACAAAGTGATACTATTATACATAGTTCTTTTGCTTTTGGCAAGAGGTTTATATCTTCTCCGCCAGTTTTTTACTGTATTCCTCCCGGAATGCGTCAAAGCACCCGTTGTCCAGGCTGTCACGGATACGCTCCGTCAGCTTGTTGTAAAAATACAGGTTGTGCATCACCGCCAGGCGCATTCCCAGCATCTCCTCCGCTGTAAACAGGTGCCGGAGATATGCCCTGCTGAACTGCCGGCACACCGGGCAGTCGCATTCCGGATCGATGGGCTGTTCATCCAGCTTGTATTTGGCGTTTTTGATGTTCAGCGTGCCCTTCCAGGTAAACAGCTTTCCGTGCCGCGCGTTGCGCGCCGGCATCACACAGTCGAAGAAGTCCACGCCCCGGGCCACACCCTCGATGATGTTGCTGGGCGTGCCCACGCCCATGAGATACCGCGGCTTATCCGCCGGCATATACGGCTCCACCGCGTCGATGATCTCATACATCACCTCCGTGGGCTCACCCACCGCCAGTCCGCCGATAGCATAGCCGTCGCAGTCGATCTTGGCGATCTGCTGCATATGCCATATCCGCAGATCGGCGTAGGTGGCGCCCTGGTTGATGCCGAAAAGCATCTGTCCGGGGTTTACCGTGTCCGGCAATGCGTTCAGCCGGTCGTGCTCCTTTTTGCAGCGTTCCAGCCACCGCAGCGTCCGTTCGCAGGAGGCCTTGGCGTAGTCATAGGGCGCGGGGTTTTCCACGCATTCGTCAAAGGCCATGGCGATGTCGCTGCCCAGATTGCTCTGGATACGCATACTCTCTTCCGGCCCCATGAAGATGCGGTGTCCGTCAAGGTGGCTGGCAAACGTCACACCCTCCTCACTGATCTTCCGCAGCCCCGACAGCGAGAATACCTGAAAGCCGCCGCTGTCGGTGAGGATGGGGCCATCCCAGCGCATGAACTTATGAAGTCCTCCCATTTGCCGCACCACATCGTCGCCGGGGCGCAGGTGCAGGTGATAGGTGTTGGACAATTCGATCTGCGTCCCCAGCCGTTCCTTCAGGTCGATAGCGCTGACGCCGCCCTTGATGGCGGCCTGGGTGCCCACGTTCATAAACACCGGTGTCTGCACTTCGCCGCCATGGGCACAGGTAAACACACCTCGCCGGGCTTTTCCCTCTTTTTTGATGACCTTGAACATTTCTCTCCCCTGCTTTCACTGAATAAACATCGCATCGCCAAACGAGAAGAAGCGGTACCGTTCCTCCACCGCCTGCTGATAGGCCGCCAGCACGTGCTCTTGTCCCGCCAATGCCGATACCAGCATGATGAGTGTGGACTCCGGCAGATGAAAGTTTGTTACCAGTGCGTCCAGCACCTTGAACTTGTACCCCGGATAGATAAAAATATCTGTCCATCCGGCGCTGGCACGCATGGTTCCATCCTCCGCTGCCTGAGATTCTATCGTGCGGCAGCTGGTGGTACCCACGCAGATGACCCGCCCGCCGTTTTTCTTCGTCTCGTTGATAAGATCGGCCGTCTCCTGGGGGATCACACAGTATTCACTGTGCATGGTGTGGTCGGTGATCTCGTCCTCTTTCACCGGTCGGAAGGTCCCAAGTCCCACATGGAGTGTAACGTACCCTACCTTTACACCCATTGCCTGTACTCGCTCCAGAAGCTCCGGCGTGAAATGCAGCCCCGCTGTGGGCGCCGCCGCCGAGCCGTTGACCTTGGAGTACACCGTCTGATAGCGCTCCTGATCCTGCAGTTCCTCCTTGATGTACGGCGGCAGGGGCATCTTGCCCAGCCGCTCCAGCACCTCCAGGAAGATCCCTTCATAAGAGAACTTTACCAGCCGATTGCCGTCGGGCAGCTCGTCCACCACCTCCGCCGTCAATTCACCGCTGCCGAAAATGACCTGTGCGCCCTTCCGCAGCTTCTTCCCCGGACGGACAAGGCACTCCCACACATTGTCGCCCCGGTCGATAAGCAGCAAAATTTCGCAGGCTCCGCCGCCGGGCAATCGGTGCCCCAGCAGCCGTGCCGGCAGCACCCGGGAGTTGTTCAAAATCAGGCAGTCGCCCGGACGCAGATACTCCGGCAGATCGTAAAAATGCCGGTGCTCTACCGCCCCCGTTTTCTTGTCCAGCACCAACAGCCGTGAGCCGTCCCGCCGTTCCAACGGTGTCTGCGCGATCAGCTCCTGCGGCAGGTCAAAGTAAAAATCGTGTGTTTTCATCGTGTATCACTCATTCATTCAAAATTTGCACACCGCGGGATATTATAGTATATTTCCCGCCTTTATGCAACGTTTTTCCCGGGAAAAGTTCCTTTGCATAGGGAAAAGCCGCGGTCATACCGCGGCTTTTCCAAAAAACGATGGCAATAATTACAGATGCAGCGCACAGCTTACACCAAAACAGCCTTGTGGAACACCTTTTTGCCCTTTTTGATGACCACGCCATCACCGGTGAACTGCTCGCAGCCGAAGGTCGTCTCAATGGCCGCCACCTTCTCATCGTTGACGGAGACGCCGCCCTGCTGCACCAGCCGGCGCGCCTCGCCCTTGGAAGCGGCCAAACCGCACTTCACCAGCAGGGTCAGCACGTCGATGCTGCCGCCGCCGAAATCATCGTTGGTCAGCTCGGTAGTGGGCATATGCTCCGTGTCGCCGCTGCCAGCAAACAGCGCCTTGGACGCGGCCTTGGCCTTCTCGGCCTCCTCCTGGCCGTGGACCAGCTTGGTCAGCTCGTAGGCCAGGATCTCCTTGGCCTCGTTCAGCTGAGAGCCCTCCCAGGTGGACATCTTGTCGATCTCCTCCAGCGGCAGGAAGGTCAGCATGCGGATGCACTTCAGCACGTCGGCATCATCGATGTTGCGCCAGTACTGGAAGAACTCGAAGGGGCTGGTTTTGTTGGGGTCCAGCCACACGGCGCCCTTGGCGGTCTTGCCCATCTTATTGCCCTCAGAGTTCAGCAGCAGCGTGATGGTCATGGCGTGGGCATCCTTGCCCAACTTCTTGCGGATCAGCTCCGTGCCGCCCAGCATATTGCTCCACTGGTCGTTGCCGCCGAACTGCATGTTGCAGCCGTAGTGCTGGAACATGTAGTAGAAGTCGTAGCTCTGCATGATCATGTAGTTGAACTCCAGGAAGCTGAGGCCTTTCTCCATGCGCTGCTTGTAGCACTCGGCCCGCAGCATGTTGTTCACGGAGAAGCAGCCGCCCACCTCGCGCAGCAGCTCGATGTAGTTCAGCGGCTTCAGCCACTCGGAGTTATACAGCATCAGCGCCTTGCCGTCGGAGAAGTCGATGAACTTCTCCATCTGGCGCTTGAAGCACTCCGCGTTGTGCTTGATGGCATCCTCGGTCAGCATCTGACGCATGTCGGTGCGGCCGGAGGGGTCGCCGATCAGGGTCGTGCCGTCGCCGATCAGGGCGATGGGCTTGTTGCCCGCCATCTGCAAACGCTTCATCAGGCACAGCGCCATAAAGTGGCCCACGTGCAGGCTGTCCGCCGTACAGTCAAAGCCGATGTAGAATGTGGCCTTGCCGTTGTTGACCATCTCGCGGATCTCTTCTTCATTTGTGACCTGTGCGATCAAACCGCGGGCCACCAGTTCCTCATAAATACCCATAGCTTCAATTTCCTTTCTGTATGTTCATTTGTTTTCTTGTGACAGGGAATAAAAAACGCCCCCTGTCATCTCGACAGAGGGCGATGCAGACGCTCGCGGTACCACCTCATATTCGCCATGCCCTCGCAGACACGACCTCGTTGGGTGCAGACACACCCTACCGCTGTAACGGGCGGACCCGACACATCCCTACTGGCTCACGCGAACGTTCGGGAGGCTGCTCCGGGATGTATTCACTCATTTCTTCCTCTCCTCCTTACACCGGCCGGAGGCTCTCTTTGCAGGTCTGAAATGCGCTACTTATTCCCTTCATCGCTGTTACAGTATCAAGTTGAGGTTATTGTAGCAGATTTTTTTCGTTTGTCAACCACTATTTTCATGTTGCGAAAAACAGCTACAGCTCCGCCCTGAATTTCTCCGCCTGTACCAGCAGCTCCTCTGCCCCGTCCAGCATAGTCTGGGACACGTGGCTGCCGCCGGTGAGCCGCGCCAGCTCCCGCCGCCGCTGCTCTCTGTCCAGCCGCCGCACCTCTGTATAGGTACGGCCGCCTCTCTCGCCCTTCTCCACGGAGAAGTGCGTGTCCGCCATAGCCGCCAGCTGCGGCAGATGGGTCACGCACAGCACCTGCTTTCTGCGGCTGATACGCGCCATCTTCTCCGCCACCTTCTGGGCCGCCCGACCGGAAACGCCGGTGTCCACCTCGTCGAACACCATCGTCCCCACGTGATCCTGCTCACTGAGCACGTTCTTCATAGCCAGCATGATCCGGGCCAATTCGCCGCCGGAGGCGATCTTGTGGATGGGACGCAGCTCCTCGCCTACGTTGGCAGACATCAAAAACCGTACCGTGTCCATGCCGTCGCTGTCCAGAGGCTTTTCTGCAAAGTCCACCGCAAAGCGTATCTTCCCCATGTCCAGCTGCTGTAGTTCTGTCAGTATCTGCGCCGTCAGCCGATCCGCCGCCGCCTTTCGGGCATCGGACAGCGCCTGCGCCGCCTGCCGTGCCTCCTTCTCCGCCTTGGACAGCGCCTGCTCCAGCCGCGCCAGCGTGTCGCCGGCATCCTCGATCTGCGCCAGCTCCGCCTCGCACCGGGCCTGATAGTCCAGCATATCCTCCACGGTCGCGCCGTACTTCTTTTTAAGCCGGTACAGCAGGTCCATCCGGCTCTCCACCCGGTCCAGCTCACCGGGCGACACATCCAGCTCGCCCCGCTTGTCCTCCACGGTGGCCGCGATGTCGTAAACTTCACTGTACGCCTCCCCCAACCGTTCATACAGCTGGCCGAAAGCGTCATCCAAATGGCGTACGCCGCCCAGCGCGTCCTGGGCCTGCCGCAGAGCGCTCAGCGCCCCGCCGCCGCTGTCGTCACCGTTCAGGGCATAGTCCGCCCCGGCCACCGCGTCCAGGAACTTCTCCGCGTTCCGGAGCATCCCCCGCCGCGCTGTCAATTCCTCTTCTTCACCGGGCGTCAATTTTGCCCGACGAAGCTCCTCGATCTGATATTGCAGGGTGTCTACCCGCCGGGCCTTTTCCGCCTCATCCATCTGCAGCGCCCCGATCTGCCGCCGTATATCTGTAAAGTTTTTATACTTCTCAGCATATGTAATTGCAAGACTTTCCACCCTGCCAAAGCTGTCCAGATACACAATGTGCTGCTCCTCGTCCAGCAGCTGCTGCCCGTCGTGCTGCCCGTGGATATTCAGCAGTCGGGCACCCAGTGCCCGCAGCTGTCCCACTGTTACCGGACGGCCGTTGACCCGGCATACGTTTTTGCCGTCGGTCTGGATCTCCCGCTGCAGCAGCAGCGTCCCATCCGCCTCCGGCTGGATGCCCAACTCCTCCGTCAGCTCCGGTGCCATACCGGAAAAAGCCGCGCTGACAAACGCCTTTTCAGCCCCGGTGCGGATCAGCTCCCGGCTGGTCCGCTGCCCCAGTACAGCGCTCAGACTGTCGATAACAATGGACTTGCCCGCGCCGGTCTCACCGGTCAGGGCATTGAACCCCGGTGCGAATTCAATATCCGCCGCCTCGATAATAGCGATATTCTCAATATGCAGCAGCTCCAGCATACCGATCTTCCCTCCTCAGCGCAGCATTTGCCGCACCTGTTCGCAGAAATCCGCTGCGTGGGCACTGTCGTGAAATACCAGCAGCACCGTGTCGTCGCCGGCCAGCGTACCCACGATATCCGTATCCTGCATGCTGTCCAGCGCGAAGGCGGCGGCGTTGGCCATGCCGTTCATCGTCTTGATGATCGCCAAATTCTGGGCGTTTTCCGCCGATACGACGCACTCCCGAAAGATCGTCTGCAGCTTCTCCTCAAAATTCAGCTTGGGCATCTGTGCCGACACAGCATAGCGATACCCACCCTTGCCGTCCGGTGCCTTCATCAGGTGCAGCTGCTTGATGTCCCGGGAAACGGTGGCCTGTGTGCAGGCAAAGCCACGGACTGCCAGCAGCTGCATCAGCTGCTCCTGTGTCTCCACAGCTGTCTCCTCAATGATCTGCAATACCGCTGTCTGCCGGTCATTTTTCATGCTTCAGCGCCTCCATCCCCATCTTTGAATCCAGTATCTCACAAAAGCTCTTTTTACTCAGCCGCACCAGCTTTGTCACGAACTTCGACTGCCGGGTCCGCACTACATCGCCGTTTTTCAGCGAAAACGCCTTCCCGCCGTCCACAGACAGATATACGAACTTCCGATTGGCGTCCGCCGTTTCCACCAGCAGCGTGTGCTCCGGTGAGAGCACATAGCTGCCCGCCCGGGTCGAGTGGGGGCAGATGGGCGTCAGCAGCAGGTTGTGAGCCGTGGGCTCCACGATGGGCCCGCCGGCCGCCATAGAGTACCCTGTGGATCCAGTGGGTGTGGACACGATGGCCCCATCGCCGGTGATCCTGGTCAGTCGGCCCTCCTCCGTGGATACATCCAGCCGCACCACCCGGGCCACACTGCCCTTTGAGATCACCGCGTCGTTCAGCGCGATATTGTTGTATACCGGCTTACCCTCCCGCAGCACGGTCACGTCCAGCATCATCCGCGACTCCACGGCAAAATCCCAGCTTTTCAGGTCACGCAGCCGTTCCAGCTCGTTGGGCTCCAGCTCGGACATAAAGCCAAGGCTCCCCAGATTGATGCCCAGCACCGGCACATTGTGCAGCGCCACTGTCCGGGCCAGATGCAGGATCGTACCGTCGCCGCCGAAGGCGATGAGCATATCCGCCCGCTTGATCTCCTGCTGCAGCTGCTGGATGGGCACACCCAGCTGATCGTCATACCCCTCCCGACTGAAGGGCAGACACACCACCGTCTCAAAACCGAGCCCCTCCAGCAGCTCCCTGGACCGCTTGGCCACGGTCAGCTCGCTGTCCCGATAGGGATTTGGGCAAAGGATCACACGTTTCATATCTCCCCATGACCTTCCTTCAACGCAGAATGTGAGGCGTCCACCAACGCCCGCAGATCAGGGACGCAGTCCGCCTCCCCGCCCTTTTTCAGATAGCCGAGGTACTCGATATTTCCCTCCGGACCGCGGATAGGAGAATATGTAATACCAAGAACTGTAAAGTTATTTTCCTTTGCATGACGCAAGAAGCTCTCCAGCACTTCCAGGTGTACTGCCGGGTCACGGACGACGCCCTTTTTCCCCACCTTTTCCCGTCCCGCTTCAAACTGCGGCTTGATGAGGCAGGCCACCTCACCGCCCTCGCGCAGCAGCGTATATAGTGCCGGAAAGATCAGCTTCAGCGAGATAAAGCTCACGTCGATGGACGCAAAATCCAACGCCTCTGGTATCTGCTCCGTGGAGAGATACCGCGCGTTGGTCCGTTCCAGACACACCACCCGTGCATCGCTCCGCAGCTTCCAATCCAGCTGTCCATAGCCCACATCCACAGCATAAACCTTTGCCGCGCCGTTTTGCAGCATACAGTCCGTAAACCCGCCGGTGGACGCGCCGATGTCCGCGCACACCTTGCCCTCCAATGTGATGGGAAAGGTCTGCATGGCCTTTTCCAGCTTCAGTCCGCCCCGGCTCACATACCGCAGGGCGTGACCCCGTACCTCCACACTGGCGTCCTCCGCCACCGGTGTTCCGGGCTTGTCCGACCGCTGTCCGTCCACGAATACCAGACCTGCCATAATGGTGGCCTGGGCTTTCTGGCGGCTCTCGCACAGCCCGCGTTCTGTCACAAGCACATCCAGCCGTATTTTTTTGCTCATGCCAATACCTCCCGCACCGCCTGTGCGATGCCCTCTGCGTCCAGACCGAGGGCGTGCAGCAGCTCTACCGTGGACCCCTGGCTCGGGAGCGTCGTGCCGACGTTTCGCAGTACCAGCTTTTCCGTGCCCGCGCCCAACTCCAACAGCAGCGCGCCCAGCCGTTCGCCCACCGCGCCGGCGCGGAGCTGATCCTCCGCGGCCACTATGCGCTTTACGCCGTCCAGCGCCCGGCAAATACCGTCGCTGTCCAGCGGCGCGACCCGGTTCAGCTTTACCACCCGGGCGGAAACGCCCTCCCCCGCCAGCAGCGCCGCTGCCCGCAGCGCCTGCTGCGTCAGGATACCGTAGGTCACGATGGCCGCGTCTGTCCCCTGACGGAGCACCGTCACAGATTCAGCGCCGCAGTCGCCTTCATACCCGTCCTCGCCGCCCCGGGGATACCGCACCGCCACCGGTCCGTCCATCTCCAGCACCGCCCGCCGCAGCATCTGCCGCAGCTCGGCAAAGCTGGCGGGCGAGAGCACCGTCATGCCCGGTATCTGGCTCAGGTAGTCCAAACAGCCGTGGTGTGTCTCGCCGTCTGCGCCCACGATGCCGCAGCGATCCACCGCCAGCACCACATGGAGCTTCTCCAGCGCCATATCCTGCACCAGCATATCGTAGCCCCGCTGCAAGAAGCTGTCATACACGGCAAACACCGGGATCAGCCCCTGCTTGGCCATACCGCCGGCCATAGCCACACCGTGGCCCTCCGCGATACCCACGTCAAAGAATCGCCGCGGGAACTCCCGTGCAAAGCCTGTCAGACCTGTGCCGTCGGCCATGGCGGCGGTGATGGCGCACACGCGCCTGTCCTCCCGCGCCAGCTGCCGCAGTGTCTCGCCGAACACATGGGAGAACGTTTCTTTGCCTGCCTGCCGTACCTTTCCGGTAGCCGGATCAAAGGGCCCTACGCCGTGGAACTTCTCTGGCTCCCGCAGTGCATAGTCGTATCCGCTGCCCTTCACGGTGTGGACGTGTACCAGCACCGGGCGCCCGGCCTCTTTGGCTGCCTGCAATACCGCCGTCAGCCGCTGTACGTCGTGGCCGTCCACCGGCCCCATGTACGCAAAGCCCATATCCTCGAACACGGTGCTCACCGGCGGCAGCAGCGTCTTTTTCAGCGCTGTTTTTACCTCGTGGCTCCACTCATACAGTGTTCGGCCCGCCGGCAGCTTCTCCAGTGCCTTGCGGTAACGCTTCTTGAATTCGTAATACTCCGGGTCCGTCCGCATCTTCGACAGCTGCTTGGACAGCCCGCCTACATTCCGGTCGATGGACATTCCGTTATCGTTCAGAATGACCACCAGCGGTTCGCCGCTGCCGCCGGCGTCGTTGAGGCCCTCAAAGCTCAGCCCGCCGCCCAGCGCACCGTCGCCGATAACGGCCACCACATGGTAGTCCTGCCCCAGCAGCGTCCGCGCCCGTGCCATGCCCAGCGCTACCGACACCGAATCCGACGCGTGCCCCGCCATAAAGGCGTCGTGCACACTCTCATAGGGCTTGGGAAAGCCTGACAGTCCACCGAACTGCCGCAGCGTATCGAACAACTCCCGTCGGCCGGTCAGTGCCTTGTGTACGTAGCATTGGTGCCCCACATCCAGCACCAGCCGGTCCGTGGCTGTGTCGAACACCCTGTGGATCGCCACCGTCAGCTCTACCACGCCCAGGTTGGATGCCAGGTGCCCGCCGGTGCGGGATACCTGCTCCACCAGAAAGCTCCGCAGCTCCCGGCACAGCGTGGCCGTCTGCTCCTCGGACAGACATTTCACGTCTGCCGGGCTGTTGATCGTCTCTAAAATCAAATCTGTCTCCGTCCTTTATCACACAGGTATCATACGGGTATTATACAGGTAGGCATAAACGCCTATACTCCTAATCTTAATTGGCACATTATTGTATCACATTTGTACCTGATTTACAACTGTATTTCCAACTGTTTATGCAAAGCATCCTGCATAAACAGCCGCCCTTGTCCAGCTGTCATCAGGCATTGCTCGATACCCCAAGTTGGTACGCCAAAAATGTATCAGGTGCTCCGCGATACGATCTAAGGCGAAGGCAGGTATCGGCTTCGTCCTTGGGCAGACGGAGCAGGACGCGGGGCACGTCTATCTCCGCTCCTGTATCGCCCTGTAAAATGAAAACGTTGTGCCTGCCAGCCAAGGCTGACAGGCACTTTTTTCGTCCCGCATACATAGGATATACCTGTAACGAACCCTATAAGGAGGTCATTCCATGAAGGAACAGGATATTGTCAACAAGCTGAAAAGCGACCCCCGTGCATTGAAGTCTGTCATGCAGTCACAGGACGGCCAAGCACTGCTGAATATGCTCTCCGGCGGCAACAGCGCCGCACTTGGTCAAGCAGCGCGCCAGGCTGCCTCCGGTGACACGGCAGCTTTGAGCGCCATGCTCTCTCGTGTACTGTCCAGCCCACAGGGCGCGGAGCTGGTACAGCGGCTGGAATCGAAGCTCCAGCAGTAGCGGAAAGGAGGACACAGCGTGGACGACGTCAATGAAAAACTTAACGCGCTGCTGTCCGACCCCGGCAGCATGGCGCAGATCATGCAGTTGGCGCAGCAGCTCTCCGGATCCATGGGTGGCGAGAACACACCGCCATCTCCTCCGTCACCTCCTCAGGCGGTCCCACCACCTGCGCCACTGCCGGCCATTGATCCCCAGGTCATCGCCAAATACCTGCCCCTGCTGCAGGAGCTGACCCGCGACACCAGCCAGACCACCCAATTGCTCTACGCCCTGCGGCCGTTTCTGAAGGACGGCAAACAGAATAAGGTGGAGCGCGCCGCCAGGCTGGCGCGGCTCATCACCATTGGCAAGCGATTTCTTTCGGAAGGGGGCGGTTTCCCTGTATAACCGCTACATTCGCGGCGATGATGGCATCTATACCCGCGTTCCCGTGGACGAAGCGCCGCCGCGCCCCAATCCGCCGCCGAAAGGTCCTCCTCCGCCGCCACCGGAGCACGGTGCACCGGAGCGCGGCTTCTTCAACGACCTGCTGGAAAAGCTGCACCTCGGCGATTTAGACGCCGGCGACCTGCTGCTGCTTTTTCTGCTGTTCTACCTCTCCCGGCAAAAAGCAGATGAAGAGCTGCTCATCGCCATAGGATTGCTGCTGATATTGTGACTTCCAGTATTTACATTTGCAAAATGGTTACAAAACGGTTACAATTTACCCAGTCTTGCAAGGCAAATACCACAAGGAGGTACAGCAACTATGTTCTGCAATTTCGACTGCGCTTCCCTGCTGAAGCTGCTGTGCGGCTTTTTCGGCAAGTGCTGACGCATATACGCACATAAAAACATCCCCCGACAGACTGTCGGGGGATGTTTGCGTGTAAATAGGAATTACTTCACAGCTTCAGCCACCGCCACGGCCACGGCCACAGTCGCGCCGACCATAGGATTGTTGCCCATGCCAAGGAAGCCCATCATCTCCACATGCGCAGGGACGGAGCTGGAGCCGGCAAACTGCGCGTCGCTGTGCATACGGCCCATGGTGTCGGTCATGCCGTAGGAAGCGGGACCGGCGGCCATATTGTCCGGATGCAGCGTACGGCCGGTGCCGCCGCCGGAGGCTACGGAGAAGTACTTCTTCCCCTGTTCGATGCACTCCTTTTTGTAAGTGCCGGCCACAGGGTGCTGGAAGCGAGTAGGGTTGGTGGAGTTGCCGGTGATGGACACGTCCACGCCCTCATGGTGCATGATAGCCACACCCTCGCGGACATCATCGGCGCCATAGCAGCGGACATCGGCGCGCTCGGTCTCGGAATACCGAATCTCGCGGACGATGTTCAGCTTGCCGGTGAAATAGTCAAACTGAGTCTGCACATAAGTGAAGCCGTTGATGCGGCTGATGATCTGCGCAGCGTCCTTGCCCAAACCGTTCAGGATGACCCGCAGAGGTTCCTTACGTGCCTTGTTTGCGTTGCGAACGATGCCGATAGCACCCTCGGCAGCGGCAAAGGATTCGTGGCCGGCCAGGAATGCGAAGCACTTGCTCTCATCGCTCAGCAGCATGGCGCCCAGATTGCCGTGGCCCAGACCCACCTTGCGGTCCTCGGCCACAGAACCGTCGATGCAGAAGGACTGCAATCCCTCACCGATCTTCCGTGCGGCATCGGCAGCGGTCTTGACACCGGACTTCAGCGCGATGGCCGCACCCACGGTGTACGCCCAGCAGGCGTTCTCAAAGCAGATGGGCTGAATGCCCTTGACGATCTCATAGGGGTCGAAGCCCTTCGCCTTGCAGAGCTCGCGGCACTCCTCCACGGAGCCGATGCCGTACTGCGCGAGGACGCCGTTGATCTTATCGATACGTCTTTCGTAACTTTCAAACAGAGCCATTTTGTCGTCCTCCTTCTCTTATTCCTGGCGCGGGTCGATATACTTCGCCGCGTTGTCCCACTGGCCGTAGTGGCCGGTGGCGTTCTTCAGGGCTTCGTTGGCGTCCACACCCTTCTTCACGGCGTCCATCATCTTGCCCAGACTGATGAACTCATAGCCGATGATCTCATCCTTGTCGTTCAAAGCCAGCTTGCTGCAATAGCCCTCGGCCATCTCCAGATAGCGGGGACCCTTTTCGCGGGTGCCGAACATGGTGCCCACCTGAGAGCGCAGGCCCTTGCCCAAGTCCTCAAGAGACGCGCCCACAGCCAGACCGTCCTCGGAGAAAGCGGACTGAGTGCGGCCATAGACGATCTGCAGGAACAGCTCGCGCATGGCGGTGTTGATGGCATCGCACACCAGGTCGGTGTTCAGCGCCTCCAGAATAGTCTTGCCGATCAGAATCTCGGAAGCCATGGCGGCGGAGTGGGTCATACCAGAGCAGCCGATGGTCTCCACCAGCGCCTCCTCGATAACGCCGTTCTTCACATTCAGCGTCAGCTTGCAGGCACCCTGCTGGGGTGCACACCAGCCGATACCGTGGGTAAAGCCGGAAATATCCCCGATCTGCTTGGCCTGTACCCACTTGCCCTCCTCGGGAATGGGAGCCGGACCGTGATAAGCGCCCTTGGCGACAGGACACATATGCTGTACTTCCGTCGTGTAGATCATAGTGACGATGTTCCTTTCTGTGTTATAGTCGTGCCTTGCGGCGGGTAAAACGAAATGGCGATCCATGTATCATGGCCGTTTCGCGGTCATTATACCAAATCTCCCCACAAATTGCAAGAAACATTCCAAACATTTGGACATTCTGCGAAATCGTCTGTAAGCATTGACTTTTCCCGTAAAACCAGTATACTATTATAGTATTTTTATCAAGTAACGGAGGTCCACCCCTATGTCTGACGCCGCTTATTTTACCGAGATGGAAGCCAAGATCCCCACGGGCAAGGTCCGCACCCGCTTTGCGCCCTCCCCTACCGGTTATATGCACATCGGCAATCTGCGTACCGCCCTGTATACCTGGCTCATTGCCCGCAGTCATGGCGGCACGTTTATCCTCCGTATCGAGGATACCGACCAGGGGCGGCTGGTGGAGGGTGCTACCGACGTCATCTACCGCACCATGACCGAGTGCCATCTGAACCATGACGAGGGCCCTGACATCGGCGGTCCCGTGGCTCCCTATATCCAGTCCCAACGTCGGGATACCTACGGCAAATACGCCCGCTTGCTGGCGGAAAAGGGCGGCGCCTATTACTGTTTCTGCGAGAAGTGTGCCTCCGAGGAGGACACCGGCGATTTTGACCGCGCCGATGATCCCTGCCGCGACCTGCTGCCGGAGGACACGCTGCGCCGCGTGGAGGCGGGCGAGCCTTACGTCATCCGCCAGCGCATCCCCAGGGAGGGCACCACCACGTTTCACGATGCCGTGTTCGGCGATATCACCGTGGAAAACAGCACCCTGGACGATCAGGTGCTGCTGAAGCGGGATGGCCTGCCCACCTACAACTTTGCCAATGTGATCGACGACCACCTGATGGGCATCACCCATGTGGTACGCGGCAGCGAGTATCTGTCCTCCGCGCCCAAGTACGACCTTCTTTACCACGCTTTCGGCTGGAAGGTACCCACCTATGTCCACTGCTCCCCCGTCATGCGGGACGCGCAGAACAAGATGTCCAAGCGCCACGGCGACCCCAGCTATGAGGACCTGAAGGCAGAGGGTTATCTGACCGATGCCATTCTCAACTACGTTGCTCTGCTGGGCTGGAGTCCCAAGGGTGAGCTGGCGGAGCAGGAGATCTTCTCTCTTGATGCGCTTGTCAAGGCGTTTGATCTGACCGGTATTTCCAAATCTCCCGCCATCTTCGACAAGGCCAAGCTGGATCATTTCAACGCCGTCTACCTGCGTGCCATGTCCCCGGAGGACTTCGCCAAGGCAGCCGAGCCCTACATCCGCCAGAGCGTCAAGGGCGACTTTGACGTGGCGGCCATCGCCGCGCTGCTGCAGGCGCGCTGCGAGCGTCTTACAGATATCCCGGAGAAGGTGGACTTCTTCGATGCGTGCCCGGAGTACGACGTGGAATTCTTCACCAACAAGAAATCCAAGACGAACCCGGAGGTCTGCAAGGCCATGTTGGAGGCGGCTATTCCCATGCTGGAGGCGCTGCCCCGGTGGACGGACGAGGCCATCCACGACGGATTGATCGCCTTGGCCGAGCAGCTGGGCGTCAAGAACGCCACCCTTATGTGGCCGGTGCGCATCGCTGCTGCCGGCAAGCTGGTCACCCCCGGCGGTGCAGTGGAGATCTGCCGCATCCTGGGCCGTGATGAAACGCTCCGCCGTCTCCGCGCCGGCCTGGAGAAGCTGGCATGAAAAAACAGCTTTGTGCCATCGCCGCGTTCTGGCACAGGGAATACGGCCGATTTGTCGGCATAACTGCCCTTGCTTTTTTGGCACTGACCGTGCTGGCTTACATTGTCGGAAGGCTTGTCCCCAATGTTCCCGTAACCATTATACGCACCTTCAACGAGAGCATTGCAGACGCCGGTATTATCCGCGACGATGGCAGCTTCAGCGCGCTGGCCCTGTTCGGCAACAACCTTCGGGCTATGGTGATGACCGTGCTTTATGGTTTTATACCATTCCTGTATCTGCCAGCACTGTCTCTGGGACTCAACGCTGCGATCATCGGTATGCTTGCCGCACTGATGGATGGCCAGTGGCTTCTGTTGTTGGCCGGTCTTGTGCCCCACGGCATCTTTGAGGTCCCCGCCCTGCTGCTCAGTCTGGCCGCCGGACTCTGCCTGTGCAGAAATATCAATCGATACATCCGCTGCAACGAAAAAGGTATGATGAAGCCCCTGCTTCTGGACCTGCTTCGCGTGGTGGGATTGCTGGTGGTACCACTGCTGGCCTTGGCCGCTGTGATGGAGGCCTATGTCACTCCGCTGGCTATGCAGCTGTTCATGTAAGCCCCGTTTCCCATACGGTTTGTTTTTCCCGCGGCGCCGCCGCGTACTTGATTTTGAAAGGATTGATCCCGCAATGTGTGAAAAGACCACGAACGTTCCCGCTCTGTTTGGCAAAATGGTGTTTGGTGAGCAGCAGATGCAGCAGCGTCTCCCTGCCGCCGCCTACCAGAAATGGCAGCAATGCCTGGCCCAGGGAACGCCGCTGGATCGTACCACCGCCGGCGAGATCGCCAACGCCATGAAGGACTGGGCCATCGAAAAGGGCGCTACCCATTACACCCACTGGTTCCAGCCTATGACCGGCGTTACCGCTGAAAAACACGACAGCTTCATCACCCGCGACGGCAAAGACGCCGTGGTCATGGAGCTCAGCGCCAAGGAACTGAGCAAGGGCGAGGCAGACGCCTCCTCCTTCCCCTCCGGCGGTCTCCGCGCTACATTTGAAGCCCGCGGCTACACTGCATGGGACCCCACGTCTTACGCCTTCGTCAAGGACGAGACACTGTATATCCCTACCATTTTCTGCTCGTACAGTGGGCAGACGCTGGACAAAAAAACGCCTCTGCTGCGCTCTATGCGTGTGCTGGACAGGGAGTGCATCCGTATCCTGCGGCTGTTCGGCAACACCGAGGCGCAGCATGTCACGCCGCAGGTAGGCCCTGAGCAGGAGTACTTCCTGATCGACGAGAAGGTATACCGCCAGCGCGAGGATCTGAAGCTGTGCGGCCGCACGCTGTTCGGTGCCCGTCCCTCCAAGGGGCAGGAGCTGGACGACCACTATTACGGCGCCATCAAACCCCGGGTAGCCGCGTTCATGCGGGAGCTGGATCAGGAGCTGTGGAAGCTGGGCGTGCTGGCCAAGACGGAGCACAACGAGGTTGCGCCTGCCCAGCACGAGATCGCGCCCATCTACTCCGATGCCAACAGCGCCTGTGACAAAAACCAGCTGACCATGGAACTGCTGAAAAAGGTAGCCGCCCGCCACGGTTTGGTGTGCCTGCTCCATGAAAAGCCCTTTGCGGGCGTCAACGGCAGCGGCAAGCACGACAACTGGTCCCTGGCCACTGACACCGGCGAAAACCTTCTGAAGCCTGGCAGCACCCCCAGCCAGAACGCCCAGTTCCTGCTGTTTCTAGCCGCTTTTATCAAGGGCGTTGACGAGTACCAGGAAATGCTGCGCTGCTGCGTGTCCTATCCCGGCAACGACCACCGTCTTGGCGGCAACGAGGCCCCTCCCGCCATCATCTCCATCTTTCTGGGCGATGAATTAACGGCTATTCTTGATGCCATCATTCAGGGCACTGAGTATGTGGACATCACCAAGAAAAAGCTTACCATCGGCGTAGATACTTTGCCGGAGATCCCCCAGGACACCACAGACCGCAACCGCACCTCTCCCCTGGCCTTTACCGGTAACAAATTCGAGTTCCGTATGCTGGGCTCCTCTCAGTCCATCGCCAGCCCTAATGTGGTGCTGAACACCATTATGACCGAGGAGCTGCGCCAGTTCGCCGACATTCTGGAAAAGGCCGACGACTTCCAGTCCGCGCTGCAGACCCTGCTGCACGACACCTTCACCGCCCACCAGCGCATCATCTTCAACGGCAACGGCTATGATGACGCCTGGGTACAGGAGGCCAAGCGCCGGGGCCTGGCTAACCTGCGGGACACGGTGGACTGTATGCCTGCCTACATCGACCGGAAGAATGTAGAGCTTTTCACCAGGCACGCTATCCTTACCGAGACGGAGATGCGCGCCCGGTACGAGATCCACCTGGAAAACTACTGCAAGGTGTCTGCCATTGAGGCCAGCACCCTGCTGGACATGGTCCAGCGTCATATTCTCCCCGCCGCCAGTGCTTACGCCGACCGCCTAACCCAGACGGCCTTTCACAAGGAGAACAGTGTCCCGGCCTTGTCCGCCCGCATGGAAAAGACTCTGGCCCAGCGTGTTACCGACCTGGGCGAGAAGCTGTTTGATACCTGCGAGGCGTTGCACGATGCCCTCAGCGATGCCCCCGCTGCGGACGGCGGTATCGACGCCGCACGGTACTACCGCTGCGAGATCGTTACCCGCACCCAGAAGGCCGGCGAGCTGATCGGCCGGCTGGAATCGCTGGTGGACGCCAAAGCGTGGCCGTATCCCACCTATGCGGACATTCTTTTCAGCGTGTGATCCAAAACATTGCAATTCTGTACAGAACTCACTCTCCTCGCAAAAAGCCTCCCCGGTCGGGGAGGCTTTTTCTTTCTTATTTTCCGCGAAGCGCCGCAACGATCTGCGTGTATACCTTCTCCGGCTCCCTCCGGAACCGTTCCGCCAACGCCTCGGCGTCGGCCTTATCGGCCACCATCAGATCCAACGTCATCAGGCTATCCACATCGTCCCGCAGCCGCAGCTCCACGGTGAACGTCCCGTTTTCACGCGGCGTCACCCGTCCCTGCACCTGCTGCCGCCGCACCGCCGCCTTGTTCCAAGCTGCAATATGCCTGTCCGACAGCTGCCTTACGGAATATGGCAGGCTGCTCTCGCAGATACCGCTGTTTCTTCGTCCCTTTTCCGTGATAACATACTGCCCGTCTTCCGTGACACGCAGATGCTCTGTTTTTACCAGGTCACCCAGACACTCCGCATAGTCAAAGTAGTCGATGCCCTCGTCGCACATGGTCATGTCCTGCAAGTCGGCTCCGTCCACCGGCTCCGTCAGCCGCGACACAATATACAGGATCAGGAACTTGATCTCCAGCTTGTCCTGAATAAACGCGATACCCACATCGTCCACCTCCTTTTTTGGTATTATACGCAATTTTTTCCCGCTTGTAAAGCGAAACCCCGCGAAAAAAGCAGAGGACGGCTCTCGCCGTCCCCTGTTCTGCTTCTCAATGGCACGCACAGTAGTTCTTGGTGCTGTTATAGTCGCAGGGCGTCTCCACCGCGTTGGGCGGGAAAAACTCGTTCACGGGGAACGCCACACTGCGGAACAGCCCGCAGGGATCCTCCTGGCTGCCGCAGTCGCACTCGCTCTGGGGCACGCAGTAGTCATATACCGGTACCAGCAGCTGTGTATCGCGTTCCAACCGCACCAGCGTGAACTGCCCCAGCGTCACATACAGCCGCCGTGCTGCACTGTCGTCGAACACCAGCTCTCCACCGAAGCTCTGCGCCACAAAGGACGGGATCTCCGACAAACAACTGCCTGTCGAGACAGGGACCGGTACCTCCGCTACACGGGTATCCAGCACGATGGGGTCCACGGCTTCCACCACGGCGATAGGCAGATTGGTCCGTATCCGTCCCGGCACATCCAACTCGTCGAACACCGTGTCCGAGGAGAATATCTTGGCGTTTCCTTCGCTGCCGAACAGGATACACCGCTTGTCGAACACGCACAGGCCTTCCACCTCAGTGTATCGCGGCGTGCCGGTACACACCTGTAAAGTCACCCGGTAGTAGAAGCGCATATCCACCGAATAGAACCCCCGGTTGAACGTCACCGGCTCCACATCGGTGTAGACGTATAGCAGCTCTGCTGTGCCGCCCTTGATCATCTGCGATGCGCTGAGCACCTCCTGCGCCGCCGCCGTGGGGTAAAAGCGCAGATCCTCCACGCAGTCCTTATCCCTGCATGAGTCAAATATCTTCCGCGTATGGATGCACACGGCCTCCCGGACGTTCCCCAGGTCGCAGACCGGTCCCGGCATTACATTTTCAGGCATAGAATGACCTCCCAATAAGTAGTGAAAGACGGCCTCTTTCATTCCACTCTATGCCCAAAAGGCAAAAAGGGTGCGGCCCGCAGGCCGCACTCTGACACTCATTCGCTCTTTTCCTTCCTCCGCACCACCACGTTCTCCGGTCCAAGCCATTCCCGGCACTCCTTCAAAAACGCCGGGTGGTCCAGGCAGAAGCCGCCCCACAGCTTGCCAGTGTCGGCAATGCGTATCTTCAGCGGCACCTTCCCTTCGAACATGGTCGCCACCAACAGCAGATGGCTGAACGCCGGGTCATCGATGCTCTTCACCCGCAGGTATACGGCGGCAGCGCCGTTTTCCGGGGCCTTTTGTCCCTCCGGCAGTTCACTGCCGTTCATGGGGAATACCACGTCCGGCACGATCTGCGGCGGCTTTTCGTCCCGCAGGCTCAGCCGTCCCTTGATAAGCACCGGGCTATTTACCGCCAGATAGCTGGCGCACTTGTCCAGCACCCGGCTGAAGCATAGCAGCTCCATGCTGGCTGTCTCGTCCTCCAGCACCACATAGGCCATCAGCGAGCCGTTCTTGGTGGGCCTGGTCTTGCTGGACGCCACGATGCCCGCCACCGTCACCGGCATACCGTCGGCGAACCGTGTGGGGCCCTCTTCAGAGGACACATCCTCCAGTATCTCATTCAGCGTCACTGCCCCGCTGCTACGGGCCGCAGCGCGATAGCCCACCATGGGGTGCCCGGACAGATACAGCCCCGTGGTCTCCTTCTCCATGTGCATCCGCTCCGTGGCGGTAAACTCCGGAATGTCCGGCATCACCACCGTCTCCACGGTGCTGTTGGCGGCGCTCATGCCGAAGAAATCGATCTGGCCCTCCACGTTCCGTTTCCGCACATTTCCGATGCCGTCCAGCACCTTCTCATACACCGCCAGCAGCTGCGACCGCCTGGCTCCCGTGCTGTCGAAGGCCCCGCTGCGGATCAGGTTCTCCACCGCCCGCTTATTCATATCGCCGCAGTCGTACATTCTCTCGCAGAAGTCCTGCAGTGACGCGAAATCGCCGCCCTGCTCCCGCTCCCGGACCACCGACTGGATAAACCCCCGTCCGATGTTCTTGATGGCCACCAGGCCGAACCGTATGCCGCCCGGCTCCACGGTGAACCGGTCGCTGGACCGGTTCACGTCCGGCGGCAGCAGCGCAATGCCGCAGTCGCGGCACTCCCCGATATACCCCGCCACCTTGTCGCTGTTGTCCAGCACGCTGGTCAGCAGAGCGGCCATATACTCCTTGGTGTAATGGCACTTGAAATACGCCGTCTGATACGCCACCACCGCGTAGCTCACCGCGTGAGCCTTGTTGAAAGCATAGTTGGCAAAGTCGTATATCTCGTCGTAGATGGCCTGCGCTGTCTTCTCGTCGATACCGTTGGCGATACAGCCCTTGATTCCTCGTTCCGCATCGCCGTATACGAAGGCCTGACGCTCCTTCTCGATCTCCTTGGCCTTCTTCTTGCTGATGGCCCGGCGCACCATGTCCGCCTGCCCCAGCGAAAAGCCGCCCAGCTCCTGGAAAATGCGGATGACCTGCTCCTGGTACACGATGCACCCGTAGGTGACCGACAGTATAGGCACCAGCCTTGGGTGCTTATACGTCACCAGCTTCGGGTCGTGCTTGCAGGCGATAAACCTCGGAATGGACTCCATTGGTCCCGGACGGTACAGCGCGATCACGGCGGTGATATCCTCAATACTCTGTGGCTTCAGCCCCACGCACACACCGGTCATGCCCGTGGACTCGATCTGGAACACGCCCGCCGTCTGTCCTCGGGAGATCATGTCATAGGTCTCCGCGTCGTCGTCCGGTATTTTGCTCAGCGCGAACTCTGGCTCCCGCTGCTGCACCATCTTCACGGCGTCATCCAGCACCGTCAGGTTCCGCAGCCCCAGAAAGTCCATTTTCAGCAGGCCCAGCTCCTCCAGAGTCGTCATCACATACTGGCATACTACCGCATCGTCGTTCCGTGCCAGCGGCACATATTCGTATACCGGCAGCTTTGTGATGACCACGCCCGCCGCGTGGGTAGAGGCGTGCCGCGGCATTCCCTCCAGTGCCATGGCTGTGTCGATGAGCTTTTTGACCTTTGGCTCCTCCCGGTACATATCTGCCAGCTGCTTCGATAGCTTCAGCGCCTCCTGCAGGGTGATGTGCAGCGCGCCCGGCCCTGCCGGTACCAGCTTCGCCACAACATCCACCTCGGCGTAGGTCATGTTCAGCGCCCGGCCCACATCCCGTATGGCTGCTCGGGCGGCCATGGTGCCGAAGGTCACGATCTGGGCTACATGGTCGTCGCCATATTTTTTGCGGACATATTCCACCACCTCACCCCGCCGCGTGTCGCCGAAGTCCATGTCGATATCCGGCATAGACACACGCTCCGGGTTCAGGAACCGCTCGAAGTACAGATCGTACTTCATGGGGTCGATGTCCGTGATCTCCAGGCAGTAAGACACCATAGATCCGGCTGCGCTGCCGCGCCCTGGTCCCACCGGTATTCCCCGGCTCTTGGCGTACCGCACAAAGTCCGACACAATGAGGAAATAGTCCGTAAAGCCCATTTTCTCGATCATGTCCAGCTCATAATCCAGCTGCTTCCGGTATTCCGGCTTTGCCTGACCGTACCGCTGAGCAAACCCCTCATCGCATAGTTTACGCAGATATGTAGGCGAGTCGTACCCCTCCGGCAGCTTGAATTCCGGCAAGTGGTACTTGCCGAAGGTGAACTCCAGCTGGCACTTCTCCGCGATCTTTTCCGTGTTGGCCACCGCGTCCGGATATCCGGCGAACAGCGTCTCCATCTCCTCTGTGGAACGGATATAGAAATTCCGCGGCTCATACCGCATTCGGTTCTCGTCATCCACCGTCTTGCCGGTCTGGATGCACAGCAGCACGTCGTGGTTTTCTGCATCCTCCTTCCGCAGATAGTGGGCATCATTGGTACACACCAGGGGTATCCCCGTTTCGTTGTGCAGCCGCAAAAGACCCCGGTTCACCTCGGTCTGCTCGGCGATGCCGTGGTCCTGTAATTCCAGGTAAAAGTCCTCACCGAAAATTCCCCGCATCTCCAGTGCATATGCCTTGGCCCCGTTGTAGTCACCATTCATCAGCCGCTTGGGAATTTCTCCTGCCAAACAGGCCGACAGGGCGATCAGCCCGTCGGAATGGGCGCGCAGCAGCTCCATATCGATACGCGGCTTGATATAGAACCCCTCGATATACGCCTGCGACACCATGTATGATAGGTTTCGGTACCCCGTCTCGTTCTTGCACAGCAGCACCAGATGCCGCGACTCTGCATCAAACTCATGCTGCTTGTCGAACCGTGTCCGACGCGCCACATATACCTCGCACCCGATGATGGGATGGATGCCCTCCGCCTTGCAGGCGCGGTAAAAGTCCACTGCGCCGTACATGACGCCGTGGTCGGTAATGGCGCAGGCCGTCTGCCCCAGCTCCTTTACCAGCTTCGGCAGGTCCCGTATCCGGCACGCACCGTCCAGCAGACTGTATTCCGTATGTACATGCAGATGCACAAATCCCATACCTGTTCTCCTTTACTTCTCCCCTATCATCCCGCACAGTATCTCCGCCGCGCTGAGAATAAGCAGCCCGCAGTGATCCCCCGCCGCCAGTGCCATGGCCGTGTCAGTGGGCTGCAATTCCTTCTCCACCAGCAGTTCCCGGCAGTTGAGATGCTTAAATCTCTCCATAAACCGCCGCTGGTATTCCTTGGTGATCTCCGCGGATTTCGCCTTGCTGGCGGCCATTTCCGGAAACGCGCAGCCCAGGATCATCACCGGCGCGTTTACCGCGCCGCAAATGTTCCCGCTTCGCACGCCGCCGCCTAACCCCGCACCGACAGCCAGCGCTTGGGTCTCCGTAATACCCATCACATCTGCGAATGCCGCCAGCAGCGCCTGGGCGCAGTTGGCCCCGTTTTTTCTGTACGCCTCCGCGCGTTCGCACCGTTCTCTCGTATTCATAGCTCCTTAGCCTCCTCCATCAACTTTCTCATTCGATGGTTCATGCACGACTTTGTTACCGGCGGGTCGCACTTCTCCGCCAGCTGTACCAGCGACAACTCCGGATATTCCAGCCGCAGCGCCGCGGTTTGCCGCAGCTTTTCCGGCAGCGTATCCCACCGGGCGCTGCGGCGCAGCTTCTCGATGGCGCCTACCTGCTCCTGCGCCGCGTCCAGCGTCTTGTTTACGTTGGCCATATCGCAGTTCATAGCCCGGTTGGCGCCGTTGCGTATCTCCTTGTCCACCTTCGCCGTCATGATATCCATGGCCGCCGCCGGCGCGCCGATCTTCGTCAGAAAGTCCTCGATGTACTCTGACTGCTTGAAGTACAGAAGTGCATCCGCGCCGCGCCGTATGGAACGTGGCAGGAACCCCATCTCCTCCATCAGCGCCTGTACCTCCCGGCTGGCCGGCACATGACTGGTGGCCAGCTCCAGATGGTACCGCTTCTCTGGGTCGGTGACGCTGCCTCCCGCCAAAAATGCCCCCCGCAGAAACGCCGTCCGGCAGCAGTCCTCCTCCAGTATTCCGAAGTTCACGTGCAGCGCCGTCAGCTGCCTCGCATCATAGCCCAGTGTGTTGATGATCTTTTCCAGCTTTTCCGGCGCTGTGATGCCGAAGATCAGCTTTCCTTTGCCGTTCGTTTCCTCCGGTACCCGGTCGAATTTTACCCCAAAAGCTTTCTGAAACAGCTTTGGCAGCCGTGCGGCGAAGTCTCCGTTCTCCGTGATGATCCGTATCTCTCCGGGCGTGAACGTGTTGCCGTACAGCAGCACACCGTAGCCCTCGGCCCGGGCGCAGCACTGGCGGCCTATCCCCACGCGGCACAGCTCATTTTTTACCTTTCCCGCAAATGAGATCATGACCCTTCACCTCACTGTTCCGCACGGCGGAAAGCCACCGTTTTTGCCTTCATGGATATCTTTTCCACCCGGTAGCCGTATGCCGCAAGCTCCTTTTTATACGTTAGGAAGGCGTGGTCGATGGGCACACCGGCAATCCGTTCTATTTCCTCAAATATCAGCGTAAATCGATTCCGCCCATCCCCGAACACACATTCCCAGAGTTTATCGTATTTGCTCATACATCGTCTCCTGTTTTTGCTCCGACCGCAGGTGCGGAACACACTTACCGCCCCATATCCCTGTGGCTTTCCGCCACGGAAAAGCCCAGCGCGTCAATGTATGCTGCCAGCCGGTGCGCCACAGCCACAGATCGGTGCCGACCGCCGGTACAGCCTACAGCCAGTACCAGCTCTGTCCGCCCCTCCTGTCGGTACTGGGGCAGTAAATAATCCACTATCGGCGTCAGACGCCGCCAGAATTCCTCCGTGGCCGCCGCGTTCATCACATAGTCGCGCACCGCCGAATCCAGCCCGGTCAGCCTTTTCAGCTCCGGCACATAGTAGGGGTTTGGCAAAAACCGCACGTCCAGCACCAGGTCTGCCTCCGGTGGCAGGCCGTTCTTGAACCCGAAGGACAGCACCGTCACATGCAGTCCTCCACCGCTGCCGCCGCCCAGCAGCGTCAGCAGTGTGCTCCGCAGCTTGGCCGCAGAAAATGCCGACGTGTCCAGCACCAGGTCCGCCTGCGCCCGCACCGGTGCCAGCATCGCCCGTTCCCGCGCTACCGCTTCTTCGATGGAGGCTCCGTCGCCGCACAGAGGATGGCTCCGCCGTGTCTCTTTATAGCGGTTGATGATGGTCTTGGTGTCCGCCTCCAGAAACAGCAGTCGACACCGCAGGCCCTGCCGCCGCAGCTCTTCCACCGCGCCGGTCAGCCGGTCAAAGGGCTCCCCGGCCCGCACGTCGTACACGAAAGCCAAGCGGTCATACCGGCCGCCGGCGGCCGCGCAGAACTCGGCGAATTTGACCATCATCTCCGCCGGCAGGTTGTCCACGATGTAGTAGCCGCTGTCCTCCAGACAGATGGCGGCGCGGCTCTTTCCTGCGCCGGACATTCCCGAAATAATGAGTATTTCCAATTCAGTATCCTCCACGCCGCCAAGCAAAATGCTGTTTGCTTTTGCTATACTATTTTTACCGTATTTTTGCTTTCTTTTTTAATCCTGTTTGTACTTTTTTATCTTTAAAACTACAGAAATACTCGACGTCAATGGAACTATTATTCAGGTAATGACCCGGACCTCAGGCTCCAGCACAACGCCGGTTTGCTCCCGCACGCGCTTTTGTATCTCTGCCATGAGAGCTGTCACATCAGCGCAGGACGCCCCGCCCCGGTTGATGACGAACCCCGCGTGCTTCTCCGACACCTGTGCGCCGCCCACGGTCAGCCCCTTTAGGCCGCACTGATCGATCAGCGCCGCAGCATAGTAGCCCGCCGGGCGCTTAAAGGTACTGCCCGCGCTGGGATACTCCAGCGGCTGTGACGCCTTACGCCGGGCCATCAGCTCGTCCATTTTCTCCCGTATCTCCCCGGGGATACCGGCCTGCAAGCGGAGCGTCGCCCGCAGCACCACCGTGTCGGGGTGCTCTGTCAGCAGGCTGTGCCGATAGGAAAACGCCAATTCTTCCCCACTGAGGGTCTTGACACCATCCTCGGGGAACAGCACGGTCACTTCCTTTACCACCTGTGCCATTTCCCCACCATAGGCACCGGCATTCATGCACACTGCGCCGCCCAGGCTTCCCGGTATCCCGTGGGCGAACTCCAGCCCGGAAAGCCCTGCCTTCTGCGCGAAAACAGCGATCTTTGCCAGTGATGCGCCGCACTCTGCCGTGATCTCACCTGCGACCGCACCAGCCGCCACACCCGCCATATCCCGGGTGCAGATCACCAGACGCTCCACGCCCTCATCCGGGAAGAGCACGTTGGTGCCGTTTCCCAGCACAAAGGGCCGCGCGCCCAGCTCCAGTGCATGGCTCACCAGCAGTACCGCCGCCTCCCCGCTGCGGGGAAAGGCCATGCGCCGCGCCGGCCCGCCGATGCGGAAGGAGGTATACCGATCCAGCGGCGCGTCCTTCTCATATTCCATATCCGGCAGATAGTCCGCCGCCCATTTGTCCAGCTCCTCGTACCAGCTCATAATGCCTCCAAGCTTTGAAAATAAGGGGTTCCATACACTGCCAGCGGTAGTATATGCCCCTGTCAGATACGCTTATTCTTTCCCAGCAGGGCCGCGCCGATCAGACCCGCCCGGTTGCCCAGCTGCGCCTTGACGATGCGCGTCCGCCGGTCCTTGCCGCAGGGAATGCTCTCTCTGGCCACCCGCTGCTGCACGGGTAGCAGCAGCTGCTCGTCCGCTTCATTGCTGACGCCGCCGCCAATGGCCAGTGTATCCGGCTGAAAGATATTCACCACGTTCACCACGCCGCAGGCCAGGTAGTCCACGTATCGGTCGCACACCAATTGTCCCACCGGGTCACCCTCGCGGGCCGCGATAAACGCCGACTGCCCGGACACGTGTCCGTCATTCTCCGTGATGACCCGCGCCAGAATACTGTCCGGGTAGGCCGCCAGTGCCTCTGCCGTCATGCGCTTCAGCGCCGTGGCGCTGGCGTATTGCTCCCAGCAGCCGTGCCGCCCGCAGGGGCACGGCAGGCCGTTTTGCTCGATGACCATGTGACCCACCTCACCGGCCATACCGTTGGCGCCGTGGTATATTTTCCCGTTGTGGATGATACCCGCGCCCACGCCGGTACCCAGCGTGATGGTCACAAAGCGCTTGCTCTCGCGCCCCGCGCCCACATGGAACTCCGCCAGCGCCGCGCAGTTAGCGTCATTTTCGATGTACAGCGGGATATTCAGATATTTGTGAAACAGCTTTCGCAGCGGCACGTCCCGCAGGGGAAGGTTGCAGGTATACGCGATAGAACCCGCCCGTATATCCACCGTTCCGGGAACGCCGACGCCTACCGACGCCACATCACTGACCGGAATATTGGCCGCCTTTGCCAGCTCCTGTACCAGTGACGCCACCGTCCACGCCAGCCCCTCACGGTCTACGATGGACGCGACCTTCATCTTCTGTGTTGCCAGCAGCGTTCCGCTTTCGTCCACCAGCCCCGCCTTGAGGTTGGTGCCGCCAATGTCTACGCCAACGTATTTCATCTGTTCTCCGCCTCGCCCGTTGTGCTCTTTTTCTTCAGCATGGCGTCCACCTTGCTGTCAAACTGCGTCACGAAGTCCCGCGCCGCGTTGTAGCCGTACTTCATCTGCCGGTTCTTCATGGTGGCGATCTCCACGATGCCTGCCAGGTTCCGCCCCGGCCGCACCGGGATGGTCACGATGGGCAAGCTCACATCCAACATGGTGTATTTCTCCTCGCCCAGGCCCAGCCGGTCATAGAACTTCCCGTCTTCCCACTGTTCCAGCTGGATCACCAGGTCGATCTCCGTGTCGAACTGCACCGCGCCCATGCCGAACAGCTGCTGCACGTCGATGACGCCCACGCCGCGTATCTCGATATAGTGCCGGATGATCTCCGGCGCCGTGCCGTAGAGAGAGTTGGACACCCGGCGAATCTCTACCGCGTCATCCGCCACCAGCCGGTGACCGCGCTTGAGCAGCTCAATGGCCGTCTCGCTCTTGCCGATGCCGCTGTCGCCCAGGATCAGTACGCCCTGTCCGTAGATATTCATCAAGACGCCGTGCCGCGTGATCTGCGGGGCCGTTACCCGGTTCAGGTAGTCAATGAGCCGGCTGGTGATATCCACCGTGGAGTCCACCGCCCGCAGCAGCGTGCGGTCGTGCTTGTCCGCCATCTGCACCAGCTCAGGCGGCGCCTCCATATTCCGCGCCACGATCATCGCCGGGAACGGATAGCTCATCAGCTGATTGAACACCCGCAGGCGCTCTGCCTCGGTCATGCGCTCCAGATAGCGTATCTCGCCCCGCCCCAGTATTTGCAGGCGCTTGTCGTCAAAATAATCGTAAAAGCCTACCAGCTGCAGGGCGGGCCGATTCACGTCGGAAATGGTGATCACCGCGCTGTCATAGTCGCTGCCGCGGTGCAGTATTTCCATGCCGAATGTCTCCACCATTTTTTTCAGGCTGGCGGGTGTGCGTTTCACTTTTTCCATGGGCGCTCCTCCTGCCCGGAAACGGGCGAATATACTTCTTTTAATTATATCTTGCGGCGCGCTTTTTCGCAACACTTTCCCCATGCAAAAAAAATTCGTTTTTTTGTCAAATAATACTTGCAATTTCGGCGCACATCTGTTATTATATCAACTGCTTGCAATGCAAGAGGTATGTTATGACAGCAAGGAGGTGCAACGGATGGCAAAGTGCGAATTTTGCGACAAGGGCGTGACCTTTGGTATCAAGGTGTCCCACTCTCATCGGCGTTCCAACCGCCCCTGGAAGCCCAATGTCAAGCGCGTGAAGGCTGTGATCAACGGTACGCCTCGCCATGTGTATGTTTGTACCCGATGCCTGCGTTCCGGCAAGGTTACCCGCGCGATCTGATCGCGTCTGAACTGCACAGTTAAAAGCTCTGCGATGTATCGCAGAGCTTTTTGCGTTTTATAAGCGAGTATACGCCTGCCGTGGCAGGCGTATACCCGCTTATTCTTCCACAACGGGGTAATCTGTGGTATCGGTAAAGTGCCACCATTCGGCGCTGTATGGCCGAAAACCGCAGGACACCATGGTGTCCTCCAACAGGCGGACATTGTCATAAGCTGCCGTGTCGGACACATCACTGTAATCCCTGTCCGCCATGGCGGTGAAATCGTCAAAATCCGTGGGCATGGGAACGGGCGAACCATCGGCGGACACCAGCGTGACGTCCACCGTGTTGCCCCGGCTATGTCCGGAATAGCCCTTTGTGGGATCGGCCACATACTGCGGATCGGGGCACACCTCCCACAGGCGGAACTGTGCGCTGACGGGGCGGTAGGCATCCCAGATCTTCAGCGCCAAGTCCCGCTCAGCCAGCATTTCCTGCGCCTGTGCCAGCTTTTTCAATGTGCCATAGCGCAGCTGGGGCTGGGTAAAATCGTAGATCACCTGTCCGGTGAAATTGTCCTCCGTGGCGTAGCGGAGGTCGGCATAGACGCCGGGAAGGTAGGTACACACATCCACCAGTGCGTCCTCCGCCGGTTCCGGTTCCGGTTCCGGTTCCGGCTCCGGCTCCGGTGCAGGAACAACGGGGATATCCGGCTCCGCAGGCGTATCCACGGTTTCCTGCGGCGGCTCCGGTGGGTCGTCTGCCTTCGGGAATGCCGCGCAGCCTGCGGCAAAGCAGAGCGGCAGCAGGATACACACCGCACAGAGCAAGCATTTCCAATATGTCATATATACCCCACCCTTTCACAGCTCCGGGTCCCAGCTTTTCTTCTCCGTGTACCGCGGCGGGACATCCTCTGTTGTGACGGGGCCAGCCTCGGGAACAGCCCCTGCGGTGTGCCGGTCAAAGCCCAGGTAACGGGTACCCTGGAACGTCAGATTGCCCACGTCGCCCTCCGCCATCATGCCGTATTCCCTTCCGGGAACGTGCAGCTCAAGCCGGTCGCCGCTGTCAAACTGGAACGTAACGTAATAGTGAGTGGAGGTGCTGGTGTGCATGCCGCCGTTGTTATTGCTGTGGTGGTGCACATCGGTATTCTGCCGCTTGGCGACAACAGCCGCCTGCACCGTCAGGCGCGGAGAGTTGTTGTTCTTGTGCCAGGTGCCAATGCCCTTTACCGCTAAGGCGATGAAGCAGACGATGACGATGGCAAATATCGCGAAAACAAACACCTGCATGATGTCGAACCCTGTGTCAAAGCCGAACCAAAACCCCATATCCGTTCTCCTTCCGTATTTATAAAATTACTTTGCTTTACACCTTCTTCAAATGATGGGAGGCGGCCTTCAGCATAAGCTTCTTGGTACCCACCGTATCGAAGGCTACCTCCAGCAGTGCATCGCCGCCCATAGGCCGCACGGAGAGCACCAGGCCTCTGCCGAAAGCGTCGTGCTCCACCGTCTCCCCTGCCTGTAGCTGTATGTAAGAGGCGGTGGACGGCGCTTTTGCCGCCGTTTTGGCCGTATACAGCGAGCCGGGACGAGACACGGCAGGCACCTCGCGGCGCGTCGGTGCTGTGGTACCCTGACGTGTATAGCCGCCGTAACCGTAAGCGCAGCCATCATCGTCCCGAGAGTCCTCCCAGGCGTCGCTGCGGGGTACCGGCTTGGACAGCCACTCCATGTTGTCCTCCGGGATCTCACTGAGGAACCGGGAGGGCATACAGGGTGTTGTTTTACCGTACAGCGTGCGCTGGCGGGCGTTGGTCAGCGTCAGCTTCTCTTTGGCGCGGGTCATGGCCACATAGCACAGCCGGCGCTCCTCCTCCATCTCGTCGCCATCGCCCATGGCGCGATTTCCGGGGAAAAGCCCCTCCTCCATGCCCACCACAAATACCTGGGGGAATTCCAGGCCCTTGGCGGCGTGCATGGTCATCATGGTCACGCAGTTGTCGCCGTCCACCCGGCTGTCCAGGTCGGTGTACAGCGCGATCTCATCCAGGAAGCCGGAGAGACTCGTCTCCGCGCCCTCGGCGTTTTCCAGGTAGGCCAGGATGCTGGAGCGCAGCTCCTGCACGTTCTCCAGCCGGCCCCGGCTCTCCATGTCGTCCTTCTCCCGCAGGGCGGGCGCGTAGCCGCTTCGCTCGCAGACGTAATCGTAGAACTCCGGCAGATCACTCTCCGGCAGGCGGCGGCGCATTTCCTCGATCATATCTGTAAAGGCTTTCAGCTTGCCAGCTGCATTTTTCAGCTCGGGGAATTCCTCCGCACGGCGGAATACGTCGTAGAGCGTCAGGCCGTGCTGTGTGGCAATAATCTGGGCCTTGTCCACGGTGGCCTGGCCGATCTTGCGGGCGGGAACGTTGACGATGCGCCGCAGGCGCAGATCATCCGTGGGGTTGTTGATGACGCACAGATAGGCAAGCATATCCTTGACCTCGGCCCGGTCAAAAAACTTCAGACCACCGTAGATCTTATAGGGGATGCCGCTGCGCTTGCAGGCGTATTCCAGCGCGTTGGACTGGGCGTTGGTACGGTACAGCACCGCACAGTCACCCCAGCTGCCGCCCCGGCGGTAGTACATCATGATCTGCCCCAGGACAAAGTTGGCCTCGTCGCTCTCGTTGAAGGTGGTCTTTACCGTCACCAGCTCGCCGCAGCCGTTCTCCGTCCACAGGGTCTTGCCCTTGCGGCCCTGGTTGTTGCGGATGACTGCGTTTGCCGCGTCCAGAATGTTCTGCGTGGAGCGATAATTCTGTTCCAGCCGAATGACCCGCGCCCCCTTGAACTGCCGTTCAAAGCTGAGGATATTGGTGATATCCGCACCCCGGAAGCGGTAAATGCTCTGGTCATCGTCACCCACCACGCAGATGTTCCGGGCAGGTCCTGTCAGCAGCTTGGCCAGCTCATATTGCAGCGCGTTGGTGTCCTGATACTCGTCAATGAGGACATAGCGGAACTTCCGTTGGTAGTACTCCCGCACGTCCGGTGCCGTCTGCAGCAGGCGCACCGTGTGCCACAGCAGGTCATCAAAGTCCAGCGCATTGGCCTCACGAAGCTTTTTGTTATAAAGTGCATATACTTTACCGATTCTGATTTTACGCCAATCGTTGATCGATTGCCACTGCTCCAGAAATTCCTCCGGCGACTGCATATCGTTCTTGGCACGGGAGATGGCCGACTGCACCTCGCGGGGCGGAAACGACTTTTCCTCCAGCCCCAGCTCCTTGAGAATGTCCTTGACCACACGCTTGCTGTCATCCGTGTCATAGATGGTAAAGCTGCGGTCGAAACCGATGCGGTCGATATCACGCCGCAGGATACGCACACAGGCGGAGTGGAACGTGGACGCCCACACATCGGCGGCAGCCTCCTCTCCCAGCATCCGACCCAGGCGATCCTTCAGCTCGTTAGCAGCCTTGTTGGTGAAGGTGATAGCCAGCACCTCCCAGGGACGGGCCGGTTCCACCGCGCAGAGATACTCCACGAGAGCGTGCTGCGCCGAGTCCGGCACCTTGGCATATTGCTCCAGAAACGATACCTCGTCCTCGCTGATTGGAATCGGTATCTCCTCGGTATCACTGCCACGACCATACCGCAGCAGATTGGCAACCCGGTGAATCAGCACGGTCGTCTTACCGGAGCCAGCGCCCGCCAACAGAAGCAGCGGCCCCTCCGTGGCCAGCACGCCCTGGCGCTGGCAGTCGTTCAAATTCTGATAATCCACCGCGATCGCATCGCGCCGGGCCTTGATAAAGCGTTTTTCCAGATCCGTCATAGAGGGGCCTCGTCTTTCTCGTTCGTTGCTCTCATTTTAATACAACTTCCGCGCCCGGTCAACCGCAAATGAAATTTATAGAATTTTTGTTCGATTTCGCTTGACAAGAACACTTGTTCGATTTATACTATTACCAGAACAACAGTTCGAGCAAGGAGGACACAACTATGACAACTTTTGGTCTCATTATCACGCTGCTGGGCGCGGGTTCCATCGCCGCCAATATACTGCGGCTCATCGACTGTATTGACAGGCCGGCGCCCCGGCGCCGCCGCATGGCATAAAAGCATGGAGCTGCTGGACAAGCTGGCGATATTGTCGGATGCGGCCAAATACGACGCAGCGTGTACGTCCAGCGGCGTGCGCCGCGGATTCCGGCCGGGTATGATCGGCAACACCTCCTCTTCCATCGCCGGCTGCTGTCACAGCTTTTCGGCCGATGGGCGGTGCATCACGCTGCTGAAGGTTCTGATGAGCAACGCCTGCGTGTACGACTGCAAGTACTGCGTCAACCGGCGCAGCAATGATACGCGCCGCACCGCTTTCACGCCCCGTGAACTGGCGGAACTGACCATCGGCTTCTTTCGGCGGAATTACATAGAAGGTCTGTTCCTCTCCAGCGGCGTACTGCGCGATCCGGACTACACCATGGAGCAGATGATCCGGGCCCTGCGTATCCTGCGGGAGGAGTATCGTTTCAACGGTTACATCCACGCCAAAGCTATCCCCGGTGCGGCGCCGGAGCTGGTGCATCAGCTGGGACTGCTGGCCGACCGGCTCAGTGTGAACATCGAGCTGCCCAGTCAGCAGGGTTTGCAGGCGCTGGCCCCGGATAAGACCAGGGAGGCGATCCTGCGCCCGATGGGACTGATCCGCGACGGTGCGGCACAGAGCAAGGCGGAGCTGGTGAAGTACCGGCACGCACCGGTGTTTGCCCCGGCGGGGCAGAGCACACAGCTGATCGTGGGCGCTACCGACGACAGCGACCGGCACATTCTGCACCTGACGGAGTCACTGTATCGCAAGTACAGGCTGAAGCGCGTGTTCTACTCCGCGTATGTACCGGTGGTGGAAAATAGCCTGCTGCCGTCCCTGGACACTAAACCGCCGCTGCTGCGGGAGCATCGCCTGTACCAGGCGGACTGGCTCCTGCGGTTTTACGGTTTTCAGGCCGCCGAGCTGCTGGATGACGCCCACCCGGACTTTGACCCACGGCTGGACCCCAAGTGCAGCTGGGCGCTGCGGCATCTGGACCAGTTCCCTGTCGAGGTCATGCGGGCGGATCTGGAGACGCTGCTGCGCGTTCCCGGAATCGGCCCCACCAGTGCGCGGCGCATCGTATCGGCACGGCGCTGCGGCGGTACCCTACGCTTTGAGGACCTGAAAAAGCTGGGCGTGGTGCTGAAACGGGCGCAGTACTTTATTACCTGCGGCGGGCGGATACCGGAGGGACTGTACTTCTCCCCTGCTACGCTGCCCTTGCAGCTGGAACGACTGGAGCGCGATACGCTGCCTTCGGACCAGGCTGCACAGCTGTCTCTCTTTGATCCGGTAGGAGAAGCCGTATGAATGACGTGATTTATCAATATGATGGCAGCCTTGATGGTTTTCTGTGCTGCGTATATGAGAGCTATGTGTACAAGGAGGCCCCCGCCGCGTTCTGCTGCGACGAAGACCCCCTCTCCCTCTATGAGGTTCGCACCGTGGTCACCAAGCCGGCGTACAGTCAGCGGGTCAGCCGCGGTATCGCCGCCCGGTCCGGCAAAGCGCTGGCCGTGGTGCGCCGCGGCTTTTTAACGTGTCTGCCGGACAAGGAGCTTCATCTGTATGCCTTCATCAGGAAGCTGCTGGCGGAGGGACCCGGCTTTATGCGCGATCTATCCGACCCGGCCTGCTATCCGCTGTATCGCGCCATCCGCCATATGAACGGCGAGCTGGAAAAACTGCGCGGTTTTGTGCGGTTTTCGGACTACGGTGGTACACTGGGCGCGGAGATCGAACCGAAAAACCGTGTGCTGCCGCTGCTGCGCGGCCATTTTTGCCAGCGTTACGCCAACGAGCAGTTTTTTATCTACGACCGCACCCATCGGGAACTGCTGTTGTACGCCAACGGTAGATCCCGCATTACGCAGATCGAGAACTTCCAGCCTGTCCTGCCAGGGGAGGACGAATTGTACTTTCGCTCGCTGTGGAAACAGTTTTTCCAAAGCGTCGCCATTCGGGAGCGCGAAAATCCCCGGTGCCAGAACACGTTTATGCCGAAACGGTATCGGGGGACCATGACGGAGTTTTTGCCTTTGGAATACGAAAAAGAGCAGGGCGCCTTGCCGAATCTGCCTGGTGCCTCCGGAACGGACGGCTGAGAGACATCTGCCGGAAACGCGTTTCACCTTTTCGTTACGAGGGAACGCCCATCCCGCCGATAACGGGATGAGCGTTCCGCAATAGAGCCCCCTCTGTCCTGATCCATTTTACATTCGAAATCGCGCTGCTGTCGAGACGCCTCCCTTTTTACGCCGTCTCTGCCCGAAGTCACTCCTCTGCCAGCAGGTCCCGCAGCTTTTGCAGGCTGCGGCGCTCCAGCCGCGAGACCTGGACCTGCGATACCTGTAAGATGCGGGCGGTCTGCTCCTGCGTCAACCCCTTGAAAAAGCGCAGGAGAATGGTTTTCCGTTCTTTCTCCGGCAGTGCGTCGATGGCGTCCCGCAGGGCGATACGCTCCACCAGAGAGACGCTGGGCTCCTCGGCACATAGTGTGGACTCCAGCGTCAGGCCCTCCGCGGTCTCCTGCTGCAGAGAGTCCGGTGCGATCAGCGCCAGATCCACGGCGGCGATCTCCTCCGGTGTCATGCCGGTCTCCGCTGCCAGCTGTGACAGCTTTGGCTCACAGCCCAGACGCCCTTGCAGCCGCTCCCGTGCCGCCCAAAGTGTCTGCCCCTTTTCCCGCATGGTGCGGCCCACTTTTACCGGACCGTCATCCCGGAGGAACCGACGTATCTCGCCGGCGATTTTCGGCACGGCATAGGTGGAAAACTGCGTCCCGTATGTGAGGTCAAACCCCTTTACAGCCTTTACAAAGCCGATGCACCCCAACTGATACAGGTCATCCGTCTCCACACCGCAACCATTGTAACGACGGACGATGGACCAGATCAATCCCGCGTTCTCCGTCAGCAGCTGCGCCTCTGCCCGGTCATCGCCCTGCTGGGCCCGTTCCAGCAGTGCCAGCCGGTCGCTCATCGTACCGCCAGCCGCGGCGCGATCCGTTTACGCATCTGCACTGTGGTCCCCTTTCCCGGAACAGACCGCACTACCAACCGATCCGTGAAGCTCTCCATAATCGTAAAGCCCATGCCGCTGCGCTCGCTGCCGCCGGTGGTATACATGGGACGGCGGGCCTGCTCCACATTTTCGATACCGCGCCCCCAGTCGCGGATCGTGATCTCCAGCATCCCCCCTTTCAATATCTTCAGCTTCATCACCACCTTACCCAACTGATCCGGATAGGCGTGGACGATGGCGTTGGTCACCGCCTCGCTGACGGCAGTCTTGATGTCCCCCAGCTCATCCAGTGTGGGGTCCAGTTGGGCGGCAAAGCCTGCCGCCGCCACCCGCGCAAACCCCTCGTTGCTGCTGCGGCTCAGGAATTCCAGTGTCACGTAGTTTTCAGCTCGTGTCATATTATGTACTCCCTCCTCAAACGATCGTCACCATGCGTCCGACGCCCGATGCTTCGAACACCTTTCTTGGCTGCTGCGCCACATGATACAGCGTTACGGCGCCGCCCAGCTCCCGCATCCGCTGCCAACCCCGCAGCGCCACGGCGATGCCGGAGCTGTCCATAAATGTGACGCCGGAAAAATCCAGCACCAGCGACAGTGGCAGCGTCCGCTCGATCTCGCGCTCCAGATTTTCCAGCAGTCCTTTTGCCCCATGGTGGTCCAACTCGCCGACCAGAAAGAATGTCAGCGTTTGGCCTTCGTGTTTTGCCGATACTTCCATTTGAACACTCCTTTTTCTTTGGTGTGTGCCGCAGGCCGTCCCTGCCAGAAAAAACTCCGCGGTTCGATGTTCTGCGTTGATTATAGACTATCCGACGCGCGGAATTTGTCGAAACCCGTCAGAAGGGCGAAAAATTTTGGAAAGCACCATGTTTTTCGGTGCCGGAACGGCGGTCGATCCAGCACAGCGAGCGAGCCGTATATATAGCGCATATTCCCGTTTGCGGACAAACAAAAAAGACGCCTTTCGGCGTCTTTTTTGTTTGTCTCGGCCCTGCACACGGCGGGCTGGACTTTGCTTTCGTTTTTACATCAGAATAACTGTGAAGCACAATGGCTTTACAGCTTCATCGCCGCAGCGGAGTCATCCAGCTTGGCGATAAGCGCCCGGGCCTTTTCGGCCTTTTCGCGCTCTGCGTTGACCACGTTCTCCGGGGCACGAGAGGTGAAGGACTCGTTGGCCAGCTTGGCCTCGATGCGCCGGAGGTTCTCCTCCGCCTTTTTGCGCTCGGCGGCGATGCGCTCCAGCTCCTTGGCGATGTCCACCAGCTCCGCCATGGGCATATACACCGTGGCGTCGTGAGTGGCGACGGTCACCATGCCGGTCAGGTCGGCAGGCGCGGCAGTCAGCACCGTCAGCTCGCTGGCATAGGCCATGCGGGTGATGAAGTGTGCGCCCAGCTGATAGTTCTCCGGCTGCGCCGTCACAATGATGACCTGGGCCTTGCGGCTGGGCGGCACGTTCATCTCGGCGCGACGGGCGCGGATGGCGGAGATGGCGTCCTTGACGGCCTCCATAGCGGCCTCGGCCTCCGGGAAGTGCAGCGCGTCCTGATACTCCGGCCACTCGGCGGAGATGAGGTACCGGCCCTCGTGGGGCAGCGCCTGCCAGATCTCCTCGGTGATGAAGGGCATGAACGGGTGCAGCAGCTCCAGGATACGCAGCAGCACATAGCACAGCACATTCTCGGCGGCCTGCTTTGCCTGCGCATCCTCGCCGTTCAGGCGGGTCTTGGTCAGCTCGATATACCAGTCGCAGTAGGTGTCCCAGATGAAGTCGTAGATTTTGGCGGATGCCACGCCCAGCTCGTAGGCCTCCAGATTGTCGGTGACCTCGCGGATCAGGGTATTCAGCTTGCTGAGGATCCATTTGTCCTCCAGCTCCAGCTTCTCGGGCAGCTCGACCTTGTCGATGGACAAGTTCATCATGACGAAGCGGCTGGCATTCCAGATTTTGTTGGCAAAGTTACGCATGGCTTCGCACTTCTCCACGAAGAAACGCATATCATTGCCGGGGCTGTTGCCGGTGATCAGGTTGAAGCGCAGAGCATCCGCGCCGTACTTCTCGGCCATCTCAAGGGGGTCGATTCCGTTGCCCAAGGACTTGGACATCTTGCGGCCCTTGTCATCACGGACAAGGCCGTGGATGAACACGGTCTTGAAGGGCTCCTTCTTCATCTGCTCCATGCCGGAGAAGATCATGCGGGCCACCCAGAAGAAGATAATGTCGTAGCCGGTGACCATGACGGAGGTGGGATACCAGTACTTCAGGTCGGGCGCATCGGTGTCGGGCCAACCCAGGGTGGAGAAGGGCCACAGAGCGGAGCTGAACCAGGTGTCCAGCACGTCCTCCTCGCGGGTCAGGTGCGTGCAGCCGCACTTTTCGCACTTGGTGGGATCCTCACGGCTGACATTGATGTGGCCGCACTCGTCGCAGTACCATGCGGGAATCTGGTGGCCCCACCACAGCTGGCGGGAGATACACCAGTCGTGGACGTTCTCCATCCAGTTGATATAGGTCTTGGTGAAGCGCTCAGGCACGAACTTGATGGTGCCGTCCTCCACCACACGGATGGCCTCCTTGGCCAGGGGCGCCATCTTCACAAACCACTGGGCGGAGATCAGGGGCTCCACATCGTTGTGGCAGCGGTAGCAGGTGCCCACGTTGTGGCTGTACGGTTCGGTCTTGACCAGGTAGCCCTGCGTCTCCAGATCGGCCACCACCGCCTTGCGGCAGGCGTAGCGGTCCATTCCCTCGTATTTGCCGGCGTTCTCGTTCATGGTGCCGTCGTCGCTGATGCAGCGGATGACCTCCAGATTGTGCCGCAGGCCCACCTCGAAGTCGTTGGGGTCATGGGCGGGGGTCATCTTCACGGCGCCGGTACCGAAGCCTATCTCGC
>ERZ857922.580-NODE-580-length-54129-cov-5.807394_pt1 | contig 54129 bp, 35 predicted proteins | sample MGYA00519579_ERZ857922 | MGnify/ENA primary metagenome ERZ857922 (study PRJEB31778, sample SAMEA3449375) | human gut metagenome | biome: human gut; feature: human-associated habitat; material: faeces | place: United Kingdom | collected 2010/2012 ... | reverse complement strand
GCAGCGGCAGGGCGTCGGCCAGCGCCGTGTAGTATTCGATCAGCTCCTGCTGCGAAGGGGCGAAGTAGTAGGGCGGGGCGGCCACGACGCCGACGGCGCCGCATTTGGCGGCATGCTCCGCGAGCCGGACGCTCTCGATGAAGGCGGTGTCGGTGACTCCGACCAGCACGGGGATGCGTCCTGCGACCTGACGGCATACCAGCTCGACGAATTCATAACGCAGCCGGTAGGTCAGGCTCTGGGCTTCGCCCGTCGTGCCGAGCAGAAAAATGGCATGGACTCCGCCGGCGACGAGGTGCTCCGTGAGTCGTACGGTTCCTTCGCGGTCGAGTTCGTCGTCGCCCTTGAGCGGGGTAATCATCGGGGAAATGATGCCCTGAAGTTTGGTAGGGTGCATGGTGAAGGGGTTTAGCGATTTTTAGTTTATTCGTATATTTTATTGTAAATCGTTTTAGCCAATCAGCGAAAAGAGGAAATTATTCCTCGATAAGTTGCGAAATTTCCGTTTCCCGGCCGGGTATGCCGCTCTCGACGATTTCGGGCGTCAGTACGATGCGGATGCTGTTGATCGGCTGGTCTTTCTGTTCGATATTCTTGATCAGCAGGTCGAGGGCTTCCGTGCCGAACTGCTCGATCGGCTGCCGCACGTAGGCGACGGCCGTTTTGTAGATGTCGAAAGCTTCGTTGCTGTCGAAACAGGCCATGGCGAAGTCCTGCGGAACGCGCCAGCCGTTGCGGAAAATGGCTGTCAGTCCGTTGGCGGCCAATGTGTTGGTGGCGAATACGAACGCTTCTACGTTGCGCATCTTCGCATCGCGGACGATCTCGTCGATTTTGCCGAGTTTGTCGTGACGCAGGTGATGGATGTTGATCCGGCCGTTTAGGCCGGCTTCCGTCATGCAGAAGCGGTAGCCCTCTTCGCGTTCCCTGATGTTGGACAGGTTCATCGAGTAGGAGATCATTTCGATCCGCGTGAAACCCTGACGGATCAGCGCCTGAGTGGTTTCGACGCCGGCGCGCCGGTTGTTGAGTACGACGCTGCTCAGTTCGGTGTCCGGCACTTCGCGGTCGAGCAATACGACGGGGATATTCTGCAGGGCGACATTACGGATAATTTCATCGGCGCCTTCGCAGGGAACGATGATTAGCCCGTCGATGCCCTTGTTGCGGAAAACCTCGATCAGGTTTTCGAGTTTCTGCGGATTTTCGTCCGTACTGCCGAACAATACGGTATACTTATGTTTATATGCGCGGTCTTCGATGCAGCGGGCGATGTCGGCGAAAAACTTGTTGGAGATGTCCGATACGATTACCCCGATGGTGTTCGTCTTGCCGCTGCGAAGCGTGCGTGCCGCATTGTTGGGCTGGTAGTTAAGCTTTTCGGCGACCTCCAGAATCCGTTGCGCCGTCTCTTTGTTGACGCGGTAGGTCTCCTTGCCGTCGGCTTTGTTGTTCATGACGAATGACACCAGTGCGATCGAAACGCCCGCTTCGGTGGCTATGTCCTTTATGGTTACTTTGCGTGTCCGCATATTTTTTGCGATTTTTTGTGATATCCCGGAAATTCTCTTACCTTTGCAAAGGTAATTAAAACGTTTTAACAAACAAATTTTTTGCGATTTTTTTATGCTGCGACGTGATATGCAAACTCAGACCAAGTATGTAATAGGAGTCGATTTCGGCAGCGATTCGGTGCGCTGTCTGATTGTCGGCACGGCCGACGGGGCGGAAATCGCATCGGCGGTGGCGGCGTATCCCCGCTGGAAGAAGCGACTTTACTGCGATCCCTCCCTGAATCGGTACCGTCAGCATCCGCTGGACTATATCGAATCCTTGGAGCAGTGTGTGCGCGAAGCTTTGGAAAAGTGCGGCAAAGAGGTGGCGGACAATATCTGCGGCATCTCTTTCGACACGACCGCTTCGACGCCGGCGCTGACTGACGAGCGGGGCGTTCCGTTGGCGCTGCTGCCCGAATACGCCGAAAATCCCGATGCGATGTTCGTGCTTTGGAAAGACCATACTGCATTGGCCGAAGCGGACGAGATAAACGATCTGGCGAAATGCTGGGAGGTCGATTATACCCGTTACAGCGGTGGCGCCTACTCCTGCGAATGGGTGTGGGCGAAGATGCTGCACTGCCTGCGCAGCGATCCTGCATTGCGCGCGAAAACCTGTTCGTGGGTCGAGCACTGCGATTGGATATGTGGACTGCTGACAGGAGATACGAAGCCCGAAACCATCGCCCGAAGCCGTTGTGCGGCGGGGCACAAGGCGATGTGGCATGAGTCGTGGGGCGGTCTCCCGTCGCCCGAATTCCTCTCGGCGGTCGATCCGCTGCTCGATATTTTCCGCGGGCACCTCTATACCCGGACCGTTACCGGCGATGAATGTATCGGCGGGTTATGCCCCGAATGGGCCGCACGGCTGGGACTGAGGCCGGGGATTGCAGTCGGCGTGGGGGCCATTGACTGTCATGTGGGCGCTGTCGGGGCGGGAATCGTTCCCGGAACCTTGGTAAAGGTGATGGGGACTTCGACTTGCGACATCGTGGTCGGCGCCTACGGCGAAGTCGGGGACCGTGTCGTACGGGGCATTTGCGGTCAGGTCGACGGCTCGGTATTGCCCGGATATGTCGGATTCGAAGCCGGACAGGCAGCTTTCGGCGACATCTATGCTTGGTTTCGGCGGATCATGGCGTGGCCCTTGAGCCGGATCGCGCAGGGGGACGAAACTCTTGAGGAGCGGATACTCGGCGAGCTGACGGCCGAGGCCGAATCGCTGCCGCTGACGACCGGAGATCCAGTCGCGCTCGACTGGCACAACGGACGCCGGACACCGGATGCGGACCCCCGCGTGCACGGAGCGATCGACGGCTTGACGCTGGCTACCTCCGCTCCGGCTGTCTTCAAGGCGTTGGTCGAAGCGACGGCTTTCGGTTCCCGCGCCATCAACGAGCGGATGCTCGAAGAGGGGGTGCCGATCGACAACATCATCGCTATCGGAGGCATCGCGCGCAAATCTTCTTTCGTGATGCGCACGATGGCCGACGTGATGGGCGTGCCGATCCGGGTGCTGGACAGCGATCAGGCCTGTGCGCTGGGGGCGGCGATGTTCGCGGCCGTTGCGGCGGGCATTCATGGGTCGGTTGCCGAAGCGCAGCAGGCTATGCGCCCCGGTTTTTCGGCCGAATATCGTCCCGATATGGAACGGCATGCAATTTATGATTATCTTTATGCGCGTTATCTGGAACTCGGAGCAGCGCGTTGAATGATAAAGAGGCTTTTCCTGCTGGCGGCCCTCGCGGGCGTGTGGAGCGTGTCGGCGCAGAACGGCACGCTGCACCTGCGTCTGGTCGATCGCGTTACGCGGGAACCGGTCGTCGGGGCCGTGGCCGAACTGCGCTCGCAGGCCGATACCGCCCGGATTCCTTTTTATGCGGCTTCCGACATCGATGGGGCGGCGCTGTTGCAGCGTGTGCCGGCCGGGGCGTGGCGGTTGCGCGTGACTTCGCTCGGATACGAGGCTTTGGAGCGCGAGCTGCGGACTTCGGGCGGGAAAACCGATCTCGGAACGCTGGAGATGTCGCCCGGCGCCGAAGCGATCGAGAGCGTGGTGCTGGAGGTGCCTGCGCTGAGATCGTCGATTCGCGGCGATACGCTAAGCTACCGGGCCTCGGCCTACAAAGTCACGTTCGGAGCCGACGCCGGGGCGCTGATCGGCAAGATGCCGGGGCTGGAGGTGGCCGACGGCGTTATCGAAGCGCAGGGCCGGACCGTGCAGCGGGTGTTCGTGGACGGCCGCGAGTTTTTCGGCAACGACGTGATGTCGGCAGTCCGCAACATTCCGGCCGATATGGTCGAAAGCATCGACGTCTACAATTCGCAGGGCGACCAGTCGGAATTTACGGGCGTGGACATCGGCGACGGCTATACGGCCATCAATATCGTGACGCAGTCCGACAAGCGGCGCGGCGCTTTCGGCCGCCTGTTCGCCGGGTATGGAATCCCTGACAAATATATCGGCGGCGGCAATGTCAATATCTTCAACCGGGCGCGGCGGCTGTCGGTCATCGCGCTGGTGAACAATGTCAATATGCAGAATTTCTCGTCCGAGGATATTCTGGGGACGACGGAGCAGGGGCAGGCCAACGCCCGCAGCGGCAGCGGCAACTTCATGGTGCGGCCGCTCGACGGCGTCTCGACGGTGCAGGCCGTGGGGGCGAACTACAGCGACGAGTGGGGCGAAAAGGCCAAGATTGCGGCCAGCTATTTCTTCAATCGGGCCGACAACCGCAACGAAAGCCTGACCGACCGGCAGACCTTCACCTCTTCGGAAAAGCTGGTGCTGTACGACGGCGCGACCGATGCGCGGATCGAAAGTGTCAACCACCGCTTCAATTCGCGTTTCGACTACAAATTCAACAACCGCCATTCGCTGATGATGCGCACGGCGTTCAGCGTGCAGGATTACCTGCTCGACAACGAGACCTTCAGCCGTACCGACAACAAATTCGCGGACGACGACATCCGCTTCGTGAACCGCCGCCGCAACTTCGCGCACAACGACAATTTCGGGTACAACGTCTCCAACAACCTGATTTACCGTTACCGGCTGCCGGGCAGGAAGCTGCGCAGCCTGACTTTCGGCGTCGGCGGCCGATACAGCGGCGGGGAGCAGTTTAGCCTGCCGCGGCAGTATACCTTCCGCGATCCGGACGACATCGGGGCCGATACGGCTGCTTACGACGCCCGCAGTATTTCGCGTACGAACCGCGAACAGCCCGGCTATTACGTCAGCGGAAGCGCGACCTACACCCATGCGTTCGGCCGGCGTTCGCGCATGAGCGCCGATTACCGCGTGACTTACGCCGCCAACCGGGTGAACCGCCGGACGGTGCTTTTCGACAATAAAACCGGGATGTTCGGCCCGGAACCCGATCCGCGCCAGTCTACGGATTACGATTACGACTACCTGACCCAGCGTGCGGGGCTTTCCTACCAGTATCTTTTTAAGAAGACCAAGGTCGCGGCGTCGGTCTATTACCAGCATGTCGATTTCGGGGGCGACTACACGCTGCCCGTACCGGACAGGACTTCGGCGTCGTTCGACAACATAACCTACAGCGTGGTGGGCAACATCCATTTCGACCGCAGTAACCTGCTCAAGATCGACGCAGCGTCGCGCACGCGGAATCCCCGCGCCGCCGATCTCCAGAGCATCGTCAATACCACCAACAGGCAGCATGTCTTTGCCGGAAATCCGGGGTTGAAGCCCGTCTATATGCATGATCTTTCGGCGCAGTATATCCGTTCGAACGCCGCCAAGGGCCGCACCTTCACGCTTGCCGTGCGGTTTTCGGCCAGCCCCAATACGATTGCCGATTCGCTGGTGATCGACACGCCGCACTTCGTCATCGACGGCGACGGCATGGAGCTGGGGGAGGGCAACCAGTTCGTGCGGCCGGTCAATCTGCCGGGATACTGGAACCTGCGCACGACGCTCAGCTACGGTTTTCCGGTGCAGTGGCTGCGCAGCAACCTCAACGTCAGGGCCGGAGTTACGACCGGGCGTATTCCGAGCGTCATCAACGGAACGCGCAACCGCCTGAACGGGGATTCGTACGACGCCGGGCTGACGCTGGGGAGCAACATCTCGGAAAGCGTCGATTTCAAAATCGGCTATACGGGCTGTTACAACGTGAGCCGTAACAGTTCGCAGATCCGGACCGTGGACAACGTCTATGTCAGCCAATACCTCACGGCCGGCCTGAATTTCGTGCTGTGCCGACGGATCGTACTGCGCGGCAGCGCCGACTACAACTATTACAAGGGAATCACCGATACGTTCCGCGAGGAGCGGCTGATCTGCAACCTGCAGGTCGGATGCAAACTCTTCCGCAGGCGGCTGGGCGAGGTGACCGTCGGCGTCAATGACCTCTTCGACCAGAACGGTACGACCTTCCGCCGCACGGTGACGGGCACCTACATCCGCAATGTCTCGAACCTCGGCCTGGGCCGCTATTTCCTCGCCCAGTTCTCGTACAACCTGCGCCTGTTTCCGCGTCAGGGAGCCGCCGTGACCCGCATATTGCAGCAACAGCAGGGGGCGGAGTAAACACGCCGGCTAAAGTTTTTCGACCGAAAAACCGGACGACGGAAACGTATTTTCGGATTTTATCGCTATATTTGTTCATACATTTAAATAAAGTAAGAACAAATGAGGCAGAATCATCTCTCTCCGGCCCTCCTCTGCGGAGTTGCGGCCGCCGTTCCTGCGGCATGCGCCGCGCAGCGGGCGGCGGGCGGCAGGGAATCCGGGCGGCCCAATATCGTCTATATCATGACGGACGACCATGCTTATCAGACTGTCGGCGCCTACGGGCATCCGATTTCGCGGCTGGCGCCGACGCCCAATATCGACCGGCTGGCACGCGAAGGAATGCTTTTCCGCGAGGCGTTCGTCGAAAACTCGATCTCGGCGCCTTCGCGGGCGACCCTGCTGACCGGCGTGTATAGCCATCGTCACGGCCAGACCACGCTCAGCTACGGCATTATGGACACGACGCTGGTGCATTTCCCCGAACTGCTCCGGGCCGAAGGCTACCGGACGGCGATCTTCGGCAAATGGCATCTGAGCGTCGAACCCAAGGGCTTCGATCATTACGACCTGCTGTGGGATCAGGGGGAGTATTACAATCCGGTGATGCGCACGCCCGAAACCGGCGGCAGGTACGTCCGTCAGGAGGGATACGCCACCGACATCATTACCGACCACGCTTTGGCGTGGCTCGACGGGCACAGGGACGACGACGCGCCTTTCTGCCTGATGATCCACCACAAGGCCCCGCACCGGAACTGGATGGCCGACCTGAAGTACCTCGATCTGTACGAGGATGTCGAGTTCCCGGAGCCGGAAACCCTTTTCGACGATTACGCCACGCGCGGCGACCAGATGCGCCAGCAGCAGCTGACGATCGACCGCCACATGGGATATGCCTTCGATTTCAAGGTGGAGGAGCTGAAGGACGAGCCGACTCTGCAATACATTCACGACAGCTGGGATATCGCCATGAGCACGCTGACGCCCGAACAGCGCCGCGTGTGGGACGACTCCTACGGTCGTAAGAACCGGGACTTTCTGGCCGACCGTCCTGAAGGGAAGGAGCTGCTGCGCTGGAAGTACCAGCGTTACATACACGATTACTGCCGCACGATCCGTTCGGTGGACGACCAGATCGGCCGGGTGCTCGACTATCTGGAGGAAAACGGCCTGATGGACAACACGCTGATCGTCTACACCTCCGATCAGGGATTCCTGCTGGGCGAACACGGTCTCTACGACAAGCGTTTCATGTACGAGGAGTCGTTCCGCACGCCGCTGATCATGGCGTGGCGCGGGCATATCCGCCCCGGTACGGTCTGCCGGGAGCTGGTGCAGAATATCGACTATGCCCCGACGCTGCTCGACGCCGCCGGCGTCGAGGTCCCGGACGGAATGGACGGCGTTTCGCTGCAACCCCTGTTCCGCAGCGGAAAGGCGCGCGGCTGGCGGACGTCGCTCTATTACCAGTATTACGATTATCCCGCCGTCGGCAGCGTGCGTGCGCATTACGGCATCCGGACCGATCGTTACAAACTGATCCATTGGTTCGGTCCGGGGGCGGACGGCGATCCCGACATCGACTTCTGGGAGCTGTACGACCTGCGGAAAGACCCCTGCGAGGTGCATAATGTTTACGAGGAGCGCGGATACCTCCCTATTCGCCGGGAGCTGGCGCGGCTGTTGGCCGAAAAACGCGGCGAGTTGGGAATCAGATAGTTGGTTTGCATGTCGGTTGATAAGGACATTCGGAAAATCCTTTCCGGATGTCCTGTTCTCATGTCCGGTCGTAAAACACGCTTCCATGCACCTGCCGTCTGCCGTTCCGGTCGCTGTATTTATGTGAGTACATTGAAACGCTTCTATTTTGCTATTATTCCCCGATTTGCGGCCGTATTGCCGAATGGACGCCGCCGAAAAATATCGCATGTGCATACTATGTATAATCAAATAAATGTCGTATATTTGTATTACGATAATAAATAGCGCAATGAAACTTCGACTCGACCCGAACTCCACCCAGCCGCTGCATCAGCAGGCGGAAGACCTGCTGCGCACGATGATTCAGCAGGAGGAGTATAAAAAAGGCAAGCTGCTGCCCAATGAGGTGGAACTCTCCAAAGAACTGAACATATCCCGCAATACGCTTCGGCAGGCCATCAACCGGCTGGTTTTCGAAGGTCTGCTTATCCGCAAGAAGGGTTACGGCACGACTGTTGCGCCGCAGAACGTGATGAGCAATGCCCGCAATTGGATGAGTTTTTCGCAGGAGATGCACGCGCAGGGAATGGTGGTGCAGAATTTTGAACTGCATATCAGCCGCAAACACCCTTCGCAGGAGGCGGCTGCGTTTCTGAACGCTCCCGAAGGGACGAAACTGCTCTGTCTGGAGCGTTTGCGCGGACGTCCGGGACTGCCGTTCGTCTATTTCATCTCCTATTTCAATCCGGCGATTCCGATGACGGGCGAGGAGGATATGGCCATGCCGCTGTATGAGAACCTGCAGAAGAATTACGGCATCGTCGTCAAGACTTCGCGCGAGCAGATCTATGCCCGTGCGGCGAGTCCCGATCTGGCCGACAAGCTCGATATCAGCGAAGGTGCGCCGATTCTTGTGCGCAAACGTTTCGTGCTCGACATAAACGACAAACCCGTCGAATACAACATCGGCTATTACCGGGCTGACAGCTTTACCTATTCGATCGAGTTCACCAACGATTGACGGCGCGGCGGCTGAATCCGGCGGTGGCAACTGAGACGGCAGGATGCGGGTCTGCGGTGCGCGGCTGAAATGGCGGCGCGGCCGAGACTGCGGGATCGGTGTCGGATGCGGCCGAAACGGCAGTATGGCTGCAGCGGCGGGACGGTGTCCGGCATGGCTGAATCCGGCGGTGCAGAGACAGACCGGGCGCCGGGTTGGTCTGTAAGACGCTCCGGAGTGTCGGACTCGGTCTTTGCGGCGGGGCGTTCCGTAGGGAGGTCATGGGCCGCGGAGCAGGCCAATAGACAATACGAATAAAGGCGGAACATTGTTCCGCCTTTATTCTTGTCCGTATCTCCGGGGTTATTTCAGACCCCAGCTCTTGTTGGGTTCGGGTCCCATTTCGAGAACCAGCTCCCCGCCCTGCAGCAGCTCCGAAGCCGGGAAGTGGAACGTGTCGAGCTGTCTGCCGTTCAGGCGGGCGCTCTGCACGTAGATGTTTCTGCGCGAAGCGTTGTGGGCCTTGATGGTGAACTTTTTGCTGCGGCCGTAACGTTCGCCGAGGTCGATCGTCACCTCTTCGAAGATCGGGCTTGCGATTTCGTAAACCGGATCCACGCGGCATCCGCCGTCGGTCTGGAACAGACCGATCGAGGTCATGATCGCCCATGCGCTCATCTGTCCCTGATCCTCGTCGCCGAGGTAGGCGTTGGCGATGCCGTAACCGTAGTAGCGGTCGAGGATCGAGCGGCTCCAGCGCTGGGTGTTCCACGGCGTGTCGGCGTAGTTGAACAGGAATGCGAAGTGCATCGACTGCTGATTGCCCTGCACGACGGGGTGGTCCCAATACTGGTCGTTCGGGGCGTTGTAACGCCACGCCTCATCCTGATTGAAGCCCCAGAGCAGGCGGTCGGTGAAGCGCTGCTTGCCGATCTTCTCGACCAGCGCCGGAACGTCCTGCGGTACGAAGAAGGTGAGCTGCCATGCGTTGCCTTCGACGTAGTGCTGGTTGGCGCCGCTGCGGAAGGGATCGAAGTTTTCGAGCCATTGGCCCTTGCTGTCGCGCATGTGGCAGTATCCCTCGTCGCTGATGACGTTGCGCCACCAGTAGCCGCGGTCGTTGAACGTGCGGTAGGTCTCTTCGTCGCCGAGCGCCTTGGCCAGCTGGCCTACGGTCCAGTCGTCGTAGGAGTATTCCATCGTATTCGAGAAGCGGCCCTTGTCGTAGGGGACGTAGTGGTGTTCCATGTAGGCGGTCAGGTCGCGGTTGCCGGCGAAGCCCTTGAATACCTTCTGCGCCGGGGTGGTCTGCATCTTGACCGAGGCTTCGAGCGCCTTCTTGGCGTCGAAGTCGCGGATGCCCATCTGCCATGCGCTGACGATCAGCGGAATTTCGTGTTCGCCGACCATGACGGGAATGTAGTTCATGCCTGCGGGGCCTTTGGCCAGCCAGCCGTTGGCGTCGTACATCGCCAGCTGCGAGTTGACCCAGCGGCTGCTCCATTCGGGCGTCACGAGGTTCCAGAACTGGTTGAGGTTCCAGAACGTGTTCCAGAATGCGTCGCAGCCCAGCATGACGTCTTCCGAGGGATCGGCCACGGTGTGCACTTTGCCGTCGGTCGAAACCCACTGGCCGTTTACGTCGCTCCACGTGTTGCGGCTGCAGATCGCACGGTACATGTTGTTGTAGAAACGGACCTTTTCGAGCCGGTCGTTGGTCTTTACAGTCAGGCGGCTGAACAGGTCGTTCCATGTGTCCACCTGATTACGGCGTACGGCCTCGAAATCCCAGCCGAAAGGTTCGGTGACTTCGGCGGCGAGGTTCTGCGCGGCGTTTTCGACGCTGACGAGCGAGATGCCCGAACGTACCTGTACGACGGGATTCCGCACGGGATCGAACTCCACGAACAGGCCTGCGTATTTGCAGGGGCCGCTGCTGAGCTCCCGGATGTCGTTGGCGACGACGTCGTCCTTCCAGCTGCCCACGCGGAGGATCGGACGGTCGAATTCGACGACGAAGTGCAGTACGTAGTCCTGATCGGCGTCGTGGCTCCATACGCCCGGCGAGAACTGGTGGCACGAACCCTCGATGCGGCGCTCTCCGACCCGCTTCACCGAGACGTTTTTGAGCTGGATGCCGTACTCGGTTTCGGGATGCAGCTCGATCAGGATACGGCCCGTGCCGCGGTCTGCGGGGAAGGTGAAACGCTCGAAGCCGCAGCGTGTCGTGGCCGTCACTTCGGCCTTGATGCCGTAGTCGGTCAGGTCGGCGCTGTAATAGCCGATGTCGGCCCGCTCGGTGCGCTTGTCGATGCGCGAGCGGTAGCCTTCGTCGGGCTTCTGTTCGTCGCCGACGCGGGTTTTCAGCTCGCCGTTTGCGGCCATGATGCCCAGTCCTCCGAGCGTCCACTCGTGGATGTGGCTGAAACAGCCGATATTCTCGAACGAGGGCTGGTAGCCGGCCTGCCATCCCGTATTCTGGTTGTCGGGGCTCATCTTGACCATGCTGAACGGCATCCACGGTCCCGGCGCGATCATCCAGCGCGAGTGGGCCGTGCCGATGCGCGTATCCACGTAATCGGCCGGCGTCTGGAGCGTTTGCGGTGTGCGTACGACGCTGCCCCGTGCTATTTCACGGCCGTCGCAAAGAATCCGGTAAGCGCTCTTTTTGGCTTTCTTCACCTGCGGCATCGGGGCTTCGAGCTGGTAACGGCCCGTTTCGATGCGCTGGTTCAGTATCTCTTTGCCGTCGAGTTCGACGCTGAGCGCGGGTGCGCCTTCGAGCCATTCGAGATCGACCAGCAGGGGCTGGACGCGTCGTTTGCCGTCGGCCAGTTCATAGGGAGCGGCCTCGATGTTGCGGATGAAGAGTTGCTGCGGCTGTTCCACGTTCGTGCCGGCAGGGCCTTCGAGGCTCACGCGGTCGAAAAGTATCCACGAGCCTTCCAGCACGGTGATCGTCACCTCGTTGCCGCCGGCCTTGAGTACGCCGGGACGGATCGGGATTTCGAGCCGGCGGGGCGTCGCTTTGGCGAGATTGCCCGTGATCGACAGCGTATCGACGATCTTTTCCATCTGGTTGGGCTTGCGCTGGTCGGCGACGCTGAGTCCCGGAGCGTCGAGCTGGAACTTGGCATCCTGCGTATTGACCGAAACCTTTACCAGCGGCAGGAAGTTTTTGGCGTAATCGAGCAGATCGACGACGAGCGTGCAGGTTCCGTCGGAGGGAATCTCTTTCAGGCCGAAGAGGATATTGACCTGATGCGTGCGCCAGCCCGACGTGGGCCATGTGCCGCCCCACGTGTCGGCAGGTCCGGGCAGGACGTAGGGGAAATCGGCGGCGGGAACGGAGTGCCCGACGAGGAAATATTTGTCTTCATAGCCGAAATCGTTGGCGAGGAAGTCGCGGAAGCGGTCCGGAGCCAGTGCGAATTCGGACGCCGACCGGTCGGCCTGTCCCACCGTCCATATAACCGAAGGAGATTGCTCCGCAGCCGTTGCCGCCGTGGCGAGAAGACATGCTGCAATTCCCGAAAACAATGTTTTTCTCATGGTTTGGGTTTGTTGGTTGATTAAATGTTCATACAATTTTGGCGTAAAATAAACAAAATTTTCGTGTAAATGCAAATTTCAGCTCTTTTTTGCTCGGAAAAGTTGAATTTGCCGCTGTTTTATGGTTTTTATTGTAGGTACATATGTGCGCTCCCTGCCGCCTGAAACAGGCGTCTGCCGGTGTTTACCTATTATTATATATGGAAAAGGCGGTTGCTGTCCGGGCTTCGCTCTCGGAATGCGGATAATTCGCCGTTGGCGGATATGTTGTCGCAGTAGGGCTGTTTTGCGCGTGACGGCGGTCGGCGTTGTGGTTTCCGACATCGGACATGCCCGATTGTCCGTCGGTGCAAAACCCGGTCGTCTACAAGGCGTTAAGCCTCCCGCCGGAATCTTCGGCCGCAGAGGGGGCGGTATGTTTCTGCTATGTATTTTATTGTTTGCACAATAATCGGTCTGACATGTCCGGTCTTTTGGGATAGAGCGTGCTTGATACGTTTGTTTGTGTTTAATATATTGAAATACAATATTTTATGTTTCTTGTTCGTCTGCGTCGTATGGTGCGTTTGAAAAATTATTTGAAATTTTTTCGCTTGAAACAAACAGAATACGGAAAATATTTTTACATTTGCGATGTGGTAATGTATGGACATATGTGAAAACAACCCGACATATGTCTTTCCGGCCTGCCGGATACGTATAACGACTAACCTGTAGAAATGAAGAAGTTACTCCTTTTATGGCTCCTGACGCTGGCGACGACCGCCGCCGTGCATGCACAGCGTGTCGAAGTCTATCGCCAGTTGCCTTCCGACCAAATTACGGCGTCGGCCAGTTCGACGCTCAGGGGCTCGTCCGCCGCGGCTGCGGTCGACGGCGCCGGCATGCGGGGCGACCTGCACGAAGCCAACAATCTGGGGCATGGCATGTGGGTGTCGCAGGCTTCGGCCGGAACGGTGCGTTACAGCCCCTCGACGCGCGAAGGGGTAGTGTGGTTCCTCTGTCAGGTGGGCGATAAGAATTCCCCCCCCCGTCAAATCGATCAGATCCGCATATGGAATCATAACCAGAACGAACACACCCGCCGCGGACTGAACAAAGTATATGTCGAGTATTCGGCCGACGGCCAAACGTGGCAGCTGCTGCCCGACGGACGGCTCGACTACCACGTCATTCCGGAGTCGGTGGGGCGCAATCCCGAACCGGCCGACCTTATCCTGAACACACCGGGCCTGAAAGCCCGCTATATCTGTTTTACGGCAGCTGCCGGCGGCGAGGGCAACCACTACGACCGCAACGATCCGGTCGTCATGCGCGAAGCGGCCGACATGCACCAGAATCCCGATTATTACGGGCTGGCCGAAATCCGTTTCTATACGAAGGAGCGCACCGACGTACGCACGCTGGCTCCCGTTTCGGAGCTGTCGCTCGCGGCTTCGCAGGGCTATCTGAAAACGCCCGAAGGGCCGTCGCGCGAATTCACCCTGCGCTTCGACAATCCGATATATGCCGGGGCTGACCTCGCGTTCGAATGCGGCGGGCGTACGTGGAACGCCGAAATCGCACCTTCGGGCGTCGGCGTCGTGCGTTACGACGGCCTTTTCCCGGCGGGATACATGGAGGAGACGGCGAAGCTCGACGTGCGTCTGACGAGCCGTCAGGGAACCGTAGAAAAGCGTTTCGAAGTGCCTGCCGCCCGCAAATGGACCGTCAATTTCCTCTCCCATTCGCATCAGGACATCGGCTACACGCACCGTCAGATGGACGTGATGAAGCTTCAGTGGCGCAATCTGGAGCGTGCGATGGACCTCGCCGAGCGGACGAAGGATTATCCCGAAGGCGCCCGTTACCGCTGGAATACCGAAGCGACGTGGTCGATCGCCGGGTATCTCGAAGCCTATGCCGGAACCGACAAGGCCGCACGGCTGATTCAGGCCGTACGCGACGGCGTAATCAACATCGACGCCCCGCTGGGCAGTATCCTGACGGGCATCTGCCGTCAAGAGGAGTTGATGCACATGTTCGACGACGCGCACCGGCTTGCCCGTGAAATCGGCGTGGAGGTGAATACGGCGATGATGAGCGACGTTCCCGGACAGATCTGGGGACTTGCCACCGCCATGTCCAAAAACGGCGTGAAGTACTACTCGCCGGGTCCCAATTACGTGCCTTTCTACGGAAAGATCGGCAACGACCGCGCCGCGGCCCTGCACGTCGAATGGGGCGACCGGCCCTTCTACTGGCAGTCGCAGTCGGGAACCGACAAGGTGCTGGTGTGGCAGGCCGGACGCGGCTATTCGTGGTTCCACGGTTGGCTGGCCGGACGCCTTTCGGTGTGCGGGGTGGAGCCGATCTGGAACTACCTGCAGGAGCTGGAGACCGACGAATTTCCCTATAACACCTGTTATCTGCGCTACACGGTCCACGGCGACAACGGACCTCCCGATGAGCTGATGCCCGACGTGATCCGCGCGTGGAACGAGCGTTACGATTCGCCGCAGTTCCGCATCACGACGACCAAGGAATTCTTTACGGCATTCGAAGAGCAGTACGGCGAATACCTGCCCACCTACGGGGGCGACATGACCCCGACGTGGGAGGACGGCGCCTCCTCGACGGCCCGCGAAACGGCGATGAACCGCGAGAGCGCCGCCCGTCTGACCCGTACCGAAATTCTCTGGAGCATGCTCTCTCCCGAAAGCGACTATCCTGCCCGTGAACTTGCCGAGGCGTGGAAGAACGTGCTGCTCTTTTCCGAACATACGTGGGGCGCGTCGGCCAGCGGTCCCGATCCCTACTCGCAGTTTACGAAAGACTTGTGGGCCGGCAAGAAGATGTACGCTGACAGCGCCGACGTGCAGTCGCGCCGTCTCTGCGACGAGGCGATGGCCGGCATAATGGCCGGCGAGGGGTATGTTCAGGTGCTCAATACGAACCTCTGGCCCCGTACGGACGTTGTGACCGTGGCGGCCGACCTGACCGGCAAGCGGCTGCTCGCTCCTTCGGGAGAGCCGGTCGCCGTTCAGCGCCTGCACGACGGCGGCTGGATCTTCCTTGCCGAAGAGGTGCCCGCGCTTTCGTCGTCGGTTTACCGGATCGTTCCTGCCGCGTTTTCCGCGAAGGCGAAGAAGAGTCCTGCGGCTCCGGTTTCGATGATCGGCGGCAACGTGCTTGACAACGGGCTGGTGCGTGTCGCGGTCGATCCGGCGAAGGGTACGATCCGCTCGCTGAAGGCTGCGGGCGCCGATTACGAATATGCCGCAGGCGAAGGACTCAACGATTATATCTATTCGGGCCGCATTGCCGCCGATCCGCGGGGCATCGACCGGGTGACGCGCGTCGAAGTGCTCGACGACGGCCCCGTCGCCGCGACCCTGCGCATCGTCTCCGACGCTCCGGGCTGCAATGCCCTCTGGCGCGACGTGACGGTTTACAGGGGACTCGGCCGCGTCGATATCCGCAATACGGTCGACAAGCAGGATATTTTGGAGCACGAAAGCGTGCGTTTTGTCTTCCCGTTCAACTTCGCGCATCCCGAAATCACGATGGACCTCGCCATGAGCGAGATGCACCCCGAACGCGAACAGCTCGCGGGCGTCAACAAGCACTACTATTCGCTGCTGAACGGCATGGCCGTCGGCGATCTGGAACATGCCGTATGCCTGACCACCCTCGATGCGCCGTTCGTCGAGCTGGGCACACCTTCGGGCGAAGATTACCGGCTCAATCCCCGTCACGGCTACGGCTGGTGGCCCTCGGCGCAGATTTCGCCCGTGGTCTATTCGTGGGTGATGAACAATACGTGGCGGACGAACTACAAGGCGTCGCAGGGCGGCGTGGCCAGCTTCCGTTATTCGCTGCAGATATGCGACCCGTTCGATCTGAAACTCAAACAGCGCGGTGCCGAACGCGAACAGCCCCTGATCGCCGTCGAAAGCGGCAGGGCCGAACCTGTCGGCCGGCTGTTCCGGCTCGAAGGCCGCAACCGGATCGCCGTGTCGGGCATCGCGCCCTCGGCGGACGGGACGGGCTATATCGTGCGTCTGCAGAACATGGGCGATCAAAGCGTGCATTCCGCATTCGTCTGGGGCCGGATGAAGGCCCGCCGGGTGAGCGTCTGCGACTACCGCGAACAGCCCCTCGCGCCGTTCGACGACCGCTCCTTCTGGATGAAACCCTTCGAGTACCTGATGCTCAAAGTCGAAACCGAATAATTCAAACTACCTATGAATAGACTCTTTTTATCCCTGATTTCCTTGGCGGCCTGCATGACCTCCTGCACGTCGCCCGAACCGCTGACCGACTATGTCGATCCCCGTATCGGAACGGCCCATTCGCGCTGGTTCTTCTTCACGCCCGCGGCGGTGCCGTTCGGCATGGCGAAGCTGGCGCCGACCACCGACGGCCACCTCGGAAATCCCGGCGGCTGGCAGGCCGTGGGCTACGACGCCCGCCATACTTCGATCGAAGGTTTCGCCAATTTCCACGAATTTCAGGTGGGCGGCGTGGTGATCGCCCCGACCGTCGGCGCGCTGCAGACCGTTCCCGGTCCCCTCGACGATCCGGAGGCGGGTTACCGTTCGCGCTTCGACAAGAAAGACGAGGTGGCCCGGCCGGGCTATTACTCCGTACTGCTGAAAGACTACGGCGTGAAAGCCGAACTGACGGCTACCGAGCGCGTCGGTTTCCACCGCTATACCTTCCCCGCTTCGGAGGAGGCCAACCTGATCTTCAACATCGGCACGAAGATGGGCGAAAGCGGTCCTGCGCGCGACGCTTCGGTGACCTTCACCGAGGACGGCCGTATCGAGGGCTGGGTGGTGACCGAACCCGTCTATGTGGACATTTATCAGAAGGGCGCCGTCGTGAAGATGTATTTCAGCGCCGTCGTGGATGCCGAACCTGCGTCGTGGGGCGCCTTCTGCGGCGAGGAGGTTTTTGCCGGTGAGCGGAGCCGTACGGGCGTGGGCGCCGGCGTGTACCTGCGTTTCGATACCCGTGCGCGTCGGGACGTCGGCGTGAAGATCGGCCTGTCGTATACGTCGGTCGAGAACGCCCGCCTGAACATGCAGGCCGAAGCCGCCGATCTGGATTTCGACGGGGCGCTCTTGGCCGCAAACGAAGCATGGGAAGAGGCGCTCGGACGCATCCGTGTCGAGGGCGGCAAACGGGAGGACCGGGTCAAATTCTATACGGGTCTGTTCCATGCCGTGCTGGGACGCGGTCTGGCCAGCGACGTGAACGGGGCCTATCCCGCGAACGACGGAACCGTCGGGCAGATTCCGCTCGACCCCGCCGGCAATCCGCTGCATAACCATTATAATACCGATGCCATCTGGGGCGGATTCTGGAACCTGACCCAGTTGTGGAGCATCGCCTATCCCGAATATTACGCCGACTGGATTTCGAGCCAGCTGCTGGTTTACAAGGACGCCGGCTGGCTGGGCGACGGCATCGCATGCAGCAAGTATGTTTCGGGCGTGGGCACCAACTTTACGGGTCTCGCCATCGCGGCGGCCTACAACTGCGGCATCCGCAATTTCGACGTGGCGCTCGGCTACGAAGCCGCCCTCAAGAACGAACTGGGCAGCGAAGGCCGTCCCGCGGGAGCCGGCAAGCTGGATGTGGGGCAGTTCGTCGAGCGCGGCTATTCGCCCTATTCGACGGAGCTGCACATGCAGACCACGCCCCGCGGTTCGGGTTTCTCGGCTTCGCATACGCTCGAATATTCGTTCAGCGCCTATGCCGTGGCCCAGATGGCCCGCCAGCTGGGACATGAAGCCGATTACGAACGGCTTTCGAAGCTCTCCGAAGGGTGGAAACTGCTCTTCGATCCCGAAACCAAACTGATGCGTCCGCGCGACGAGCAGGGCCGGTTTATCGCCGACTTCGATCCTTATGCGCCGTGGGTGGGCTTTCAGGAGGGCAATGCCGTACAGTACACCTATTATGTTCCCCACGATATCGACCATCTGGTGGAGATGGTCGGCCGCGAGGAGTTCAACAACCGGCTTGACAGCACGTTCCTTATTTCGCGCGAAAATATCTTCGGCGGCGGCAAGACCATCGACGCCTTCGCGGGACTGCACACCTACTACAACCACGGCAACCAGCCGAACCTCCATATTTCGGGCCTGTTCAACTTTTCGGGCAAGCCGTGGCTCTCGCAGAAGTGGATGCGCACGATCTGCAACGAATTCTACGGTACGGAGGAGATTCACGGCTACGGCTACGGACAGGACGAGGATCAGGGACAACTGGGCGCATGGTACGTCATGGCTTCGATGGGACTCTTCGACGTGAAGGGCCTGACGGCTCCCGATCCGTCGTTCCAGCTCTGCAGCCCGCTGTTCGACAAGGTTACGATCAGCCTGAATCCTGATTATTACGAAGGCCGCGAATTCGTGATCGAGACCGCGGGCAACGCTCCGGAAAACTGCTATATCGGTTCTGCGCAGCTCGACGGCAAACCCCTGACGGGCGTACAGCTGCCTTTCGCGGACGTGGTGCGCGGCGGCCGTCTGAAAATCACGCTCGCTTCGGAACCCAATACGTCGCTTACGGAATAGCAACGCCAATTAGACCTAATTATAAACCGCTTATGTTGAAAAAGGAAATCTGAATTCCCGGCTCCGGCCGGACCCCGTGTCGGGCCGGAGTTTTTTGAACCCAACCACTTAAAAACAAAACGTATGAAAATTAGTACTAACTTCTTGAACCTGCTGAAGGTTTGTATGTGCGTGGTGTTGGCTTTCGCGGCCCTCGAAACCCGCGCGCAAGGGGAGTCCTTTACGGTATCGGGTACCGTCAAGGATGCTTCCGGGCAGCCGGTGATCGGAGCTACGGTCTTCGACACCACGACCCAAAAGGGAGATGTAACGAGTACGACGGGCAGCTTCTCGCTGCAGGCTGCTCCCGGCTCGGTGCTGAGGGTGAGCTTCGTCGGATACGCCGAGCAGTCGGCCAAAGTCGTAGCCGGAAAGACCACCTATGATTTCGTGCTGGAGAGCGACGCCCTCGAAATCGAGGAGCTGGTCGTCGTAGGTTACGGCACCCAGAAGAAAGCCTCCCTTACGGGAGCCATCTCGGCCATCAACAACGAAGAGATCATCACGACCAAGAACGAGAACGTCCAGAACATGCTGACCGGTAAGGTCGCGGGACTCCGCGTGAGACAGAACTCCAGCGAACCGGGCCAGTTCAATACCTCGATGGACATCCGCGGCTTCGGCGCTCCGCTTATCGTGATCGACGGTGTGCCGCGCGACAACATGGCGCGGCTCGATCCCGAAGATATCGAGCAGGTTTCGGTGTTGAAGGATGCGTCGGCAGCCATCTACGGCGTGAAGGGCGGTAACGGCGTCGTGCTTATCACCACCAAGAAAGGTGACAAGGGCAGGGTCAATATCAATTATTCGGGCAACATATCGTGGCAGCGTCCCTCGAACTTCCCCGACCTCGTGGATGCGGCCGACTGGATGACGCTCTACAACGAGAAATACACGATGCACTCCGTAGACAACATGTCGCCTGTTCCGCAGTACAGTCAGGAGGATATCGCCGCCTACCGCAACGGCGAGAAGAAGTCCTACAACTGGAAAGATGCCGTCTTCCGCAATTCGGCGCCCCAGACGCAGCATACGGTGAGCGCCAGCGGCGGCAACGACAAGGTCACCTTCTATACCAGTCTCGGTTACCAGTATCAGGAGAGCTTCCTGCAGCACACGCCTATTACCTATGACAAGTACACGCTGCGCGCCAACATCAACGCGAAGATCGCCAAGAACCTGACCCTCGACGTCAACCTCGCAGGTCATATGGATGAAAAGAAGATGAGCAACTTCTCCTCTTCGGACATCGTGCGTAGCACGTGGCTCTTCACCCCGCTCGATCCGTTCTACTATGACGACGAGCAGACCATGTACCATACCAAGGACGACAACACGGGCATCGTCAACCCGCTGGCCATGATCGACAAGGACGCCAACGGATACCAGAGCCTGATCAGCCGCTGGTTCCAGTCTGCCTTCTCGCTGCGCTGGGACATGCCGTTCCTGCCGGGACTGTATGCCAAGGGCTTCTTCAGCTACGACTATATCATGAACGACAACAAGTTCTACAGAAAGGCGTTCAATACTTATACCTCCACCGGAGCCGCGACCAGCTTCCTGAAGGGGGACGCACACGATTATTTCGTGCAGCGCAACTATTACGGCAAGGAACATCGCCAGTGGCACGTGCAGGTGGGCTATGACCGCACCTTCGGCCGTCACTCCGTATCGGGCATGCTGCTCTTCGAGGATCAGCACAAGGTGGGCGACAACTTCTACGGCAGCCGCGAAGTGGTGTTGCCTATGGATCAGGTGTTTGTCGGCGACGGCGAAACGCAGCAGTTCAACCAGTCGTCAGGCGGCGGTTCGCTTTACGACTATGCCTACCAGTCGCTGGCCGGCCGTTTCAACTACGACTTCGGCGGCAAGTACCTCGCCGAATTCGTCTTCCGCTACGACGCATCGTCGCGCTTCCCGTCGGGCGACCTGCGCTGGGTATTCTTCCCCTCGGTATCCGTCGGATGGCGTATTTCGGAGGAAAACTTCTGGAAAGAGTCTTCGCTCGACTTCATTGAGAATCTGAAAATCCGTGCATCGTACGGTAAGACGGGTTACGACGATGATTTGAATTACGAGTTTCTGACGGGCTTCACCTATCCCTCCGGCGGATCGATCCTCGGCGGCGATTACGTCAACGGTTCCGTTCCCAAGGGCATTGCCAACAAGGATATTACGTGGCAGACCATCAAAATGTTCGACATCGGTCTGGATTTCAGCGCATGGAACGGCAAACTCGGCCTGACCTTCGACTATTTTCGCCGGCATCGTGACGGACTTTATGCCAGACGAAATCTGAGCCTTCCGGGCAGCGTGGGCGCGAGTCTGCCGCTGGAAAACCTCAACAGCGACCGGGATACCGGTTTCGAGCTTGAGTTGAGCCACCGCAACCGCGTTGGCGATTTCTCCTATGCGGTCAAGGGCAATGTTTCGTTCACGCGCCGCAAGACGCTCTACTACGAGCGTGCCGAGTCGGGCAACTCCTACCTGAACTGGCGTCAGAACAACAACGACCGTTTCAACAGCATCTGGTGGGGTTACGGCGAAGGCGGCCGTATCACCAGCTGGGATCAGTTGTACTACAATCCCGTCTATATCGGCCGCGGCAGCGTGATGGGAGACTATCTCTACGAGGACTGGAACGGCGACGGCTGGATCAACGATCTGGACGTACACCCGATCGGCTACACGGATATGGTTCCGATGGTCAATTTCGGTCTGACGATCAGCGCATCGTGGAAAGGAATCGACTTCTCGATGCTCTGGCAGGGTTCGGGCAACCGTTACATCATCGCCCGCGAGTTTCTGCAGGAGCCGCTCTGGGCGCGTACCAACGCCATCAGCGAACACATGGACCGCTGGCATCCGGCCGATCCGACGGCCAATCCCTACGATCCCGCCACGAAGTGGGTCGCCGGCGAATACGGCTATACGGGCTCGACGGCAAATCCCAACTCGGAGCATGGGTTGCAGAATGCCCGCTACCTGCGTCTGAAGAACCTCGAAATCGGTTATTCGCTGCCCAAGAAGTGGCTGACGAAGGTGGGTATCGAGAATGTCCGGATCTACGCCAGCGCTTACAACCTGCTGACGATCACCGGTCTGGATTATCTCGACCCGGAGTTCTACATTCATCCGTCGGATGGCGGGGCCAGCAATATGGGATACTTCTATCCGATCAACAAGACCTATACTATCGGACTGAACGTCAAATTTTAAAAAAGCAAAAAAATGAAACGTCTGAAATATTATCTCCTGATTCTTTGTGCGGGCGCATTCGCCGCGTGCACCGATTTGGATATACCGCCGAAAAATATTTTTAACGAACAGGATATCTTCGGCAACGTCGAGGGTGCAACGAGTTACCTCGCACGCTTGTACGGCGTCTTGCCCATGGAGGATTTCCGGTATAGTTTCGAACACGGCTTCGGCTATTCGGGCGCCATGTACCGCCAGATGTGCTGCGCCACGGGCGAAGCCGTAGGACGCGACACGCAGGGATTCTTCGCCGAACCCGGCAGCAACATGTGGGACGCCGCTTACAAAATGATCCGCGAAATCAACCTGCTTATCGAGGGGCTTCCGAAATACAAAAGCGGATTTTCGGACAGCGATTACAATACGGTCTTGGGCGAGGCCTATTTCATCCGCGCCTATGTGTACTTCGCAATGGTCAAGCGGCTGGGCGGTGTTCCGAAGATCGATTACGTGATCGATTATCCGGCCAACGCGACGCTGGAGGATACGTGGACTCCCCGTGCCTCCGAAGAGGAGTGTTGGGACTTTATCGGACAGGATCTCGATGCGGCCATCGCCAGCCTGCCCGACAAGAACGCTTCCGGCCGTGCCACCCGCTATGCCGCGGCAGCTCTCAAGTCGCGCGCCATGCTCTATGCCGGTTCGATCGCCAAGTACAATACCGTCAATGAAGAACACCTCGGCAAGCGTATCTGCGGCATTCCCGCCGAACGGGCCGCCGGTTATTTCGAAGCGGCTTACAAAGCCTCGAAGATCGTGGACGAGGGCGGTTATTCGCTCTACAAGGCCAAGTGGGCTGCCGGTAACCGCGACGCTCAGGCCGAGAACTTCGCTGCACTGTTCCTCGACGAAAGCAGCGCCAACACCGAGACCATCTTCGCCCGCTATTACAAGGAGAAATTCCTGACGCACGACTACGACAACTCGGTGCAGCCGCGCTCGACCTCGACGGGCGGCAACGACTCGGAGGTAAGCCCCACGGTCGATTTCATCGAGATGTTCGACGGCGTCGAGCTGGATGCCGACGGCAAGTTCGGGTTCCTCGACGAAAGCGGCTATTACAAGCTTTACGACAACCCGATGGACGCCTTCGCCAACGCCGAGCCGCGCCTGCTGGGTACGGTCATCCTTCCCATGTCGAAGTTCAAGGACCAGTATATCGAAATCCGCCGCGGTCTCTACACCGGCAAGGTGGAAGAGGGCAAAGGTATCTCGCGTCTGATCAAGGAGGGCGAGACCGCGGCCTACGAAACGCTGGGACTCAAAGACGTGCAGCTGACCGGAAACTTCAACGGCGGTCCTGCCGTCCAGCTCAAGACGCCCTATACTCCCTATCCGGGGGCTACGCCCGTCACGTCGATGCTCATCACGGGTCTCAACGGTCCGGTGAACGGCTGGAACTTCGGCAACATCGGCGGCACCTACCTGCGCAAGTACCTCGATCCCGATCTGGAGAATAATTCGGGCGGCAAATCCACGCAGCACTGGATCGACATCCGCTATGCCGAGGTGCTGCTCAACCGTGCCGAAGCAGCCTACGAGCTGACTCAGCTCGGCAAGACGACCTCCGAAGACGGCGACAGCTACCGCGACGAGGCTTTCCGCTGCATCAACCTCATCCGCGAACGCGCGGGCGCCGATCTGCTGGCCTCGGCCGCCGATCTCAATTCGGTCGATATCGTGCGCCGCGAACGCCGCAAGGAGCTGGCCTTCGAGAACCATACCTATTGGGACCTCCGTCGCTGGCGCATCTTCTACGACGAGCAGAATACCACGCGCTATCGTATCCTGATGCCCTTCTTCGCAACGGACGTCAACAAGTACTTCTTCGACGTGCGCTTCACCGAGCCGCGGGCCGGGTATAACTACATCTTCACCTACGACACCCGCTACTACTACCAGCCGCTGCCGTCGGGCGAACTGACCAAGAACCCCAACCTCAAGAATAACCCCGGTTTCTAATCCGGACAGCATAAAAACCGATCGATATGAAAAAGTATATATATCTTTTGCTCTTTTCGCTGCCGCTGCTTGCAGCTTCGTGCAGCAAGGACAATTACGACGAGCCGCAGGAGACTTTCCGCGGAAAGTTCATCGACAAGCAGACGGGCGAGCCGTTCCAGACGGCCATCGGCAATACGGGTATCCGTATCCGCATGATGGAGTACAGCTGGAGCGACAACCCCCAGCCCTATGACATGAACGTCAAGATGGACGGTACGTTCAACAACACCAAGGTTTTCAAGGGCGAGTACGGCATCACCCCTTCGGGCGCGTTCGTGCCGCTGGAAGAGGAGCGGATCAAGATTTCGGGCACTGTCGAGAAGACTTGGGAAGTCGAACCCCTGCTGCGTGTGGAGTGGGTCGGAGAGCCGGTGGTGAACGCCGACGGAACCGTGGACGTGAAGGTGAAGGTTTCCCGCGGTACGGACAATCCCGACTATCAGGAGGCGCTGGCCGAAGCATGGCTGTTCGTGAGCGAAAACATGTATGTCGGGGATTTTAGCTACAGCCCCAACTATTCGACCCGTATCTCCGGTGCGGCTATCGGCATGGTGCAGTTCGATCAGGTCTATACCATCCGTACGGGACAGCCGGGAGGTTATAATCCCGCTGGCACCTATACGCCGTTCCCGGCCTTTTCGCGGAAGTATTTCCTGCGGTTCGGCGCGCGGACGACGCGGCAGTTCGACGGTACCAACCGTTACAATTACACGACTGTCAAGGAGATAACCACGATTGCCCGTTAGTTAGGTTCAGGATGCCGGGTTCCGGAGACGTATTGTCTCCGGAACTGCGGCGCCCGATAAGGAAAATTTTTACGGATACGATGATATCGAACGACATGGAACGTTACGCTGTCGGCGCTGACATAGGCGGCAGTCATATTTGTTCGGCCGTGGTCGATCTGACGACGGGTGAAATCTGCGGAGAGCCTCTCTCCGGCAAGGTCGATTGCGACGCCTGCGCCGGGGAGATACTCGGCGCATGGGCGGATAATATCCGGCAAAGCATCGCGGCTTCCGGCCTGAAGGCCGTGCGCCGGGTGGGATTCGCCTTCCCCGGCCCGTTCGACTACGAACACGGCGTTTCGCTGATCCGGGGCGTCAATAAGTTCGAGCGGATTTACGGACTCGACATTTCGGAGTCGCTTTTCCCGCTGCTGCGGCAGTCCGGAGCCGAAGAGTTCCGCTATGTCAACGACGCTTCGGCCTTTGCGCTGGGCGAGTGCCTCGGCGGCGCGGCGTGCGATGCCCGGCGCGTGGTGGCCCTCACGCTCGGAACAGGCGTCGGGTCGGGTTTCGTGTCCGACCGTAAACTGGTGACTTCGGGCGATGAGGTGCCTGCCGACGGCTGGGTCTACTGCCTGCCGTTCGGCGACGGAATCGTGGATGAAGCCTTCTCGACGCGCGGAATTATCCGCCGTTACGAAGAGCTGACCGGCGAGACCCTGACCGGTGCGCGGGAGGTCGCCGCCCGGTACGACGCCGATCCGGCTGCGCGCCGTCTTTTCGACGTCTACGGCGAAGAGCTGGCGCAGTTCGCGGGTCCGGTCCTTACCCGTTTCAACGCGGACGTATTGGTGCTCGGCGGAAATATTTCGCGGGCTTATCCGTTTTTCGGACCCGCCTTGGAGCGGCGTTTCGCCGCGGACGGAATCCGTGTCGCGGTCCGCACTTCGGCCCTGCTCGACCATGCGGCCATGATTGGTGCAGCTTCGTTATTTTTATAATTTTAGATATGACTCTTTTAAGAAAAACCACACAGTTTGTACTCCCCGTCGAGAAGCCGGAAACAGGCGTAAACCAATACGACATCTATCCGGCGCACGATCTGGGCGAGGAGAAAATCTTTTGCGATTATATGTCGCTGGCGCGTCGGATCGCCGGATCGAAACGGGTGATTATCGACGGTTACGTCGGCGTACGTTTCGATATTTTCAGCCGTGAACTGAACAAGGCCCTCGAAACGCTCGGCATCCGGCCCGTATGGTGGAACACGGGTGCGGCCATGAAGGAGCCTGCCGAGATCGACCGTCTGATCGAACCCTATTTGGGCGGCGACGATCCGATCTTCGGATTCCGGACTCCGCTCCGGCTCGAAGAGTTCTTCGACCGGGAGAAGCTGGACCGGATACGTCCCGACGACGCTGCTCAGATGAATATTCTGATCGGCATCGGCGCTTCGCTTGCCGGCTGGGACGGCCTGCTGCTCTATATCGACATTCCGAAGAACGAGATTCAGTTCCGCTCGCGGGCAGGCAGCATCACGAATCTGCTTCTGGAAATCGTCAAGGCTGAAATTGTTCAGCCGATGCAGCTTGATAAACTCTCTGTAATCCGAAATGCTGAAACTGACAGTACCTCTCACGGCAACCGGAACACCAAAATCCGCAAACCTCGGATCATATACATCAACGTGATGATCGACGGCCAGCGCGAGACGGAGATTACATGGACCGAAGGAGCCGATCTGCGCCGCGGTCTGGACCGTCTCGCCGGCAACGGATTCCGTGTGCGTCCGTGGTTCGAGCCCGGAGCGTGGGGAGGACAGTGGATCCGCAATCACATCGAGGCGCTGCCGCACGACGTGCCCAACTACGCATGGTCGTTCGAGCTGATCGTGCCCGAAAACGGCCTGATCTTCCGCAGCAGCGGGCGGATGCTCGAAGTCTCGTTCGATACGGTGATGTTTCAGGCCGGCGAGCGGGTCGTGGGAAAGGAGTGCTACGGTCTCTACGGCGACGAATTTCCGATCCGTATGGACTACCTCGACAACTTCGACGGCGGCAATCTCTCGATCCAGTGTCATCCGCAGCGCGAGTATATCCGCAAGAATTTCGGTGAGGTGCTGACGCAGGAGGAGACCTATTACATCCTCGATACGGCGCCGGATTCGGTCGTGTACCTCGGTTTCAAGGAGGATATCGTACCGGAGAAGTTCGAACAGGCCCTGACCGAAAGTTTCGAGAAGGGGACGGAGCTCGACGTGAACAAGTACGTCAATGCGGAACCGTCGGCCAAACACGATCTTTTCCTGATGCCTCCGGGAACGCTTCACAGTTCGGGCCGCAACAACCTCGTGCTGGAGATCAGCACTACGCCCTACATCTTCACGTTCAAGATGTACGACTGGCTGGCGCTGGACCTCGACGGCAAACCCCGTCCGCTGAACATCCGCCGTGCGATGGAGAACCTCTGCTTCGACCGCAAGGGCGAAACCGTGAAGCGCGAGCTGATCGCGCATCCCGAACTGCTCGAAAAGGGCGCCGACTGGGAACTCTGGCACCTGCCGACGCACCGCAACCACTCCTACGACGTGCATCGCTACAAGCTCGCCACCTCGGTGGAGGTGCAGACCGAAGGAAAATGCCATGTACTGAATCTGGTCGAAGGCGAGAGCGCCCGCATCGAGACCGCAGGCGGCGACAGCTTCCCGATCAGCTATGCCGAGACGTTCGTGGTGTCGGCCGCGGCCGGCTCCTACCGGATCGTCAATACTTCGGGCCGCGAGATCATGGTCGTGAAGGCTTTCATGAAATAGAACCTTTGCGCTGTAAAATAAGCAACCCCGTCCGGATTCCGGACGGGGTTGTCGTTTGATGCGTCAGTTACTTTTGAAGCAGGGCGGTAATGGGGTCGGGCGTTTCGATCTTTCCGCAGTCGATCGATGCCAGCAGCTGCCGCCCTCGGTCGGTCAGCGAGAAATACATCTGGCGTTTGTCTGCAGTTCCCAGCTCCCGCCTTACGAATTCCTTTTCTTCGACCGAGCGGAGTACTTTCGACATGTTCGAAGGGGTCAGCCCCAGCAGGTCGCTCAACTCTCCGCAGGAGAGCCTTCCGGCCTTCGAGAGACTGCACAGGGTCATGCCTTCGTTCAGGCAGATTCCGTACTGCCGCTCCAGATTCGCTTCGAACTGGTGTACGGCCCGCTGCAGGTCGCGTATTCTACACAGTCTGTCCATACTCCGGCTTTTTGTGAACGGCCTGCCTGCCGCAGTGCCTGATACATTTTCCGCATTCGATACACTTCTGCGGGTCGATTGCCGGAAGCCCGTCTCCCAGTTGTGAAATCGCTCCGACGGGGCAGATCGGGATCAGCGGACAGCGGTGATTCTGGGGACAGCGGAGTTCGTCGATCGTAAGCGCCATAACCCGGTTATTTGTTGAGCAGCACCTTGTCGATCGCCTCTTTCAGCGAAGCTTTGGGCAGGGCGCCCTGCGCCATCTGGGGCTTGCCGTCTTTGGGGATGAACAGCAGCGTCGGGATCGAGCGGATGCCGAATGCGGCAGCCAGTTCCTGCTCCTCTTCGGTGTTGATCTTATAGATGTAGATGCTGTCCCCGTATTCCGCCGCAAGTTCCTCCAGCACGGGTGCGAGGGCTTTGCAGGGGCCGCACCACGAAGCGTAGAAATCGACGAGGGCGGGTTTGTCGCCGAGGTATTTCCACTCGGTGGGATTGGTTTCGTAATTGGCGACTTTCGTCAGAAAGTCAGCTTTGGTCAATGCGATCGTTTTCATGATATTCGTTTGTTTTGTGTTGTCATTCTTGTTGTCGGTCTGGCCGTCGGCCCCGGCTGCGAACGTCAGGATGCAGGCGGCCGTCACTATTAGTCTCTTCATGGTCCGTATGGTATTTTATCTTTTCTTATCTTGATAACGATACAAAGATACGATTTATTTTCCAATAAAACAAATTTCCGATGGAAAATAAATCAAGGGGAGTAAAAATACGTTTGTTTCCCGTGGCTATGCAAAAATGAAACCGGAAATCGCCTCCAGCTCCGGATTGCGGTTGAATCTATCATCCGGTCGGTTCGTATAGAGTGCATGCCTGCGCCTGTCTGTCCTATGAGGCGGCCCCGGTCTTGGGGTGCATGAATGCGTACGGGGGCGGTGGAGCGGGGATGACCGATTTCGGTTTACACTTCGGTTTAAACAAATGTCCGATTTCGATACGGAAATCGCTCTAAACCGAGACTCGAAGAAGTACGCCGCATTTTTCATCGGCTCTTTAAATGCAAGAAAGAGAGCCTTTTGGACTCTCTTTCCTTGTGACACCGACAGTTGTGCATAATATTGCTTCGCAATTATACAAAAAAGTTTTTGAAAAAGCAAACGCCTAATTTTCAACTTCTAACCCGTTTGCAATTGTCAAAACTTTTTATATTATTTGTTGTCCTACGTGGTAAAATGTTTTACCTATGTTTTACCCGCTGTTTATGTTTCATTAAAATTATACAATTATGAGAACAGCTATTATTCTTCGTCAGGACAAAACCAATCAAAAAGGAGTCTTGCCCGTGTGTATGCGAATTACGCACGAGCGTCGTTCAATGTATGTAACATTGATCCGTGTAAAGCCAGAGAACTGGGATGCATCCCGGGGAATAGTGAAAAAATCCGACTTGCAGCATGAACGGCTCAATAATGAATTACGCAGGAGAATCGCAGAGGTTAACAAAGTCGTTGTATTGTGTGAAGCCATGGAGCCTGAGCGTGGAATCGATGCGGTGCGTGATCGGTTGCATAAAAGAACAACAGCGGATATGTTTGTTTATGCGCAGAATTATTTATCGCGTAAAGAAAATACGAGCGTCCGGACTTATAATAAATGTCATTCCCATATTACGAAATTTAAAAAGTTTATTGGGAAAGATCAATTTTCGGTGAGCCATTTGACTTACGAACTTCTATTGCGATACGAAAACTATTTGCGGGAGGATTTGGGAAATTCGATCAATACCGTAACGACGAATATGAAGACGCTGAAAGAACTGACTGCGGAAATGTATGAGGAATTTCGTTTGGATATTCGCAATAATCCCTTTCGCAAATATAAAATGAAATCCACACCGACGGAACGCCCCTGCTTGTCGGAGCGGGAATATTTCCGTGTACGCAATTTAAAATTGATTATGCAGGGAAAATTATACGATGCGCGGCAGTTATTCGTGTTTGAATCCGAAACGGGAATACGTATCAGCGATATTTTGAAATTGCGCTGGCAGAATTATGACGGGCATTATATACAGATCATTATGGATAAAACAGACCGTCAGCTTAAAATACCTGCGAGCGATCTTGTTAAAGAGATATGCGCCATGCGTGAAAGACGATATAAAACGGCAGGTGTTCCCATCACGCCGGATGGTTTTATATTCCGGGGAATTTTGCCTTATGAATACGACAGCATGTCAAGGGAGGAAAAAGTCTGTGCGGAAAATTGCGCCGTGGCGCGAATCAATCTTGCATTGAAAAGAGTTGCCGTTTTAGCGCGTGTCAAGAAAAACCTTTCGACGCACGTAGGAAGACATACCTTTGCGTCGCGTTTGGTTCGTTCAGGGCAGAATATGGTTGTAATTCGGGATTTACTCGGCCATGCCAGTATTCGCACGACGGAAATTTATGCGAAGATCATGCAGTCGCAGATGAATGATGCAATTGATGTATTGAATAAGTTGAATAATCATGGATACAAAAGAGCAGAATAGCAGAAATTGGGGTGATCTATTGCTTACTTCGCAACAAGTTGCGGACATTTTGCATGTCAGTTTGCGCACATTGCAAAAATACCGGGATGAAGGACGCCTTAATTACGTTCGTATCAGTCCACGGATAATTCGGTATTATCCGGAAGAAGTTGTCGCATTGATTCGGAAAAGTCATTGTTCGACGTGGTTGAAAGATAATTGCGCCCGGTTGTTAAAACTTAAATAGATTCCTTTGTAATCGGGGATAATTCCGTGCCGACGAGGTTGAATCGGTTTAACCACTTTTTTGTATTTTGAAAGGACCGAATTTTCGGGCTTTCAAAAGGCTATTTTACAAAATGCACAAAAAGACGTTTAATTTATTCATGTATAGTACATTATAGCGTTTTATTGAAATCAGGTTAACCGTAGCAACCAGTAGAAAAAGGGGTAAAAAGGCGGTTGTGTTTCAGTGCGCATTTGAAATTAAATTTGCAGATACAGCTAATTTGAAACAGATCGCGGCAAGTAATTTAATGTGTGTATTTATCAATACGAAGTACATATATATAAAGATTGTATAAATCCGTGTCAACCTAATTCGCAGGTAAGGGGTATGCAGGTAGCACTGCGAGCAGATGCGAATTACAGACCCCACCCCTTAAATTGGAATAAATTTCAAAATAGGTACGGGTAGTCTGTATAGATAAGACCGGATTTCTGGAAATCCAGCCATTGTAATTTTTTCTTGCAGTCCCGCAGAAAATTTCTAACTTTGTTTTCGGAACCAATTAAAATTTCAATAGACAAAGAGATTTAAAATTACTGACATATTAATATAAAGCGTTAGCTTTTATTCTTGCTGTTGAAACTTCGACAATTTCAAACAATCTAACAAGAGTAAGGCGTAAACGCTCACGTTTCACGACGTGGGCTTTACTCTATTTGTTAGATTAGGTAGTCGAAGACCTCAACAGCAAATAACAGTTTAGTCCACGTTTTTTATGCCTACACCCGAACAATTCCAAGAACTTACAGCGAAGCTGAAAATCCTTGTCGAAAAAGACAAGGAACAGCGAATTCTTGCGGAGGCATCATTGGTAAACAGCCAACTCGACGCCCTCGCAAAAATCAAAGCACTCTACCCGCATGAGGTTGATAAGAATTACAACAGATATGTTGTGCCCTTTTTAGATCGTTATGCTTTTCTGAAACGGCCGTCATGCTTAACTATTATTAAAAAGTATGCTTACGAGCCTGCGCATACAGTATACCTCGCTCATCTGTTCGAATCCAACAAGGCTATTTTATCGGCGTTGGTAAAATCCGCGGAATGTTTATCCGGCAAAGACGAATTGTTACAACACATTCAGGCCAGTGAAACATATCAGGTGAAAGCCGAGGAGCAGATCAAAGACTGCGGAAAAATTACGGGACGGATTCCCGATCTGACAATTACAGATGAACGGAACCGGTGGGTATTGATTATCGAGAATAAAATCGAAAGCCGCTTTTCGGACGGGCGTATCGGGAAAAATCAAATCGACGATTATCGGATTTATGCAGAACGGAAATTCCCTGCATACGACAGGTATTATTTGACCGTCAGCTATTCGGACTGCAACCGAAAAGATGCATTGGATAACCAGTGGGGCTATTGCGATTACTGTTCCGTATTTAACGCGATCATCCAGTGCGAGCCATTGGATCGTATTGCAGAAGATTATTTAACGGCTTTGATGCAGTTGTTATGCAACGGGTCGCACAAGCGGATACAAAAGCCGGATACGGAACAAATACCCCGACAATTAGTTAGCATATATCAGTTTTACACGAACGTAATCACCCAATTAAAAATATCGCCTTATGAACAAATTGACACAATTAACCAATGAATGTCTGGCAAATATGCCGATGCTTGCCGACGCTATTTGCCACACGACGAATGTCATAGGAGAAATCCTCGAATCGTATTATAACAAGGTTCAAGATCGGGTTCAACAATTTTTGAACGACAAGCCGGAATTGAAATATGAAATTGACGAACGGAATTCCGAGCAACTCTCAATTTCTCTATTCCCGTATATAAAGGCAAAAGGACGGAAACGAATATTGAATAACGAGGTCAGTATCTATACCTCATTAATATTTTACAACCAATTCCGGAGAAAGATTGTTAATGAATTTTTGGTGGAAATCGGCTATTTAATGTCCGGCAACCAAGAAAATATCATTTACTTCAATTTAACTGTTGGAGAAATGAATCCCGATATATCCGTGTTCAACAAAATCACAACGAATATCGAAAAGGAACTGATAGAAAAATGGGATATTCAAATCGAAGATAAATTTATCGAACTGCATATCGTTCCCGATCAAAATTTAACCGAGGAAACGATAGAGAACTGTTTCAATGATTTCATGGCACACATCTTAAATTCACTATTAACCGATCTAAATTAGAAACCCTATGAAAAGATTTATTCTTATCCTCGTTGCGCTCTTGGTAGTAGCTACCGGATTCGCACAACCCAAGAAAGTCAATCTCGACATTAAGACACTGAAAGAACTTGTCGGTGTCGCTACCTATGAAAAGGTTGACAGTCTGCTCGGATTCCAAACTACCCTTGAAAGCGGTGAAAAAGTTTTTCAGGGTCTCAACGAATACGAGAAAATGCTCTTAGCGTATCGTTGCCGATTCAACGAGAAAAACATCCTGCAAAGTATAGAGTTTGTTTCCCGGTCATGTATGGGTTATGCAATCGACATGGCTGTCCATCGTATTAAACCCTATGCGTATGGAAAATATACAGGTGATTCACCCGATTTACGTCGGTACAGATGGGATGGTCGAGAAATTGTCATTGACTTTGACGCCCAAACTGTAATAGTATATAAGCCGAAGCCAAATGCCCGCTAAGAAGTTGGAGGGCTAACAATTCGGCCTAACATTTTCAAATATTATAAAGGCGATCTTTCGGGATCGCTTTTATTGTTACTTTTCCAATGTTCTGTAATTACACTTATCGAACATTAAAGGTTAAATTTATCGTAGAGATTTTGTATATTTGAAAATACTGAACTAACGACCGTAGCTTTTATTGAATCCAAAATCAGATGATAGACCGAATTATAATGCAAGTTGCTGGTATCAGTGGCAGGCTTGTCGAAGATAAGTTAGATGAATTTTTGCCTATTTTTGACGAAGCTAAAAATTTACGACGAGGGCAATGGGGATCATTAAAGTTAACCTATTATCATACATATTCATTATTAAGAATAACGGGGTCTCTGCATAAATTTGCCAAAAAGCATAACTACAAGCCTTTTACATTCCGCGAAGCCGCAGAGACTTTACGTGGTATTGCAACATTTCTTGGAGTACCACTCTCAGCCTTTCGGATAAATAGCATTGAAATTGGAGTGAATATCTCTATGGGTGAAACTCCGATGAAATATATTGAAACGATTTCAGAATACAAAGGCAATAAATTTATACCCATGCCGCCGCGAAGTGGAACAAATAAGATATACGGTCGGAAATGCAAAATGGCGGAGTATGATATTAAATTTTACGATAAAATCGCAGATTATATTCTGGAGAAGAAAATAAAAGCCGCAGAAAGAGAAAAGTTGCCTAAAAATCTACTTCGTTATGAAATAAAATTATCGAGAAAACAGCTAATGACTTTTGGTTTTCCCGATCCGACGGCAGAAAATTTACTTAAACGCCGGTATGCTATATTTTGCGTTTATCTGCTCCGATCTATCATGAAAGATATTGTTTTCACCAATGATATAGTAGACTATTCAAAGATTCCGGACTGCTCATCGAAAGTGTTGCAAAATAGGATAAAAAGATATATATTTGCAGTATCCGACGGCTATGATCGTTACCTCGCTTATCTCAAAGATTATGTCGGGGATGATGAATATACAAAAGCAAAAAGGAGCAAAGCAAGTTTAATAAAAAGTATGCAGCCGTTTTTATACGGTAAATACGAAACAGAGTTAAAAGAACGCTTTGCCGAAGAAGTTGCGACAGTTCACGATTATAAGAGAGCCGTAAAATCCAAAAAAGTGTAATATTTCCTTACTCCAATAAGTAGGAAGAGAATTATAAAGTATAATAAATACTGAAAATACTTTATAATTATTAAAAGTCTAATTGGATATGTGATATTGAAAATTAGATTAATTGGAGTGCGCTATTTTAGATTATTATTATCGAATCAGAATTTTAAAGATTTGACCTGTGATTCCAGCTCTATGCGTAAATTGAGAAAATACTTAACAGACAATAATTATATCATTGTACTGACATATGTAACTATTATCGTAGGAGTTCTGCATTTCATTACCGACGATGTTAGTATTAAAACTTGGCTAAAACAGTTTTCTGCAAATTTATTTACTGCCATTATTGGCATATGGGTTACGGTCCTTTGTATTGATCAGATCATCAAAAAGAAAGAACAACGAGAGCGAAATAGACTTTTGAATATTGCTTACTTAGAAATTAGCAGAGCATTAAATTTTTACCTATTTTATCTCAATCGCATTTATAAAGTATCGAGTAAAGAGAGACCCGAATTCAAAGAAACATATGATGAAATGTATAATAGCGAACATTTTCGGGACGCATTTATGAATTGTGATTTTACACGAAATGCCGAGTATTCAAATTGTACATGGGGTCAATTCATCCATTCCAAAACAACAGATTTGATTAATACAGTAGACCTTATCATATCAAAATATTCGTTTATTTTAGATGCAGATACGCTTTCTCGGCTTGAATTATTAAAAGGATCATCTTGGCTTTTAGTGTCGTCTCAGATGGAGAATCCAGAAGGCAAAAGAAATGTAATATACAACTATTATAGCGAATTTTTAAATCAACTCTTTATAATTGCAAAGATTATAACCATTATATCCAATAATCCCAGATATAGTTTACGTTACGATAGCGGACTTTGGGATGATAATACTTTTGATAAAGTAGGTTCTGCGAGATTATACAATAACTATGGCTTTGAAAATTCATAAAGGACAAAACTCGGTAATCGTTTTATTTGGTCTGTTAACTGAAAGATTATCTTGGGATCAAAAAAGCAACATAATTCCCACGCCGTGGCTTGAATAAAATCGACATCCTTGCTATAACCTGCGAGGATGTCTGCTTTTGTGCGATGCAGGAAATCGTCGATATTCGCGCGTTTCGTGCGCATAGTGCTACAACTGCCAAAGTAAACGACCCGATGCGCTAAAAAACCCTCCAAAATGTCCGCAATCTCGCGTAACGTCACGAGGTCCCGCCCGATCTGTATTTTATTCGGTCTGCCGTGAAAGGCAATGTATAGAATCGTATAATTCCGGTAACGCTCGAACGTGTATTGCCGCAGATATTCGAAGAACTCTTCCCGCGTGTTGCACTTGCGGTAAATGTATTTTATCCCTGCGGCATCCCGCAATATGTCGAGCATCGGACGCACGCTTTGTCTGCACCGCGGGTTCGTTCTCCAATTCCCCTCCAAACAATAGATATTCCGGGGTGGTTGCTTCTTCATATCCGTATTTCGTTAAAGACTTCGTAAAACCGGGGTAAATCCTGCTCGCGGATAATCTCGTCGTTGTAAACTTCAAGCATCTGAATACTCCGGTGACGGCTGTATTTCGACACCATCAATAATTCCCCTTTATAGGATTTGATTAACTTGGTAATAAAAAAATGACGAAAGCCATGCGTGCTTCCGTCGATCTCCAACTCTGCGAATACCCGTTTTATGATCTCCCGGACCGATTTGGCCGTAAGCCTTTCGCCCCGGCAATGGTTACTGTCACTGCGGAACAGTGCGCCGCTTCGGAATCGGTAACAGTTCAGATATTCCCGCAGAACACGGACCGTTGAGGGGTGCAAATGAATCGGCTCTTTATCATCCCGGCCTTTGCCGCGGATGAATGCGGTCTTGTTCCGCAGGTCAATATCCCCAACATCCAACCGGACGACCTCGATCTGCCGAAGCCCTTGAAACAAAAAGAGAGCGACAAGCGCTCTCAATCTTAAATTTTGCGGGGTAGGCGGTAAGTCGGAACAATACCGTTGTAACTTTCCGATGTCGGCATCCTGCAAGCCCTCTTTGCGGTGCAGTCGGCTCTGCATGAATCCGCGGACATGATCCGTAATTTTCTGCGGGATCAAATTCAACCGATGCAACCCGTCCAAAAAGATTTTCGCCGCAATCAGGTATTTGTTTTTAGTCGATACGCTGAATGTGTCGATATTGGCTAAATACCGTTTGTAATCCAAATAAGAATTGCGGTTGATGCCGTGTGTTTCCGCATACCGAATAAAATGCGTGATCCGCATCCGGTATTCGTTGCGTGTTGCATCCGTGACATCCAGTGCACCGAATACCTCGGTTTTCAGTAATTCCAACCGATTTGACCGAATAATCTCGTTTGTCATGTAGTTTTTAGTGATTTGCTACCGTAAAACTACAAAATAAATTCTATATTTGCAAACGCAAGTGTTTGATAAATAGGTATTTAGAAATAATCAACTGTTTTACCTATGTTTTACCCGGGGCAAAGAAAAACCGTCGCAAGCTATTAACTTACAACGGTTTGCTGATGCGATCTTGTGACACCGACAGGACTCAAACCTGTAACCTTCTGATCCGTAGTCAGATGCTCTATTCAATTAAGCTACGGTGCCGAATTGCGAATGCAAATGTAGGGCAAAAATCCGAAACACGCAAATAATTGCTTAAAAAATTTAGTAAAAAAGATGATCCGGACGACGGGTGTTGTGCCATCGTTCGGATTATCAGTCGTTTAAAAAATGACGCTATTTCATCAATTCCTCCAGCCGGGACTGCAATTGCCTGCCGGGAAGGTTGCGGGCGACGATCACGCCGTCGGGCGAGATCAGGAAATTCGACGGAATGAAGCGGATGCCGTACATTGCTGCGGCAGGGCTTTGCTTGCCGCAGCCGGAGGACAGCACGTTCGTCCACGGCAGGTCGTTTTCGGCGAGAAACCGCTGCCAGCGTGCCGCATCGTGGTCGATCGACACCGCGTAGATCGAAAATCCGCGTCCGCTGAATGCGGCATAGGCTTCTTTCAGGTAGGGGATTTCCCGGCAGCAGGGACCGCACCACGTGGCCCAGAAGTCGAGCAGCACCCAGCGGCCGGGTCCTGCGAGCGACGAGAGGGCGACGGTCTCTCCGTCGGCGTCTTTCAGCGTGAGGTCCATGTAGGGCCGGCTGACGGACGAGCGTTCGACGGCTTCGATCTCGCGCCGTACGCTCGCCAGCACGGGGTGGTTCTGCAATTGGGCGGGGAACTGCGCGAGCCGTTCGCGGGCCTTCGCCGGGTCCGCATCGGTGCGGCGGGCGTAGAGGAATGCGCCCAGCAGGTTGTCGCGGTTGGCTTCCAGCGCGTCGCCGGGAATCTGCCGGTAAATCCGTCCCAGCGAGTCGAGTTTCCGCCTGCGCTCGGGTGTGTCCGGTTCGTTTTCCAGTGCCTGCAGGACGTTGCCGAGCGATACCTGCGCGGCATTCATGGCGTTGAATGCATCGTTGAGCGGCGTTCCGGTGAACTGGAAGCCGCGTACGTCGCCCGTGGGCTCGAGCCGGATGTCGGCCGCTTCGAGCTGGATCGGCGCCCCGATACGGCGGTCGTTGTGCATCAGGTTGGCGATCGTCGGTTCGGAGACGTGTCCGCGGATGCGGAATGAGCTGTCGCGGCGTATGACCGTCGTGGCCAGCACCGAGTCGTTCTCGTAGGGCGAGCACAGGCGGAGCGTGTCGCCCGGAGCGAGGCCAGCCCTGCCCGAAAGGGTGTAATTGGGGCCTCCGCAGCCGGATAGCGCCACGGCGGCGAGGATTGTCGGGCAAATTCTGTTCATCGGAAAGTCTTTATTTGAGTACTTCTGCGAGTTTTTCTTCGAGGTGTTCGCCGCGCAGGTTCTTCGCTACGATTTTACCTTCGGGTGAGATCAGGAAGTTTGCGGGGATGGAACTGACGGCATAGAGCGCTGTTGGATCGAATCCTCCGCCTTTTTTCTGTGCCACATTGATCCAGTTCATGCCTTGTTCGCCGATGGTGTTTTCCCAACGGGTCAGGTCCGTGTCGAGCGATACGCCGTAGATTTCAAAGCCTTTGGCGTGAAAGGTTTCGTAGGCTTTCTTCAAATGGGGCACTTCGTTCATGCAGGGCGTACACCATGTGGCCCAGAAGTCGAGCAGCACCCAGCGGCCGGGACCTGTGAGTGACGAGAGCGCAATGGTCTCTCCGGCGGCGTTTTTACAGGAAAAATCGGTATAGGGTTGGCCGACAGCGCTCCGTGCGGTGGCCTGGGAGGCATCCTGCGACTTTTTCAACATCGGATGCGCTTGTATTCCGGGGGTGAATTGCGCCAGCCGGGCTTTGACTTTTTCGGGATTGTCCTTGATGTTCTGGAATTCGTAGCTGTTGAAGACCCAGGCTCCGAAAACATTGTCGAGGTTGGCGTCTACGGTTCGGGTATAGAGTGCATTCATTTCGGCCAGGATCGCTTGGAGCGACTGCCCCGGGGAGCCTTTGCGGAGTTTGTCTCCGAAGGCGTACATCGCTTCGTCGAATGCTTTTTTCCGGTCGTTGAGCGGTGTTCCGCAGACGACATAGCCGAATGCGGGATCGTATTTCTCGATTCGGATTTTTCCGGGTTCGAGGAAAAGCCAGGCGGGGTGGTTGGTTCGCTTCGCGTTGGCCAGGAAAACCAGGTCGGGAGTCGTAACGGTCCCTTGCAGCGAAACGGTCGTGTCGGCGTTCACGACACCGGCGGCGAGCACCGTGTTGTCGGAAGCCAGCAGATAGACCGAGTCGCCCGGAGGCAGTTCGTAGCGGCCTGTGATGGTGTAGTTTGCGCCTCCGCAACTGCATAGCAGGGCGGCGAGGGCGGCGGTCAGAAGGTTTTTCATGGCGGTGGGTAGTTTGGTGTTGGTTTTATTTGATCTCCCGGTCGGGATTCTTTTTCAGGAATTGCTCCCAGCTCTGCGAGCCGCCCTTCGAGGCGGCTTTTTTGCCGCCTCCGAGCCCCTTGACGCGTTCGTCGCCCAGCGCGGCGTTGAGCGGACTGGCCGAGGTGAAGTAGTGGCACAGGGCGACGGCCATGCCGTCCGTGGCGTCGAGCCGCTTGGGAGGGCGGTCGATGGCGAGCGTGCGGCAGACGATGGAGGCCACCTGCTCCTTGGCGGCCGATCCGCGGCCCGTGATCGACTGTTTGATGCGCATCGGGGCGTATTCGAAAACGTCGATGCCGCGGCTCAACGCTGCGGCCATGGCCACGCCCTGCGCCCGTCCCAGCTTGAGCATCGACTGCACGTTCTCGCCGAAGAACGGCGACTCCAGCGCCACTTCGCGCGGGGCGTACTCGTCGACCAGCGCTCCCACGCGCTCGAAAATGTAACGCAGTTTGGCGTAGGGGTCGGGGAGCTTGTGCAGGTCGATGTCGCCCAGCACCACCGAGCGCACCGTGCGCCCCTCGATCTCCAGCACGCCGTAACCCATGTAGTTCGTGCCGGGGTCGATGCCCATGATTCTGTATTTCTCGACGGATTTCATCTGCATTTTATGGAAAAAGCCCCTCCTTCCGGCTGTACGGAACGGAGGGGCCGGAATGTCGTTGGGGAATTACTGGGCCAGCAGCTCCGAGATCTTTTCGTAGAGCGCCTCGCCGCGCAGGTTCTTGGCGACGATCGTGCCCTGACCGTCGATCAGGAAGTTCGACGGAATGCCCTGGATGGCGTAATCCTTGGCGGCCTGGTTGTCGAAGCCTTTCACCTCGCTGACGTGCAGCCAGTTCATGTCGTTCTGCTCGACGGCGCCGAGCCAGTCGCCGCGGTCCTCGTCGAACGATACGCCGTAGATTTCGAAACCCTTCTTGCGGAACTCGTCGTAGGTCTTCTTCAGGTGGGGAACTTCGCCCATGCAGGGACCGCACCACGAAGCCCAGAAGTCGAGCAGGACATATTTGTTCGCCGGATTCCTGACCACCGATTCGAGCGATACCTGCTCGCCGTCGGCATTGGGCTGTGCGATGTCGATGAACGGCTGGCCGATGTCGGTTTTCATCTTCTGCTCGGCGTTCTCCTTGAGCCGCATCAGCGCGTCGGTCTGCTGCATCTCGGCCGGGAATTTGGCGATCTCGTCGAGCAGTTCCTGCCCCGAAAGCTCGTAGCCGAGCTGCTGGGACAGCAGCATCACGCCGAAGAGATTGTCGCGGTTCTGGTCCAGGACCGTGCGGGTCAGCTGTTCGTACTCCTGTTCGATGGCCTCGCGACGCTCGGCGGTGGTTTCCGGATTGCGGAACTCCTGCACGAGGGCGCTTCCGGCCGTGGCGTAGGCGTCGCTGGCGTCGTTGGCCGGCGTGCCCGTCACCTTCTTGCGGTAGGGGTTCTGTGCGTCGTCGGTCACGTTGATCGTGCCCGGTTCGAGGATCAGCATGGCGCCGAACGTCGCCCCGTCGTCGCGTGCGTCGCGCAGAATGGCCGTCTGCGGTTTCTCGGCCACGCCCTCGAAGCGGAACACCCCGTTGGCCACGGCCGCCGAATCGAGGATGTTGTCCTTCTCGTCGAAGAGGTAAACCATGCTGTTGGCTCCTTCGACCTTGCCGTCGACGACGTACTTGTTTTTGTTGGCGCAGCTGCACAACACGGCTGCCGCCGCTGCGAGGATCAGGATTTTTTTCATCGAATTATTTTTTTGTGAGTTCTGCAAGTTGTTTTTCCAGCGCGCGGACCTGCTGCGCCAGTTCGGGCAGGCGTTTGAACACGGCTGCCGAACGGTGGTACTGCATGCCCGGGAGGGCGGGGTATCCGAAGCGGATTTCGTCGTCGGGAACGTTCTTGTCGAGTCCGCTCTTCGAGCCGACCTTCACGCGGTCGCCGATGGTGACGTGGTCGGCGATGCCCACCTGACCCGCGAGGAAGCAGTTGCGGCCGACCTTCGAAGTTCCCGCGATGCCGGTCTGGGCCGACGACACGGTGTTCTCGCCGATCTGCACGTTATGGCCGATCTGGATCAGGTTGTCGAGTTTCACGCCCCGGCGGATGACGGTCGAGTCGGTCTTGGCGCGGTCGATGCAGGTGTTGGCGCCGATCTCCACGTCGTCCTCGATCACCACGTTGCCCAGCTGGGGAATCTTGTCGAATCCGCCCGCGGCGTTGGGCATGAACCCGAATCCGTCGGCGCCGATCACCGCCCCTGCGTGGAGGATGCAGTTCGCACCCACGATGCAGCCTTCGTAGATTTTGACTCCGGGGTAGAGCGTGGTGTTGTCGCCGATCCGGACGCCGCGGCCCACGTAGACCTGGGGGTAGATCTGGCAACCCTCGCCGATGACGGCCTCCTCCTCGACGACCGCGAAATCGCCGATGTAGCACTCCTGACCGACCTGCGCCCGTTCCGAGACCGATGCGCGGCCGCTGATCCCCTTGCGGCGGGGTTTGGCGGCGTTGTACATTTCGAGCAGTTTCAGGACGCAGGCGCCCGCGTCGTCCACCTTGACGAGCGTCGCGGCTACCGGCTGCGAAGGCTCGAACGCACGGTCGACCAGCACGATCGACGCGCCCGTGGTGTAGAGAAACGGTTCGTATTTGGGGTTCGTGAGGTAGGCCAGCGATCCGGCCCTGCCCTCCTCGATCGACGAAACGGTGTGTACCTTGGCGTCCTTGTTGCCGACGATGTCGCCGCCCAGGAATCCGGCGATCATTTCGGCTGTAAATTCCATCATATGTTTCATATGTTACAGGTATTTGTTAATATCTATTCCTATGGGCATGAACTCTTCCACGGTGCGGCCGAACGAAAGCACCTCGCGCACGGTCGACGACGAGATGTCGGCCACGGGCGAGGGGGTGAACAGCATGACGGTCGTGATGTCGGGGTAGATGCGGTGGTTGGTGGCCTCCATCGTGCGTTCGTACTCGAAGTCGGTGGTGTTCCTCACGCCGCGGATGATGGCGCAGGCTCCTGCCGCCTCGGCGAATTCGCCCGTCAGCCCGGTGTAGATGCACGCCTCGACGCGCTCATCGCCGCGGTAGATGTCGTCGATGAGCCGCTTGCGGTTCTCGACCGTCAGCAGCCCCGGCTTGGAGGTGTTGTTGCCGATGCCGATGATCACGCGGTCGAACAGGTTCAGCGCTTCGTCGACCAGAGCCGCATGGCCGCGCGTGAAGGGGTCGAACGACCCGGGGAAGATTGCAGTGCGTTCCATATCGGACAAAGGTAGAAAAAAAACGGAAAAACAGCACGTTTTCCCGTTTTTATTCATTGCGGCCGCGGCGGGTCACTCCTTGTGGAGCAGGCTGCGCAGGCGACGCAGCGCCTTGCTCATCTGCGCTTCGACGGTCTTGACGGAAATATGCATTTCGGCGGCTATTTCGGCGTTCGAGAGCTGCTCGCTGCGGCTTTTGAGGAAGATGTCGCGGCAGCGGCCGGGCAGCTGCGAGACGGCCTCGGCCACGAGCTGCGTGATCTCGTCGGTCTCGATCTGCAACGACTCGGGGCTGGCGAAAACCTCGCCTAACTCTTCGAACGGAATGTAGGAAAAACGGTCGTCGCGCAGGCGGTTGAGCGCCCGGTTGCGCACGGCGCGGAACAGATAGGCGCGTACCGAGACGGTGATCCGCAGTTCGGCGGCGTGCTGCCAGACATGGGTGTAGACGTCGAGTACGACCTCTTCGGCCGAAGCGCGGTCGCGGAGCCAGAACTCGGCGAAGCGGCACAACGGCGCATAGTAACGGTCGAACAACTCCCGGAAGGCGGCGATTTCCCCCCCCCGTTCGATTCTCAACCACAGGTGAACGTCGTATTCGTTATCTGACATGGCGTGTCGTAAGACTGTGTAAAAGTACTAAAAATCGGGATTCCCCGAAAAGCCGTTGCGGAAAAGCAGGCCGCAGGGTGGGGAGGCGACCCGCTTTTCCGCGGCTTTGTTCACTCGATGTCCTCGAAGAAGAATTCCGAGAATTTTAGTTTTGCGTTTCCGTAAAGTTCCGGCAGGAGCCTTTTGGCCCGTTTTTCGAAATCGTCGTAATCCTTCCGGTCGTATGCCCAGGCGATTTCTGCGATGGCGGCCATCCTGGGGAGCGTCATTCGCTGCACATGGCCGAAATCGGCGATATATTCGGTCCATACGTTTCCCTGAATGCCGAGGATATTCCTGTACTCGGCGGGTTTCAGGCGGTCGTAGGGATCGAGTCGGTAAACCTGCCTCATGGAGAGGTACCGTGTGGGTCCTATCGGCTCGTACTTCTCGGGATCGGAAGTCTGCGAGTAGTCGAGGTAGCAGTTCCACTTGGGTGTCATGATGACTCGGTTTCCCTTCCTCGCGGCGTCCGTTCCCCGGAACTGATCCGTCCAGGCCATGATTACCGCTGACTTCGATATTCCGCCCTGCATGATCTCGTCCCATCCGATCAACTCGCGTCCGTGCTCGTGGAGCCACTTTTCGACGCGGTGCATGAAATAACTCTGAAGTTCGTTTTCGTTTGCCAGTCCCTCCTCCCGGATGCGCCTCTGGCAGGCGGGGCACTCCTTCCAGCGCTCCTTGGGACATTCGTCGCCCCCGACGTGTATGAATTTCGAGGGGAACAGGTCGAGCACCTCTGCGAGCACGTTTTCCACGAATTCGAAGGTCTCCTCCTTTCCGGCGCAGAGCACGTCCTTGGAAATCCCCCAGTGGGTCCATACCTCGTAGCCCTTGCCCCGGCATCCCAGCTGGGGATAGGAAGCCAGCGCCCCGAGCATATGCCCGGGCATGTCGATCTCGGGAATGACCTCGATGTAGCGCTCTGCGGCGTAGGCCACGATGGCGCGTACGTCGTCCTGGGTGTAAAAACCGCCGTAGGGTTTTCCATCGTATCGGTTGCGGCTTTCGTCGGTCTTGTCGTATCGGCCGATGACGGTCTCCCTGCGTACGGACCCGATCTCGGTCAGCAGGGGATAGTGTTTGATCTCGATGCGCCATCCCTGATCTTCGGAGAGATGCCAGTGAAATACGTTCAGCTTGTGCATGGCGAGGATGTCGATGAAACGCTTCACCTCGTCTACGGTCCAGAAATGACGCCCGGAGTCGAGCATTCCGCCGCGGTGTGCGAAGCAGGGTTTGTCGCGGACGACGACCGCGGGTACTGTTCCGTCGGTAGCGACGAGTTGGCGGAGTGTCTGCAAGGCGTAGAACACGGCTTGCGGGGAGCCTCCGAGAATTTCGACGGTACGGGGCGTCACGGCAAGAGTGTACTCCTCGGCGGCGAGGGACGGGGATGTCCGGAGACGGATTTCGCCCTTCGCGGCCACGGGTATTTCGCGCCCGATGACGGGTTCGATGTCCGTTGCGAAGATTTCGGCGGGACGCCGGAGTTCTCCTTCGGCGGCGATGGCGGTCTGGGCCGTGATCCGAAACTCTCCCCTGGCTTCGGTGATTTCCGCGGGGCGCGGGATGATGTCGATGCTCCGGGCGGAGCCGGCTGCCGCGAGAAGTGTGACGAAGATTAATAAAATGCTCTTTCTCATTGGATTGGGGAAGGGTGGTGGCTGAAAAAGCCGCCTGCGGGAACGCTCCCGCAGGCGGGTGATAAGGGATTAGTCGAGGTCCAGTTCTTCGAGGTTGCCCCAGACTTCGAATTCGGCGAATGTGCCGCCTTTGTAGGTCATCGGCGTCGGTTTTACGCTCGACCCGCTGTTCCACGACATGTGGAGCGTGAAGCGGATGTAGCGCGCCCGCTGTATTTCACCCAGATAGACCGAGTTATGGAGCGAGTGGGACATGATTCCCTCGTCGGGCTTCGTCCCGGTGAACCGTTCGCTGTATGTCCAGTCCGCGTCGTTCTCCATGCCGTCGCCCGTGATGGTCTTGGCCGTTTCGATCGTGATGTCGCCCGGAGGATTGTTCAGTACGCCGCCGGCTTTGGTGCGGGCCGTGATGCGGACGCCGCGCACGGTCACCTCCTTGCCCATGTCGAAGACGAAATAGAGCGGAACGTAGACCACCGGACCGACGGATGCCTTGAAATTGTAGGTCCAATAGCTCGCCGGGTTGCCGTCGAGCACGTCCTTGGCCCACCCGGTCTTGGGATTGCCTTCGCCCGGGGTGTATTCCGAGGTGCAGTGGACCACTTTCCAGCCTTCGCGGTCGAGCAGCTGGGCGGGCGGCAGCACGCGCTTGTTGAAGAGGATGTAGTAGACGTTGCCCTCGTCGGAGGTCTGCGCAGCGTCGTCGCCTTTGATCTGTTCGATGGTGATCGGTAGCAGGTACTGCTCGCCGTCGGGCATCTTCTCGCTGTTTAGCGTCACCTGCGCCGTCGACGAAACCTCGTTGTAGCGGGGCAGGATCACCTCCTTCTTCGAAAATTCGTAGGCCTCGGCCGGCACGAGTTCGTACGACGTGTCGTGGGCCTTGTTGTAGGCGTCGACCAGCGTGCGGTCGACCTTGAAGGTCACGGTGAGGTTCTCCGCACTGACCGACCGGGCGACGGCCCGGATGTCGATCGTCTGGGTTTTGGGTTCGAGCAGCGAGATCTGGAGCGGCTCGGCCCCGGCGTTCTGGATCGCCAGCACCGCGGGCCCGTTCAGCCCCGTTCCCGGATTGTCGTCCTTGCAGCCTCCCGACGCAATCAACAGCGCGGCGGCCGCAACGAGACGGATGGAAGCATATCGTTTCATGGTCGTGTTCGTTTTGGGTTCTACTTGTTTTTGGCCGGGAGTTTGATGTCGAGCATCACCGGCAGGTGGTCCGAGGCTTTCGTCACGTCGCCCGACTTGAACCAGCGCAGGATCTGCGAGCCTACGACTTCGCACTTCGGCGTGCCCTTGAGCTGCATGATGTAGTCGATGCATTTCGAGGGATTGTCCGACGGGAAGGTCCCGAATCCGGTGATGGTCAGGATCTCCCAGTCTTTCTGGAGCAGTTTGCCCGTCTCCGACGAGGGTGTGGCGTTCATGTCGCCGCCCAGGAAAACGGGCTTCCCGGAGTCGCCGTAACGTTCCTTCATCGTTTTGGTGATCAGCTCCACCTGTCCCAGCTGCGCCTCGGAAGAGACATGGTCGAGGTGCGAGGTGCAGATCACGTAATCCTCCATCTCCATGACGACCAGTACGCGCGGCTCGGCGCCCACGCCCTTGGGCAGGGCCACCGAAAACTTATTCACGGCCTTCTTGCGGGTTGTCACGCCCTCGCCGTATTCGCCTCCGTCGTAGGGCATGGCCGCACCGTATTCGAAGTCCCAGCTGCCCATCAGGGATGCGAAATGCTTGAGCTGGTAGACGTGGCGCGTGCGGTTGGTGTTGTTGTCGAGCTCGTTCATGCAGATGGCGTCGGCGTCGATCTCCTTCATCATGTCGGCGATGAGCTGGTAGTCGTCCTTGATGTATTTGTTGAAGATTCCGACATTGTAGGTCACCAGACGTGTCACACCCTCGCCCTTGGAGTTGTCGATCGAGACGTGGGGCGGAATTTCGGTGTCGTAAAACGGTTCGTCCTCCATGCAGGCTGCGGCATTGCAGGCCAGGCCGAGCATCAGCAGGGTCATCAGGTATTTTTTCATGAGTTCCAACATTTTTCGGTTTGTTTTGCGGTTAAAAATTCAGTCCGTCGTTCCATCCGGGGTTCTGGGTCAGGGCGCCGCCCGTCAGCGAGCGGTCGTCGGTCGGAATCGGATAGAAATAGTCGCGGGTTTCGTCCCAGATGCCGGGGTTGTTCTTGTGTGGCGAGATGTAGCCGTGGTCGCCGTCGGAGAAGAGAATGTCCTGGTCGATCACCAGTGTCAGTTTGGCCGTGGTCGAGGGCGTTTCGCCCTTGGTGGCGAAATAGACGTCGGGCGTTCCGTCGCCGTCAATGTCGTACTCGCCCTTGGCGGGGATGTAGAGGCCCAGCAGCGGTTGTTCGAAGGTCTTGCCCTCCTTCCAGCGCATGATGTCGTAGTAGCGGAATCCCTCCATCGCCAGCTCGATGGTGCGTTCGCGGCGGATTTCGAGGATCACCCCCTTGTTCGCACCCGTGACGTTGGGATAGCCGGTCTTCGCATCCGACAGGTAGGGGTCGGGGTTTTTGTTGGCGTCGTCGAGGATCAGGTTGGACATGCCCACACGGTCGCGCAGCCGTTTGACCGAGAGGTTGATGTCCTCCTGCGTGAGGGTTCCCAGCTCGGCCTTGGCCTCGGCGAAATTGAGGTAGACCTCCGCCGAGCGAAAGATCGGCAGGTCGTTGAACGACTTGTTGTAGGCGTCCTGCGCCGTTCCGGTGACGAACTTCACGACGTGGTAGCCGGTGATCGAGTTCGCCAGGTCCGGCGCTAGCTTGGTCGTGGCTCCGATACGCGTGTATCCCGGCGTGCGGATGGTCTGGGCCAGGCGCGGGTCGCGGTTCGAACACTGCTGCTTGAACTCCATGGTTTCCCAGCCGGCCTTGTCCGTGAATCGCGAACCGTCGGCCATCAGGTAGCTGTCGACGATCTTGCGCGTCATGCCCGGTTTGCCGTACGAGGCGCTGATGGTGTAGAAATTGGCGTTGTGGAAGACGCCCAGCGCCGAATTATAGTCGCGGGCGAGGATGACCTCGACGCTCTGCGCGTTCTCCGAGGCGAACAGGTCGCGGTAGCTGGTGGCCGGTCCGGTCGCGGTGTAGAGCGAATAGCCGCTGTTGGTGATGAATTCCTCGGCTGCGTCGGCGGCCTGTTCGAGATACCATTTCCAGTCGTGTTCGTAGCCGTCGATGCTGTGGTACTTGCGGAACGTGCCTTCGAAGAGGCAGAAGCGCGACTTGAGCGCCAGCGCCGTCCATTTCGTCACGCGGTAGAGATCGCGTTCGGCCGGCAGATAGCGGATGGCGAAGTCGATGTCCTCGATCATGCGCTGCATGACGAATTCGCGCGAGTCGCGGGGACGCTTCAGCTCGGGGTCGGCCGAACCGAGGGGCTTGGCATACCAGGGCACGTCGCCGAAGCGCTTCACCTTCTCGAAATAGAAGTAGGCGCGGAAGAAACGGGCCACGGCGTCGTAGCGGTTGCGGATGTCGGTGTCCTTGCAGTTGCCCGAGTATTCGAGCAGGGTGTTGAACTTGCGCAGGTCGGTCCACGTCCAGCCGCCGCCCGAGGCGGGAATCGTGCGGCCGTCGCGCATTTCGGCGGCGATTTCGTTCTTCACGATGTTGTCGTAGCCTTCGTTGTAAAGGCCGTCGCCGGGGAAGATCGTGTAGAAGGTGTTGCTGAAGGCCTGCAACTCGTTTTCGTTCGAGAAGAAGGTCTCGGGCGACATCTGCGCCAGCGGATATTTGTCGAGCCAGTCCTCGCACGACGAAAGCGTCAGGGCGCAGCCTACGGTCAGTATCGATAGAATCTTTTTCATAACTCTTCTCATTTAAGCGGTTAGAAGGTGACGTCCACGCCGAACATGTAGGTCCGCTGCCAGGGGTAGAGACGCAGGTTGCCGTTCGTGGCGGCCATTTCAGGGTCGATGTAATCCGAGCGGATGCCCGACCAGGTAAAGAGGTTTTCGCCCGTGAAGTAGATGCGCAGGCTCTCGATCAGCGCCTTGCGGGTCCATTGTCTGGGCAGCGTGTAGCCCACCGTGAGGTTTTTCAGACGGCAGTAGCCGATGTTTTGCAGGTAGCGGTCGTTGACGGCCGTCAGCTCGCGGTTGGTTCCCTTCAGGGCCGTGTAGCCGCGCGGACGGGGGAAATAGGAGTTCGGATTCTCCTCCGACCAGATCTGCGTGTGGAAGTTCTTGGGGAGGTAGGTGGCGTAGGGACGTGCGTAGGGACCCCAGAAGGCCAGTGCGTTGGCGGCCGGGTACCAGTCCTGGCGGCCGATTCCCTGGAAGAAGATCGAGAAGTCGATGCCTGCCCATTGCAGCGCCAGCGTGGCGCCGTAGTGGTAGCGCGGCTGGCTGTTGCCGATGATTTCGCGGTCGCCCGGATCGTCGACGGTGTTCTTGCCGATGGAGATTACGTTGTTGTCGTCCAGATCGCGGAATTTCAGGTCGCCGGCGCGCAGTCCCTTTTCGGCTCCTGCCGAGGCGTTGATGATCTCGTTCACGGTCGTCTGGTCGACGGGGTAGTTGCGGGCTTCCTCGTCCGAGGCGAACAGTCCGTCGATGCGGTAACCCCAGATTTCGCCCCAGCGCATGCCTTCGTAGTATTTCTTGGCGAAGGAGCGGTCGGGGTTGTCGAACTTGGTGATGTTCGAAACGTAGTCGTTGAAGGTCAGCGTCACGCTGTACGAGAACGGACGGCGCAGCAGCTGGAACTCGTCGCGCCAGTTGAGCGAGAGCTCGTAGCCTTTGGTGCGCAGGTCGGCGCTGTTCATTTTCGGCGAGTCGGCGCCGTAGGTGGCCGGCAGGGCGATGCCCGCGGTGAGCATGTCCTTCGTGTCGCGGATGTAGAAGTCGGCGGAGAAGGCCAGGCGGTTGTTCAGGAAACTCATGTCCACGCCGAGGTTCTTGTGGATGCTTCGCTCCCACGAGAGGTCGGAAGCCACCGGGGCCGAGATGGTCGCCGTGGTGGGCTTGTCGCCGCCGAACAGGTAGTTTTGACTCCCGATCGAGATTTTGCGGATATAGTCGTAATAACCGACGTTCTGGTTGCCCAGTTGGCCGTACGAGAAGCGCAGTTTGAGGTTGTTGAACTGGTCGCGGATGCCGTCGAAGAAGGCCTCTTCCGAGACGCGCCATCCCAGCGAGAACGAGGGGAAGAAGCCCCAGCGCTGCCCGCGCTTGAAGCGCGATGTGCCGTCGTAGCGGCCGCTCGCCTCGACGAGGTATTTGCCCTTGTAGTCGTAGTTCAGACGGCCGAAGAAGCCCATCAGGGCGTATTCGTTCTGACCGCCGCCTACCTCCATGCGTTTTTCGCCGTCGGCGCCCTGGCCCACGAGGTTCAGGTCGTTGAGCGTTTCGGAGAGCAGGTTGTAACCCGTTGCGGCCACGTCCTTGAGGAATTTGGTCTCCCAGTTGAAGCCGACCATCGCCTTGAAGTTGTGGTCCCGGGCGAAGGTGCGTTCGAACGTGCCGTAGAGGTTGGCCTGATAGTAGGTGTGGGTCATGCTCTTTTCATAGAGTTTGTCCTCCATCTTTCCGGACGTGAGCGTGTTTATTTCACCCGGATACTGCGAGTACTCGGTGTTGACCTGACGGTTGGTGTAGCGCGTGGTATTGAACATGTAGGTGAAGTTACCCTTGATCTCCAGCCCTTTGACCGGGGTCCAGGTCAGCTCCGTCGTGGTCGACATGTTGTCCGTATGGTCGTCGTTGGTGTGGCCGTCTTTGTTGAGGATCGTGGGCAGTCCGTCCATGATCTGGTAGTTCGAGAACGACGTGTTGTAGACGCTCGTGCCGTCGGGGTTGACGGGAACGAACGAAGCCAGTCCGTGTACGGTGCTCCACGAGAAGGCCGTATTGACATCGCTCGGGCCGGGGTAGAAGTACTTGTAGTTGTAGTAGCTGGTGTTGTTGCTCACCTTCAGCCACTTGTTGATGTCGAAGGTGATTTTCGACCGGAATGTGATCTTCTGGAGCTTGTCGGGATGCTGGCGAAAAAGTCCCTCCTCGCTGTAATAGCTGCCCGAGAGCAGATAGTCCACACGGTCGTTGCCTCCCGAGAGCGAGATGCTGTGGCTCGTGTTCGGGTGCTCATCCTTGAACAGGTAGTGATACCAGTCGGTGTTGCCGTAGTAGACATAGGTGTCGCGGCCGTCGCGCTGGTCGATCTTGACCCACGGGCGGTCGGGATGCTCCGTGCGGTCGTTGCGGCGCGCCCACAGCTCCATCATGTCCTGTTCGGTGTAGCGCGTGTAGTTGTTTCCGGCGTAGGAGCGCCAGAAGAGGTCGTTGAGGTAGACCGAGTAGTAGCCGCGGGTCTCGTAGTCGGTCGAGGTGGTGGGTTCGTTCCAGCCCCAGCGGCCGCTGTACGAAATGCGGGTCTTGCCCGAGGAGTCGCCGCTCTTGGTCGTCACGAGCACCACGCCGAATGCCGCACGGGCGCCGTAGATGGCCGCCGCCGAAGCGTCCTTGACCACCGAGATCGAGGCCACGTCGTTGGGGTTGATCTTCATCAGGTCGCCTTCGGCGCCGTCGACCAGCACCAGCGGCGAACCGCCGTTGATCGAGGTGATGCCGCGGATGTTGAGGCTGGCCGGATTGCCCGGGCGTCCCGACGAAGTCGAGACCGTGAGTCCCGGGACGGAGCCTTGCAGCATGTGGGCCACCGAAGGCGCCGACCGGTTCTGCAGCTGTTTTTCGTCCACCGTGGCGATGGCGCCCGTGAGGTTCACCTTTTTCTGGGTTCCGTAACCCACGACCACCACGTCCTCCATCTTCACGGCGTCCTCCGTAAGGAACACCTTCACGTTGTTCTGCGTGGCGGGGACGGCGACTTTCTTGCTCACGTAGCCCAGATAGGTGAAGCTGAGCGTTATGTCGGCGTCGGGGACCGTGAGCGTGAAGCTGCCGTTGGCTTCCGTTACCGCACCGCGGGTGTTGTCGCCCACGAGCGTGACGGCCACGCCCGCCAGCGGCGTTTCGGACGAGTCGTTGACGACGCCTGTGATCGTGCGCTGCCGGGCCGGGGACTTGCGGGCCGGGATCAGGGCGATCTGGCGTTCGGTGATGGTGAAGTTCAGCCCTGTCGGGGCGAGCATTTCCTTCAAGGCGGCTGAAATCGGCATTCGCTTCGCCTTGAGGCTCACGCGTTGGGAGAGGTCGGTCTGCTTGGCGTCGTAGAAGAACGTGTAGCGGGTGTTCTTCTCGATACGGGATATGGCCTCCGAAAGCGGGATGTCCGTGAACTCCATGTCGAGCGTCGGTTCCTGCTGCGTCTGGCCGGATACAACCGTCGTACTGCCTGCGACCAGCAGCAAGAGGATTGCAAATAGTCTGAAGTGCATCATGGTTGAAATTTTAAGTTTGTGGAAAGTTTGCGGCGGCATTGGTCATGGGCCGCTGCGGTAAGGTCGGGTAGGGGGGCGGTTTATCGCTTCATAGGCAATCGGGTTTTTAAAGGTCGTAATGCAGGGTTTATTCGAGTTCGGAAATCGTGACGGTGTTGTCTTCGGCGAACGTGTAGGCGATGGGGTTGATGCGGCTCATGATGCGCAGGATCTCTTCGAGCGGTTCGTCGGTAATGGTGAACGTGTAGGCGTAGTTGTGTGCGAGGGCCGGGGTGATGTGGATTTCGGTGTCGTACCAGCGCGCCATGTAGTGACAGATTTCGCCCAGCGACTGCCGTTCGAACGCGAGTTTTCCCGCGGCCCAGCAGGACTCCATCGCCACGTTGCCGCGTCCGATGACCACTTTGCGCGTGTCGGGGTCGTAACAGGCGATCTCCCCGGGACGCAGCAGTCTGCGGCTGCCGCGCCCGGTGTCGAGCGACACCGAGCCTTCGACCAGCGAGACCGACACGTAGCGGTCGGCCGCGGTGCGGACGTTGAATTTCGTGCCGTGGACGCTGATTTCCAACCCTTCGACCTCGACGGTGAAGGGGCGTTCGGAGTCTTTGGCCACCTCGAAGAACCCTTCGCCGCGGAGTTTCACGCGGCGTTCCCCGGCGGCGAAACGGGCGTCGCAGGTGAGCGTCGATCCGCCGTGGAGCCAGACCGTCGAGCCGTCGGAGAGCCGCGCCTGCGACTTGCCTTCGAAGGCGCAGAGCCGCTGTTCCGCCGTCTCTGCGGCGGAGCGGAAGAGGTCGGCGCGGGTTGCGAAAAGGGTCACGGCGACTGCCGCGGCGACAGCTATGGCCATTTGCAGCAGGTGGCTCCGGCGACGTTTCGGAAGCTGGTCCGCATGCGGAATTTCGTAGGTTCCGATCCGTTGCTGCAACTGCCGCCACAGCCGGTCGCGGTCCGGCTCGTAAGCCGCGGCCCGCTGCTGTATTTCGCGCCATACGCGGGTCAGGTTGTTGTAGAAGCGGCGGTTTTCCGCTTCGGCGGCCCATCGGTCGAATTCGCGCTGTTCGGCCTCGCCGAGCGTGCCTTTGAGGGCGCCGACCAGAAGGTCCCAGGTATGGTTGTCCGGATTCATGGTTTGCTGTCGTTTCCATTGTGACACGAAAAATCCGGCCGACCCCTACGGGACAGCCGGATTTTTGCGGAAAATTTTTCAGCGTTCGATTTTCACGTACTCCGCATAGACGATCCGTGTGTGGGGATTGGTCGAGACGATCTCCTGCCGGAGGGCCTTCGTGCCCCAGCGGATGAAGAGGAAACGGCGCGGGATGCGGTGGACCGCCTGGCGCAGGGTGTCGACGCTGCGGATGCGGCAGGCGGCCGAGTCGCGGCCGATGCGTCCTTCGACCGAAATCCACGGGTCGCGCCAGCGGAACATCCGGACGGTGTCGCGCACGGGGAGCGTGTCGTGTATCCGGACGACGACGGTGTCGCGCAGCGGGGTGCGGATTTCGGCGTCG
>ERZ857922.569-NODE-569-length-54572-cov-9.357155_pt1 | contig 54572 bp, 49 predicted proteins | sample MGYA00519579_ERZ857922 | MGnify/ENA primary metagenome ERZ857922 (study PRJEB31778, sample SAMEA3449375) | human gut metagenome | biome: human gut; feature: human-associated habitat; material: faeces | place: United Kingdom | collected 2010/2012 ... | reverse complement strand
GTAGAGCACTCGGCTGTTAACCGAGGGGTTGTAGGTTCGAGCCCTACTCGGGGAGTTTTTATTGTATAAGGAAGTAAACAGAGAAGAAATGAGGCTCCATGGTCAAGCGGTTAAGACACCGCCCTTTCACGGCGGTAACAGGGGTTCAAATCCCCTTGGAGTCATTAAAGAGAGAAGAAACAGAAAAAGGAAACAAGAAAGCAAAGACATGCCGATGTGGCTCAATTGGCAGAGCAGCTGATTTGTAATCAGCAGGTTAACGGTTCGAGTCCGTTCATCGGCTTTTTTGGACCTGTAGCTCAGTTGGTTAGAGCAACCGGCTCATAACCGGTCGGTCCTGGGTTCGAGTCCCCGCAGGTCCATTGAACTCAAAAGAAAAGAAGAAAACAGCAAGGGATCTTAGCTCAGCTGGGAGAGCACCTGCCTTACAAGCAGGGGGTCACAGGTTCGAGCCCTGTAGGTCCCATCAAGGCGAAAAGCCTGAGGAAGCCGGCGTGGCGGAACTGGCAGACGCGCAGGACTTAAAATCCTGTGGTAGCAATATCGTACCGGTTCGATTCCGGTCGCCGGCATAGACAAGCAACTTAGGTTGCTTGTTTTTTTATATAGAAAATTAAAGTAAAGAAATGTATGGGTGGTTATATGAATAATAAATGGTTAAGTATAATTCTCTTTTCCGGGATATTTAGTTTAATAGGTTTTATATTTTTTCTAATAGGGCTATTAATGTTTAGGCACATGAATAAAAAAGAAAAAAGATGTATTTTAAAAACATATGGTATTGTAAAGGACGTTGTTAAACATAAAAGTTATAATAGTGATAGTGTTAAAAGTTCAGGATATTATCCTATATTTGAATATCATGTAGGTGATGTTACAATTACAAAAGAATCAGCTTATGGTAGTGGTAAACCAAGATATAAAAAAGGGCAGAACGTGGAAATATATTATAATCCACAAAAATGTAGTGAATATTATATAAAAGATGATAAGTTACCCCATATTTTAGCAAAAGTGTTTACCATAGTTGGGGCAGTTTTGATAGGTATTGCTTTTATATCTGCTGTTTTAATATTTATACTTTACAAGTAAATTACTTAATATGCTATAAAATGATGCTATAAAACATAAGGTTATATGAATTAAATTAAGATATTAAAAATTAGGTTGGTACGCAGATAAATTGGTAAAAATGATTCATAGAGTACGCATATAAATAGCAGATAAATACATAGAGAAATTAAAAAATGTGTTGACAGTAAAATGGTGTTACGCTATACTATTTTAGTATGGCGTGTAATGCGTAGGTTTAATGCTCAGCCATTAGCCCCGGTGAAGCATTTAACATATATTTATTTAATAAGAATGAAGAATATTTCAGGAGGTAAACCAATGAAAACATATATGGCAAGTCCATCAACAATTGAAAGAAAATGGTATGTAGTTGATGCTACAGGATATACATTAGGTCGTTTATCATCAGAAATCGCTAAAGTATTAAGAGGTAAGAACAAACCACAGTTCACACCACACATTGATACTGGTGATTATGTAATAGTTATAAATGCAGAAAAGATTGCAGTAACAGGTAAGAAATTAGAACAGAAGATGTACTACCATCATTCAGATTATGTAGGAGGAATGAAGGAAGTTACTCTTAAGGAAAAATTAGAAAAGAAACCTGAAACAGTTATTGAACTCGCAGTTAAAGGCATGCTTCCAAAGGGACCTTTAGGAAGAGAAATGTACAAAAAACTTTATGTTTACGCTGGAAATGAGCATCCACATGCAGCTCAGAAGCCAGAAGTATTAACATTTTAGTGACTGAAAGGAGGAAATAAACAATGGCAGTAGAAAAGTATTATGGAACAGGTAGAAGAAAGAGCAGTGTTGCTAGAGTATATTTAATGCCTGGTAAAGGAAATATCACAATCAACAAGAGAAGTATCGATGAATACTTCGGTTTAGATACATTAAAAGTTATCGTACGTCAGCCATTAAACGCTATTGATGCTTTAGATAAGTTTGACGTAATCGTAAGTGTACACGGTGGTGGATACACAGGACAGGCTGGTGCCATCAGACACGGTATCTCAAGAGCTTTATTAGAAGTTGATTCAGATGCTTACAGACCAATTCTTAAGAAAGCTGGATTCTTAACAAGAGATCCAAGAATGAAAGAAAGAAAGAAACCAGGTCTCAAAGCAGCTCGTAGAGCACCACAGTTCTCAAAGAGATAATATTTCAAGAACGAAGATATCAAGAAAAGCCCATTTTTCAAGGGTTACAGAAGTTGTGGAATGCCGTCAGATGTGCTGGAATTTACATCGAATGCAACACATATGCAGCAGGTATGCAACAAAGATATTGATATGTATAGGACATTTTTCAGTAGAGATACTGGGGAATGTCCTTTTCTTTGTTTAAATCTTATTAATCGCATCTACAAGCTCCTTTATATCAAAGTGGGTATACACTTTCTCTGTGAGTGTCATTGCACCTGAGTGCCCCGCAATCTTTTTGATAATCGTCTGGTTAATACCAACTTCTGCTAACATTGAGATGCATGTATGTCTGCAGCAGTGAGGTGTACGATTAATACCTAGCTGTTCCATCAATGGCTTGAAATAGCTATCGTAGTAGTTTCGGTATTCAAAATGTTTTCCAGCTTCTGTATGAAGTAAATATTCACATTCAGGGCAGGATTCATACCAAGCTTTGTAATATGGCAGAACTTTGTCTGCTATTGGAACTTTTCTGATACCATTTTCTGTTTTACTACAGATAACATCAAAATACTGTTCATTCAGATGAACATTCTCTTTCTTCAAATCAAGCATTTCAGAGATACGGACTCCGCTATATAGGAGCATCAATACTATCTGATAATATTTGTCTTCCTTTTGTTCCCAGATAATATCAATTTCATTTTTCTCAAACTTGTTTCTATCGTATTTGTTAGGGTTACGATCCTTGTATTGAACAATATCAACGAAGCTTGAATAATCTTTGTTGCAAATATCATTTTTCAAAGCATAATCAAATAGCTGGTTAAACAGGACTTTGATTTTCTTGAGAGTAGGAAAATTCTTACCGCAGGTATCAATAACAGTCTGTAAATCAACTAATTTAATATCCTTGAAAATTTTGTTGTAAAGGGGTTCACAGGATTTATAGGATGCTGTGTATCCTTTTACATTAGATTCAGATATAGTAGGAAACTTACGCTTTGACCATTCTTCATAGACGTCTGAAAATGTCATCTTAGCAGCCTTGGTATCAAATGGATTATTATTGTAATCAGCAAGCATTTGCAAGCCATCAGCTCTGGTAGCTGCATATCCAATTGTAATCATATCCTGAACCTGTTTGTCTTTCGCCTCATCGTAGTGCCAGCCTACAGTTTTTCTCACTTGATAAGGTTTTCTTCTTTTGCCGGAAAGCTTTACAACGCTTCCGTATCCGTTGGGTAACTTCATAAGCACCATCCTTTCGCTATTTACTAGAAAGCTGATAGCAAACGGATAAAATGATTGTTATTCGTGGGTTACCTTTGTCACACTTGGACGGATAGTCTTCCATATTTCGTAATTATCCTGTGTCTGGCTGCCATTATCAAGTAATTCTTTCATAGCCTGCCAGTCTTTAAGAAACTGAACAAGATTCTTATTGGAAAAGAATATACCGGGCTCTCCGTCTAAATCCTTGATAGAAATGTCAAATGTTTCATCAATAGCAAATAGTAATGGTAGTACATCACCATCAGCCTCGATATCAAATTCCATCAATGAATTAACATTGACACCAAGTGCATCTGCAATTTTTCTAAGCTGTTCAGGCTTAGGAAGATTCTTTCCAAGCTCATACTTACGGATTGCAACTTCATGTATTCCACAAGCTTCGCCTAGTTCTTTCTGGGTTAAACCACGAAAGGTTCGTATTAATTTAATTTTTTTACCGGTATTCATTGCCTCAACCTCCTGTTGTTGTAAATGTAACACACTAATATTTAATAGTCAACATTAAATTTTAAACTATTGACAGAGCAAATAAATGTCTGTATAATACAAAACATAACAGAGCAAGAAATGCTCTGCATAAAAAGAGGAGGTGGTAGAGATGCCAGAAGTTATCTATCAGGGTGATTTACCAGCTTTTACAGGGAGAAATGTACCAATAAAAGAGATTGCAAGTGCAATAGGGAAGGACGCACAGTATGTAAGGCTGGGAATACAACAAGGATTACTCAAATTTGGAACGGCAATAAAGGTAGGGAGCTCAAATGAATTCAGCTATTATTGTTCGGATAAAAAAGTTTGGGAAGAAACAGGATATTTTAACAAAGAAGCAGTATAGCAAGGAGGATGAATATGGTTGAAAAACAGAATGTTGAACTGAAACTTATTCATATGGAGGACGTGGTTTCAAAGGAGGTGGAATGGCTATGGTATCCATATATACCATACGGAAAGATAACAATTATTGAAGGAGATCCGGGAGAAGGAAAGACAACTTTGGTTCTCAAGTTAGCGGCAGCTCTTAGCAGGGGCTTGCCGCTCCCCTGTGATGATGATAAAGAATATGAACCTATTCATATCATTTATCAGACCGCAGAAGATGGAATTGAAGATACGATTAAGCCCAGATTAGAAAAGGCAGGAGCAGATTGTTCCATGATTCGGGTTATTGATGAGACAGATAAGGAATTATCAATGACAGATGATAGGCTGGAGCAGGCAATAATTGAGACTAAGGCGAGGTTAATCATTCTTGATCCGATTCAGGCATATATCGGAGCTACAGTTGATATGCATAGAGCAAATGAAATAAGACCGGTGTTAAAGCATCTTGGAATAATAGCAGAAAAGCATAATTGTGCAATTATTCTTATCGGTCATATGAATAAGGCATCTGGCAGTAAATCAACATACAGAGGACTTGGTTCTATTGATATACAGGCAACTGCCAGAAGTGTTCTGCTGGTTGCGAGGCTTCGTGATAAACCTAATATAAGAATAATGGCACATGATAAATCTTCATTAGCTCCGGCAGGGGATGCGATAGGATTTGAAATGACTGAGGATAATGGAATGGTATGCATAGGACCATATGACATCACAATAGATGAGCTGTTATCCGGCAATGAAGGAAGAGGAAAAAAGAAGCTCGACATTGCGGAGAATTTTATCAAAGAATACTTTGGTTCAAACAAGGTAATTCCATCTAATGAAATAATGATGGAAGCTGCAAAGAGGAGCATTAAGAGAAATACTCTTTTATCGGCAAAGAAAAAGCTGGGAATAACATCAGATAAAGAAAAAGCAGAAGATGGAACAATTTACTGGACTTGGGTAATGCCGGAATAAAGAGTTTAACAATCTGGATGTTTGAAAAAGCAGATTCTAAATTCTAGGAAAGAGTTTAGAGTCTGTAATCATAAAAAGTACAGATTATTAAACTCTTGGTAATGGTAAAGATAATATATAAAACCCTCGGAGAGCCCACTGCAATTTTGGCTTGCCAAAACTGCTAGGGGGTTATCATCTGTGGCAGAGCCAAGATGATAACTGCACTGCTCCGATAGATTTAACAGATAAAAAGGTAGTACAGATAAGGAGATGCGAATGGGAAATATTTCATATACAGCTCATGTGAGCAATAAGAAAAGTGCCATTACATCGAAATCTAAGCTTGCAGCTGTTGCAAAGCATAACCTGAGAAAATATAAATCATCAGATTATAGCAAAGACAACATCTGCATCATATATGGTACATCAAATCTGATTGATGATGTGAAAACAGTATATCATAAAGAATTCGATGAGGCATTAGAAGAATATAATAAAAAGCAGACACGACAAGACCGGAAAATCGAAGATTATTTTGAACATGTGGCAGGTAAGGAACAGGATATGGCAGTTGAAATAATAATTCAAATAGGCGACAGGGAGTTCTGGAAGCAATTTGATGATATGAAGTCATATATGAAATTGTCATATCAGATAATACTGGACGAGCTTAGAAAGCGGTTACCACAGTTCGTAGTTGCAAATGCTGTGGTTCATCTTGATGAGGACAGTCCGCATATGCACATTGTCGGAGTTCCTGTGGCAGATGGATATAAGAAAGGTCTTAGCAAGCAGGTGTCAAAACGGAAGGTATTCACTAAAGATGTGTTATCACGAGTGTTGCAGGATGAGCTTCGTGAGGTGGCGAATAAAGAAGTGAATGACTGGTTTGGGGAACAGATAAAAGAAAAGTCGAAAGGACGTAATCATGATCTGACAGTTGCGGAATATAAAGTAGCACAGGAAACAGAGCATTTGGAACAGATACAGGAACAGGTGAATGATGCAGATATTAAGTTGTTTGCTTCACAAATTGCTTATAGGGAATTGGAGCGTAGACAGACTAAGGAACTTAATGAAAAGCGTTCAGAACTTCAATCGGTAAGACAAGAGATTGCAAGCGTTACGAACAAAGCAAATGAAGCAGTAGAATTGCTTGACAAGATCAATGCTTTTGTATCATCATTCAGATTATTCGCTCCGACAATAGAAGAATATGCTAATCATGTTGAATCAGATAAGACGATAGAAGCAGGAAACTCATTCAGAGGAATATTGTATGATATAGGAAAGCTGCTGGAGACGTTCAAGGAACTGATAAAAGAAGGATTATGCTGGTTTCCAAGGCTTATGAGGTGGAAAACTTCTAAGGGCGAAGTGACTCCGGTATTCATAGAGAAAAGCAATGGATATTCATATTCGGTGTATGGATATATGAATGTGGAGACTAGGGAATATTACAGCAAAGAGTCAATTCAGTGGGAGATTAAGGCTGGTAATCGGACAGGGACAGTAGAGCAGATGGATGCTAATGTTGAGGCTATGGCTAGGGATTTGCAGGAGATATTGAGGATAGGAGCGAAGCAGAAGAGATTGTGGGAGGCGTATGGAGAAAGGTAGAGAAAGGCTTACATTTGGTAAAATTAAAATCAAATGTAAGCCTTTTAATAAAAACAGAACTTGTGTTCGATAACACTACGTGATATAATAAAAACAGTTAGAGAAAATGAAAAATGAATAGTTGATATTGTTCGTCCCATCGAATATAATTAATGGGAAAAGAGGTAAGTATAATGGGATACATGACAGCGAGCCAAGCAGCAGAAAAATGGAATATTTCACAAAGAAGAGTTCAAATTCTTTGTTCACAAAATAGAATAGATGGTGTATTTAAACTTGGTGAAAATTGGGCAATTCCAGATAATGCTAAAAAACCAATAGACAATAGAAAAAAAGGAAATAAATAAAATGAAAAATAATAAATTAGTTGCAATAGATTTATTTTGTGGTTGTGGTGGATTTTCATATGGTTTTCAACAAGCAGGATTTGATATGGCATTGGGAATTGATATGTGGAAAGATGCAACAGTTACATATAAGCATAATTTCCCAAATGCGTGTGTAATAAATGAGGATATTACAAGTATTTCATCAGATGATATATTGTCAAAACTTAATATGAGTGAAGACGATATAGATGTAATTATTGGGGGACCACCATGTCAGGGCTTTTCTGTTTCTGGAAAACGTATGATAGATGATCCGAGAAATAAATTATATAAATCTTTTGTGGGATTAGTGGATGAAATTAGACCTAAAGTGTTTGTTATGGAGAATGTACCGGGGTTAATAAGGCTATTCGGAGGAAAAGTGAAAGAACAGGTTTTATATGATTTTTCTTCATTAGGATATAGAGTTAAAGTACAGCAATTATCATCAGATGATTATGGAGTTCCGCAACAAAGAAAGAGAGTGTTTTTTGTAGGAGTAAATGAGAAAAAAATACCACCAAATGTAAAGTTTGAATTTCCTAAGGCAGAATATGGAGACGGAAAGAAACCATATATTACATGTAAAGAAGCTATTTCTGATTTGGATTTTGTTCCAGATGATGTATCATTAGGTGAAAATATAGCATATAAAATTCCAGCACAATCAGAATATCAGAATTTAATGAGAAAAGGTAGTCATAGCATAAAAAATCATTCGATTACAATACATAAGGAACAGACAAAAAAGATAATTGCTATGGTTCCGGATGGAGGAAATTACAAAGATTTACCAAAAGAGCTACAGAATACAAGAAAGGTGCATATAGCATGGACAAGAATGAATAGTGAGAAGCCTTGTTTTACGATTGATACAGGTCACAATCATCATTTCCATTATAAGGAAAATAGAGTTCCAACTGTAAGAGAATCGGCTAGAATTCAGTCTTTCCCAGATAAATTTGAGTTTATTGGTATAAAAACAAGTCAGTTGAAGCAAGTAGGAAATGCAGTTCCACCATTGATGGCGGAAGCTATTGCAAAACAAGTTATCAATGTAATACGAGAGGAATGATTTTATGTATAATAGATTAAATCAATATAGATGCATAATTATTAGAGGAAAGTCACAAAAGGAGATAGATGATTTATTGCCAGCTTATGCAAAGGTAATAGATGATATAACGCCATGTGAGGAAGGTGTTTTCGCTAAAAAATTCAATGAATTGCTGTCGCCATATTTATCAGCGGATAAAAGAATAAAGAAAACACTAGATAACCATAGAACGGAAATTGCAGGAAAGCTTTTTGGAATGTATTATTTAGAAGACAACGGATATGTATATGCGTCTGATAGGACAAAAAAGTTTTTGAAAGATAATGATCAACCAGCTTTTTTTAAAGATTTATGCTATAAAATGCAATTTCCAAATGGTATGCAAAAACCGCAGACTTTTCAGCCGTTATTAGATAATGGGATTTGTATTAGACCAAATGCTTTTGTTTTAAGAGTATTACAATTGGCATTATCAAAACATATGATTTTAACTAAAAAGGAAATAGGATATTATATATTAAATTCATTAGATGTTCTTCGTGGAGTTGCAGTACCAGAGGAAGTAATAGAGGCAATTGAAAAAGATAGAGAGCAAGGGATTGTTAGAAAGATTGAGACGGATGGCAAGGCTTCATCATATAATTATCAACATATTAATGAACAAATTAATTATTTAGAATTAGCAAATCTGATTTATACAAATAGTGTAGGTGAGGTGTGGTTAAATGAAAATGAACACGATACGATCCAAATATTTTCGTCTGATTGGAATAAAAAGCCGGAATTTGATGTATACGCGTACGATTTATCAAATTCAGAAGGGCGTAAGCACTTCGAAAGAGAATGGACAATATATTTTGGAAAATTAAGTGACAAAGCAAGTAAATTTGATACAACTGCCAGTGCATTAGGGGTATCAGATGAGTTACCAAAGAAAAAAGAAGCGAAAGGTCAGACAACCGTTGAAATTGGAGATGAGGGTGAGGCATATGTATTTGAATATGAGAAGAATAGAGTGTATACATTTAATCCGCGTCTTGTAAATAGGGTTTTGTCATTGGGAAAGACAAAAGGTTTGGGATATGATATTCAGTCTGTGGTGGCGGAAAAAGGAGATAAATCTGATTTTGCTAAATATATTGAGGTGAAATCAACTAAAAGAGTTACTGAGCCAAATTTGAGTGATGTATATTGGATGGATACTCTTAATATTACAAGAAATGAATGGATTGCAGCTCAGCAGCATGGTGAATTTTATTGTATTTACAGGGTCTATTTTGTAAGAGGACGTATAATAATGTATGTTATAAATAATATACATCAAAAACAGATAGATAATAAAATTGATGTTGTGCCTTTAACATATAGAATTGATTTTGGAAAAGATGCCGTAGATAATATAGTAATAGAGGAGGTAAAGAAAGATGTTTAAAGTTGTTTCTTTATTTTCAGGTTGTGGAGGAGCAGACCAGGGGATAATTGGCGATTTTACTTTTAATAAGAAAAAATATGAAAGACTCCCATTTGAATTAGTATATGCAACGGACATTGATCAAAAAGCATTAAATTCGCATATGAAGAATTTTAACTGTGAAAATGTCGTGTGTAAAGACATATGTGAGACTAAATCTAATGAAATACCTAATTGTGATATTATAGTTGGAGGTTTTCCTTGTCAGTCTTTTAGCACGGTAAATCCTACAAAAGATCCATTTGATGATAGGGCAAATTTGTATAAACAAATGGTGCGTGTAGTAAGAGATAAGCAGCCTAAAGTCTTTATAGCTGAAAATGTAAAGGGGATGATGACTTTACATAAGGGACAAATATTTAATAGAATAATAAAAGCGTTTGAGGAAGTTGGTTATACAACTTATACCAAATTATTTAATGCGGCAGATTATGGTGTTCCGCAAAAAAGGGAAAGAGTAATTATTGTTGGAATTAGAAATGATTTGAATGACATAATGGAATATGAATTTCCTAAAGAAACAAATAAAAATAATTGGGTGCCATTGTCTGTTGCAGTTCCCAAGCTAGCAATTGAACAGGAAAAGTATTATTTTTCAGAGAGAGCAGTTCAGGGAATGAAAAATGCAAAGAATAATATGAAGAGAGGATTGTATCAAGATTTAGATAAGCCTTGTTTGACTGTTACAAGTCATCTTGCAAAGGTGAGTTTAAATTCAAGAGATCCGGTACTTTTGGTAAATCCTGAAAAGGAATTATATCGAAGATTTACACCATTAGAGGCAGCTAGAATCCAATCATTTCCAGATAAATTTATATTTGCAGGAAGTGAGACAGATGCTTATAGACAAATAGGGAATGCAATTCCACCTGTAATGTTTTGGCATATATCGAATTCAATTAGGAAATATTTAGAGATAGCGGAAATAGCAGAGCAGAAGGAAGCAATTTAAGGAAAAGGAGATTTATCTCAAGAAGAGAAAAAACTGATTTAGTACAACAATACATTAGTTGAAACATATAGAAAGGTAGGAAAACATGGCAGAGTATCCATATTTAAGAAGTAATAAGAATTTACCACAAATTTTCGAAAAAATAAGAACAGCAGCAAAACCTCCAAAATTTACAATAGCATTTGTAAAACAACTAGGATTTACTAGTTCAAATGATGCAGCATATCCATCACTATTAAAAAAACTAGGATATTTGATGGAAGATGGAACACCAACAGCGTATTATGATGATTTGAGAGATTCGGGTACGATGGGAAGATCGTTAGCATCAAGAATACGAGAACTTTATAGTGAATTATTTGTAATTAATACAAAAATTAATGAGGCGAGTGAAGGAGATATAAAAGGTGCAATTAGTAGAGTGACAGGAAAGGAAGCTAAAGATGTTACGAGCATTGCATCTACATTTAGAGCATTATGCGGATTGGCAGATTTTTCTGAACCGACAGAGACAGTTCAAGAAATAGCACACAATTTTGAAGAAAAAACAGAAGCTATAGATGATGAATCGACAAATAATGTTAATAATATTATTACACCAGATTTTCATTACAATATACAAATACACTTACCAGCGACAACAGATATATCAGTATATAATGCAATATTCAAGAGTATAAAAGAGAATTTACTTTCTTAGGTGGTGTGATAAATGGAAACAATGGAAAAGTTAAAGGAATTTACATTTAATGCTATGTTATTGGAAGATACTCTATTTGCTATGCAAAAAACAGGGATTCCAGTGAAAGAAGGGATACAACAAACACCAGTAACTAGAGTTATAGAGAGTGATTTTAGCCCAATAATATGGCAACAAGCACTAGAGATGTCTTCGGTTTATGCAATGATATATTGTATAGAAAATACCCTAAGAAATTTTGTTGTTGATCGTCTCTCAGAAAGATATGGTTTAGATTGGTGGGAATCATGTGTTTCAAAAAACATAAAAAATGCGGCTCAGAAGTTAAAGGCATCGGAGGAAAAGAATAAATACCACTCATCAAGAGGAGATTCACCTATTCATTACACAATGTTGGATAATTTGGCACAGATAATTACAAGTAATTGGGAGGAATTTGCTGATATTATTCCTAACCAAGCGTGGATTGTTTCAAGAATGGATGATTTAACGATGTGTCGCAATGTAATTGCACACACAGGAATATTGCCGAAATATGAAGTTGAACGAATAGAGAGTATCGCAAGGGATTTTATTAGTCAATTGGGATAGATATAATTATCTATTATCCTAGATTATTGAATTCGGAGTAAAGGATATTACTAATTTACAATATCATAAGGCGGATCATATTATATCTTTGTATGTGCTATTTGGAAAAAATGAAAGGAAAAACTAATAATACTGCCCAAACTATACAAGATATTATGAAACGAATATCTGGGTAATATTTTAAAACACTAGGAAAATATAAAAATGATGAATTGATAAATAAATTTCTTGATTATGTGGGCAAGAAAATAGGAGTATCAATATTATATTGGACAAATGATGATTAATTGCATTTTGAAGTATTTTGTGATTTATCAGAAAGGTATCAATAAGCCTTTGAGAATTAGGTGTAGTATGTAGATTTCTTACTGTTTCATCAAAAGCAATGTCAATTCCGTTCTTGTATTGGTTGGAGTAAGCAAAGTGTTTTTTCATAATGATAGTCCTTTCTTTGATAGAGTGATGAGTAGTTCTAGGAATGTGTGGGCAGTGCTACGCATACAACAGATATGCAACACTACCAGACTCAAATTCCCTATCTATGGGCTTTTCAGGATATCAAAACGTTAATTCTAGTTCTCAAAGAGATAGGAAATCGAATATTTCAAATATACAGAAAACTCTCAGAAACTTTGTTTTTGGGGGTTTTCTTATTTTGAAAAATGAAAATTCCTTTAAATTTGAAATAAGAATAAAAAAGAGTTAAAATTTGGAACAGTGCATTATTTTAAAATAAGACAAAGGAGATGCTAACGTATTAAGAAAAATAAATGAAATAATAAAGAAGGGGAATTATTTACAAGAATTACAATTTAAATATTAGGTTTATTTATTATGAAATTAGGAATTTAAATGTCTGTCAAATCTAATTTTGGTGTATCACCGGTAAGCTCAATTCCGTATACAATTACGTATATGACAGGTTTAGAAATGGGAAAGGCAACAATTCTTTTTCATATTGGATTGGTTGTATTACAGATTATTAATTTAAGAAAAGATTTTAAAATTAAAAATCTGTTGCAACTAGTTGTAGGAGTAATATTTGGATATTTTACTACATTTTCAAATTATTTGTTTTCATTTTTACCACAAACGGATGATATCGCGATTCATACAATAATGATGGTAGAAAGTGCCGCTTTAATAGCAGTAGGTATATTTTTCTATCTTCCAGCGGATATTGTTCCATTAGCAGGAGAAGGTGCAGTGTAGGCAATAGCTGATAAAACAAATATAGAATTTAGCAAATTTAAAATGAGATTTGATATTTCAATGGTAGCAATTTCGTTAATTACTTGTTTAATTGTACTTAAGGCATTAGGCTCTGTTGGAATAGGAACGATAGTTGCGGCAGTTTTAGTGGAAGCATTTCTCGGATTAATAACTAAAATGTTTGGTGAAAAACGAGATACTATTTTGTTAAAAAACAATATGAATATTGAATAGAGAACTTTTTAATAAAATTAGTATAAAAATAGAAAAGTTATTAATTAAGTACAGTAAAAATTTTAATTAAAAAAAGATAATTAAACGAAAAGAACGCAAGTAAAGCGAATAGCTTATAATTTAATAGTTTTAATATTTATAAATTTGTTTATAAATGATGTCTGAAAATAATGAGATGAACCATTTATACTAAATAATTAGTTAGAAGTGGAGTCAGCAAATATCAGACATCTTTTATTATTGAGAAATTTTGCATAAATTTATTTAAATGAAATACGAACTGATGGTTTTAATCTTCAAATCAGCAGTATATAAAATGAAAGCGGGAAAAGCAAAACAGAAGTTAGGTTTACATTCAAATTAAAAAATAATTAAAAAAGTTGAATACTTTTCTTTTACTAAATCGTTATATATTATAGAGGGGTAAAAATAAGAAAGGAGAGTTAAATCGTGGAACAGATAAATCAAGATAATTATTTTGAAGATTTATTAACTAAATATGAGAAACTGGTTTTTTCAATATGCTATCGAATGACAAATAATTATTTTGATGCTCAGGATTTAACACAGGAGACTTTTTTTTCAGTATATAGAGTTATAGAATCCTTTGATAAGAAAAATGAAAAAGCATATATTACAAGGATAACTACAAATAAGTGTCTGGACCATTTGAAAAAAGCTGAGAGAAGAACAATACCAAGTGGGGATGAAGAACTTGAAAGGGGAAGTCCTCCGGTAGATTCGGCTGAAAATCAGGTTATGGAAATAGTTGTTATGGAACAGTTGGAAAAATGTTGTAACAAGCTTAAGGAACCATATAAAACTATTGCTTTTGAATACTTTTATAAGGGAAAAACAGCTAAAGAAATAGCAATACAGAAAAATGTAAATTTACATACGGTGCAAACTCAAATAGGAAGAGTAAGAAAAGTACTCAAAAAATTGTGGCAGGAGGAAACAAAATGAACGGAGTTCATTTTCTTATAAATGTTTCCGACGTTTAGCCACTGACCGAAGGGAGGGGCAATACAAAGAAGGAGGAATTGTGATGAATCATTTGAAAGATGAAGAAATAATTTCATATTATAACCATAAATTAGAGCAAAATGAAGAAATGAATTTGATTGAGCATGTGGCAGGATGTACAGAGTGTGCAGAAAGATTTGCAAATCTTTTCCCTGTTGAGGAATTAATAGAGCCAACTGATAATTTACAGAATGAAATAGAAGCTAAATTAAATGATGAGAAATATCAGAAAAGGGTAAAAACAAGCGGTGAAAAGCATGAATCAAAAGCCAAAATCATACCATTAACAAAATATAAAAGTAAAAAAACAGAATGGTTTTCATATAGTTCAAAGGTTGTTGTTGCTGCAGGAATTGCTGTACTTATGGTGTTTAATATGGATTCAATTAAGCCAAATTTAGTCGGAACTAAAATAGAAACAATGAAACAGTTAAATAACAAATTTTCGATATCGAGAATGTTACAGCAGTCTACGGAAAAGATAGGAGCCGGAATGAAAAATATATCCGGAGGAATAGCCGAAAATTTAGAATTTGATAAAGGAGTGTATAAAGATGAAAAAGCAAAGAAGTAAATTTTGGAATTTTTGCCTGGCATGTATACCTGGTGCAGGGCAGATGTATTTAGGATTTTTTAAACAGGGAATTAGTTTAATGTCCATATTTATGGGATGCTGTGCTATTATTTCTTTGATTGGAGTTGATGCAATTGCATTTGCACTTCCTGTTATATGGTTTTATGCTTTTTTTGATGCATTAAATAAAAATTCATTGTCAGCGGATGAGTTTTCAAAATTAGAGGATGATTGGTTAATAATCAAGAACACGGATGAACTTAAATTTAATGTTAAAAAAGTAAGAATTATAGCAGCAGTGATATTAATACTTATAGGAATAAATTCCTTGTATAATGGTGCGATTAGTTTTTGCTATCAGTTAGGAATAGATTTAGATAATACTGTATTTGGATTAATTAGATATGCGTTACCTAAATTAGTATTTTCAGTGTTAATAATTGGAGCTGGAATTTATTTAATTAAAGGAAAAAGAAAATCAATATACGAAGAAAATGTAAGTATAGATAATACAAAGTTAGATGGCGATTCAGAAATTATTGAAGATAATTTTATTGAAAATGAAAAAGAAGCAAATGATGAAATATTAAGCGATTAAGGGGGAATAAGAAATGAAGGAAAGAAGAGTAGGTACATTTACATTTGGAATAAGCCTGATACTTTTTGGTGTGTTATTTTTAATTAAAACAATATTTAAAAGTTTTAATTATGCATTTATTTTTCATATGTGGCCAATTATGCTGATTATGTTAGGAGGAGAAATTATATATTATACTTTAAGATTTAATGACAAACATTTCAAGTATGATATTGGTGGAATGTTTATGATATGTTTTCTTATCCTATTTGCGATGGGGATGGCAGGTGTGGAATTTTTGATGGACAATTATCCTCAATATATTCAGTTGTAATGTGTAATATTATTTGAGGCTAATAGGTTAAATATAAAGAAGTGTTTTAGTATAAGATATTTTAAATGTATTGTAAAAGGTAAATAAAAGTAAATTTTAAATATAACCGGTCGGGGATGCAAACGACCGGCTATATTTAGTTATTTTGCTAATAAGCAAATAATTAATTTTCAGATTAATTTACAAATTAATTGTCAGGTTTAATAGCTAGTAAAGTTTAAGTAAGTTTTTTGTTGTAGCATAAGTAATTTGGATGCTTGTCTTTTTAGTGTTGTATATTATGAAAAAAAATGAAAATACTAGATAATAAAATCAATTAAGAAGGAGACATGAGATAATTATGAGAATATTATTTTATGATACAAAAAAATATGATAGGGATTCATTTGAAAAAGTTACGGTAAAATATCCGGAAATAGAAATTGAATATACAGATACAGATATTAATTCAAAAACTGCAAATTTAGCAAAAGGGTACAAGGCAATCTGTGCATTTGTAAGTTCGGATGTAGGAAAAGAAACAATAGATTGTCTAAGTAAAAACGGCGTTGAACTTGTTTTATTAAGATGTGCGGGATTTAATAATGTAGATTTAGAAGAAGCAAAAAAGAAAAATATAACGGTTATGAGAGTACCGGGATATTCACCTGAAGCAGTTTCGGAACATGCAATGGCTTTGGCTTTAGCTTCGAGCAGAAGAATTCATAAAAGTTATATAAAGGTTAGAGAAAATAATTTTAGTCTTACAGGACTTACAGGAACAAATTTGAATGGAAAGATAGCAGGAATAATAGGAACAGGAAAAATAGGAGCAGCGATGTGCAGAATATGCAGAGGATTTGGAATGGAAGTTATTGCATATGATTTGTATAAAAATCCCGAATTAGATTTTGTAGAATATGTGGAATTAGATAAGTTATTAAATGACAGCGACTTAATTTCATTGCATTGCCCACTTACAGAAGAGTCTTATCATATGATAAATAAAAGTAGTATAGCTAAAATGAAGGATGGAGTTATTCTTGTAAACACATCAAGAGGAGCCTTAATTAAAACAGAAGATTTAATACATGGAATTAGAGACAAAAAGTTTTTCAGTGTAGGATTAGATGTATATGAAGAAGAAACAAATAATGTATTTGAAAACAGAGAAGATGATATTTTAGAAACTTCTATTACTGCAAGACTATTATCTTTTCCAAATGTTATAGTTACTTCGCATCAGGGATTTTTGACTAATGAAGCTTTAGAAGCGATAAGCATTACTACATTTGAAAATGCAATGTCATATTTGAATGGCAATTTAATAGAAAATAATGTAGTTATGTAATTAATGTGATTTTTCTTTTTATCTAATATCGCATAATTTAATAGAAACGATATATTTATGTAAGTGACCTGGATTAGATGAACAGGGTGGTCCAAATCATGTCGGAAATTATTGTGATGCACCGTATTTATACGATACAAAAGGTGACAAATTAATGGAAAGAAATACTCTTTCATATATTAATCATTTTAGTCACTACATAAAACCGGGAGCTAAAAGAGTGGCATTTAGCAGATATTCAGACGATGTAGATGTTACATCATTTGAAAACCCTAATGGAGACATTGTGGTAGTCGTGTTAAATAAAACAAATGAAAGCAGACCTGCCGGTATTAGAGTTAATGATACGGTAGCACAATTAAATATGCCACCAATGTCAATTATGACAGGAGTAATTAATTAGAATACCCCAATCTTAAAAGACCCTCGATAGTTAGAAAAAATCTAACGATTGAGGGTCAAATTAATTTTGTATTTTTGAAAATTTGTAATTAATCTAGCAATGACAATAATTCTGCTTTTGAAACCAGACCAATGCTTTTATTTGTTATTTCACCATTTTTAAATACTATTACTGTTGGAATAGAAGCTATTTTGTATTTAACTCCTAAGCCGGGTTGCTCGTCAACATTTACCTTTCCAACAACTATATCATTTCGTTCTTCAGCAATCTGTTTAATTACAGGTGAGAGCATCTTACATGGACCACACCAGTCAGCCCAAAAATCTACAAGTACAGTTTTGTCACTGTTTAATACTAATTCATCAAAGTTTTCAGTTGTAATTTCTAATTCCATATTAAAGCCTCCTTTATCTAAAGTTTGCATAATGATGATAGAAAGATAATTAGATGTGTTATCTATTTTAGCCTTTCATCATATAATGATTATACACATTTTTGTTAAAATTATTAGTATATAAAATAAAAATTGTATTAAGATAATATATAAAATAACATGATAATTATTTATCAGCATCTTCTTCAGTAATTAATTTCAAATAATCAACATAATATGTTTCAGAAGAATTTTTTAATTGTGAGTTAGCCATTTCCTGCTTTAATTTTATTTCAGCTCTTTTAGCATCACTTAAAACTCCGGCACCGCCTACACAACCACCGGGACATGCCATTCCTTCTAATAAATATCCATTGTATTTTCCTGCTTTTGCTAAAGTAAGCATTTTTTTACACTCTGCAAGTCCTTGTGCACTGACAACATTGACTTCTTTATCAGGATCAATTTTCTTAATAACATTTTTTACAGCATTAGCAACACCGCCACTAGCAGCAAATCCTTTACCATCAGCAGAAGATGTCTGGAGTTCCTCTTCAACTTCTAATTCAGAAAATTCAATTGATTTAGCATCAAATATTCCCATAAGTTCTTCAAATGTAAGAACAAAATCAACATCACTTCTAACACTTCGTCTGCTTGCTTCAAGTTTTTTAGCAGCACATGGCCCTATAAAAACAACCTTACAATCCGGATGGTCTTTTTTAATCATACGACCTGTTAAAACCATTGGTGTAAGTGCCATTGAAATACAATTTGCATATTCAGGGAAAGTCTTTTTCGCCATTACAGACCATGCCGGACAACAACTTGTTCCCATAAAAGGAATCTTTTCAGGTACTTCTTCAAGGAAATCTTCAGCTTCCTGAATTGCACATAAGTCTGCACCAACAGCAACTTCAATCATATCTTCAAATCCAACAGCTTTTAAAGCAGCGCGTACCTGTGCAGATGTAACAGCACCGCCAAACTGATTTACAAATGATGGGGCTATTGCTGCATATATTGGCGTGTCACTCTTAAGTGCAAGAACAGTCTGGAATATCTGGCTTTTATCGACAATTGCACTAAATGGGCAACTTACAAGACACATTCCACAAGATACACATTGTTCATAATCAATATCTGCACGTCCATATTCATCTGATTTGATAGCGTTCATTCCACATGCTTTTGCACAAGGACGTTCCTGTTTAATAATGGCATTATAAGGACATGCTGAAACACATTTACCACATTTAATACATTTATCCTGATCAATAATAGAACGACCGTTTTCCATATGAATAGCTTTTTTAGGACATACTTCAATACAAGGATGTTCTAAACAACCCTGACATCCGTTAGTTATTAAAATTCGTTTTTCAGGACATGCATGGCATGCAAATTTAATTATATTAATAAGTGGTGGATCATAGTATTTTTCATCAATAGCACTTTTATCAATACCTTCCGAAAGAGGAGCATGTTCAGATACTTTTCTTATAGGGAGTCCGATAGTAGCACGCAATCTTTCTCCTATAATTGCTCTCTCAAGAAAAATATTGTCATAGTAGCTACCAATTTCACCTGGCATAATCTTATATGGTAGTTCTTCCATACGTGAGAAATCTCCACCTTCATATGCCATTCGGGCAACTTCCGTAAATACTTTATGCCTAATCTCAGTTTTATTTGAGTATATACCTCTCATATTTTTATCCTTTCGTGGTAATTTATTAAAATAATTCTAATTAAATCTGACAAACTCTACAGTTAAAAACTTTATCATTTATGCAATGATGTCTGATTTAAATATATACATTGCTATGTATGTTGAACTTTAGTAAACAATAGCAATACATACTAAAATTATAACATAGTGTAATTATTTAAAACAAGTTAAATATAGGTAGAAAACGATTCCTTAATTCATTAAAAACATATATAAATTGAACAAATAATATTAATAAGTTGGTAAGGCATAGAAATATATATAATTTTATGGTGGAAAAGTTATTTGTATATGTGATAAAATTGTACGAATAGTTTTAAGACAAAAGAAAAATATAAGTAAATATAAAAGAGAGATAAAGAAATGGAAGAAAATAGTGAAATCAGAAATCCGTTAGGGATTGAACCGATAAGTAAGTTGTTACGTAAATTCGCGATACCAAGTATAGTAGCTATGCTTGTAAGCTCTTTTTATAATATAGTCGATCAGTTTTTCATAGGAAGAACTGTTGGGACGTTGGGAAATGCAGCTACAAATGTAGCTTTTCCTGTAAGTACAATATGTGTAGCATTAGGTTTACTATTTGGAATTGGTGGTGCGGCAGCATTTAATATTGAAATGGGAAAAGGAAATAAAGAAAAAGCCCCATTTTATATAGGTAATGTTGTTACAGGAATAATGATACTTGGAACTATAATAGCTATAGGAATATTATTGTTTTTAACACCTTTATTAAAATTTTTTGGAGCACCTGACAATGTTTTAGGATATGCTAAAGATTACGTTGGTGTTACGGCAATTGGAATACCATTTCTTATAATGGGACTTGGGGGAGGACATATTATAAGGGCGGACGGAAGCCCTGATTTTTCTATGATATGCAATCTTGTAGGTGCAGTAATTAATATAATTCTTGATTATTTGTTTGTTATGGTATTTGATTGGCAAATGAAAGGGGCAGCGTTAGCAACAATTATTGGACAATTTGTTTCATTTGCATTAGTAATAAATTATTTAAGAAACTATAAGACAGTACGATTAAAGAAAGAACATTTCATTCCATCTTTAAAATATATTGGAAGAATTGCATCATTAGGTGTTACACCATTTTCCAATCAGATAGCAATAATGATTGTTCAAATTACATTAAATAAATCGTTGACATACTATGGGGCGTTATCAAATTATGGGGATTCAATTCCGTTAGCGTGTGCAGGCATAATAATGAAAGTTAATCAAATTTATTTTGCTGTGATAATTGGACTATCGCAGGGAATACAGCCAATTGCAAGTTTTAATATAGGCGCAAAAAATTATAGCAGAGTGAAAGAAACATATAAACTAGCTGTTATAAGTGGTACAATAGTATCAGTGATAGCCTTTATAATGTTTCAGGTTTTCCCAAGAAATATCATTAGTATATTTGGAAATGGTACAAAAGAATATTATCAGTTTGCAACAAATTATTTTAGAATATTTTTGTTTATGACATTTGCAAATGCGATACAGCCAATAACTTCAACTTTTTGTACGGCAATTGGAAAAGCAATGAAGGGAACTTTTCTTGCACTTACAAGACAGATTATTTTTCTACTACCTTTAATAGTAGTTTTACCGATGATATTTGGAATAAATGGCATTATGTATGCGGCACCTATAGCAGATGGTGGGGCAGCAGTTATATCAATAATTGTTATACGAGGAATATTTAGAAAAATGGGAGAATAAAATGTACTATATTTATATGTTAAGATGTAAAGACGATTCGATTTACACAGGGATAACTACGGATTTAGATAGAAGAATGAAAGAACATTTTGGAGCAGGAGAAAAAAGTGCAAAATATACAAGAAGTCATGTGGCTTTAAAACTTGAAGCTGCTTGGCAGACAGAAAATAAAGCACTTGCATCTAAATTAGAATATTGGATTAAACAACTAAGCAAAGCACAAAAAGAGATTCTTATAAAAGATGATACGAGAATGGATTCTATTATGGGTGATAGAATCGATGTAAAAAAATATAGTAAGAAATATTAACAATTAGTTAAATTTTGAATTAAGTTGTTGACAGATTAAAAAATATGAGTAAAATAATAAACACTGTTTATAGTTGACATTGTTAAATGTAAACGGCGTTTATTTTTTTATTGCTAAAGTCTAGTTAAGCTTGGAGGTGACAGGATGAAATGAGCGAGTACAATAAGGAACTTGTAGAAAAGGTTATGAAAGGAATGATGAAATTCAGAAAGTTTCACCATCCAAAATTATCTGATGACATTTCAAGAATGGAAGGCAGTATAATATTTTGGCTTGTTAAATCAGAAAAAATGGAAAATAAATCAGTCAATGTATCAGAACTTGCAGAAGGATTGCATGTGTCAATGCAGTCTATTTCAAGAACACTTAAAAGTTTGGAAAATAAAGGATATATTGTAAGAGAAGTAGATTCTGATAATAGAAGGAATACATTAATAAAATTGTCAAAAAAAGGCAATGAACTTGTAGATAAGAAAAAAAAGGATGTGGAAGGATATTTTGAAAGAGTATTTTCACATTTTACTGAAGAAGAATTACAGCAATATCTGAATTTTCAGGAAAAATTTTATGCAGCTATACTTGAAGAAGGCAAGACAATAAAAAAAGAAAAGGAGAATTAAGATGAGATTTTTTAAAAATTTCAAAGGGCATATGCCAATGGTATTTACAATAATAGCATTTTTGTTTATACAGGCTATGTGCGACCTGTCTTTACCTGATTATACAGCATCATTAATTGATACAGGTATTAATAATTCAGGAATTGAATATGCAACACCGGAGAAAATTTCAGAAGAAAGTTATCAGGGAATTGCAATGTGGATGACTGATAAAGAAAAAAGTAAATGGGAGTCTGCATATAAGAAACAAAGTAATGGAAATTATAAGTTAAAAGATAAATCAAAAGAAAACATGGAAAAGTTAGATAAGACTTTTTCAGAACCAATTCTTGTATATTCAATGATTTCCCAGACACAGGACAAGAAGAGCGATAATGAAAATGCCGGTCAGGATATAAGTGAGTACATGAAAGAAATTGATATGGATTCTCTTGATAACCAGACTAAGATGGACTTAGCAGCGGTTCAAAATGGAACTATGACACAGGAACAGTTTATGGCAGCTCATTTCGATTTAATAAGAGATACAGTAAGAGATAAAATGGGGTCAGCAATTGATTCTATGGGAGATTCTCTTGTTCAGTCTTCAGCTATTTCATTTGTAAAAAAGGAATACAAAAAAATCGGAGTAGATGTTGAAGCAAAGCAATTTAGTTATTTGTGGAGCACAGGAGCAAAAATGCTTGCAATGGCACTTTTAATGACTGTAAGTGCAATTATTGTTGGTTTCCTCGCATCTAAAGTATCAGCTTCAATCGGTAAAGAATTAAGAGAAAAAGTATTTAATAAAGTATTGGAATTTTCTGATGCAGAGATTAATAAGTTCTCTACAGCATCATTAATTACAAGAAGTACAAATGATGTTCAACAAATTCAAATGGTATGTGTAATGCTTCTTAGAATGGTTGCTTATGCCCCTATTCTTGCTGTGGGCGGCATAATAATGGTTATAAAAACACACTCAGGTATGGAGTGGATTATCGTAGTTGCTGTTGCTGCTCTTTTATGTTTGGTAGCAATATTGATGGCTTTAGCTATGCCTAAGTTTAAAATTATGCAGGATTTAGTTGACAGAGTAAACCTTGTTTCGAGAGAAATTTTAACAGGAATTCCTGTAATAAGAGCATTTAGCAGAGAAAAGAAAGAAGAAGAAAGATTTGATGTTGCAAATAAATCTTTGACAAAGGTAATGTTATTTACAAATAGAGTAATGACATTTATGATGCCACTTATGATGATGGTAATGTATGGAATTACAATATTGATTGAATGGGTTGCAAGCCACAGAATTGATCAGGGTGCTTTGGAAGTTGGTTCTATGACTGCATTTATTACATATACAATGCAGATAGTTATGTCTTTCCTTATGATAACAATGGTATCAATTATGCTTCCTAGAGCAGCAGTTGCAGCAGAAAGAATAGATGACGTTTTAGATACAGATGTTTCTATAAAAGATAAAAAAGAAGCTAAGATGTTAGATGCACCAAAGGGAATTGTAGAATTTAAAAATGTTGATTTTAAATATCCTGATGGAGATACAAATGTTTTAGAAGGAATAGATTTTATTGCTAAACCTGGTGAAGCTACTGCTATTATAGGTAGTACAGGTAGTGGTAAGAGTACTGTAGCAAAACTTATTCCTAGATTTTATGATGTAACAGAGGGACAGATTACAATTGATGGAATCGATGTAAAAGATTTATCACAGAAATCAATAAGGGATAATATTGGATATGTACCGCAAAAGGGAATTTTGTTCTCAGGAACAATTGCATCTAATATAAAATATGGAGCAGAGAATGCATCTGACGAACAAATGTTAGAGGCAGCAACAATTGCTCAGGCAACAGAATTTATTGATGGTAAAGAAGAAAAATATGATAGTCCTATTTCACAGGGGGGAACTAATGTTTCAGGAGGACAGAAACAGCGTTTATCAATTGCAAGAGCAATTGTAAAAAATCCAAGAATATATATTTTTGATGACAGTTTCTCAGCGTTAGACTTTAAGACTGATGCAGCATTAAGAAAAGCATTGAGTCCGAAAGTAAAAGAAAGTACGGTAATTATTGTAGCTCAAAGAATAAGCACTGTATTACAGGCAAATCAGATTGTTGTTTTAGATGATGGAAAGATGGTTGGAAAAGGAACGCACAAGGAATTAATGCAGAATTGTGAAGTATATAAACAGATAGCATCATCTCAGATGTCAGAATCTGAATTGGCAGCAAGTTTAAATGAGGAGGTGGATAAAGATGAGTAATGAAAATAGAACAAATACAAATCCACCAAGAAGAATGAGAGGGCCTATGGGCGGTGGCCGAATGGGTTCAGGTGAAAAGGCTAAAGATTTTAAAGGCACAATTGGAAAATTAATACAATATATTGGAAATTATAAATATGGCGTATTTGCAGTAATGGTTTGTGCAATGTTTAGTGTTGTATTTACTGTTGCAGGACCTAAGGTATTAGGTAAAGCGACAACAGCACTTTCAGATGGAATTATGAACAAGATATCCGGAAATGGTGGAATCGATTTTGGATATGTTGGAAAGATACTTATAATTGTTTTGTTATTATATGGAGTAAGTTGCATATTTAATCTTATTCAGGGATTTGTAATGACAGGAATTACACAGAAAATTTGTTACAGGATGAGAAAAGAAATTTCTGAAAAAATAAATAGAATGCCACTAAAGTATTTTGAAAGCAGAACTTATGGTGAGGTTTTATCCAGAATAACAAATGATGTAGATACATTAGGAAATGGATTAAATCAAAGTATAACACAGTTAATTACATCTATAAGTACATTAATCGGTGTATTTATTATGATGATAACAATAAGTGTACCGATGACACTTATTACACTTATTACATTACCTGTAAGTATTTTATTAATTAGTTTTGTAATTAAACATTCACAGAAATACTTTAAGAGTCAGCAGGAATATTTAGGTCATATAAATGGTCAGGTAGAAGAAGTATATAGTGGTCATCATATTGTAAAGGCGTTTAATAAAGAAGAAACTGTAAAGAAAGAATTTCATGATACAAATGAAATCCTTTATAAATCAGCTTGGAAATCTCAGTTTTTCTCAGGATTAATGATGCCTATAATGCAGTTTGTTGGAAATTTAGGTTATGTTGGTGTTGCAATTTCGGGTGCTTATCTTGCTATAAATGGAAAAATTGAAATTGGTGATATTCAGGCGTTTATCCAATACGTAAAGAATTTTACACAGCCAATTCAGCAGGTGGCACAGGTTTCAAATATGATGCAGAGTATGGCAGCAGCAGCTGAGAGAGTATTTGAATTTTTAGGCGAGGAAGAAGAAGACCAATTCGTAGCAAATCCTGTAGATATAAACAATGTTAAAGGAAATGTTACATTTAATCATGTAAACTTTGGATACAATGAAAATCAGACTATAATTAATGATTTTAGTGCTGATATTAAGGAAGGACAACAGATAGCAATAGTTGGTCCTACCGGAGCAGGAAAGACTACAATTGTTAAATTATTAATGAGATTCTATGACGTAAATAAGGGACAGATTCTTATTGACGGACATAATGTCAAAGATTTTAACCGAGGCGAACTTAGACAGGAATTTGGAATGGTTCTTCAGGATACATGGTTATTTAAAGGAACAATTATGGAAAATATCCGTTATGGCAGGTTAGACGCAACAGATGAAGAAGTAATTGCAGCAGCTAAGAAAGCTCACGCAGACCATTTCATCAGAACACTTCCGGATGGATATAACATGGAATTAAATGAAGAAGCAAGTAACATATCACAGGGACAGAAACAGCTTCTTACAATTGCAAGAGCTATACTTGCAGATAACCCGATTATGATATTAGATGAAGCAACATCTTCAGTAGATACAAGAACAGAACAAAGAATTCAGCGTGGTATGAATAATATGCTTAAAGGCAGAACAAGTTTTGTAATTGCCCACAGACTTTCAACTATAAAGAATGCCGATTTAATTCTTGTAATGAAAGATGGAGATATAATCGAGCAGGGAAATCATAACGAATTAATGGAAAAAGATGGATTCTATGCTAAACTATACAATTCACAATGGGCACAGCAGGAAGAAACAGCTTAGTTTTAGAAGGTTGATAAAGAGAGAATAATTTTAATGAAAGAGCATCATAAAAAAGTGGTGCTCTTTTATTTATGCCTACAAAAATGTTAAAGAGAAATATGAGAAAAATGCACAAAAATAATGCTTCAATTTAATCAATTAATGTTGATTTTAACAAAAATATCTGATAAAATTGTTTCAATAAAAAAGAATAAAGTATTTTAACAAGAATACATATATTATTGAGAAATATGAGGTATTTGTTATGAAAACAAGTTTTTATATGGGGAAAATAGAGGATGAGTCTGCGATATATTTTGACGCAGACCATTTTAATATTAGTAATGATGGAATAGTGGATGTATCAGATGAACTGCAAAAAGCAGTTAATATGGTTGTAGAAGAATACGGTTATGGAATTGTATTTGTTCCTGAAGGAAAATATCTGTTAAGTAAGACAATTTATATTCCAAAGGCAGTAAGAATAATCGGATATGGAGAGAAAAGACCTGAATTTATATTAAAGGACAATGCATTAAATTTTAATATACCAAAGGAAGACGATAAAGGTCATTTTAGATATTTGTTCTGGTTTGTGGACAGAGTTGTAACGGAAGAGACAAATGTGAATGCAAATGATGCTAATCCGGGAACTTTCTATAGTGCAATGTCTAATGTTAATATTAACTTAGGTAGAGGAAATGATTATGCGGTAGCTTTTAGGACACATTATGCACAACATGCTTTTTTAGCTCACATTACAATTAACGTCAATTCGGGAATGGCAGGAATATATGATGTAGGAAATGAAATGGAGGATATAGAAATTGTCGGTGGAAATTACGGAATAATCACTACAAAGTGTTCTCCGGGATGGCCATTTGTAATGGTAGATACAAAATTTGAAAATCAGAAAAAAGCAGCTATTTTTACAAGAGAGGCAGGTCTTACAATAGTAAGAACTGATGTGAAAAATGTGCCACAGTTTGTAGAGGTACAGGATGGATTTTTTGAAAAATTATATATAGAAGATTCTATATTTAAAAATGTGGATAAATTATTGAATATTGCATTAGAAAATAATTCGTTAACAAGTATTTATGTAAAGAATTGCTACTTGGAAAAATGTAATGTTATTGTATGTTATAAGGATACAGAAAAGACAATAAATAATAAATATGATTGTACATATATAAATGAATATATACATGGAATAACAGAAAGTGATGAGCATCCTGAAAAACAAATTAAAGATATATTATATATAGAAGAAAAGCAAATTAACTATAGTGTTTTAGATACAGATTTAAAGACTTTACCTGAAGTAAAACAGTGGATAAATGTTAAGAAAAATGGTCTTATTGGAGATGGAGTTACGGATGATACAAAGGTTCTTAAGGAGTTAATTGAAAAGTATACATATCTTCATTTCCCACAGGGAGAATATTTGCTTACAGATACTATCAAATTAAAAGATGATACAGTTATTATTGGACTTAATCCTGTTTCTACTAAATTTATACTTAAAGATAATGCAGAAAGATTTACCGGATATGGAAAAGGTATAGCATTTATTGAAAGTGGAAAAAGCAACATATTATTTGGTATAGGAATAGAAACAGGTGGAAAAAATCCAAGAGCAATAGGACTTAAGTGGAACGGCGATATTGATTCATATATTAATGATGTAAAAATGTTTGGTGGACATGGAAATCTTGTTAAAGGTACAGGAGCGTTTGAAATGCCTTATAACTCAACAAGAACTGCAGACAGTAATCCTGAGCGTATGTGGGATTATCAGTATCCATCAATAGTTGTTAATGGTGGCGGAGTAATTAAGGATGTGTGGTCTGCAAGTCCTTATGTAACAGCAGGAATAACTATCGAAAATACTGATACACCGGGAAAGATTTATTGTATGTCACTTGAGCATCATTGTAGACATGAATTGTTGATGAATAATGTTAAGAACTGGACAATCTATGGAATACAGACAGAAGAGGAAGTGGCAGAAGGCGAATTTGCAAGACCAATAGAACTACATAATTGTGAAGATATTACATTTGCAATGACATATCATTTTAGAACAATATTTGTAAATAAGCCTTATGATTATTGTGTAAAAACATTTGACTGCAAAAATATTTCATTTATAAATGCACATAATTTCTCACAAATGAAATACACAATCGATAATTATCTTTTGGATGTAAACTCAAATGTAGAAATAAGAACATGGCAGGCAACAAAGATTGATATAAAGGGAAATGTTGGCAGAAATATTAGAATAACTAAAACTAATGAACCACAAAAATTATATAGTGGATTCAGATTCCCTGACGGAGGGATTTGTAATCAAAAAGGTGATTTCTATTTTGTAGACAGTCTTGATAAGAAAATTTATTGTGTAGACGGAAAAGATTATAAACTTACTGAAATATTTGAATCACCTTATAAAATTAATTCTGTGGGATTTGATACAAATGACAGAATAATAATTGTTGGAGAATATGTGATTCCAAAGAATGCTACAGTTAATGGCAAAAAACAGGAAAATATTTTGCCTCCGGACTCATATGGTACTTCATATGGATTTTGGTACAACAGAGATGCCTATACAATAGTATTTACATTAGATAATAATGGAGAAATGCAACCATTAGATATGGTGGAAATGGGCAAAATAGAACCTGATAGAGTTATATATCCTGGTAATAGATGGAGAGATGGTTCAGATTATAAAGAAGTTTTAGGATATAAGCCTGAAAAAGCCTGGATAGCAACAGATGGAAAAACTATAATTCCAAATCATTATGATTTAATAAGGAGTAATAACTTATCGATTTCATCATGTGGCAAAAAAATGTATTCAGTTGATGAAATGTACAAAAGAGTATTTGAGTGTACAGTTGATAAAAATGGTTATCTTATAAATCCGAATGTAATAATTGAAGAGGGAGATTATTGCGTTAGAAATATTAAAGATAATATTTTGGTTGGAGATGACGATATAAAAATATATAAAAATGGAAAAATTGTAAAATCTATTCATGTAGCGTCAAGACCATCTACATTTGATATAGGTGGAACAAATAAAGATACTTTGTTTATAACGGCAAGAGATGGGATTTATGTAGCAAAAATTGATTTGGAGGAGAATGATGAATAGAAAGGTTTATATTGCAGTAACAGCAGCACTTGCATCGATGTTATTGTGGAGTTGTGGAGAAAGTGATAACAAAACAGCTAAAAAGAATGTGACACAAAATGTTACTGAGGCACAGACAGAAGAGAAAATAGAAAATGCAATTGACTATGAAAGTGATGGTGAACCTGTAAAAGATGCTACAGTATTTGGAGAAAATACATATGTATTTTCTCCGGAAGATGATAAAAATGAAATTCAGTCTAAAGTAGATGAAATTTATAAAAAACAGGAAACAAATCAGTTCGGAAAAGAAAGATATGCAATTTTATTTAAACCGGGTGAATATGATACATCATTATCTGTAAATGTTGGTTATTACACACAAGTATCAGGACTTGGAGTTTTACCTACAGATACAAATATTAACAAGTTGTGGGTCAACGCTGACTGGATGTATCATAATGCAACATGCAATTTCTGGAGAAGTGCAGAAAATTTTTCAGTAAATGAATATTGTATGTGGGCAAATTCACAGGCGGTTTCACTTAGAAGAATGAAGTTTAATGATGGAATGGTTCTCAGTGATGGAGAAGGGTGGTCAAGTGGTGGATTTATGGCTGACTGCTATTCAAATGGAACAGTTTCATCAGGGTCACAGCAGCAGTATCTTACAAGAAATGATTTTTGGAGATTGTGGGATGGCGGAGTTTGGAATATGGTTTTTGTTGGGATTGATACTGTAAGAACTCCGGCAGGAACATGGCCGTATTCGCCATATACAAAAGTGCAGACTACACCTGTTATTCAGGAAAAGCCATACCTTACATATGATGAAGAATATGGATACGGAGTTATTGTTCCTGAACTTAGGACAGATGCTGTTGGAGTATCATGGGAAAGTGGAACAAAGGGCAAATTTGTCAGCTTAAATAAATTCTACATCGCAAATCCAAATACGGATGATGCAGATACGATTAATGAGGCTTTAGCAGCAGGCAAAAATTTATTACTAACGCCTGGAATTTATGAAATAAATAAACCGTTAAATGTTAAAAATAGTGATACAATAGTATATGGAATGGGACTGGCAACAATTGTACCTGTCAATGGAAAGAAAGCAATGAAAATAGCAGATGTTGACGGGGTGAAAATAGCAGGAGTGTTATTTGAAGCAGGTGAAAAAGAGTCAGATACATTGCTTGAAGTAGGTGCAAAAAAGAGCGATGTTTCTCATGGAGCAAACCCTACAACTTTAAGTGATGTATACTTTAGAGTTGGAGGCTCAAGCTACGAAGGAAAAGTTGAAAATTGTATTACAGTAAACAGTAATGACGTTATTGGCGACAATTTATGGGTATGGAGAGCAGATCATGGAGATAATGTGGCATGGGACAAAAATACAGCAAAAAATGGTGCTGTAATTCATGGTGATAATGTAATTATGTACGGATTGTTTGTAGAACATTTTCAGGAATATCAGACAATATGGGATGGAAATGGTGGAAGATTATACTTCTATCAAAGTGAAATACCTTATGATGTTCCAAATCAAAGTGAATTTATGAGCAATAATGGTAAAGTAAATGGATTTGCGTCATTAAAAGTAGGAGATAATGTATTAACATTTGAAAGTTATGGCGTGGGTGTATATAGTTACAATAGAGATGCTACTATTACAATAGATAGAGCAGTAGAGGTCCCTGATATTGAAGGAGTAAAATTACATAACACGGTAACCGTTATGTTAAATGGACATCCGGGAATAGAACATGTAATCAATAACAGTGGATACGGAGTAAAATCATCCGGCGCAACAGCAAGAATAGTGGAATATGAAAATGGAGAACAGAATAATATGGTCTCTCGGAATCTTGAGTAATCATACCAGCAAAATAATGGAATTAAAGTGGGTGCTTTAATAAAAAGGAAATCGGGAAGTCTTGATTTTACTGGCTTAGAGACTCCGAGAGATTATTAATAAATAAAGGAGGAAAAGAAATGATACTTGATGAATGTTATGTACTGCAAAATGGAGTAAAGATTCCTAAATTAGGATTAGGTACATGGCAGATACCAAATGGAAAAGACACATACGATGCTGTTTCATATGCTTTAGAAACAGGATATAGACATATTGATACCGCAGCAGCATATGGCAATGAAGAAAGTGTTGGCAAAGCAGTAAGAAATTCAGGAATACCAAGAGAAGAAATATTTATAACTACAAAACTTCCTGCCGAATGTAAAGGCTATGATATTGCTAAAGAATGCTTTAACAAATCAATGGAAACACTTAATTTAGGATATATTGATTTGTATCTAATACATGCACCTTGGCCGTGGGATGAGTGGGGAAAAGACTGTACAGAAGGAAACATAGCAAGCTGGCAGGCTATGGAAGAAATTTATGAAGCAAACGAAGCTAAGAGTATCGGAGTATCAAATTTTGCAAAACAGCATTTAGAGCCGGTGTTAGAAATTGCTAAGATAGTACCAATGGTAAATCAAATCTGCTTCCATATAGGTAACAGACAGGAAGAGACTATTGAATTTTGCAATAAATATAATATGCAGATAATGTCATATTCTCCGCTTGCAACAGGAAATATTGTAAATGACAAATATATAGAAGTAATTGCAAGAAAATATGGTGTTACAATACCACAGGTGTGTATAAGATATTCGTTACAAAAAGGCAATGTTGTAATTCCTAAATCTACAAAGAAAGAACGTATAATAGAAAATTCAAAAGTAGATTTTGAATTAACAAAAGAAGATATGGAATATTTAGACAAAAAATAAATATAGAAAAAACACAAAATCATAGAAAAATCCTATGATACACTTAAGGTTAATTAACTGAACCTAAAAGAGTTAGAACTAAAATTGGGTAATCGAAGTTTTTGATGGTTTGTCAATCTATTTGATGGTCTTACGTGAGGGTTTGTGATATTAACTAAAGGCATTTGTCACCGCCGGTTCAAATTGACAGCGGATTTTGCTTAGAACCAAAGGTTCTAACAGCAAAATATAGCTGGAGATTTAGAACTGCTGCGAGTGACAAGCAGCGCGAGCGTTATTAAGTTAATATCACAAACCCTCACAATTAAGAAATCTAACAATTGGGAATCAAAGTAACTTTAAAGTGCATCATAGGAGTTTTTTATATCCATCCACCATCAACAGTGATAATCTGACCGGTTAAATAATCACTGCCATTTACTAAAGAGAGTGCAGTCAATGCAATGTCTTTAGGAGTTCCAATACGTCCGGCAGGAATATCGGTTACAATTTCATTGATATCATCTGAAGAAAGGTGGCTGTTCATATCAGTATCAATAATTCCACACGAAATGGCATTAACCTGAATATTTGAAGGCGCGAGTTCTTTAGCTAAAGCTTTTGTAAAAGAATTAATTGCACCTTTAGTTGCTGAGTATGCGACTTCACATGAAGCACCGACATTTCCCCATACAGAAGAAATGTTAATTATTTTACCTGAATGGTTATGCAAAAAATGAGGAACCAGTTCTTTTGACAAAAATATAGGCGCTGTTACATTTGTATTCCAAATATAATTCCAATCGTCAATTGATAAATCCTGAATTAATCCAACAACAGATATTCCTGCATTGTTAATAAGAACGTCAACTGAAATATTATTATTCTTTAAAAATTTAATTAAATCAGATATAGTTGACTGCTTTGATAAATCACCCTGAAACAGGAAAATATTAACATTATATTTTGAAAGCTCATTTTTTAAAGAAGTTAGGGTGTCAATATTATTGTGACAGGTTGCTACGATATTAAAACCATTTTGAGCAAAGATAATTGCAATTTCTTTTCCTATTCCACGGGAGGCTCCCGTTATTAAAACTGTTTTATTCATAATTAATATAATATCAGTAATGAAAAATTAGTTATATTAAAACTTCAATGTATTGAAAAATATAAACGTATAAAAAGTTTTTACACAGAAGTATAAAAAGTTTGTATTTATAAAATTATTTATGTTAAAGTATTTCAAAACATTAAAACTTTTCCATAGTTGATAAAATCCTTCCTAAAAACTATTATGAACACAATAATAACACATATTTAATATAAATTAATATAGATATAGTAAATTTAGAATAATATAAATTAATATTTAGATATTAAAATACAATGAAATAATTTGCCACAAAATTGATTTAATTTGTTCACAAAAAGCAAATAGATAACTGGTAATATATAAAATTGTTGTAGGAAGCATTATGAAAATGACACTTATTTAATGCACTATTGATAGTGTAATAGTGGCATGAATTGTCAAAGTATCTTTGTTGACAATAATAGACAGTGTTGTTATAATGTACAATGTAATAATTTTGTAACAAATAGTGAAAGTACACGGAGGTTTACATGAAGTACTATAGAAATATGACAGCGTTAGCGTTTGGAGTATTAGCAGGAACAGCAATTTTTGCAGGTGGAAAAACGGTAGCAGCTGACACATTAGACACTGAGATTGCAGGTGCTGGAATTGCAGTTGCGTTGAATGATTACACAGCAGGTGTTGCAACAGAAGTAGAAACACAGGCTACAGATATTTCAACTTTAATTCCACAGCAGTCGGCAGAAGAAGCACAGCAACAGGCAGCTCAGGCAAGTAAAGATAAGGAAAACAAATATTTTGAGGATATTGCAATTACATCTGTAACAGGTGATGATTACGTAAACGTAAGAAAGAAACCTAGTACTGAAAGTAAAGTTGTTGGTAAAGTATACAGCAATTGTGGCGCAGTTATTCTTGAAACAACAGAAGACGGATGGTACAAAGTCAGATCCGGAAACGTAACAGGTTACATAAAAGCTGATTATTTTGTAACAGGTTCAGAAGCAGAAGATTATGCATTGGATGCAGGTTATGTTATTGCTAATATGAATGACACAGGTATTCGTGTTAGAACAAAGCCTACTACAGAATCAGAAGTTGTGACTAACGTTTACCAGAATGAACATTATGTTATTAAGAAATTTAGTAAAGATGGATCATGGGTTAAGATTAAGATGAAGAAACCTGATGGCGAAGGAAGTATGAGTGGTTGGGTTTCAGCAGATTTCGTTGATGTTACAATAGATATGGATACTGCGATTACACTAAAAGAAGAAAAGGCTATGCAGGAAGCAATTTTAGCTGAACAGCAAAGAGAAGCAGAAGCAGCTCAGGCAGCTATAGAGGCACAGCAGCAGGAACAACAGAATCAGAGTAATACATCAGTTAATTATAATTCAAGTAGTTCAAGTTCAAGCAGTTCATCAAGTAGCAGTAGTTCATCAAGTAGCTCAAGTTACAGTAAACCTGCAACAAGTAATAGCTCAAGCTCAAGCAGTTCATCAAGTAGCAGTAGTTCATCAAGCAGCTCAAGTAGCTCAAGCTCATCAGGTAGTGCTGCTGCAGTTGTAGCATATGCTAAACAGTTCTTGGGCAACCCATATGTTTATGGTGGCTCAAGTTTAACAAATGGAACAGACTGCTCAGGATTTACAATGTCAGTATATAAGCATTTTGGATATAGCTTGAATAGATCATCATATACACAGGTATACAATGGTGCAAGTGTATCAACAGGAAACTTACAGGCAGGTGACTTGGTATTCTATAAATATGGTGGCAATTCAATTAGCCATGTTGCTATTTACATAGGTGGTGGACAGATTATTCATGCATCTACAGAAGAAACTGGTATTATTATCAGTGGTGTAGGTTCACCTTGTGCAGCAAGAAGAATTATGAACTAAGAATAACATATAAAATAAGACCGAATTTTTCGGTCTTATTTTTTTGCTCTTTGTCAAGCGTGGGGGTAGTCCGAGTTTATAACCAGGCTGTTAATAACATTCACAGCCCATGTTTCTTTTTAGTTAAATATGTTGGTAATTAGGGAGTAAAAAAGTAAATTGTTTTAGAATTTCGAAATTAATTCTTAAAGTATTAATCCGCACTGAGAAAATGGTTCATAATATTGGAAAAAAGTCAATAAAAAAATAGTGAAAATTACCAAAGAAAATCATTTTTATTACTAATACACAAAACAGACGTTCTTTTACGCCATAAAACAAAATACGACATGAATCAACAAAAAATAATGTTAATAGTGTTAATAACTAGATTGATAACTTGTTTTAAAGGGAAAAATGCCAAAAGAATATGTTAATAACTCAAATAATGGAGGAAAATGAATGTTAATAAGTTAAGGTGTCAAATTGTGCAATTTATACAAAAACATATGTCGAAAAAGATGTATGGAAAAATAGTGTAAATTTGTTAATAAAATAACACAAAATAAATGTGAAAAACTTGTAAATAAAGTTTGCTTTTCGCTTGTTAAATCTTATGATTATATGGTATAATTAATCCATCAGAAACGGAAAGGAAGTGGTACCATGAAAATTAAAATCATAGGTAGAGGCATTGAGATTACAGACGGATTAAGACAGGCAGTAGAGGACAAACTTAGCAAGCTTGAGAAGTATTTTGTACCAGATACAGAGATTATTGCCAGACTCAGTGTTGAAAAGGACAGTCAGAAGATTGAGGTAACAATTCCAGTAAAGGGAACTATTATTAGAGCAGAGGAGGAAAGCAGCGACATGTACGCTACAATCGATTTAGTATTAGAAACGATTGAGCGCCAGCTTGTTAAACATAAAAATAAACTTGTTGACAAGAAGAAATCATATAAAGAGTTATTTACATCAGAATTTATAGATGCAGATTACGAAGATGAAGAAGAAACAATAAAGATTGTTAAGAGTAAGAAATTTGGAATTAAACCAATGGATCCTGAAGAAGCTTGTGTTCAGATGGATATGCTTGGACATAATTTCTTTGTTTTCCTTAACTCAGAAACGGATGAAGTAAACGTTGTTTACAAGAGAAAAGGAAATACATACGGATTAATTGAACCGGAATTTGATTAAGATAGTTAAATAAATATTTAGATAATTATAAAAAGGAACTGCAAATGGTAAATGCCATTTGCGGTTCCTTTTTTGGCTCTTTGTAAAGAATGGAGTAAACCAAGTTTATAACCGGGATGCTAATAACATTCACAACCTCGAACTTTTCTTTTGCATACAGAAAACTAAGATTATAAATTATAAACATTGGATGCATTAAATGTTTATTAAGTAATATGGTGCAAGAGATTAATTAAAGAATAGAATCCAAAGCAATAGAACTGTAATATAAATATAAAAAATATTTTTATGAACATATAATAAATATTTATATGTTAAAAACGATTCAAAACAAAACTGACTAGACAATTTTCATAAAAAATATGGCTGCCAAATATCGAAATATACAAAAATTACGTTTACAAATAAAAGCAGTTTTATTTTATAGAAAAAAAGTGGGGTAAATTTTATAATATAAACAGTGCAGTAAAACGTAAAACGTTAGGGGTTTTGCTATATGGGGTTTAGATTGCACGCTACGATTGGGCGCACATATGTGCAATATATTGAGGAGGTTTTGATTATGCGAAATGCAAAAAGAATTGGCAGGAAATTGCTTGCTTCTTTTTTGTGTGTAACAATGACAGCAGGATTACTTACGGGTCTATATACATACAAGAACAATAAAGAAGTAAAAGCAGCAACAACAGGTTTTACCAGCAATGATTTCTTAAAATGTGATGGTACATCAATTAAGAATAATTATGGTAAAGGAAACATGGTGTACTTAAGAGGTACAAATACGGGAGGATGGCTTGTACAGGAAAGTTGGATGTGTTCTACAAATGTACGAGACCAGAAAACACTTATGTCAAATCTTGAAAACAGATTTGGAAAAAATACTATGTATGAATTACTTGATTTGTATGAAAACAACTATTGGTCAGAATCAGATTTTGACAATTGTAAGGAAATGGGAATGAGTGCAATAAGGGTTCCGTTTACTTACATGAATCTATACAAATATGACAATTCTAAGTCAGATTGGGTCCTTAGGGATGATGCTTTTAAGAAACTTGACTGGTTTGTTGAAGAATGTAGTAAGAGAGGAATTTATGTAATTTTAGACTTACACGGAGCATTTGGTTCACAAAACGGACAGGATCATTCAGGGGAAGTAATTGATAACGTATCTGACGTAACATTTTTCTCAAATAACTATTATAAAAATAAAACATTAGAATTATGGAAGACAGTAGCAGCTCATTATGCAGGAAATCCGACAGTGGCAGCTTATGATACCTTAAACGAACCGGGTGAAAAAGCCGGAACTACATCTTCTAAGCATTGGGCATTTTATAATCAGATGTATAAAACAATAAGATCAGTTGACCCTGACCATATTATCATTATGGAATCATGTTGGGGAACTGCAAATCTTCCAAAACCATCAGATTATGGATGGAGCAATGTAATGTATGAATATCATCACTATACATGGAATTATATTAGTGATTTACAGGGACAGAAAGATTCATGTAAAAATCTTATTAACAGCATAAATAATGCTAATTATGGAGTTCCTACATATATAGGTGAATATACATGCTTTGGATTGGAAGATGCATGGACATATGTTATGGATGAATTTAACAAGGCAGGATGGAATTACACATCATGGGCATATAAAACAAATAATTCGGGCTCATGGGGAATTTATCAGGAAAAGACAACGCAGAAGGTAAATCCTACATCGGATTCTTTAGCAGATATTAAGGCTAAATGGAGCAAGGATTCAATTGGCACAGGTTCAAAGAGTAGTAATGGAATTGTGTATAATACAATGAAAAAAGCTATGCCGGGAACAATTGTTTTTGCTGATAAGGCATTAACAGATGCGGATTATTTCTCAATTAAGGCAACTATAAATAACAAATATGTTTGTGCGGATAATTATGGACAGTCTAATTTAGTAGCTAACAGAGATTCTGCCGGTGCATGGGAACAATTTAGAGTTATTTATAATTCAGATGGAACAGTATCTTTCCAGTCTAGAGCAAATAATAAATATTTATGTGCTGTTTTTGATGATACAGATAAAGAAAACCCGGTAATTCCAAGAAGTAATGCAATTGGAACATGGGAAAAATTTTATGTTGAAAAACAGAGTGATGGAACATATGCTATTAAAACATATTTAAATAATTATTATGTTCAGGCAGATATAAATGATACAACATCAGGAATATTACATGCCTGTGGAACTTCAGTTGGAACATGGGAAAAGTTTGCACTGGAAGCATCTAATACATCTGCAATTCCTGGAAATAGCCAACCTGAAGAAACAACTACACAGCCAACAGTTGAAACAACAACTACACAGCCTGTAACAGAAACAACAACTGAAGCTGTGAAAAAACCACAGACTGAAGGAAAATTAATTTCAAAGAACAAAACAGTAACAGTTTCAGGAAACGAAAATGATACATTTACAGGAAAAAATATAGTTGATGGTGATGATGGAACAAGATGGTCATCAGACTTTGCAGATAATGCGTGGGCATGTATTGATTTGGGTAAGACATATGAAATTAATAATGTGGTGCTTAAATGGGAAGCAGCTTATGCAACAGAATACAGAATAGAAATTTCAAATGATGGCATGTCCTGGACAACTGCAAAGACATTAAATAATCAGACAGGAGGAAATAAAACAGTATCTCTTAATGGAGTAAAGGCCAGATATGTAAAAATGCAAGGTGTTAAGAGAGCGCTTCCTTATGGATATTCTATATGGGAAGTTAAAATTTATGGAAATGAAACCCAGGATTATTCAGAGCCTGAAGTAAATGTAGATGTACCTGACACACAGGGCAAATATGGAAACAATTTTAAAGCAGTAGCTTACTATCCAAACTGGTATGGAGATATTACATCAAGCATTCAGTGGGATAAATTAACTACAGTAATATATTCATTTGCGTTGCCAAATGCATCAGGTGTACTTGATTCTGTAGAAGGTTCTGCAAATGTAATTAACAGTTTGATTAAGGCAGCTCATAATAGTGGAACAAAAGTAGAAATGGCAGTTGGAGGCTGGTCATATTCAGATGGAAGTTTGTGCCAGTATGCATTTGAAAAAGCAACAAATACTGATGCAAAATGCAGAAGTCTTGCAAATAGTATTTTATCAGTAGTTGATAAGTATGGATTCGATGGTGTTGATATTGACTGGGAATATCCAACAGCAAGTTCAGCAAATCAATTTACGTCATTCATGAGATATTTGAGAGAAGGATTAACACAGAGAGGATTGACATTATCGTCAGCAGTTGCTGCTACTAGTGGAACATATCAGACTGATGAAGTCCTTAACATGGTTGACTGGATTAATGTTATGGCATATGACGGAGATGGTGGAGCAGGACATTCACCATATAGCTTACTTACAAATTCATTTAACTATTGGAACTCAACAAGAAAAGTAGACGCGTCTAAAATTGTACTAGGTGTACCTTTCTATGAAAGACCTAACTGGGCGTCATATGCAGATGTAGTTGCTAATAATTCAGCAAATGCATATAAAGACTCAGCAGTTATTAACGGAACAACAGTTTATTATAACGGTTTAGATACAATGGCTAAGAAAGCTACATTTGCAGCACAGAATGCTGGTGGTATCATGATTTGGGAAATTAGCCAGGATAGTAAAAATGCTACATATAGTTTGTTGAACCAAATTTACAAATCAGCTACGGCTATTGTTGGTACAGGTGGAAAAGCTACAGTAACGCAGGTTCCGGGAACTGTAAAAGTAGATTCATTTGGTGGAAAGACAAGTTCAATTACAATGAATACATCTGATAATACAACATATGCAGGAAATTTAACAAATGAATCATATTTAGACTATTATATTAAAGTCCCTTCAAAGGGTAATTATACAGTTGATTTGAAATTAGCTGCTGGAGATAGCAAATATAATGCAGATAACATAATTGTGAAGTTAAATGATAATAATGCGGCAACAATGGCAATTACAGCAAGCAATTCATGGACAAACTTTATTAGTCATAAAGTTACAATTAATTTTGCAGCAAAAGGAACATATAAATTAACTTTAGTTGTAAATGGAGGAGCATGTAACATAGCTGATTTTACAGTTGAAAAAGAAACACAGACTATTCCGGAAGAAACAACAACTACAACAAAGGAACAGGAAACAACTACAAAAGCACCTGAAACAACTACAACAAAGGCATCAGAGACAACAACTACAACAAAAGCGCCTGAGGTTACAACAAAGACACCTGAAACAACAGAAAATGTAAGCCGGTATCCAACATGGGATAGTAATACTGTATATACAAATGGAAACAGAGTTTACTATAACGGCAAAGTATATCAGGCTAAATGGTGGACAGTTGGTGAGAATCCTGAAACTTGTGGACAGTGGGGAGTATGGAAACAAGTGTGATGTTAACAAATATTTTACAAAATAGTAACAGCATGCAGGGGATAATATGTTGAATAAAAAACTCTTAAGTGATACAATATGCTAGTGTGATTATAAGGTTATTGTAACGTTATTATCATAGAAATACATAATTGGGAGTATATAATGAGCGCATTTAGTAAAGTATTTGGCACTTATAGTGACAGAGAGATTAAAAGAAATCAGCATACGCTAGATAAGATTGAAAGCTACAGACCGGCTATGATGGAGTTGTCGGATGAACAACTTAAAGATAAAACGACAGAATTCAAGGATAGATTGTCAAAAGGAGAAACTTTGGATGATTTACTTCCGGAAGCATTTGCAGTAGTAAGGGAAGCTGCGAGAAGAGTTCTTAATACAGAACACTATAGAGTTCAGCTTTTAGGTGGTATTATTCTTCATCAGGGTAGAATTGCAGAAATGAAAACAGGTGAAGGTAAGACACAGACATGTTTACTTCCAGCATATTTGAATGCTTTGGAAGGAAAAGGAGTTCATATTGTTACAGTAAATGAATATCTTGCAAACCGTGATGCTGAATGGATGGGACAGGTTCACAGATTCTTAGGTTTAACTGTTGCATGTGTTACTGCTGATATGGATCATGATGCTAAGAAGGCAGCATATGATTGTGATATTACATATATAACAAATAATGAATTAGGATTTGATTACTTAAGAGATAACATGGTCGTTTACAAGGAACAGCTTGTACAGAGAGGATTACATTATTGTATCATCGATGAAGTTGACTCTGTTTTAATTGATGAAGCAAGAACACCTTTGATTATTTCAGGTCAGAGCGGTAAGTCTACTAAGTTGTACGAAGCTTGTGATATTCTTGCCAGACAGATGGAAAGAGGTACAGCAAGCCCTGAATTAAGTAAGATGGACGCTATTATGGGTGTTGACATTGAAGAAGATGGCGACTTCCTTGTAAACGAAAAGGACAAGATTGTAACATTAACTGCTCAGGGTATTGAGAAGGTTGAAAAATTCTTCCATATTGACAATTATGCTGATGCAGAGAATCTTGAATTGCAGCACAATATGATTTTAGCACTAAGAGCGCATAATCTTATGTTTAAAGATCAGGATTATGTTGTAAAAGATGATGAAATTCTCATTGTAGATGAATTTACAGGACGTATTATGCCGGGCCGTCGTTATTCAGACGGATTGCATCAGGCGATTGAAGCTAAGGAGCATGTAAAAGTTAAGAGAGAAAGTAAGACACTTGCAACTATTACATTCCAGAATTTCTTCAACAAATATGATAAGAAAGCCGGTATGACAGGTACAGCCCTTACAGAAGAAAAAGAATTTAGAGATATTTACAGCATGGATGTTGTAGCAATACCTACAAACAGACCTGTAGCAAGAATTGATCATGATGATGCTGTATTTAAAACAAAGAAAGAAAAATTACATGCAGTTATAGAAGAAATAAAGAAATCCTATGCTAAGGGACAGCCTGTATTGGTTGGTACAATTAACATAGATGCATCTGAAGAAATAAGTGCATTATTAAAGAAGGAGGGAATTCCTCATAAAGTTTTAAATGCTAAGTATCATGAATTAGAAGCTGAAATCGTAGCAGAAGCAGGACGTCACGGTGCGGTTACCATTGCTACAAATATGGCAGGTAGAGGTACAGATATTAAACTTGATGATGAAGCAAGAGCAGCAGGTGGATTAAAGGTACTTGGAACAGAAAGACATGAATCAAGACGTATTGATAACCAGTTAAGAGGTCGTTCAGGACGTCAGGGAGATCCGGGTGAATCTAAATTCTACATCTCATTGGAAGATGATATAATGAGATTGTTCGGTTCAGAAAGACTTATGTCTGTGTTTAATGCATTAGGAGTTCCTGAGAATGAAGAAATTCAGCATAAGTCATTAAGCAAAACAATCGAAAGAGCTCAGAAGAAGATTGAAGGAAATAACTTTGGTATTAGAAAGAACTTATTAGAATTTGATAAAGTAAATAATGAACAGCGAGAAATTATTTACTCAGAAAGAGAAAAAGTTCTTAACGGCGATAATATGAGAGATGCCATTGTTAAGATGATTACAGATGTAGTTGAAAATGAAATTGATACTTACATTGGAGATAATCAGCCATCATCTGAATGGGATCTTGCTGGATTGAATCAGAGTATTCTTGAAATTATGCCAATAAAGCTTTCATTGACAAAGGATGAAATTCTTAATTTATCAAAGGCTGAATTTAAGCAGACACTTAAGGCGGCAGCAGTTAAATTATATGAAGATAAAGAAGCAGAATTCCCTGAACCCGAACAGATAAGAGAAATTGAAAGAATTGTTCTTCTAAAGGTTATTGATAGAAAATGGATGGATCATATCGATGATATGGATCAGTTAAAACAGGGAATAGGCCTTATGGCTTATGGACAGAAAGATCCTGTTGTAGAATATAAGATGCAGGGTTACGAAATGTTTGAAAATATGATTCTTAATATCAGATTTGAAACAATAAAAATGTTAATGCATCTTCAGGTAGAACAAAAAGTTGAGCGAGAAGAAGTTGCTCAGGTTACCGGAACAAATAAGGATGATGAAGGAGTTAAAAAGCCAAAGCACAGAGATGTTGCTAAGGTATATCCAAATGATCCTTGTCCATGTGGATCTGGTAAGAAATATAAACATTGCTGTGGAAGAACACATTAAGAGGAAGAGGACAGGACAACACCTGTCCTTTCCTAGTGTTAACAGAAAGTAAAGCAATAAATTGAAACAGTAAATTATATCTGTTAAAAATATAGGAGAAAAAAATGAACGAAGTTCATTTTTTCCTATAAATGTTTCCGACGAATAGCCACTGACCGAAGGGAGGGGGCAATACATATTATAGGAGAGAGTGATGATAGAATTAGATGAAATAAAATATCGATTGACTCCATATGAAAAAGAATTAGACGAAATAAAAGATGCTTTGGATTTGCAAAATAAAGAAGAAAGAATCATTGAGCTAGAAAGAACAATGGAAGCTCCGGGCTTTTGGGATGATATGGACAAAGCACAAAAATATATGAAAGAGCTCAAAAATTTAAAGGATTCAATAGAAACATATAATAATTTAAAGAGTTTGTATGATGACATTTTAGTCTTAATAGAAATGGGAGAAGAGAGTGAAGATGCAGAAATTGCTGAAGAGGCGAAAAGTTCAATGGATGAATTTGCTTCTAAAGTGGATGAAGTAAAGATAAAAACTCTTTTGTCAGGTGAATATGATAAATATAATGCAATATTAAAGTTAAATGCAGGGGCAGGTGGAACAGAATCCTGTGATTGGACAAGTATGTTGTATAGAATGTATACGCGTTGGGCTGAAAGTAAAGGATTTACAACTCAGGTTTTAGATTTTCTAGAGGGTGAAGAAGCGGGAATAAAATCCATAACTGTGCAGATTAATGGAGAAAATGCATATGGGTATTTAAAATCAGAGAGAGGTGTTCATAGACTTGTAAGAATATCTCCTTTTAATGCAGCAGGAAAAAGACAGACTTCATTTGCTTCATGTGATGTAATGCCTGATATAGAAGAAGACTTAGATGTTGAAATTAATGATGATGATATCAGAATAGATACATATCGTTCAAGTGGAGCAGGTGGACAGCACATTAACAAAACCTCATCGGCAATAAGAATTACTCATTTACCAACAGGCATAGTAGTTCAATGTCAGAATGAACGTTCACAGTTGCAAAATAAAGATAAAGCAATGAAAATGCTCAAAGCTAAATTGTATCTTTTAAAACAGCAGGAAGAACAGGAAAAGAAATCAGGAATCAGAGGAGAAATAAAAGAAATAGGCTGGGGAAGTCAGATAAGATCATATGTAATGCAACCGTATACTATGGTAAAAGACCATAGGACAAATGAAGAAACAGGGAATGTAAGTAGTGTTTTAGATGGCAATATAGACCAGTTTATAAATGCATATTTAAAGCAAAATAGTATACAGGGGAAATAAATTAGTATGCAAAGTAACGAAAAATAAGTTGCAGTATAAAATTAACTATGTTAAAATTTTGAAAGTGTATACATAAATTTGTTATGCAAATAAGCAATGATAATGAAACAAGCGAGGAAGAGATAATGATTAATGTAGCAATTTTAGGATACGGAACAGTAGGCTCCGGAGTGTTTGAAATTTTAGATACAAACAAAAAATTGATTGGGGAAAAAGCAGGACAGGAGATAAACGTAAAATATGTTTTAGACCTTAGAGATTTCCCTGGTGACCCATGTGAATCAGTATTGGTTCATGATTTTAATACTATTTTGGAAGATGATGAAGTTGAAATTGTTATTGAAGTTATGGGCGGATTAAAACCAGCTTACGATTTTGTGAAAAAATCACTTTTAGCAGGCAAGAGTGTTTGTACATCAAATAAAGAATTAGTAGCTAAATATGGCGCAGAGTTAATTCAGATTGCAAAAGACCACAACAGAAACTTCTTGTTTGAAGCAAGTGTTGGAGGTGGAATACCTATTATAAGACCATTAAATCAGCATATTACAGCAGATGAAATTTGTGAGATTGCAGGTATCTTAAATGGAACTACAAATTATATCCTTACAAAAATGGATAAAGAAGGTGCAGATTTCCAGACAGTATTAGCACAGGCACAGGAATTAGGATATGCAGAACGTAATCCGTCAGCAGATATAGAAGGATTTGACGCAGTTAGAAAGATAGCAATATTAGCATCACTTGCTTATGGCAAATCAGTTGATTTTGAAGATGTATATACAGAAGGAATAACAAATATTACAGATATAGATTTTAAATATGCGGCAGCTATGGGAAAATCTATAAAGTTATTAGGAAAATGTAAAAAAGAGGCAAACGGAATAGTTGCATCTGTAACACCAAGATTATTATCACCAAGTCATCCATTGTTTAACGTTGAAGGCGTTGTAAATGGAATCTTAGTAAGAGGAAACATGGTTGGTGATTTAGTATTTATCGGTAGTGGCGCAGGAAAACTTCCAACAGCAAGTGCAGTTGTATCAGACGTTGTAGATGCTGTAAGACATTTGAATATTCCTGTGACAGTTATATGGGATAAAGAAAAGTTAGAATTATTAGAATTTGGCAAATCAAGAAAGTCTTTCTTTGTTCGTGTTGAAGGTGATGAAAAAGATAAGATTGAAGAAGCGTTTGAAAATGTAACATACATAGATGCAGGAATTGAAAATGAAATTGGTTTTGTTACAAGACCGATGTCAGAAGATGAATTTAAGGCCGCATCAGAAAAATTAGAGAATATTATTACAAGAATAAGAATTGAAGAATAATATTAAGGGATATTAAATTAAGTTAAATTTGCATTAACAGATTAATGTTTATGTAAATAATAATTGATAGCAATTTATAATAAAAAAACATATATAATATAAAGGCCGTAATTCGGTGTGAGAGGATTGAAAGAAAATGGAAGAAACAAAGGTTGTTAAATTTGGTGGAAGTTCACTTGCTGATGCAAAACAGTTTAAAAAGGTTGCAGACATAATATTGTCTGATCCGGAAAGAAGATTTGTAGTTGCATCTGCACCTGGAAAAAGATTTATTGAAGATGTTAAAGTTACAGATATGTTATATAAGTGCTATGAATTAGCATCTGAAAGCGAAAATTTTGACGAATATTTTCAGATGATTAAAGATAGATATAACAATATTATTGCAGACTTAGGATTAAAAGATTTTAGCCTTGATGAAGATTTTGAGATAATTAAAGGCGCATTTGCTCATATGGCAGGCCGTGATTACGCTGCAAGCCGTGGAGAATATCTCAACAGTAAAGTATTAGCAAAATATTTAGGATTTGATTTTATCGATGCAGGAAAATATATCTTCTTTGATGATCAGGGTAATTTTGACTGGACTAAGACAGAAGCAAAATTGGCACCAAAGCTTGCTAAGACAAACAAGGCAGTAATACCTGGATTTTATGGATCTATGCCAAATGGAACAATAAAGACATTTTCAAGAGGTGGTTCTGATGTAACAGGATCAATAGTTGCTAGAGCAACTAAAGCTAAATTATACGAAAACTGGACAGATGTTAGCGGATGTCTTATTTGTGACCCTAGAATAGTTAACAATCCGGAACCTATCAAGACTATCACATATAGAGAATTACGTGAATTAGCATATATGGGAGCAACAGTATTGCATGAAGATGCTATATTCCCTGTTAGAGCAGCAGGTATTCCTGTAAACATCAAAAATACAAATCAGCCGGAAGATAGAGGAACAATGATTGTTTCTGAGTCAGCTGAACATTGCGATCATATTATTACGGGTATTGCAGGTAAGAAAGGCATGTCTGTAATTAATATAGAAAAAGATAAGATGAATAGCGAAATCGGATTTGGTAAAAACGTATTACGTGCATTAGAAAAGAGTAATGTAAGTTTTGAACATATGCCATCAGGTGTAGATACAATGAGCGTTGTAATTGCAACTGAAGCATTAGCAGGCAAGGAAACAGCTATTATTGACGAGATTAAGAGCAGAGTACATCCTGATCAGATTTATATCGAAAGCAATCTTGCACTTATAGCAGTAGTTGGTAGAGGAATGAAGAGTGCAAGAGGAACTGCAGCAATTTTATTCTCAGCATTAGCTGATGCAAGAGTAAATATTAAGATGATTGACCAGGGTTCTTCAGAACTTAACATTATCGTTGGTGTTGAAGAAGAAGATTTTGAAGTAGCAATAAAGGCAATCTACAAGAGATTCATTGGCATTAACCAGTAAATAGAGTATATGATGCGGAATAAAACCGTGTTAATAATATTTTTAACCGTATATTAAATATAATTCTTCAGGGCAGGGTGAAATTCCCTACCGGCTGTATTTATGCAATGCATATAAGCCAGCGAGCCGAAAGGCATGATATGGTGTGATTCCATAGCCGACAGTAAAGTCTGGATGAGAGAAGTAATAAGATTAATAATTATGATATTAATAATCTCATGAAAAGCACCTGAACCAGGTGCTTTTTTTCTTTGCTCTGTATAAATAATATATTAATTTTCAGAAAGGAAGTAAAATTAAATGAAAAAATTATTTACAACAAAAAACTTAGCGTTGATGGCTATTTTCGCAGCTATTGCTGCAATACTCATGGTCCTTATAGAAATTCCGGTAGTGTTTATAGCGCCGTCTTTTTATAAGCTTGATTTTAGTGAGATACCTATTTTGATAGGAACATTTATTATGGGACCTGTATCAGGAATAATTATGGAAGCTATAAAGATTGTGCTTAAAATATTACTTAAAGGGACAACAACAGGTTATGTTGGAGAATTGGCAAATTTTTGCATAGGATGTTGCCTTGTTGTTCCGGCGGGAATAATATATAAATTTAAGAAATCTAAAAAGGGAGCATTCATAGGGATAGTAGTTGGTATTGTGTTAATGGCAGTTGCAGGCGCAATTCTTAATTATTATGTAATGCTACCGTTTTATGAAAAGTTTATGCCGTTAGAAGCAATTATAGAAGAAGGAGCAAAAGTAAATCCGATAATTAAAGATAAATGGAGCTTTGTTTGGGTTGCAGTAGCACCATTTAATGTATTTAAAGGAATAATAGTTGGAATTGTAACAGGAATATTATATAAGAGAATAAGCACATTTATAAAAAAACTCTAGAAATAAATAAATTGAAATGTAAAAAGATATTGTTTATAATTATGTGGTGATTATAAACAATATCTTTTTGTTTTGACAAATATTTGCTGTTTGTTATGCAAATGTTTTTGTTGTGTAGGAAAAGCTCATATGGGCTTAGACCTTTTGACTCTGGCATTACAATATGTTTTGCCATAAAAGAAAAGAGGAATAAAATTTATGATATATGAAACAAATTCGCCTGATGAAACTTTTGAGATTGGGAGAAAGTTAGGACAATCTGCGAAAGCAGGACAAATAATTTGCCTAAATGGTGATTTAGGTGTTGGAAAGACTGTTTTTACACAGGGATTTGCAAGCGGACTTGGTATAAAAGAATGCGTAAATAGTCCAACTTTTACAATTGTACAAATATATGAAGAAGGCAGGATTCCGTTGTATCATTTTGATGTATATAGAATTGGTGACCCTGAGGAAATGTATGAATTAGGATATGAGGATTATTTCTTTGGAGAAGGAGTATGTCTGATAGAATGGTCGAAACTCATAAGTGAACTGATTCCTGACAATGCATCAACAGTTTTGATAGAAAAGAATTTAGAAAAAGGATTAGATTATAGAAAGATAACGGTGGAATAAAGATGAAAATATTAGCAATAGACAGTTCTTCGTTAGTGGCATCAGTTGCAGTGGTAACAGATGATATATTAACGGCAGAATATACAATAAATTTTAAAAAGACACATTCGCAGACATTGTTGCCAATGATAGATGAAATTAGCAAAATGATAGAATTGGACATGGAAACTATAGACGCTATAGCAATAACAGGAGGACCGGGTTCATTTACCGGACTACGTATAGGAAGCGCTACAGCAAAAGGATTTGGATTAGCACTTAATAAGCCGATAATAAATGTACCGACAATCGATGCTATGGCATATAATTTTTATTCCAGCAATTATATTATTTGTCCGATTATGGATGCAAGACGTCAACAGGTATACACTGGAATATATTACTTTGAACAGACGCATATGAAAATATTAAAAGAACAGTGCGCAATTTCTGTAGAGAATTTGATTGATGAGTTAGATAAGAGAGGAAAAACAGTAATGTTCTTGGGAGATGGAGTGCCTGCATATAGAGAAATTATAGATGAAAAAATGAAAACTGAGCATTTATATGCCCCATGCCATATGAACAGACAAAGAGCATCGTCACTTGCAGCTTTGGCACAAATATATTATAAAAATGGAAAAATAGAGGAGGCTAGTGAACATAGACCTGATTATTTGAGACTTTCACAGGCTGAAAGGGAAATGCTTGAAAAGCAAAAGAAGGAAGAGAAATAATACAGTTTTCATAATTTGGTTTTATACAGATAAAGGATAAGGGTAATATGGTAAAAATAGAAAAGATGAGCGAAAAGCATATAGCCCAGGTAGCGGAGATTGAAGAGAGCATATTTTCTGTTCCGTGGTCACAAAAAGCGTTTAAAGATTCGTTAGAATTAGATAATACTGCATTTTATGTCGCTATAGAGGAAGAAGGGGTTATAGGATATTGTGGCGTTTATAAGGTTATGAATTCCGCTGATATTACGAATGTAGCTGTAAAAAAAGATAAGAGAAAAAAAGGTGTGGCTAAGCAGTTGCTAAAAGAGGCTATTAAAGATGCTAAAAGTGAACAAATTAAGGAAATAATGCTTGAAGTTAGAGAAAGTAATGAAGCCGCAATATTTTTATATAAAAAAATTGGATTTCAAAGTATTACAAAACGAAAAAAATACTATAAACATCCGGTAGAAGATGCAATTATAATGCTATTAAAGATATAAATATACTTCTAGATAGTGGAATGCCAAAGGTTTCCACTATTTTTTTGTCGAAAAAAATAATATGATGATTGCATCAAAAGAAAGGATTAAAAATATGAAAAAGATGAATAGCAAAGGTAAATATGAAATTTTTTGTCATAAATGTGGAAAGAAAATGCAGATGACAAATGGAATAGTTACGGAAGGAATAATTAGATTACAGGGGAAATGGGGTTATTTTTCTAATAAGGATTTACAGATGCATACAATGGATTTATGTGAAGAATGTTATGATTCGATAACTACGTTATTTAAATATCCGGTTGACGTTACAGAATATATTTCAGTAGAGGATGATTACTATACGTTAGAACAGGTATAAAAAATTACATCCTTTTCATAAAAAAGTCTTTGTGCTATTATACAACATAGAGTTAACAAGAGTATTAAAAGAATTATTAAAAAAATTCTTTTATAGAAAGTGGAGAAATTTATGCTGGATGTATGTTTGTTAGGCACAGGAGGAATGATGCCGCTTCCAAGAAGATGGCTTACAGCTTTAATGTGCAGATATAATGGAAGTAATATATTGATAGACTGTGGGGAAGGCACACAGGTAGCTATTAAGCAAAAAGGCTGGTCGTTTAAACCTATAGATGTTATTTGCATAACACATTTTCACGCAGATCATATAAGTGGATTGCCGGGATTGCTGCTGACTATGGGAAATGCAGAAAGAACAGAACCATTAACTATGATAGGACCAAGAGGTCTTGAAAAAGTTGTTAAGGCTTTGAGAATGATAGCTCAAGAATTGCCATTTGAAATTAATTTTATCGAATTAAGCGGCGACAGACAAATAATTGATATTGGAGAATACAAAATCAACGCGTTTAAGGTAAAGCATAATGTAACATGTTTTGGATATTCAATTGAAATAGACAGAAAAGGAAGATTTAATCCGGAAAAAGCAAAAGAACTTAATTTACCCGTTAAATGTTGGGGATTGCTCCAAAAAGGAGAAACAATAATTTATGAAGATAAAAAATATACTCCGGATATGGTTATGGGTGAAAGAAGAAAGGGTCTTAAGGTTACTTATACAACTGATACAAGACCTGTTCAAGCGATTGTTGAAGCAGCAACAGGAGCCGATTTGTTTATTTGTGAAGGCATGTATGGAGAACCTGATAAAGAAGCAAAAGCTAGAGAATATAAGCATATGACTTTTAAGGAAGCAGCTACTATTGCAAAAGAAGCAAATCCGAATGAAATGTGGCTTACTCACTATAGTCCGTCACTTGTAAAACCACAGCTTTACATGGATACAGTCACAAAAATATTCCCGAATGCTAAAGCAGGCAAGGATGGAATGTCAGCCGATTTGAAATTTGAAGAAGAATAACGAGGTATAAAAGTGAAAGAAGTAAAGATATTAGCTATAGAAAGTTCTTGTGATGAAACAGCGGCAGCAGTTGTTGTGAATGGAAGAGAAGCATTGTCAAATGTAATTTCATCTCAAATAGATCTTCATACACTATATGGTGGAGTTGTGCCTGAAATTGCCTCCAGAAAACACATTGAGAATATTAATTATGTTATTGAGGAGGCTTTAGAAAAGGCAGGAAGCACATTAGATGATATTGATGCTATAGGTGTAACATATGGCCCCGGATTAGTTGGAGCACTGTTAGTTGGAGTGGCTGAAGCAAAAGCTATTAGTTTTGCAAAAAATATCCCACTTGTTGGAGTACATCATATAGAAGGACATATTTGTGCAAATTACGTAGAAAATAAAGAGTTAGAACCACCATTTATTTGTCTGGTTGTTTCAGGAGGACATACACACCTTGTAAAAGTAGAAGATTATGGTAAATATACAATTTTAGGGAAAACCAGAGACGATGCAGCAGGAGAAGCTTTTGATAAAGTGGCAAGAGCAATCGGTTTAGGATATCCGGGTGGACCTAAAATTGATAAAATATCAAAAGAGGGAAATCCTCATGCTTATGAGTTTCCAAGGGCAAAAATAATAGATAACGCTTATGATTTTAGCTTTAGTGGCTTAAAATCATCAGTATTAAATCAGATTAATATGGCGGAAATGAAGAAAGAGAAAATAGTACCGGCAGACATAGCAGCATCGTTTCAAAATGCAGTAGTAGATACATTGTTGACACATGCAATGATGGCTGTTAAAGAAAGTGGCATGAATAAATTGGCTATCGCAGGTGGAGTGGCATCAAATACAGCTATTAGAGCAGCTTTTGAGCAAAAATGTAAAGAAGAAAATATAGAATTTTATCATCCGTCACCAATTTTGTGCACTGATAATGCGGTTATGATTGGATCAGCTGCATACTACGAATACATAAATGGAAAAAGAGATGGATGGGATTTAAATGCAATACCTAACTTGAAATTAGGTGAAAGATAGTTTGATTTTGAAAAAATAAAATTAATTGTGTAACAAGACTATATATAACAGTAATAGTTATAACCATATTTGTATTTAGTGTGCACAGTTAATTATAGTAGAAAAATTAAAACCATTGATATTAGGAGAAAAATATGAAAGTAAACGCTATTGTTCTTGCTGCAGGTAGTGGAAGTAGAATGAAAAGCAAAACAAAAAAACAGTTTATGACAATAAAAGGCAAACCAGTGATATGGTTTGCTTTAAATGCTTTTCAGAAGAGCATGGTAGATGAAATAATATTGGTAACATCTAAAGAGGATGTAGATTATTGCAAAAATATAATAAAAAAATACAATTTAACAAAAGTATCAAGTATAATTGAAGGGGGAAAAGAAAGGTACAATTCTGTATATAATGGATTAAAAGAAACAAAATGCGATTATGTTCTGATTCATGATGGCGCAAGACCTTTAATAAATCAGCAAATAATTGATAATTGTATTAATGGAGCGATAAAATACAAAGCATGCGTAGCTGGAGTACCGGTAAAAGATACTATCAAAATAGTTGATGAAAAAGGAATTGTAATAGATACTCCACCTAGGAATCAAATTTGGATAACACAAACACCACAGGCGTTCGAAGATAAATTAATAAGAGAGGCTTATGAGAATATAGAAAGAAGTGACAATGCATTAATTACAGACGATGCAATGGTAGTAGAAAAATATGGGAATGCTAAAGTTCATTTTGTAGAAGGTGCATATGATAATATAAAAATAACAACACCGGAAGATATAATACTATGCGAGTGCCTAATGCAAAATAAGCATGTCTAAATGATTAGAAATTGTTAAAAATAAATAAGATGAAGTGGAAATAAATTTTTCACTTCACGAAAAATAAAAAAATAAAAAAAGTTGAAAAATATTGTTGACATATGTAAACAACAATGATATTATAATTGAGCGCGTTACGGAAACGGAACGAAGCAAACAACTGGAGAGGTGTCCGAGTGGTTTAAGGAGCCGGTCTTGAAAACCGGTGATTCCGAAAGGGACCGTGGGTTCGAATCCCACCTTCTCCGTTGATATTTACAATTAAATATCAGATTTTTGAGAATCAACTTATGCTTGGAGAAGTACCCAAGAGGTTGAAGGGGCTCCCCTGGAAAGGGAGTAGGTCGTTAGTAGCGGCGCAAGGGTTCAAATCCCTTCTTCTCCGTTGGTCTCCAAGATAGTGAGACTATGCAAAGAACCTTGATAATTGAACAGTATAACCAACCCTGAAGATTTCTTAAAAAGTCAGATTGCGAAAGCAGTCAGGCGAGTGAAATTTTTAGCGTAGTAAAAACTACAACCTATAAAAACAGTAAAGTCTTTTAAGTAAGACACACAAACGGACA
>ERZ857922.568-NODE-568-length-54647-cov-11.981059_pt1 | contig 54647 bp, 43 predicted proteins | sample MGYA00519579_ERZ857922 | MGnify/ENA primary metagenome ERZ857922 (study PRJEB31778, sample SAMEA3449375) | human gut metagenome | biome: human gut; feature: human-associated habitat; material: faeces | place: United Kingdom | collected 2010/2012 ... | reverse complement strand
TTCCTCCTTTTTCTCCCTCTCTTTACACCCCTCCGCGCGTTGCGCGAACAACAGGAAAATGCACGCGGTTGATCACTCCTTCGCATCATCGAACCAGAGCCATGGAGTGGAAAGCCGCTGTGATTGGCCCTTTCTCTCCTTATTATTGTATAGAAGAAAGGGCTTAACTTTTCCCCTTATCAATGCTATAATAAAAATATTATACAAAGACAGACGACGCATTCCGGGCGGGCTTCTGCTCAAAAGAAGGAGGAATTCTTTGCATATAAAGGACATTTCCATTAAAACCAGACTGATTATTTCCAACATCCTGATGCTAATTATTCCATGTTCTCTGGTTGTTATTATTACGGCAGTGATCTTTACCGGCTTCGTTTACCGCTTTGACGGCACCGACGTTCGAACACAGCTCACCGATTCACTCGGCTTCATCTCTGTTTATCAGTTACAGTTTCACGTTAATCAATTGGAAAAGGAAGTGCTGCAAACAGGCGAAAACGTGAGCGAACAGGAAGAGATCGTTTCCATGTGCAAGGAGCTTGAGGATACCGGCGCATTGGTTGCAATCCTATTTGATAATGTGCCTGCCTATTCAACGCCCGGGTATACCTTAGAGGAATGGGAAACGGAAGTGGAGAAGATTGCAAGTGGAGCCAACTTTGATGAAGACTCCCTGCTCTACACAAGCTCTCGCGGGACAATTCTCTCGACCGTGACGCATGCCGCGGATGGGCGGCGGCTGTGTATCCTCATCTGCGACCCGACGCTCGTCAGCGTAGTTGCAAGCACGACGGAGGATTTGCCTAAACGGGCATTTGAATATATGGATACGATGGGGTGGGTTTTTATCGGCCTCGCCATCTTGGTTACGCTGGCAACCGATATTATACTTGTCACCTTTATTTCCCGTGGTATCCTGGTACCGCTGGATAAGCTGCGCCGCGCGACCCATGAAATACGGGACGGCAACCTGGATTACCGGGTCGATTATGAGGGAAAAAACGAGCTTGGCGATGTGTGCGCGGATTTTGATGAGATGCGCCTGAGGCTGCGAGATTCCGTAAAATCACAGCAGCGCTATGAGGATAACCGCAAAGAGCTGCTCGCCGGCATTTCGCACGATTTAAGCACCCCGCTGACGGCCATCAAAGGCTATGTTTCCGGTCTAATTGACGGAATCGCCGATACGCCGGAGAAACAGGCCCATTATCTGAAAACAATCTACAGCACTGCCTGCGATATGGATAACCTCGTCAGCGAGCTATTTACCTTTTCCAAACTGGATTTGGATAGAATCCCCTTCTATTTTGAGCAGGTGGATCTCGTTGGATTTTTTGAGGACTGCTGCGATGAACTACAGCCGAAATTTGCAACGCAGGAAACGGAAATCTATTTTGACAACCAATGCGCCCCTTCTGCCTATTCGAGCGTTGACCGCGTGCAGATGAAGCGCGCCGTGATGAACATCATCAACAACTGCGTCAAATATAAAAAGCCCGGAGTTTGCACAATCCGGATCACGCTCCGAATGGAAGAGTCAGATATCCGCATTGAAATCGCCGATAACGGCATGGGGGTGTCAGAAGAGGATCTGACCAAAATTTTTGATAGCTTCTACCGCACCGACCGCGCGCGCACGAATGTGCGCAGCGGCAGCGGGCTAGGGCTCGCCATTACAAAACAAATTATCGACCGGCACAGCGGCAAAATATGGGCGAGCGGCAGCATTGGCAAGGGCCTGACCATCTGCATCCAACTGCCTGCTGTGAACCCCGAACCGAAGCAATAGCATCTGCGGCTTTCGGCCGCATGGATGCACAGAAAGGACGAACGATATGGCAAAATCTATTTTAATTATTGAGGATGATAAAAACATTGCGGAGCTTGAGCGTGATTACCTGGAGGCCAACGGCTATGAGGTGGATACAAAGCTCAACGGAGAAAGCGGCCTGGAAGCCGCGCTTAAGCAGAATTATAACTTGATCCTGCTGGATCTGATGCTCCCCGGGATGGATGGATTTGAAATTTGCCGATGCATCCGCCGGGAAAAGGATATCCCAATCCTGATGGTATCGGCAAAAAAAGAAGATATCGATAAAATACGCGGCTTCGGTATTGGAGCGGACGATTATATTGTTAAGCCGTTCAGCCCTTCCGAGCTGGTGGCCCGCGTACATGCGCATATCGCCCGGTATGACCGCCTGACAGCAAAGGGCGAGGGCACGGCGGATGATTATATTTCCATTGGGAATCTCTATATTGATAAAAATGCGCGGCGCGTTTATGTGAACAAAAAAGAGGCCGTGCTGACCAACAAAGAATTTGATTTGCTAGTATTCCTCGCCTCCAACCCCAATATTGTTTTCAGCAAAAACACGCTGTTTGACCGCATTTGGGGCTTTGACGCGATCGGCGAAACCTCCACGGTGACGGTTCACATCAACCGCATCCGTGAAAAAATTGAGGACGACAGCTCCAACCCGCAATACATCGAAACGGTCTGGGGCGCGGGCTACCGATTCAAGCTGTAAACACCCCGTTATAAATCTATTGAATCCATAATCAATAATTTAGATTTATTTTATATTTTCTTTGTATAGAGTTAAGGAATCGTGGCTATACTATAGGCACAGTGTAGCTGAGGTGGTTGTCAGCCAACACTGTGGATTCGTTTTCTTCTCTCTCTCTCTTTTTCAATCGCGTTGGGGTTACCCAAGGCGATTGAACCCTTTTTAGAGGATTTTACACGGCCGGCAGGAATGCCGGCCGTTTTCCATTTTCCACCTAAACGCTTGCATGTGTGACAAAAAACGGATATGATGATGTATATCGATTTTGACCTTCTGCGTAGGTTGCATTGGGAAGAAAGGAAGAATGATTGCTATGCTGATTGCCGATTTACATATCCACTCCAAATATTCGCGCGCGACCAGCCGGGACTGCGTGCCGGAGGCGCTGGAGCTCTGGGCGCGGCGCAAGGGCATCAACGTTGTGGGCACAGGTGATTTTACACACCCTGCCTGGCGCGAAGAGCTGCGGGAAAAGCTGATTCCGGCGGAGGACGGGCTTTACCGGCTAAAGGACGAGCTGCGGTTACCCGACGCGCCGGACGGCGCAGCGCATACGCCTCGTTTTCTGGTGACAGGTGAAATCAGCTCGATCTATAAAAAAGACGGCAAGGTGCGCAAGGTGCACAATGTGATCCTCCTCCCCTCTCTGGAGGCCGCGGAAAAGCTGGCCCTGCGCCTGGAAGAAATCGGCAACCTGCACTCCGACGGCCGGCCGATCCTGGGGCTCGACAGCCGCGATTTATTAGAAATCACGATGGATGTTTGTGCACAGGCTGTTTTTATTCCCGCGCATATCTGGACGCCGCATTTTTCGATGTTTGGCGCATTCTCCGGCTTTGATACCGTGGAGGCGTGCTTTGGCGATATGACGCCGTATATCCATGCGGTGGAAACCGGCCTCTCCTCCGATCCGCCGATGAACTGGCGGCTCTCTGCGCTTGACCGCTTCACGCTCATTTCCAACTCCGACGCGCACTCCCCTCAAAAGCTCGGCCGGGAGGCAAACCTCTTTCACACCCCCTTCTCCTACTCCGCAATGGCAGCGGCGTTAGAAAGCCCTGATTCCGAAGGTTTTGCAGGCACAATTGAATTCTTTCCGGAGGAGGGGAAATACCATTTTGATGGGCATCGCAATTGCCAGCTCTGCCTGAAGCCCTCTGAAACGATGGCAACGGATGGCCGCTGCCCAATTTGCGGCAAAAAGCTGACCATTGGCGTGCTGCACCGCGTGGAGGATTTGGCCGACCGGGAGGAAGGCTTCCGCCCTACCCATGCGCGCCCTTTTGAGAGCATTGTTCCGCTGGCGGAGGTGATCGCCGCCTCCATTGGCTTTACCCCCGCGAGTGCAAAGGTGCAAACCCGATACAACGCGCTTCTGCATCACCTCGGCCCGGAATTTTATATTCTGCGCCAAGCACCGCTGGAAGATATTTCACACGCCTCAGGGCCGAGCGTGGCCGAGGGCATCCGCCGCATGCGTGCGGGTGAAGTAACCCTCTCCCCTGGCTATGATGGGGAATATGGTAAAATTCATTTGCTAGATGAGGAGGAAATCAACACCCTTTCCGGCCAAATCAGCCTGTTTGGCATGCCCGGCTCCGCCCCGGCAAAGCAGCAGAAGCAGAATGCACCAAAGCCAAAGGCAAGGCGTGCCTGCCCAAAACAAACCAAAGAAGAGCCGGCGCAGCAAGGCCTGCTCGGTGAGTTAAACGATAGGCAGAAGGCGGCGGTCACCGCGCCGGAGCAGGCCGTGATTGTCACTGCCGGGCCAGGCACAGGCAAGACGAAAACACTCGTCGCCCGTATTGCTTGGCTGATTGGGGAACAAAAGGTAAAGCCTGCGGACATCGCTGCCGTCACCTTCACCAACAAGGCGGCTGATGAAATGCGGCAGCGGCTCATCCAGCATTTTGGCGGCCGCCGTGCCATTCAAGGAATGCGGATTGGCACCTTCCATTCCCTGTGCCTTGACCTACTTTCTAGGGATGGGCAGGAGATCACCATTGCGGATGAAAACGAAGCCGCGGTGCTCGCCACTGAAATTTTAAAGGAAGGGAAGCTCCAGCTCTCCCCGCGAAAGTTTTTGCAGGAGGTTTCCCAAGTGAAAAGCGGCGTTATCGAAACGCCGCCTCACCCGGAGGCCTATGAACGTTACTGCACCCGGCTACGGGAATACGGCGTGCGTGACTTTGACGATCTGCTGCTCGATGCACTCCAGCTGGATACGTCCTTCCCCCATCTCCTCGTGGATGAATTTCAAGATAGCAATGAAATGCAATACCGCCTCGTACAAAAATGGTGCAGCTCAGGGAAGAGCGTGTTTCTCATTGGCGACCCCGATCAATCGATTTACGGCTTCCGCGGATCGAGCGCGCGGTGCTTTGATCGGTTTTTAGAAGAACATCCGGACGCACGTCAGATCCGTTTCACGGAAAATTACCGATCCACGCCGGAAGTATTGGGCTGCGCCCTTTCCCTGATTTCCCACAACGACGGGCCAGAGCGCCGGCTGACCGCCATGCGTCCGCAGGGAGAATGCGTGCGGCTCATGGCGGCCGAGGATGATTTTTCACAGGCGCTTTTCCTTGCAAAGGAGATCAACCGCATGGTCGGCGGCATCGACATGCTCGATGTGCAAACCACCGCATCCCAGCGCGGCGGCCCGCTGGGATTTTCGGATATCGCCGTGCTCTACCGCACCCACCGGCAGGCCGAGCTGATTGAAAAATGCCTGGGAATTGAAGGGGTGCCTTACGTGGTCACCGGGCGGGACAGCTTCTTAGCGGATGATATGGTGCGCGGCACAGTGGGCTTTTTTCGCTATTTGCTCCACCCGATCGACCTACTTTCCCTGCGCGCATGCTTGCTGACCGTCCTGCACTGCCCGGCCGGTGCGGCGCAACAGCTGCTGGCCGATTGCCGCGAGGCAGGTCCAACTGCCCTCCTCTCCGGCGAGCTCCCCGCTCCCCTAGGCAAGGCGCCGGAGTTGCAGAAGTTGTCTAATCTGCTCCGGCAATATGCGCCGCGCGCCGCGAAGGAGAAGCCCTTGAAGCTCCTTACAAGCTGGGCGGAAAGCACCGGCCTTACCGGGCACGCAGCGGTCAACCGGCTGCTCGACGCGGCAGTCCTCCAGCCGGATATTTCCTCTTTATTGAACAGCCTTTCACTCGGCAAAGAGGGCGATGTGGCGCGCAGCGGAAACCGAGTTTACACAGCAGATGCAGTCACGCTCTCCACTCTACACGGAGCCAAGGGGTTGGAGTTCCCTGTAGTGTTCCTCTGCGGCGTTTCAAAGGGTTTGATGCCGCTGGATGCGCCGGGCAGGCCCGCAGATATGCAGGAAGAACGCAGGCTTTTCTTTGTCGGCATGACGCGAGCTAAGGATGAATTGATTTTGCTGACAAACAGCGAGCCCTCCCCGTTTCTGAGCGAAATCCCTGCGGCCAATTTGGAAAACGGCACGGCCGCCGAGCTCAAGCGCCCACAAGCGGTTCAGCAGCTTCATCTTTTTTAAAACTGCGCTATCATAAAAAAATTACGAAGGGAAAGGAGCATGTCGGATGCAGATTGCGGCTGTCCGCTTAACAGAAGGCGTCAATGAAGCTATTTGCACGCGCTGGCTCTCCTGTTTGCCCGGGAAAAGGCAAGAGGAAATTTTGGGGCGACAAAGGCCCAAGGATCGGGAGCGATCCCTCAGCGGGGAGATACTCGCCCGCGCCATGCTGGCACGGGAGCTGCGCTGCCCCCTGCGCGACGTTCCAATCTGCCGGGAAACGCACGGAAAGCCGGTTTTAAAAGATTGTACAAACCTCTTTTTTAATATCAGCCATTCCGGGGATTATGCGGTATGCGCAGTTTCGAAACAGCCGGTGGGAATCGATATTGAACGAATCGGGGCGTACCAGCCGAACGTTGCGCGCCGGGTTTGCAGTGATGCGGAGCAAAAACTGTTGGAACAGTGTGAAGACCCTGCCCGCCTGTTTTACAGGCTGTGGACGCTCAAGGAAAGTTATGTGAAATTAACGGGGACAGGCATTAGCGTGCCGCTCAGCCAAATCACGTTTTCTTTTCTGGCAGACGGCAGGGTGGAATCCAATCAAAATAGGGTTCAATTTGCGAGTTTCCCGTTTGGAGATGGATATTGGCTGGCCGTTGGGGAAAAAATGAGGTGAGCTGCATGATTGCCGCATTCGGGCTTGTGCGCCCAGGCCGCGAAGGCGAAGCTTTTTGCAGCTCAAATGAAATCAACAAATAACTGCGCCCTGGCTATGATAAGCCAGGGCGCAGTCTTTTCCGCAAGGAGGGATCGAAATTAGAAGCTCGTAATCCTTCCCGCAAAATCTGCAACGATTAGGTTGCCGTTGGAAAGCGCCACACTGCCAAACACCGGCGCGCCCACATTCTGCTTCTTCAAAACCGCTCCGTTCGCCGGATCAATCGCATAGAGATACCCATCTGACGCGCCGAAGATCAGCTTGCCATTCGAAAGAATCGGCGTGCCTTCTACAGTTTTAGAGCCAACGCCCGCATAAGGAGCCGTGCCAACGAGCGCACCGCCGACCTCACGCTCCCAAAGGATCGTTTTCGTCTCCAAATCAAAGGCAAGCACACCCTTATTCACCGTGGCAATATAGGCAACCTTACCGGAGATGACCGGCTGGGCGCTGGAAGCAAAGTTATAGTCATCGAAATTCGTCTTACTTGTGATTTTTCCGGAGCCGTTATCCACGATCATAATCGCGTCATCATCCGCAACAAGGAGCGTATTCGCATCAATCACCGCCGGAGTGGAGCTGCGGAAGCGGATATTGCTGTCGCTGTTTTCCCAAAGCTTTTTGCCGGTGTTTTTATTGAGCGCCACGAGCGCATCCCAATGGGAGCTGACAATCAGACGATCGCCTGCGATCACAAATTCGGCCGGTGAATTTTCGCCCTTACCGCGGCGGGTGTTCCAGCGCGTGTCGCCTGTTTCCAAATCCAGTGCGGTGATGCTGGCCGCGCAGCCAGCATAGACCGTGCTGCCATCTGCACAAAGGCCGGAGCTAGTGCCGAGCGACCCGCCGAGATCCACCTTCTTCTGCCAAAGCAATGCGCCTGTTTCCGCATTCAGGCAATACACCGTGCCCTCACAATCCTGTGCGACAATCTTCCCATTTGCATAGACCAGTTTGTTTTTCACAGAATTGAGGGTTTTAAAAAACCAATTCACTGAGCCATCCGCCGCATTCAGGCTATAAACGCCGCAGGTGCGGGGATAATCGTCATCCACCGTGGCGGCAAAAATCTGATTGCCAACGGCCAACGGATCGGCAAACAGGAGGTTCCCCTCCAGCTGTGCGCTCCAATTCGCCCCATCCGGAGCCTGCGGTTGCTCAAAATCATAATAATACATCTGGGTGGAAACCTGCCCGTTTGCGGTGATGCTGATAAGCCTTGAACCGCTCGCGGAGGAATCGATGCCGCCGCAGTCAGGCCGCCCGGTGCTGATATTGAGCACGCCGTCCGTTTCCGTAATATAATTATAGTGATAGTGGCCATACACCCACGCAATAAGGTCATGCTCTTTTAAATCCAGTTTTTTCAAACCATAGGATAGCACATAGTCGTCAGACGGCGCTTTGGTATGATTGAACATAACGACCTTCATGCCGGGCTCGACATTTGCCAAGTCGTTTTCCAGCCACTTCCAGCGGTCGTTTTTATTGTAGCCAGAGGCATAGTCCGCACCGGTCTGGAACGGTGTGACAACATAGTGGACGTTGCCCACATCGAACGAATACCACACCGGACCATAAATGCTCTCAAAGAGCGCCTCTCCATATTTCCCAGCCACATAGTCGTGATTGCCGATCACATAGCGCACGGGAACACCCATATTCTCCGTATTCATATCCTTGATATGCTGCTTCAGGCCATCCTCATAGCAGATATCGCCCGTGTGGATGAGGAAGGCAGGGTCGGTTTCCTTCACCGTATCCCGGACATGCTCAATCCACGCGCCAACACCCTTTGCGCCAATTTCTGAATCGGAAATTTGCAGGAAGGAATGATCCGCCTGCGCGGTTTTCTCGCTCTTGTCCAGCCGGAAATCATAGGTTTCCCGATCCTTTGTAACCGGAATGTAATAGTTTTCCGTCCAGTAGCCCGCGGGCGTTGTTACCGTGACGAAGCGGCTCTTGCTGTAGCCCGGCAGGGTATATGCGCCGTTTTCATCCGTTTTGACCACGTTGCGCCCGTCTGAAACGCTAACGTTGGCGATCGGCTCGTTCGTCTCGGCGTCTGTGACCGTGCCTGTAAACGGGCCGGGCATCAGCGCGCCGATGAGCGCAAAGAGCGCTTCCATCACGACGATCAGGATCACCGTGCATAGAATGATGATTTTTTTCTGCATCTTTTATCCCCTTCTTCTTTCGGCAAGCACTGATTCAATCACGAGCGTAAATGATCGAACCGGCAAGGCGCGCGCATGGAATGATGCAGCGCTTACCTGGATATTTGTATCATATTACCACAAATCAGGGTGTGATTCAAACCATTTTTTGTGTATGAACCCGTTTGTTTCACCTGAATGCAGAGAAAAAGAGGAAAGGAAGAAAACGGGGCACGTTTAGCCGGCGCAAGCATATCCATAGCCGCCGGAGCCGTTCAGCCGCTCAAGTGTAACGACCCGCTCATCCTGATAAACTGTGCGCAGCTCGTCGGCGGAGGCATATTTGCCACTGTATTCCGGCGTAGTGACACCCCAGCCCGCGGATTCATCCATCACACACACGAACTCCCGGCACCAGGTGCAGAAGGTCAGCCATTTCGTGTTTTTTTGGAACATCCGGTTAAGATTGGGCAAAAAATCATTCTCCGTCATTGCAATCATCTTATTCTGCGAGGTTTTATAGCAGGTTTTGAAGCGGTTGGCATTTGCCGAATCAAAATAATAGGCTACCCTGCTGCCATTGGTATAATACGGGTCGTCGCCGATGATATCGCATCGCTCATCGCCAACATACCACTTTGGGTCTTGCCCATTATACACCCAGATGAGGTTATTTAGGCCATGGACATTGGTCATCCGGTCATACATCAGGCTCCAAAGCGATTGATAGGCCTTCGGCCCGCTCGCGCCCCACCAGAACCAGCCGCCGCTCGCCTCGTGCAATGGCCGCCACAGGATGGGCACGCCTGCCTCTTGCAGCTTTTGCAGTTCTGCGCAGATGAGGTCAATATCATGCAGAAGGCCCTGATATTCCGCGCTGCCTGGGTTTTCAAGCGCCTGTTTGAGGTTGAAATCCGTTTTTTCCGTATAGAAATGCCGCTTACCTTCTGTTTGGGTGGGCGCCATCCAATGCCAACAGAGGGTGACGATCCCCCCGGCCTTGTGCCACTCGATCGCCTGCTGGATGGAATAACATTCCCGACCAGTTTCTATTTCAGAAAGATCCAGCCCGAGCATGGCCGGGTAAGCGCCCGTCACACTGTATACCGCCCGAAGCTCGTTTGCCTTGAATACGGTCGACGGGCTGTTTGGATCCGATTCATCCACGCGGAACTGCGGCGCGGAAAAATCCTCATATTCGTTGATATATTGCCCGCTGATCACCCGTTTGCCATAGCTTTCCAGCAGATATTGGTATAACGCCTTTGCGCCTTCATCGGCATCGGGGTTGATTAACGCCCGGTCTACCGTTTCATAATGCGCATGGTCCACTTGAATCATCCCATTCCACCCCAATAACGATAAAATACAAGCCAAAAGAGACAACACCAAGCCTAAAATCCTGCGTGCCAAACCGATTTTCTCCCCTTCCTATACTAATCAAGCGCTTCCCCAGGCTATTCCAGCCCTGCGTTCTGATCCCGCACGACTGCATAGGAGGGCTTTAACGCGCCGTAGAGATCTGTGGAACCGTGCACCCGCTTCTGAAAGCGGCCCTGCCCATCCTCGCCCATATGCGTGCGATAGTCGTTGAGCGAAAAATAGATCCATCCGTTGAGCTGGTATTTTCGGTAAAGCGCGACCTTTTCCCGGAAAATCGCGGCACGCCGCTCGTCGCCGCCGTCAAAGGCCGGCTCGCACAGGCCGAACTCCGTAATCACGAGCGGCTTGCCTTTGGCCTGATCGCAGACGAACCGCATGCCCTCGTCATAATGGTCTCTATGGTTCCAGGTGCCCATATATTCGTTCCACATGCAGATATCGCCGTAGAGCGTCGCGTCGTGTTCAGATTCCATGGGGGTACGCTTTTTGTAGTCCAGTGTGCTGGAAACATAATTGGCCAGCCGGCTCGGATCCAGCTGCTTGAAGAAGGCCACCATTTCACGGACATACGCCACCGTCCGCTTGCTGTGGCCGTTGAGCTCGTTGCCCACGCCCCAGCAGACAATGCTCGGATGATTGCTGTGCGCGGCAACCATCTCCGTCGCCTGTTGCTTTGCCGTCTGTTCAATCCGTTTGCCCGGCGCCTTCGGCTTGCCCCATAGCGGGATCTCCTCCTGCACCATGAGGCCGTGCGCATCGCACCATTCGTAAATTGCATTGTCCTGCTGCCAGTGGAAGCGCGTGAAATTGCAGTTCGCCTCCTTGAGCAGTTGCAGAAACTGCTCTGAAACCTCCTGTGGCTCCGCCATACCGCAATCCGGACAGCTGCCAGGCATCCACTCCATGCCGAGCAAGCGGATTTCCTTCCCATTGAGCAGAATCTGATCCCCGCGCACGGTGAGCTCCCGTACACCGAAGCGGAATTTAGACCGGCTGCTCCCGGAGCGGAACGCGAGCGTGTAGAGATTCGGGAACTCCGGCTCCCACAGCAAGGCGTTTTCCAGTGTCAGGCACGCATGGAGCCTGCCATTCTGAAAAAGGACGTTTTGCGTCAGCACCGTGCGCCCTGCCCTATCCAGGATGGAAAGCTCCTGCAACTGCGTCTCTTCAGCGAACAGCGATGCGTCGACTGTGAGCTCCGCACGGCATCTGCCCTGCGGCAGGTATTGCAGAATAGAAGGGGTGATACGGCAGTCTTTCACGTCACGCCGCTCCTTTTGCAGAAATTCCACCGCCCGGATCAGCCCGCCGTCATCCGCCCAATCAAAATCGCCTTTGTTGGGCAGGGCCGTCGCGCTGGGCGCGTTGGAGCAGCGCACGGCAATGCGGTTTTTCCCCTTGCGTAGGAAGCGCGTTGCGTCGAACGAAAACGGCGTATAGCCTGAATCCGCGTGCCGGAACGTGTGCACGCCGTTGATATAGACGTCCGCGTCATGATAGACTGCGCCGAAGCGAAGCAGGTTTACCGGCGCAAGTTCCTGGAGAAATAGTTCCGTGCCATACCATGCGATTCCGCGGTAATTTTGATATTTGTCGGATGCATTCCATGTGTGCGGCACGGATATGGTTTCGCCTTCCACCCCATTGTGGAGGAACGCGCCGCGTTTTTTGGTGTCATCCAACGCAAAGTTCCATTCTTTCAAAAGCATTATATTCCCGCCTTTCATTCAATCACAGATTGCGGGGCGTTGCGCACGCCGCCGCGTTCGATCCGATTCAGGTTTGCCTGCGCCTCCCGCAGCAGGCCGGATAAAGCAACTTTTCCCCCACTCCCGGATTGAAATCGAGAGAAACAGAGAAACAATGATTCAGCTTGATTATAGCATCTGTTTCAGAGAAATACTTGAGAAAACCGCTCAGAAACTTTCGAAATCTTGCTGCCACGGAATCGTGCAGCAACGCGGCAGCGACCGACATTTGCTTTTTTACCCCTGAAAATGGTACAATTCTTATCAGAACACCCGTAGGGGCATAAGACCGGAATCAATCATTGACGGAGGTTTTTTCCATGAATCTATTGGAGCAGCTTAAAACTTGGACCAGCGAAAACTTTTGGGATAAACTGTTAGGCTTCCTGCCGAATCTCTTTGGCGCCATTCTCACACTCGCCGTCGGCTTCTGGCTGGCAAAGCTCGTGGGGAAACTGCTTATAAAAGGCCTGACGGCAAAAAACGTTGATCCGGCCGTCCACCCTTTTATCCGCAACGTAGTGGAGCTAGTGATCAAATTCGGCATTGTCCTCTCCGCTCTTTCTACGCTGGGCATCAACCTCAGCTCCTTCATCACGGCCCTGGGCGCGGCCGGCGTGACGGCCGGCATCGGCTTGAAGGACAGCATCTCCCAATTTGCCAGCGGGCTTCAGATCCTCATCAGCAAGCCCTTCAAGAGCGGCGATTTCATTGAGCTGGAAGCCGTTTCCGGCAAGGTTGCGGAGATTGGATTTATGAACACCACCCTGAATACAATCGACAACAAACGCATTATCATCCCAAATTCCCATTTGACCTCCAACAACATCATCAACTACACGGCGGAGAATAAACGAAGGCTGGATTTGACCTACAGCATCGGCTATGGCGACGATATTGCCCTGGCAAAACGGGTGCTTCACGAAATCGTCGAGGATCATGCCATGGTTTTAAACGATCCCGCGCCCGTGATCGGCGTGAAGGCGCACGATGCGCATGCGATTGAGATTGCCTGCTTGGTTTGGTGCCGGTCGGACGATTACTGGACGCTGTTTTATGAATTGCAGGAGACGGTGAAGCTCAAATTCGATGAAAATGGAATCACAATCCCCTATGAGCAGCTGGACGTGCATGTGGTGAGCCGGGAGGCATGAGGGAAGGGCAGGATTCTTCCCTATCGTGATCGTGATACATACAGAACTGATTTTTTGCTCAGTTCTGTATTTTTTTATGGAAATTGTTGCATTCGATAACGAATTTGCTATAATAGGGATGGGATGTATTCCCTGAATAGCCATGAAAGAGATGATTCCAATGGTTTAGCGCTCCGTAAACAGAAAAGGGAAAGAATTTTTAAGAATGGAAAAGGAGCGTCATTTTATGAAAAAGACAATTTCCGTATTCTTGACGATGCTATTGATTTTTTGTTCGTTCAGTTTTCTCCTTCCCGTTTACGCAGCTGCTCCGGAAGACACATTAGACCTTTCCCAGTATTCGCTGGAGGATATCGCAGCTATGTCCGCGGAGGAATACCGCGCTCTGCTGCGGGATTTTGAGCGGGTTTATGATCCATTTGACACCTATGAGACGGACCCGATTATGGCGGAGGAAGAGCAGGAGCCGCAGATTGCACCGAGGTGGGCTTCTGGAGACATTAAAAATGGTGAGTATGTAGAACAGGGTTCTCACGAAATGATTACTGCTCAAGCTCTCAATGTGTTGGCAAATGATAAAGGCATTTTTTCAACAAATCCGGTTGAAGTTTTAGCGATTTGCTTATCGATCAGTTTAGCCTCTTTAATGCCGGATAAAGATGAAGTAGGAGCTATTTGGTTCGCCGGACATTTTTATCACGCAATAGATGGAGATAATTACGTCGGTTCAAGTTCTAATACTGCGCTGACCAACTGCCGGGATCATTTTGATTATGCTGTCCATTTTGCAAAAACTGGAAATTTAGAAGCCATGTGCAATGAGATCGGACGGGCACTCCATTATCTGCAGGATGCAGGGGAACCACACCATGCGGCTAATATCACCGTTGCAAATATCTCGCATGATCGCTTTGAAACATTTGTCGACAAAGATATTGATTCCTATGTCAATCTGATTTCGAGTGTAAACGGGTATCGGTTCAGCACATCCATTAATCCAACTTACGCAAGTTCTGCTTCCCATACTGTTGATTTTCTTGTGCAGCAAGCCGCCTCCATTGCCTACACATTCCGGGGGCAGGTAAATAACGCGCTGAATCAGACCTATTGGGATTATGTCGCATCAAAAACCATTCCAAATTCTGTAGGATTCTCTGCTCTGCTGCTATATAAATTAGCATATAATTCGGGAATCACTTTGTATTGAGTGCCATATTTGGGGAGTGAATCACAATGCGTTATCAAATCAAAAAGTCACTTTTCTTCCTTTTGGTAATCCTATCGATCCTGTTGCTGCTTTATTGGATTCTGTATGATCTCGGCGAAGCATTTTATGGAATTGTCAAACTGCAGACAACTTTAGATATACGTTGGCTCTTTCGTGGTGACGCTATAATAAGTCCTTCTATATATACAGTTGTTTTATTCCCTTTCACATTTATTGTCTATCTGATTTTTTATCGTAAAGAGTGTAGTCTCTGGCCGATGCTGCTCTTTCTCTGTACAGGTGCTATCAACATATTTTCAGCACCATACATTGATGACACAGCGTTCTTGGTTCTTTATGCGCTGATAACATTCGTAGAAATCGTCTGGCTCATCGTTGCCATGGTGAAATACCCAAAGCCAGAGCCGAAAACAGCTTGAACGAGTTACACTAGTTACACTGCAACTCCTCTATCTTCCGGTGGGCATGAAGGCCACGCTTCGCTCCCGCCATGCGTAACCCTTTATTGAAAAAAGAGGCGAGGCATCATATTATATAAGATCAAAAAAATAATTTTCTTTCTATTCGCTATTTTTTCTCTAATTTTTCTGCTTTATTGGCTGCTCTATGATCTCTATCACTGTTTTGATTTGGTGGAAGATATCATCTTTTCCATGGGACTAAGTTCCCATTTCGACAGCGACAGGATTATTGGATATGCCCTGGAAGGAGCAATTGTTCTGGTTTTCACGGCTCTTATCTATCTCATTTTTTATCGCAGGGAAATCAGCGTCTGGCCTGATCTCATGCTGTTATTTACAGGCCTTGTAAACACATTAACGGCAGGCTATATTTCGGATTTGATGTTTCAAGCCAGATTTTACAAAACCAGCTCTCCGGCCGTCTGGTATCTCCTGTTCGGCGTTTATGCCGCAATTGCGCTCGCCGCCGCCGTCTGGCTCATCGCCGCCATGGTCAAATACCCAAAACCAAAAACTATTTGAGCAGTTCAAATTTCAATTTTCTATCTCTGGCAAAGCGCAGCATGTGCTCCGCTCCCACCATGTGTAACCACTTATTTTAATAAAAGAGGCGAAACATCATGTTATATCAGATTAAAAAAATTATTTTCTTTCTGTTTGCCATTGTATCAATACCACTTTTATTCTCTTGGATTCTTTACGATTTGGATTCAGCCTTTCATATAGGCTCTCAAATAGGCATAAAACTGCTGCCGGATACACTTTTTCGCGATGACGCGATCATACTCCCCATCTTTTTATCTCTCCTGTTTCCGACCCTGGGTTCGCTCATCTATCTCATTTTTTATCGCAGGGAATGCAGCGTTTGGCCGAAGCTTTTGATTCTTTTTACCGGCACGGTCAATGCGTTTACCTCTCTGCAAATTTCTTCGGCAATCTTTACAGCGCAGTTTCAGGATGACAACTCCGCCATCGGCTGGAAGCTGTTGCTGGCGGCTTATGCCGCGATTGCGCTTGCCGCTATCATCTGGCTCATTATCGCCATGGTGAAATACCCAAAGCCAGCGTCGAAACCGGCCTGAGCAGATCATATCGACTCGCAAAGCCTCCGGCGGGGAGGGGCGGTCAGCATGCCCTTCCCCGCCTTTTTCATGTTATCGCCCCATAACATCCCGTCAAAAAATTGTAAGTTCTTCTCCGCCGTGTTATAATCCCTTCTATATAAACTTCGAACATACACGGGGATGGATGATATGACAAAACTACTCATTAAACTCTTTATCAAGGATGCAGACAACACGGCAAATGCCGCCGTGCGCTCACGATACGGCGTTCTCAGCGGCGCGGTGGGGATTGCCTGCAACCTTCTGCTGACCATTGCAAAATTTTTGATCGGCTCGCTCACCAACAGCATCGCCATCACGGCGGACGCGGTCAACAACCTCTCCGACGCGGGCTCCTCTGCCGTGACGCTTTTCAGCTTCAAGGCCGCCAATCGTCCGGCGGATGACGAACACCCATTTGGCCACGGCCGAATTGAATATATCGCCGCGCTGGGAGTTGCCTTTTTGATCTTGATGATGGGCTTTGAGCTGGTGCGCTCCTCCATCGATAAAATTATGCACCCGGAGGCGCTCTCCTTCAGCGTGCCCGCACTGATTGTGCTGCTTTTATCCATTGGCGTGAAGATCTGGATGGCTCTATTCAACCATCAGCTTGGTAAGCGGATTGATTCCCCTGCCGTAGGCGCAGTGGTGATGGACAGCGTCAGCGATACGGCGGCAACGACGGTTTCCATGCTCGCGCTGATCCTCTCCAAATTTACCTCCCTCCCACTCGACGGCTATATGGGCATCATCGTCGCCCTTTTCATCTTCTATACCGGCATTCAGATCGTGCGCGACACCGTGGGCAATCTCCTCGGCCAAGCGCCCGACCCAAAGCTCGTTAAGGCACTGGAAACGGAGATTCTTTCCTTTGAAGGCGTGGTCGGCGTGCATGACTTGATCGTTCACGACTACGGGCCAAACCGCATCTTTGCCTCCGCACACGCGGAAGTTCCCTCCAATGCGGATATTATGAAAAGCCATGACACCATTGACCTGATTGAACGCGAAATCAAGAAAAAATTCCACATGGATATGGTGATCCACATGGATCCGATCGTGGTGGAGGACGAGCAAGTCAACCGCCTGCGGCTGCAACTCTCTGAGATTGTAAGGAGCATTGATCCCCGCTTTACGATCCACGATTTCCGCATGGTGGAGGGGCCGACGCACACCAATCTGATTTTTGACCTTGTCATTCCGCACAATTGCAAGATGAAAAAAAGCGACATCTACCAGCGAGTAAACGGGCTGGTAAACGAACTCGGCCCGCAATATTATACGGTAATCACGATTGAAAACAGCTTTGTCACAGAAACGGGTCTGGAATCCTGATCCTTTTTCAGAAAGGGCGCGGTTGCGCCCTTTTTTTGTGAGATTCCGCTCGGATTCCCGCAATCAGACATGGAATTTTGTATGAAAACCTGTTATAATAGAACGTACGAAACAATTGTATTTCACCAAATTTTTTGTGCTTTCTGGTCAAAATGGCTGACTGAACTTATCTGCACCAAGCCACATAAAATTTCTGTTTGTCAGAGAAAGGTATGAGCCTACCGATGAGCGTTACCATTAAGGACATTGCGCGGGAGGCCGGCGTTTCCTATGCCAGCGTATCCCGTGCGCTCAGCGGCAGCCGCGGCGTAAGCGTGAAAACGGCGCAGCGCATTCTGGCGGTTGCCAAAAAGCTTAACTACTTGCCCAACGGCATTGCGCGCAACCTCGTCAACCAGCGCTCCAAAACGCTCGGCCTGATCCTACCGGATATCTCCAACCCCTTCTTTTCCGATATTGCACTGGCCGTGATCCATACGGCGGAGCGCGCCGGGTATCAAACGATTCTCTCTAACACGGATTGGGAGCCGCGCGCGCAGGAGCGCCAGCTCCAGCTCATGCGAGAGCAGCGGGTGGATGGGATCATCCTAAAGCCGGTGCAGGATACAGTGGATGGCGCAGCTTATGAAAACCTTGGCCTGCCCGCTGTGTTGCTGCATTACAGCGGCTCAAAGGTAGTGAGCTGCGTGGATACGGATCATGACTATGGCGGCTATCTGATGACCCGCCATCTGCTGGATTGCGGGTGCAGGCGCATCGCCTTTTTGGGCGGTCTGCCGGATTCGCGCTCCAACCTCCAGCGGCTGGAGGGCTACACCCGAGCGCTGCTGGAAGATGGGCTTGCGCCGGATGATCGGCTCGTGCGCCATGGCCCTTTCACCAGTGAAAGCGGCTATGCCCTTGCGAAAGAGCTGCTCACGCATTCGGAAGCCGGCGGACCTCCGGATGCGCTCTTTTGCGGCAATGATGTGATCGCCCTCGGCGCGCTGCAATATGCGCAGGAGACGGGCATCCGGGTGCCGCAGGAGCTTTGTATCGCAGGCTTTGACGGCATTTCCTACGCATCGCTCGCGCAGATCCGCCTGACTACTATCCGGCAGGATCGCCAGCGCATGGGGGAAACGGCTACGCACCTTCTACTCGACGAAATTGAGAGCAACTCTGAGCCTGCGGTGCAAAAAGTGTTGCTAACTCCCACCCTGCTTGCCCAGGCCACCACGGGGGACATGCGGCTGGACGGGGCCAGATAAAAATACAAAGAATCGGAAAGAAAAGAAAGGCATGGTACTTCACAATGGGAGAACCGCTGAAATTTCACCTGATAACGGATCTGCATCACTATGCAGCGAGCCTCGGCACAACTGGCTCCGCCTATGAATGGCGCAGCCAAAGCGACCAGAAATGTCTGGCCGAAACAGGGGCGATCATTGATGCGGCGGTGGATTGGCTGCTGCAAAGCGAAATTGATATCATCCTCGTCGCGGGCGACGTGAGCTGCGACGGCGAAAAGGAGAGCCATCTTGAGCTGATCCCAAAGCTTAACCGCCTCAGGGAAGCTGGCAAGCGCGTTATCCTTATCACGGCAACGCATGACTACAGCGAAACCCCTATTCGCTGTGTCGGTAATGAGCGGCTGCCCGCCACGCCGACCACGCGGGAGGAATTGCTCGAGCTCTACCACGATTTCGGCCTGAACGAGGCTATCGCCTTCCACGCGGAAACACACTCCTATGCGGTGCAGCTCGCCCCCGGCTGGCGGATGCTCGCCCTGAATGACGATGGAGACGGGCGCGCATTCTGCGGCTATTCTGAAGACCAGCTCCATTGGATTCTGGATCAGGTGAAACTTGCGCACGAGGCTGGTGACGAGGTGCTCGCCATGACGCACCATCCCGTGCTTCCCCCTTCCCCTATCTATCCGCTGTTCAGCCGCCGCGATATGCTCGGCGATTTTGAGCACACTTCAACCGTGCTGGCGGATGCGGGCGTGCAGTTCATCTTCACCGGCCACACGCATATGCAGAACATTGCCGTAAAAACCACGGAAAAGGGTAACACGATTTATGATATCAACACCAGCGCCCTAATCGGCTACGCGAGTGCAATCCGCACCGTGGCGGTTTATGATGACCGCATGGAGGTCACAAGCGACCACATCGATCACTTCGACTGGGATCTGCACGGCATGACGGTGGATGAATATTTCAAATCGGTATTCGACCGGCTGCTCAACGATATTTTTGACTCCATGGCCTTTGATATTGAGCGCCTCTCCCGGCTGGCGGGCGGCTTCAGCGTGGAGGCGGAAACAATCCTGAAGCTGCGCGTTCCGCTCACGCTGGCGGGCAGGGCACTGCACAAGCTGACGGTTGGGCAGCTCGCGCGGCTGCTCTGCATCTCCAGGGATATCAGCCCGGAGGTAAAGCCGATTTTGCTCAAGGATTTATTTGTGGAGGTTGTGCGCAATATTTATCGCGGCGACGAGCCGTATACGCCCGACACACCGGTGTATCAGGCGATCAAGCGGATCATGGAGCGAATATCCCCCCTTGTGCGGCGCATGAAAAATAGCGAAGAAATTTTTAAAATGATGAATGTGATTCTGGACGGCGTGCTGTATGACGCGCCGCCGGCGGATAATGACGCGATATTGCCGCGAATGGCATGGAAACAATAATAAAAAAGAATTGATGAGGGGGCATTGCAAAACCGCCCCCATGCAAAAACAAACTGTAAAAAGGTGATTTTAGGCGGAGATATAGCCCCCTTTGCGTATGATCCGCCTGCGATATAAGCCCGAACATTGCCTGCGTGAGGCAAAAACAAAGCTTAAAGGGGGATGCTGCAAGATGCAAAGCATCTTGCAGCATCCCCCTTTAAACCAATCATCTGATAAATTCATAAAAATACAGAGCCTGATGCCTCCCAGCGAACCGCGTTCGCCCCCAGGTTCCCTCCTGTTTCAATCGAGTAACAATGGCGGCGGTAAGCAGTTACCGCCGCCATTGTTTGTTTTTTATAGAGAAATTACTTTTTCTTTTTTTCGCCCTTTTCGAGAAACTCCGTCATCTTCTCCGCCTCTTCAAACTCGCCGCCTTCGGGGATGAGGGTGAGCGCCGGATCAGCCTTGTTGGCCTTTTTTTCCGGCAGGATCAGGTTCAAGATAATTCCAGCGAGCGCCGCAAGCGCCATGCCGGAAAGAGATTGCAGCTTCGTCAGCTGGATCGCCGCGCCGCCAAGGCCAAGCACCAGCATGACAGAGGCGATGATCGTGTTGCGCGTCTGGCCGAAATCAACCTTTGCATCCACGAGCACGCGTAGGCCGTTCGCCGCGATGAAGCCGAAGAGAATGACGCAGATGCCGCCCATGACCGGATTCGGAATGGAAGCAATCAAATCCTTAAAAGGCTTGATGAAGGCGATCAGGATCGCAAAGCACGCCGCGCCGCCGGTGACATAGACGGATCCGACACGCGTCATGCCGACAACGCCGGTATTCTCTCCGTAGGAGGTGTTTGCCGGGCCGCCAATCATACCGGCGACGAAAGTAGCGATACCGTCGCCAAGCAGGGTGCGGTCAAGGCCAGGATCTTTGAGGAAATTCTTGCCGCAAATCTGGCCGAGCACCGTGTGGTCGCCGATATGCTCCGCCATGGTGACGAATGCCACCGGGATAATGGCAAGCGCATAGCTGAAATCAGGCGTGTAGGAGACAAAGGTTGTGCTCTTAAGCGTATCATTGCCGATCGGGAGCATAATTTTCGGGATCTCAAACAGGTCGAAGGTTTTGAGATCCGTCCACACCACGGCAAGCTTGGAGAGGATCAGCTGATTCTCTGCGCCCGCGCCGAGGTTGAAGATCAGGTCCACCGCAATGGAGGCCACAATACCGACCAGAATACCGGACACGATCGGCACGATTTTGAAAAATCCCTTTGCATACACCGCGACGAGCGCCGTTGCAAGGATCGTGATGAGCGCGACGATGACAAACTGCCAGTTCATCGTGCCGCCCTCCGGCACAACAAAGCCCGCGTTGGAGCAGGCAGAGCCCGCAAGGCCCAGGCCAATAACTGCGATCATAGGGCCGACGACGATCGGCGGCAAAATCTTATTGATCCAATTGGTGCCGATCAGGCGGATCAGGATGGAAAAAACGACATAAACCAAGCCAGCCGTCATAAGCCCTGTCGCAACCGCCGCAAAATTGGCTTTCTGCGAAAAATCAGGATCACTGACGCTGGCTCCCAATGCCGCAATAATTGCGGAAATGTAAGCGAAGGAACTGCCGAGATAGATCGGGCAGCGCGCCTTGGTGCAAAGGATGTAAATAAAAGTACCGATACCGGAGCAAAGCAACGCGGTGTTGATCGGCAGCCCCGTGAGCATGGGGACGAGCACTGTGGAGCCGAACATAGCGAAAACGTGCTGGAAGCTGAGGATGAACCATTTGCCCGTGGACGGCTTCTCTCGAATGTCAATCAAGAGTTTTTTCTCTTCCATTGAGTGAACCTCTCCTCTTCATCATTTTTCAGCTAGACCCTTTCGGCCGCAAAACGTCAGGGTACAAGCTCATTCTTATATAATTTACAGGCTTCGCGCGCTGGTGTCAAGCAAAAATTTTCACAAAAAACGGATTTTGCCCAAATTCACTTTCTTTTTTTGCCTGCGCGTGCTAGAATAAAAGTAATTGTATCATGGAGAGGTGTTTCCATTGGATTTGGAATACGACGCGTTCGACGAAGGCATCGAGCCGGGCGGGCTGCGCAGCCGGAATGAGATTAAGGTGCTCGTCTGCTATTTGCTCAAGAGCATTGAACAGCCCATCTCCAAGCAGCTTATCAATGAGATATTGCAAGAGAACAGCCTGGCCAATTATTTTGAAATCAATCAGGCAGTCAGCGATCTTGTGAGGGCCGGCAGTCTGGAGGAAGCGGCGCAGGAAGGCGATACGGTTTATCGCGTGACGGACCAAGGCCGTTCCGCCGCGCAGACGCTGGAGGTAAACCTCCCCCGCTCTGTGCGGGAAAAGGCGGTGAACGCTGCAATCCGGCTGCTGACCCGTGCGAAGCGCGAGCAGGAAAACCGGATTGACATTGAAAAACTTGAAAATGGGTATCATGTTACTTTTACGATCTATGATTCCACAGATGAGCTTTTAAAGCTGACGATCTTTGTAGCGGACAGCATGCAGGTAGAAACGGTGCGAAAAAACTTTTTGAACGACCCAGTGAAGCTCTATTCCAACATTATCGCGTCACTGACGGTGGAATAAAGAAAATTTAAATGGAATTACCTAACACCGGCAGAAGCTTTTCATGAAGCTTCTGCCGGTGTTAGGTAAACACTTTTTACCCTTCCAAGGCATCCCCCTGCACATCTGTGAAGGAACCGGCGGCAATCATAATAAGATCAACCAGCGCCCCAACGCCGAGACAGCCAACAGTCAACAGATAAAGCACGCCGGTGCCCATCTTACCCACATAGAAACGATGGATACCGAGGCCGCCAAGGAAAAGGCAGAGAAAGAAGGCGACCCAGCGGTTGTGGGGTTGCGGGTGGAAGTCAAACTCTTCTTCCCTTTCTTCGATGGAAACGGACTGTTCTCTATTACGAAAAGAAAAAATGACCAAACCAACTGAAAACGCCAAAGTGAAAGCACGAAACAAAAAATCAAACAGGATGATCAGCAAAATATGCGGGTAGTCAAAATAGCGGTCCAAATCAGTTTGAGTAAGGCTGTAAATGCTTGAAATCACAAGGAACAATGATAAAAGTAAGATTGGTATTGCAACCAAACCAGTTACCTTTCCCCTTGCCTGACCGCTTAAAAGCAAAATAGATAAAATGACAAATACAAACATCAAAAAGAATTCGACTGTAATCAGAAATAAATTCGTAGGCCAAATGAAATAGGTTAATAAATCTGCCATCCAACAAAGCGACAGGATGATAGCAAAAATTCCAAACGTCCGTTTATATTTCAGATCAATCGCTACATCTTCTAATTCCGCCTGCATAGGCTGAACCATATATGAAGTAACATCATCCGGTGCTTCTGCAACAATGTCGATCTGCTTTCTCCCACATTGTGGGCAAAACCGATCTTCCTCCTCTATTTCCTTCCCGCAATATCGGCAAAACATCCATAAACCCCTCCTCTACACTTATTTTTTATTTTATCAGATTCTCTTTTATTTGTAAATATATACAGATTCAACTTTTGAAATGTAGATATTTGTAAATATAGTGAATAAAATTGGGCTGCTATGCCCCGCAAAGCGGAATATAGCAGCCCAATCTTTATTTGCTGTTTTCGTTATCGCACCGTTGCGCCGAACGGCATCAGAGCAAGCTTTGCCAGCTTAAAGCACTGCTTGCCAAAGGGGATACCGATGATCGTAACGCACAGCACCGCGCCGAGCACAGCGGCTTCCACAGCCATGGGAATCCCACTAAAAATCAACCAAAAAATATTACAGACGACGGAAACCGCGCTTCCTCCATATTCAACCTCCTTGCCAAATGGAAAAAATGCAAGCTTCGCAAACTTGAAGCACTGCTTCCCAATGGGGATACCAACGATCGTGATGCACCAGAGCACACCAGCAGCCACCCAGCTGAGACCGGTCCACAGCCCGCCGAACAGAAACCAAAGAATATTTCCCAGACAGCCCATTCCAGCCGCCTCCCTTTCTCAATATGCCCACGCCAAAATGCGACAGGCTTTGGTTTCATTCTATGGAAAAAGCTGCGACGCGTCAATGGTAAAACGGGCTTAGGGAGAAAGTTTACACGGCGGGAACAGACGGGAAACAAATTATTCAAATCTATGGCCGATGCCTATGGACGGATCGGGAAACCAAAACTTCCGGCCGATTGGTTTCGAAGAGCAGCAGAGGCTCTCTCCCGTGCGGTCCTTCAATCGATTGATCGGCAAAATTTTTCCGCTTTCCTCATCAATTTTGCGTTTTCTCTTGACAAAGCCGCTTGCCTGCGCTATGATACCATTATATTCATAGTAATTATATAGGAATTGCATGAATAAATCTATTTCGGGAGCGACTAACGTGAAAGGAGCTTTCACGCTGCAAAAAATTGGCTTTTTGATTTGAAAGAGCCAATTTACGCTTTACGGAATCGCCATTTTTATTCCTGTTTTAGTCGCCTTCGGCGAAATGGAGGTTATGAGAAACAAATGAAACATACTCAGACATGCCGCTTTGTTTTTCGAGAACGAATGTGTCGCCGCTGAACGAAGCACAGCCAAACATCCTGAAAAAGTGACGGAAGGGAATGGATTGAATGTCTGAACAAAAAAATTATCGCTTTGAAACCTTGCAGCTCCACGCAGGTCAAGAGTCGCCCGACCCCGCTACCGGCGCGCGCTGCGTGCCAGTCTATCAAACGGCAGCCTATGTATTTGAAAACACCGCACAGGCAGAGGCACGGTTTGCGCTGGCGGAGCCCGGCAATATCTACAGCCGGCTGACCAATCCGACGCTTGATATCTTTGAGCGGCGCATGGCGGCGTTGGAAGGAGGCGTTGCGGCGCTGGCCACTGCATCCGGCGCGGCGGCAATCACCTATGCGGTACAAAATATTGCGCACGCAGGCGACCATATTGTATCGTCGCAATCCGTTTATGGCGGCACCTACAACCTCTTTGCCCATACGCTGACCGAAAGCGGGATTGAAACCACCTTTGTGGACGGCGACAGCCCGGAGGCCTTCGCAGCCGCCATCCGCCCAAACACAAAAGCCTTTTTTGTGGAATCACTGGGCAACCCAAATTCCAATGTGGCGGATATAGAACGCATTGCACAGATCGCGCATACAAACGGCATTCCCCTGATTGTGGATAACACCTTTGCCACCCCATACCTCCTTCGGCCAATCGAATATGGCGCGGATATTGTCGTGCATTCGGCAACGAAATTCATTGGCGGGCACGGTACGGCTATCGGCGGCGTGATTGTGGACGGCGGCAAATTCGACTGGGCCGTCTCCGGAAAATTTCCCTGCCTGACCGAGCCGGACCCTAGCTACCACGGCGCTGTTTTTACACAAGCGGCTGGGGCTGCGGCTTATGTGACGCGTATTCGCGCCGTATTGCTGCGCGACACAGGCGCAACGCTCAGCCCCTGGCATGCGTTCCTCTTTTTGCAAGGGCTCGAAACGCTCTCCCTGCGCGTAGAGCGCCATGTGGAAAATGCGCTCAAAGTGGCGGCATATCTTTCAAACCATCCGAAGGTGAAGCGCGTCAATCACCCCTCCCTGCCGGGTAGCCCGACGCACGCCCTCTATGAGCGCTATTTCTCACGCGGCGGCGGCTCGATTTTCACTTTTGAAATGGAGGGCGGCGAGGCGGCGGCAAAAGCGTTCATCGACCGGCTCAACATCTTCTCCCTGCTGGCAAATGTGGCAGATTTGAAATCTCTCGTCATTCATCCCGCAAGCACGACGCATTCCCAACTCAACAAGGAAGAATTGGAGGAATGCGGAATCTATCCGGGCACGGTACGGCTCTCTATCGGCACGGAGCATATTGACGACTTGCTGGAGGATTTAGCGCAGGCGCTGGCATAATACGAAAGGGCGCGTTGCATCATTTGAATCTACGCAGAAATAACGGGAGTGTTGCAAAATGAAATATTTTGCAACACTCCCGTTTATTACAAACGAAGTGAGTAACAAAGCAATGCTTGCCGTAGCCACACCGCATGGGGCGCAGGCAAGCCACGTTCGCCCGTATGAACAGCTTGCGTCATCTACCAATTGGAACCCCACATTATTTTTCTATTTCCCCTGGCAAGAACGGCGAACGCAAAACTGCCCCCTGCTTTGCTCATTGCTTTTGGCTAATCTTGCCGCTCTCACGGTCTTTGATATAAGAAGACGTGGTGGGAATAACGAAACGCATTCCCTTCTCGACGATTTCAAAGGTGCGATCCGTTACATACTCGCACTCGCCATCAATATTGACGGCCGCCGGGGTGTCGCTGTGAATCGTCATCTTTTTGCCGCGGCTGAAATGGGTGATATCCCAGCCCAGATGCATACCTTTTTTATACTTCGGCAGGAGCGTCAGCAGCTTGAGCCTACCATTTTTCTTCTCCACTACAATAAAATCGAGCACGCCGTCATCCGGCACTGCGAGCGGGGCCGCTTTATAGCCGCCGCCATACCAGCGGGAGTTCGCGCCCACGCAAAACAGCAGCGTCATCTTTTTTGGCTCACCGCCGTCGATGGAAACGGTAAACTCATTATTAAGCTTACGGAAAACGCAATAAACCGCCGCAGCCGTATAAGCCATATCGCCCTTCATAAACGGGAGTTTCTTGAAGGCTGCCTGCTTTGCGCAAACCTCGGCATCAACGCCCATGGAGCACTGGTTGATGGCAATCTTATCGCCGCACTTGATGCAATCCAGCTCAAGGGCGGTGCCATTGACCTGTGCGTCAATATTCAAAAACTGCTCCTGTGTGCCAAAAAGCCGGATAAAATCATTCCCCGATCCAAGGGGCAGCACCGCTACTTCCGCATTGGGGTGGCCAAATGCGCCGTTGACCGCCTCAAATAGCGTTCCGTCGCCGCCGCAGGCATAAAAGCGAACCGGCTGGCCCTTCGACGCCTCCGCCCGAATAAAGTCCTGCGCGGCATGGGGGGAATCCGGCACATGGATTTCTGCATCCAGGTTATGCTCGTTTATGTACGCTTCAATCTGGGGCCGGATTAGCTCCAACGCCTTCCCCTTGCCTGCGCGCGGGTTGATAATGAACACATGCTTCATGCAATGATACCCTCCTGATGAAAATATATTGACTGGCAAGTAAACGAAACTGCGCCCATCGCAGCAGGCGCCCTGTGAAATCAGGCGCATTGCCTCTCCCACGAAAATTTTTTGTTCCCTTTCCTACAAAACCGTTGAAACAAAAAGTTTCCTTCTTACCGCGCCTATTCGATACAAAGAATTGGGCCGGACGTCCGCACATCAGGGTGCAGTAGATCGTTTACTTGAAATACATATAAAGCTGGCATTTGATCATACCATTATATAACTTCCGCCTTTTATCAGCTCTTCTGCCGAACAAAGATTCAAATTGTTCAGATGGGCTAATAATATAATAACTCCATCCGCGTTTTTTGTCAAACTTTTTCCCCATAATTCTATATAATTCATTGGCCTGCTGAATATCGAGCATTCGCTCGCCATAGGGAGGATTGCAAATGAGCGTGCCCTTTTCTGTTTCGGGGGCGAAATCTCGCAAATCTGCCTGTTTCCATGCAATATTTGCCTGAACGCCTGCGCGCAGAGCGTTGGCCTTCGCAAGCTCGAGGGCATCCGCATCGATATCAGAGCCATAGGCCTGAAAATGCACATCCCGCTTGACCAAGTCGCGCGCACGCTCGCGCTCCTGTGCCCATGCGCTTTGGGGCAGGGCATCCCACCGTTCGGCAGCAAAATTACGGTTGACGCCGGGCGCAATATTTTGAGCCATCATTGCCCCCTCAATTAAAATCGTGCCTGAGCCGCACATCGGGTCATAGAGCGTATGATAATCCCGCAAGCGGGCAAGGCTGCAAAGAGAGGCGGAGAGCGTTTCCTTCAAAGGCGCATAATTGGCCTGTAGGCGGTAGCCGCGCTTATGAAGCCCCGCGCCGGAGGTATCCAGCAGGAGGCTTGCTTCATCCTTCATGATAGAAAATTGGATTTGATGGATAGGCCCCGTCTCTTCAAACCACGGAATATGATAAACACTTTTGAGCCGCTCTACCACCGCTTTCTTGATGATCGCCTGGCAATCACTCACGCTGAAAAGCGCTGAGTTGATGGAATACCCTTTCACGGGGAAGGCATCCCCCCTGCCGATCCACGCTTCCCAAGGAAGCGCTTTTGTCCCCTCAAACAGCTCGTCAAAGGTTCTGGCGGGAAAGGAACCGATCAAGATTTGAATGCGCTCGGCAAATCGGCAATTGATATTGGCACGCGCAAGAAGATTCGCATCTCCGGAAAAGAGCACGCGCCCATTCTCTGCCGCCACATCAATTGCGCCCATATCGCGCAGTTCCTGTGCAATAAGGCTTTCCAAACCTAGAAGGCACGGCACTACACAGCGGATTTTCAGCTCGTTGCTTTGCATAAAATGATAACCATCCTTTTTGCCAATACTAATTCTCATGCTATACCCGAATGGCGGGCATCTACTCCAACAAAAGAGGCGCCAGGGCAAGCCCTGCCGCCTCTTCTGCTTATTTTATACGGATTGCGCCCAATGCGCAATCAAAACTTTCGGGAAACTCCTGCCAGCTGCCCTGCATTTATAGGGTATCCGGCTCAATCAAACCATAGCCGCCGTCTTTGCGGCGGTAGACGACATTAATCTGGTTAGTCACCGCATTGAGGAACACATAGAATTGATGACCCAGCAGATTCATCTGCAAAATTGCCTCATCCACATCCTGCGGCTTGTTCAGAGGAATCTTTTTTGTGCGTACCACATCGAAATCCAGCTCCTCTGAAACCGGCTCCATATCCGTATACGCATCAAACGCTCCGGAACGCAGCCTCTTTTCCACCCGGGTTTTGTTTTTACGGATCTGTCGTACCAGAGAATCAACGCAGCCGTCCAGCGCATCCTCCATATCCTCCGCCCGCTCTTCCGCACGGAAAATCATGCCGCCGTGCGCGACGGTGATCTCCACAATCTTGGCGGATTTCTCCACGGTAGCGGTGATTTTGGCCTCCGCCTCCTCACCGAAAAAGCGCTCGATCTTTGCAAGCTTCTTTTCCGCATGTGTTTTGAAGGATTCTCTTGGCGTGCATTTGCGTCCGGTAATGGTTATTTTCATAACGACATCCCCTTCTTCTATATTGAATCCCTGAAGCGAAGCGGTATTCCGCCGCATCAAAGGGACCTACGAATAAGAATGCCCTCCTCTTGCTCTCATTATAGCACATATGCACAGAATAGCAAAGGGTTTACAAAATTTTTTTGAGATGTCTTGTAACATGGCAGCCAATATTGACCGCAACCGGCAAGCCTGCAATGTGGGTCGCCCCAGCCTCCACATTCACAGCGAAAGCCGTCGTTTTGCCGCCAAAGCCCTGCGGGCCGATGTTCAGCCGGTTGATGCGTTCGAGCAGCTCCTCCTCCAATTGCGCGTAAAACGGCTTTGGGTTCCGCTGGGAAACCGGGCGGCAAAGCGCCTGTTTCGCCAGCAGGGCGCAGCCCTCAAAATCGCCGCCGATCCCGACGCCGACCACCATCGGCGGGCAGGGGTTGCCGCCCGCCATTCGTACTGTGTCAACAACAAAATCTACAACGCCTGCCCGTCCGGCGGCTGGGGTCAACATTTGCAGGCGGCTCATGTTTTCACTGCCAAAGCCCTTGGGCGCGACGGTCAGCGTTACTTTTTCACCCGGTACGATGCGCGTGTGCAGCACGGCTGGCGTATTATCGCCCGTGTTGATGCGCTCCAGTGGGTCGCCCACCACAGAGCAGCGCAGCAGCCCTTCCGTATAGCCCCGGCGCACGCCCTCCTGAACAGCGGCCTCAAAATCGCCGCCCGTGAAATGCACCTCCTGGCCGACCTCCGCAAACACAACCGCCATGCCGGTATCTTGACAGACGGGGATATCCAGCTCCCGCGCAGCGTCAAGATTATCGAGCAGATCCTGCATAATGCCTTGGGGGAGCGCCTGCTCCTCACAACCGGCGCAGGAGGAGATGCACTGTGTTAAATCTTCCGGCAGCCGTTTATTCGCCGCGACGCACAGTTCACGCACCGCATTTGTAACCTCTGAAACATCCATTTCCCGCATTAAAATAACCCATTCCTTTCTAACAGCCATACCCACCCCTTCCAAAGGGGCAAGGCCTATCTTTTCAAACAAATCCTGCCGGGGCGCCTCCTCTTTCATGCCTGATATAAAATCTCGCCGCCGCCTACCACCAGCGCCGGTTTTGCGGCAATGGTTAAGGGATCGCAGGGAAACAGAGAGAAATCCGCATCCTTACCGGGCTCAATCGAGCCCACGCGGCTAGAAATGCCACAGATCTCAGCCGGCGTGAGCGTGATGGCCCGCAGAGCCGCCTCATAGGGTAAGCCCTCCCGCACGGCAAGCCCTGCGCATATCGGCAAATATTGGATTGGAATCACTGGATGATCCGTGATGATCGAAATGCGCACGCCTGCCTTTTGCAAAATGCCGGGCGTGGCCGGGGTGAGCTCGTGCAGCTCCGGCTTGCAGCGCTCAGAGATCAGCGGCCCGCTCATGGCAGCCACATGGCGCTTGGCAAGCGCATCCGCAATTTTGTGCCCCTGCGTGCAGTGAACAACCGCGTAATTCAGGCTGAATTCTTCCGCAATGCGCATGGCGGTACAAATATCGTCCGCGCGGTGCGCGTGAATATGAATGGGAAGCCCCTTTGTAAACAGCGGTTCCAACGCTTCGAGCTTGGCGTCGAATTCGCACAGCTCCCCTTCCTCCTGCGCACGCTTCTTTTTTTCAATATATTCCCGTGTTTTGGCGAGCTGCTCGCGGATAAGCGCGGCGGTCGCCATGCGCGTGGTGGGTGTTTCGTTCTTTTCATGATAGACGGACTTGGGGTTTTCACCGAGTGCAAATTTCATGGCAACAGGCGCTTTGATGACCATATCATCGATGAACCGGCCGTAGGTTTTCATTGCAATGAGCTGCCCGCCGATGGGATTGGCGCTCCCCGGGCCGGTGACAACGCTCGTCACGCCCGCGCGCACGGCCTCTTCAAAACAATAATCGAGGGGATTGACCGCATCGAGCGCGCGCAGCTGCGGGGTGCAGGGATCGGTCTGCTCGTTAATATCATCGCCTTCAAAGCCGAGAGAATCCTCGCAGATGCCAATGTGCGTGTGCGAATCGATAAATCCTGGCAAAAGCCGGGCGCCTCGCGCGTCGATCACCTCGCCTACCGAAAGCTTTGGGAGCTCCTCCATCGGGCCCGCTGCGACGATTTTACCTTTTAGGGTATCGACGAACCCGTCCTCGACGACCGGGCCGGAGATAGGGTAAATCTTTGCATGAATGATGCGCATAATTATGTATTTCCTTTCTTCACAATGAATCATCTATGCCCATTGAAAAGCCTATTCGAGCCGTTCCGCCAGCAGACTGCCGCCCATTTGATAGGCCTCGCTCATTTCCCTGCGCAAATTCTCATAAAAGGAAACCGCCGCCTGCCGCCGCTGCAACGCGAGCTCCGCCCCTCTGCGCGTATAAAACCGATCGTACAGGCCTTCTAGTTTCCGCTTGTATTCTTGAAAAAAAGAGGGCTGCGTATCGTTGAAGCCGTCGGATACTTCCCCCTCCTCCGTCAAGGAATACAAGGGTTCCCCAGCCTGGCCTTTATAACATATCGTGCGGGCAAGCCCGATTGCACCTGTCACATCGAGCTTGTCGGCGTCAAAAAGAATCTTTTCCTCCGGGGTGACCGGCGGGCGGTCGGACCGAAACCGATGCCTTTCAATACAGGAAGCAACCTTCTCCGCAAAAGTGGGCGGAAATCCATTTTGAACAAGAAAGGCCAACGCCTTTTCCGCCCCCACGGCCGCATGGCATAGGGCCGGATTTTCAAACTGCTCCCTGCGCCCGATATCGTGCAGCAGGCAGGCGGCGATCAGCACATCGGAATCCACCGGCTCCTCAAATGAGGCGATATCCAGCGCCGCATACAGCACCCGGTAGATATGCTCCCTGTCATGGGCGCTGTCCCGCATGCAGGAAAGCATATAGGCCTCGATCAACCTGTAATCCTTCGTTTTCATGTAAATCCCCCCTTTTTTGTAACCGCTGATTGAACCGGTGCTTCCTTTACAGCGAGAAGCTTTCCGGTAGGAGCTGGGCGAGCGTGAACGCCCGGATTGCTCCGTCCGCCCCGCCGAGCAGGATGCGGAAATCGTCGAAACAGAATTCCCGCATGACCTGGCGGCACACGCCGCAGGGCGGGCAAAAGCCGGAACACGTGCCCTCCTTCCCGCCGACGATCGCGATGGCTGTAAACGCCCGCTCCCCCTCGCTGACAGCCTTTGCAAACGCCGTGCGCTCCGCGCAAATGGTGGGTGAATAGGAGGAATTTTCAATATTGCATCCGAGATAGACCGCTCCGCTCTCTGCCAGCAGCGCCGCGCCAACCTGAAAGCCGGAATAGGGCGCGTAAGCGCGCGCCATAGCCGCCCGCGCAAGGGAGACGAGCTCTGAATCTGTCATAAAAGGGTCCGTCCTTTCAATCCGGTTGGAATCCCATGGAGGTTATCACACTTTTCGGAGCATTCCTGCAAAGCTCTCGCCCGCAAGCGGGCCGTCCGCGCCCAAAAGCTCCAGAACCGTTTTGCCAATATCCGCAAAACTCTTCCGCGTGCCCAGCGGCACAGGGGCAATTTTTTCTCCATAGACGAGCAGCGGGATATATTCTCTCGAATGGTCGGTGCTCGGCGTTGCGGGATCGCAGCCGTGATCGGCGGTGATCATAAGCACATCATCCGCCCCCAAATGCGGCAGAAAACCAGCCAGCCAGCCGTCAAAGGCGGCAATGGCGGCGGCGTAGCCGGCCACATCGTTGCGGTGGCCATACAACATATCAAAATCAACAAGATTGACAAAGCAGAGGCCGCGAAAATCCTCGTTTTCCAGCCGCCTTGTCTGCGCCATGCCATCCGCATTTCCTTTGGTTGGGATCGCGCGGGAGACGCCGCGCCCAGCAAAAATATCGCTGATTTTCCCCACGGCGAACGTTCCCCGGCCCTGCTCCCGCAGCAGGTCGAGCATTGTAACGCCCGGAGGCTCCAGGGAAAAATCGTGCCGGTTTGCCGTGCGCGTGAAGTGCGGATACACGCCGGTAAAAGGTCGGGCGATCACGCGACCCACCGCATGTTTGCCCGTGAGCACTGCGCGCGCCTTGCGGCAGATTTCATAGAGCTCCTCCGGCGGGATAAGCGATTCATGCGCCGCGATTTGAAAAACACTGTCCGCGGAGGTATAGACGATCAGCTTGCCGGTCTCCAAATGCGCCCGGCCATAATCCAGGATGACCTGCGTGCCGGAATAGGGGCGGTTGCAGAGCACGCCGCGCCCAGTGGCCTGTGTGAAAGCGTCGAGCACCTCTGCCGGGAAGCCATCCGGATACGTCGGCAAAGGATGATCGGAAACCAGGCCCGCGATCTCCCAGTGCCCGGTTGTCGTATCCTTGCCCTTTGAGCGCTCAACGCAGCGGCCGTAGGCGGCAAGCGGCGCATTCACACCCTCCCGGCAATCCACACCCTCGATGTTGAAAAGCCCCAGCCTTTGCAACGTATCCGCCCGGAAGGCCGGCGAGTGGGAAATGCTCGCCAGCGTGTTGCTGCCCGCGTCGCCATAGGCCGCGGCATCCGGCAGTTCGCCAATACCAAAGCTATCTAATACAATGAGAAAAATCCGCTGGCATGTGAGAGAGGGCATCATCGTTCCTCCATTTAATCAGCTGAATATAGTATACACTGCGCCATTCCCGCTTGCAAGCGTCCCATAGAGGGAATGCGGCAAACGAGCTTAAAACGCTTTGTCCTTGTCAAATCGCACCAAATACGTTAAGATAAAGAATACTCATTTTAGTATCATAAGCGGGGAAAGAAGGTTTTATGTAATGTCGAAAGGAAAAAAAGCTGTGATTATCATTGCCGCCATCGTCGTTGTGCTGGCGGTGGCCGCGGGGATCATCCTAATGCCGCGCCACGGAAAAACGGTGGCGGATACTTGGTCGCCCTATGATACCTACGGCGGGCAGAAGTGGATCCGCACAATCGAAAAGCAGCCGGGCAAGGATTTTAAAATTTTGCAGATCACCGACACGCAGCTCTATATGCTGCCGGGCGATAACAAAAAAGCGCTGGAATTGACAAAAGAGCTTGTCACGGAGGAAAAGCCCGACCTAGTGGTGCTGACGGGCGATAACGTATCCGCCCTGTTTACCGACTGGCTGATCGACGATGTGATCGACTGCATGGAAAGCCTCGGCGTGCCGTGGGCGCCTGTTTTCGGCAACCACGACGGTGAGGGCAAAGCAGATCTCAAATGGCAGGGCGAGCAATTTATGAAGGCGGAGCACTGCCTCTATCAGCCTGGGCCGAGCAATCTCACAGGCGAAGGCAACTATATCATCAATGTGACGGAAAACGGCAAAGTCATTCAATCCCTGATCCTGATGGATTCCGGCAATCATGATACCTACGGCGACGGCTCCGGGGAAGAAACCTCCGCCTACGCCTATATTCACTACGATCAGATCGAATGGTATAAATGGGCCATCCGCAGCGTGAGCGCACAGCAATACGGCAGCTTTGACCCCGCCGGCGGCAAGGTGGTGGAATCCATGGCCTTCTTCCACATTGCACTGCCGGAGATGAAGGAGGCGCTCTTACCCTATCTTGATGAAAACGGCCTAGGCGAGGTGCCCGAACACCTTGGCTTTGGCGCGATTCGTGAAGGCATTGCCTGCCCGCCGCTTAACTCCGGGCTCTTCGACGCGATGAAGGAGCTTGGCAGCACCAAGAACATATTTTTCGGCCACGACCACGCAAATGACGCCTCCGTTGTATATGAAGGCATTCGCATGACCTACGGGGTCAAAACAGGCCCCAGCCCCAAACCATGGAACGACGCGGTCGCCTATGGCGGCACGCGGATTACGCTGAAGGATGCGGATCATTCCGTTCGGGTAGAGCATATCTACAAGGGCGGCCCGGAGAAATAACATCTTCCCTTTGCTCGCCATCAGCTCTCTCCTCCTCCCCAAACAGCAGATCATCCGCGCGGATGGAAAACAGCCGCGCTATGCGCATCAAAGCGATCGTGTCGGGCAATTCCACATCGCGCTCCCATCGGCTTACCGCCGCCTCATCGCAAGACAGGGCGGCGGCAAGCTGTTTTTTTGTGAGCGCGTGGCGCGTGCGGAGCCTTCGAATTCGCTCGCCGATCGTATGCCCCTCATGCCTGGCCGCGGCGAGCACCTGCGAGGCCTGCGAAACCACCTGAAACGAATTGGGCTCCGCCTTTTCCCACTCCAGGGCCAAGACGGCATATTGAATGCGGCTGTTAATCACCTCCTGCGCGCGGCGCAGCGTGCGGGAAACAGTGGAGCGGTTTAACCCCGTTTCCCGCGCGACCTGGGCGGGCTTTTCCCCCTCCAACCAACAGCGCTCCAGAAGCTGCCGCTGCGAGGGGCTCAGCTCTTCTTGAATAATCCGCTCCAGCGCCCGTGCCAGCTTACAAACCGCTTGCCGATGGTGCTCTTCCTCCGGGGAGAGAAACGCCTGCTCGACCCAGCTCTGATAGGCGAAAAGATCCCAGCTATTTTGTGAGCAAGCGGTGGGCCGCCCGCCATTTTGCTTCATGATATCAAGCCTTTCTCTATTTTTCCCATTCTTATGGATATTTGTTCCGGCAATAAATAGAACAAATGTTCTTTTCTCAATTCTTATTATAGAGTCATTGTTACAATTTGTCAATATTATCAAAAATCAATTTTTTCTGCCGCTTGGGTTTTGAAAAAAGACAGACCTAATATCCACAAAGCTTCCTTGCAGCCGCCTTTAAAAAAATACGCCGCAGGATACGAAAGGTATCCCACGGCGTATTTTGGGTTTGACGCCTGTTTAGTGGAGCGTTAGATCCGTGTAAATCATGCAGTGGTCGGAAGGAATACGGCCATCCACCAGGTCGGTTACCACACGGTAGACTTTTGGCGTGATAGTATCCTTCGTAACAAAGAGGAAATCAATCGGGCTTTTGCCCGCGAGCCCTTCCATATCAAAACCGTTGAAGGTGCCCATGCTCATGGTATCCGGCGCAAGGTATTTGCTATCGCCCAACGCGGCGGTCATCCCGCGGTAAACCTCGGAACCCTCCGACACATTAAAATCCCCTGTGCAAACCGTGGGCAGGTTCAGCTCTGCGATCTTATCCAAAATGATTTGCACGCTGTTTAAGCGCGCCTGTGCGCCGACGTGATCGAGGTGCGTGTTGAAATGCGCGTAGCTCTCCCCCGTCTCCTTATTGCGGAGCACCGCCCAAGTGCATATGCGGTTCAGCTGTGCATCCCAGCCCTTGGAAGGCTTCTGCGGTGTTTCGGAGAGCCAAAAGCTGCCGGAATCAACGAGATCATACTTCTCTTTCAGATAGAAAATCGGTGTGAATTCATCGAACACATAACCATCCCGGCCAATGCCCACATAGGCATAAGCAGGCAGCTCCGCCTGAAGAGCAAGCAGCCAGCCAGGGTGCGCCTCCTGCAAGCCGATGGAATCGGGCGCATATTTTTTGATTGTTTCGGAAACCGCGCGGATGCGGAAGAGAAAGAAATTTTCACCCTCCCCCGCTGTTTGCACATTGAAGCTTGCAACACGCATAGCGCCGGGGAAAATCTCCACCTGCGCCGCAGGCGGATCATCCGGAATCTCTGGAAGGACGCCATCCGGAATTTTGACAAGCCCACCCGTCATAATAGACAGCAGCGCGCCAAAGGACAGGATCAGGGCGACAACCTTATTCATCACGAGTTTCAACAATGCCTGCATGACTGTTTACCATCCTTTCTTCCCCTCGGTTGTGTGATTAGGCTTTATTTCATTACCACATCCGCATAGATCGCATAGTGATCCGACGCGAATCGGCCATTGACGCGATGATTCAGCACACGGTAAACCTGCGGGGCGACCGTGGCTTTGGTGACAAAAATATAATCAATCGGGCTTTTTTTGCTCATAAAGATTGGGAAATAATCGTGGTAGGTACCGCTCGCCATCGTATCCGGCGCGAGATATTTGCTATCTCCAATGAAGCCGTCATTCATTAGGTTATAAACCGTGCTACCCTCATTCACATTGAAATCGCCCGTGCAAACCACAGGCATATCAAAAGAAAGGATCTTTTCGCGCACCAGTTTCGCGCCGTTTACGCGCGCTTCCTCGCTGGCATTATCAAGATGCGTGTTCACATGCGCATAGGTGAAGCCTGTAGCTTTTTCTCGCAGGATCACCCAGGTGCACAGGCGGTTGCAGCCGCCATTCCAGCCAAGGGACGGGAGCTCCGGCGTTTCAGAGAGCCAGAAGGTACCGGAATCGACCAGGTCATATTTATCCTTGCGGTAAAAAACAGGGTTAAACTCGCCCGCTTCCTGCCCATCATCGCGGCCCACGCCAACCCAGCCGTATTCCGGCAGGCCTTCGGTGAGATCCTCCATCCAATCCTTCAGCGCTTCCTGTAGGCCGAAGGAATCGGGCTTCGCATCCCGCAGGGTTTGGATGACCAGCGGAGCGCGGCTCTCCTCGGAGCGCAGGCCATCCCCGCCATAGCGGACGTTAAAGGATAGGATGCGCACCTGGCCTTCCGCCACCTGGGGCACCTCCACATTTGGCGGGAACAAAAACCCGCACAGGGCCGTGACCGCCGCTATGATTAGGGATAACACTTTACTGATGAATGCCATTTTTCGCTTCCCCTTCCATGATAATCGCCAATCCAGACAAAAAAGATTGGTCCTCTGCCTGTATCTTAGCACAATCCTCCCAAAAAGACAATGAGCATGCAGCAAAAATACTGCATGCTCACAAGAGGGAAAAGGGGATGCGGGGCGGCAGCCGTTACTCAACCGCCCCGCCAACGAAAAGAGGTGTAGATATGAGCTATCCAAAAGCGGGACTTTATATACATCCGATCCTCTTTGGAGCCAGCGGGAGCCGGAAAAACGCCCAGAACGCTTTTCCGCCGTTACGCTCCCGCCGGCACGACAGGCTGGGAGAGGAGTGTAAAACCCAGCCGCCTTCAGAGGATCGGAGGTATAACAAAAAAGAAGGGAAACGTTTAGTAGATAGAAACCATTGGGGTCGTGTAAGTATAGGTTTGATAAATCAGCAGCTTATAAGCGCGCACCGTATAGGTGGCCTCATAATAGCCGTTCGGCAAAGATGGGGTTGTGTAGCTATAGTTCAACGGATAGCCAGAGCCTTGCAGGTTGCTGTTGGTATCCTCATTGGCATACACATACCAATCGTTGGCCCCGCCCCCAATCGGGCAGCGGCGAAGCTCCACCCAGACCTTGATGTTGGTCACGGCAGTACTGGCGCGATCCGTCCTCAAATACAGATTCAGCTGCTTCGTGCCGGTCCGGTCAAGGCCATAATCTGGATATGTGATATACATAGAACGGCTCAGGTCTTCCTGATATTCCGGCCCTTCCTCCTGCACCGCGCCAGCCGTCATGCCCAAGGGCAGGAGCAGCAGCATGCAGCACAGCAGGATGGACAGCCACCGTTTTACGGATTTTCCATGTGTTTTCATCTTCAAACTTCCTCCGTTTTTTGTGATAGAGGGGTGCTTTTTAAAAAACCCCCTCACTCTATATAACGAAAAAAAATCGAAAATGTTGCACTTGATTGACAAAAAATTTTAGTTTTGCTGCAATTTCGTCGATTGTGCTATTTTTATGAGCTCTTCTTTGGGCAAATTGTCCACAAAAACGCGGAAGCTATAAGGGCCCTTCATCCACATCAGGCTCGCGCGATTCTCCTGGTTCTTAATCTTGACGTAAAGGCATTTGCCGAGGCCCTCCACCTCAATCTCCTCCAGCGTCTCATTTTCCAAGTAAAAAATCTGGGTACCACGCGGATAGCTCTGGCTGAAGGTGATATAGCTGCCTGGCCAGAAAAGGAAGCCGTCATCCTTGCGATAGCAGTAATATTCGTCACCATCACTCTGATGGGTTTCCAATGCGTAATCCGCCGGAATGTAGGTGGGCGCGTATCGCTCCGGAAGCAGATAGGTGCCATCCGGCTGCTCAAGATAAGGGTTTGTATTTTCCACCAGAAATCCATCCGGCGTGGTGGGCGCAGCGATCACGCCAAGGTAGTTATCCATATCAATCTCAAACCCGGCAAAATCCTGCTTGGAATTCAGGTTGGAGAACACGCTGGTCATGGCCACCACTGCGAGCAGCGCTGCAACAACACCAATGCGGAGCACTTGCCTGCTGCGCTTGCCGTGCAACACCTTCACGCCGGCTGGGCGGCCCTTGGCACGGAGGATTTGCCTTTTGCGCTTTTCATACGCTTTGGTAAAGGTAACGCCGGAAAGCTCCTCTGCGCTGGGCAAGCCGCTACTCTCTTCCTGCGCATAGCGCCGCAAAGCGGAGCAGAGAATCTGATCATTTTCTTCCCTACGCTGATTCATCCCAGAGAACGCCTCCTATCGATAAGGCAAAGGCAACAGCATCCACTTTCTATGATTTTGATGGCCTGTCCTATAAACCCTTACACTCTATATAACGTAAAAAAATCCAAAATGTTGCACTTCACCAATGATATTTAATAAAATGTTTATTGTTAAGTATTTATTAGAATTATGCCCTGTTTTTATACGTCAAAAATAATCAAATATTGTAATTTTATCCCAATTTAGATAAAAAACAAACAGCCGGAAGAAACAGTAAAATTTCTTCCGGCATGCATAAAAATGGCATTTTCTTTTTCATGCCCGTCAGGCCTTGTTCCGTTTGCTTTTCAGTGCCCTTTTCCGGAACAAAATGACAATATTTCCGTTTTAAATAACACCTTTTCCCAGGCTTAACACGCGGCTCATCCCTCCGGATTGGTCATGAACAAAACGCCCAGCGTATTCGGCCCACAGTGGGCGGAGATGGTGCAGCCTGCGCGGGTGACAAAAATCTCCTGAAAACCTGCAAGCTGCTCCACGGTTTTCTTCACCATCTCGATGCGCTCAGGCGACATGCCCGAATGCGTGATGAAAACGCGGTCGAGCTTTAAATCCTTTCTGCCAGCGAGCTGATCGGTGGCATACTGCACAAGGGCCTTATCGAGCGTACCACGGTATTTTTTGCCCACTCCCATCGCGCCGTTGCGCGCCGGGTCCACCATAATGCAGGGCTTGAGCTTTAACAGGTTTGCGCCAAGCATCGCCACGGAGGAGCACCGGCCGCCCGCATGCAGAAACTCCAGCGTATCCAGCACAAAGCTTGCATGGGCATAGGGGCGGAGGGCATTGACCTCCTGCTGAATCTGCCGCCCATCCATCCCCTGTGCGATGCGCTCAGCCGCCTCAATCACGAGCAGGCCCATGCCGGTGGAGAGGTTGCAGCTATCAACCGGGTAAACATTGCCCAGCTCTTCGGCAGCGATGCAGCAATTTTGATAGGCGGAGGAAAGGTTGGAGCCCAGGTTGATATGCACCACCTGGTAGCCATCCTCCACCCACTGACGGAAGTATTCCACATATTCCCCCGGCGTGATTGCGCTCGTTTTGGGCAGCTGCTTATGCTGCCACCAGGCCTCATACAACGCATCTGGGGAGATTTCCCCATCCGCATACTGCCGACCCTCCAACAGGATATGGAGCGGATACATGTGAACCTGATAGCGCTCAATGAGCGCCGCACTCAAATCGCAGGTGCTATCCGCGCTTAAAATCACCTTTTGCGGCATTCGTCGTTCCCGCCTTTCAATCATGTGTTAAATTTAGCAAACACAGCTGGTGTAGGCTGCTTGTTTTGTATATTTTAGCATACTACATGGGCTATATGATTCTAATATTCCATATTAAGGCGCCGCTTTGCCGAGAGGCGCGCTATTCAGCCTTCCGCCCTGCCGCAGTAGAGCCGGATGGCGTCCCGCAGGAAGATAGACAGACCCTCTGCATAGCGGTCAATCTGGCGGGTAAACCGCTCATCCGCCACATACATTTCGCCAAGGCCGATGAGAATTTCATCCGTGCAATCATAAAAATAACGTGTAATCAGCGATTGCCACTGCTCAACCAGCGCCTGCGCGCGAGGCGAAGCGGGCCCCTCCTCCATGCAGGAGGCAAGGCCGCCGTAGACCGCCTGCATCTCCGCGTGGATCCTTGCCCAATCTGCGCTGGTGTATGCGCCCGTCTTTTTGGCGCTCTGCGCATAAGCGGGCGAATCGCCCCAGCGCTCCTTCGCCTCTTCGGCATACCGCTCCTGCGCCCTGCAAAATTCAGAGGCGTCAAAAGGTTTGAAATCCATGGTAATATCCCCTTTCAAAATATGATCCACAAGCTCGATCAAGCGCTCGAGGCGCTCCCGCTTCATTGCGAGCAGCTCCCGATGGCGCTCCATCGCCCTGCGGCTGTTAAAGGAAGGGCTTTCCAAAATCCGCCGGATCTCATCGAGTGGGAATGCAAGCTCCCGAAAAAAGAGAATCTGCTGTAGCCGCGCAAGGCAGGCTTCGTCATAAAGGCGGTAGCCCCCATCGCTTGTGCCGCTCGGGCGCAGCAGGCCGATCTCATCATAATAATGCAGTGTGCGCACACTGACGCCCGTTAGACGGGCGGTTTCCCCAACGGTGAGCGGTTTCATCCACGATCATTCCCCTTCCGAGGGACTAGCCGCTTCTATGCGCCCCAGCCCCTGATTGAGCGGGTTTGGTTGCCCGCTGAAACAAGCATATTCCATCACGCAGCGTCAAGGTCAAGCGATTTTGAAAAAATGTTGCACTTTTCTCCATCATGCCTAAAATGACTTGTCATATACCTATACTTTGATATAATAAGGAGAGAAACGCGCTGTCGCAAACGCAAGGATTTTGCGATACCCCATTCTATAATGGAGCAGATAGCGGGGCAGGCGCCCCCGCACGGAAAGAACCGGCTATCCGTTTGAGAGATAGAGCTTTCAAACTGCTTGGTGCTGGAAAGGATTGGTTCATATGAAAGAGGAGAAAAGCAAGCTGTTACAGGCCCTGGAGGCAAAAGTGAAGGAACTCACCTGCGGCGGGATGTGCATCGCCTATTCCGGTGACGATGGCAGCACCCTGCTGCTCAAACTCGCAGCGGATATGAAGGCGCGTATTTTAGCCGTCACCTTCCGCTCCCCTCTCGCTCCTGTGGAGGAGGCACAAGCCGCACAGGAGCGCGCAAAGGCGTTTGGCGCGGAAAGCCACCTCCTGCCGGTGGATTTATTGCGGGATCCACGCATTGCGTCGAACTCTCCCAGCCGATGTTTTTATTGCAGGCGGACACAATATGAGGCGCTCTCCGCCTTCGCGGTCAACCGTGGCATTTTCTGCATCTGCGACGGCACCTGTGCGGACGCTGGGGAAGCAGAGCAGGAAGATAAACTCCGTGCCCTGCGGGAGCTTGGCGTACGCAGCCCGTTAAAAGAGTGCGGCGTTACGCGCGCCCAGGCGCGCGCATTGCTGCGGGAACTCGGCGTTGCGCCGGGGGCTATGCTTTCCCCCTGCCTTGCCAAACGCCTTCCCTTTGACACGCCGCTGGAAAAAGCGGAGCTCAAGCTCATTGAAGATGGAGAACGGCTGCTGCGCGGCCTGCGGCTGGATGGCTGCTACCTCTACCTGCACGGTGGGCTCGCGCGCATCGCCGCACGGCGGGATCAGGCGGCTAGCGTGTTGGCCGCAGCACAGGATTGTGTAAACGGGCTGACAGCGCTCGGTTTTTCCCAAGTGACGCTTGATCTGACGCCGCTGCCGGGCGCGAAAGAAGCGGCACGAGAGGAACCGGCACAGGAGCGGGCGGAAGAGTCAGCCTAAACAAAGCTAAGGCTGCATTCTGTATCAGCCCCCTGCACGAAAAAATAGCGGGCCACAATGCGTGGCCCGCATTTTTTTTGCATCCATAGCGGTTCTGGCCGCCCCATCCGCCGTTACTGGATTTGCGGAGGCTCCAGCGCGATTTTAAGCACCCCCTCTGCCTTCGCCTCAAAGAGCGCATAGGCCTCCATGGCGCGCTCCAAGGGAAAGCGGTGCGTGAGCAAAGGCGTTAGGTCAAGCGCCCCCGATTGGATGAGCTCCAAAATCCGCCCACAGGCATTTGCATCCACTCCGCCCGTTTTAAAGGTTAAGTTTTTGCCATACATCTCCGGAAGCGGCAGGCTCTGCGGCCGCTCGTAGAGTGCAATCACACAAACCGTCCCATTCGGCCTGGCTGCCTGCCACGCGGTTTGGAACGTGCTCTCCCCACCTGCCGCCTCCATCACCACATCTGCCCCGCGCCCCTGCGTCAGGCTACGGGTGAAGGCCACGATGTCCTCATGCATCGGGTTAACCGTTTGATCCGCAATTCCCATGCGCCGCGCCAGGGCAAGCCGCTCCTCGGAAAGATCCGCAGCAATGATGCAGGCCGGGCGGTGCAGCCGGGCACAAGCCATGGTGCAAAGGCCAGTCGGCCCGGCGCCGAGCACCAGCACAGTATCCCCCTCCTGAATTTCCCCGATCTGCGCGCCCCAATACCCGGTTGCCAAAATATCGCCGGTAAAAAGCGCCTGTTCATCCGTGACGCCCGCCGGAATATGGCTGAGCCCATTTTCTGCAAAGGGGACGCGGACATATTCCGCCTGGCCCCCGTCTATCCGGCAACCAAGCGCCCAGCCCCCGTGCACATGTGTACAATTATTGACAAAACCGCGCCTGCAAAAATAGCACTCCCCGCAAAAGGTCTCCACATTGACCGCCACGCGGTCACCTGGACGGAAGCCGCGCACCGTCTCCCCCACTTGTTCCACCACGCCCACCATCTCATGGCCCACGATCACGCCGGGCTTTGCGCGCGGCACGCTGCCGTGCTTGATATGCAGGTCGCTCGAGCAAATGGAGGAGAGCGTCACGCGGACGATTGCGTCCCCCGCCTCCTGCATTTCAGGCACTGGCCGCTGCTCCAATGTAAACAGGCCATTCTCCCGGTAGACGACCGCCTGCATCATTTGATCTTTCACTCGTAACCGCCCCTTCTTCTATTTGTCTCTATTATAGCGGAGATGGGGCGGTTTGTCATGCACCTGTAAAGCGAGAGCCTTATGGCTCGAATAAAATCAATCATGGATATTGTATTTTCCTTCAATATATGTGGTAATAGCCAAAATAAAATTATATTTTTTGTTTATGTATAATATTGAAATATGTATATAGTTATATTACTATATTAATTGAAAATAAAGCAAAGGGGAGATTCCCATGAACGAATACACCCAATATCCCAATCAAATCGAAAGGAGAAAAAACAAATGAAACAGAAACACATCGTCACCAAACAGCTATCCTTCTTGATCGCCATGATCCTAGTATGCCTCCAATTGCTTCCGATAGGAGCCTTCGCAGTTGGACAAGCACAGCCTCAGGAAGAAATGATGCAAGCACAGGCCGCAAGTACGAAAAAATACCGTTCGCCATTTATCGCCAAAGGCTATACATCAGGCGCTTATTATAAACAGCCTGGTTCATCATGGAGCGCCGGATATCACACAGGGCAAGACTATAATTGCAGCAATGATACACTGGTCGCCCCTGCATCAGGTACAATTCAGCGCAGCAGGTGGGATAATAGCTATGGCAACTACATCGTGATTGCAACCAACGATGGATGGGTCATTTTAATGGCCCATATGGCCTCCACCCCGCTCGTGAAAGAAGGGCAAAAGGTCACAGCCGGTCAGCGGGTCGGCACAATGGGAAGCACAGGCAACGTTACAGGAAAGCATCTGCATCTGGAAATAGAGAGCTCCAGCACATGGGCATACAACAAAAATCTACAGGATCCTCGCCAGTATATTGATCTGGATAACTACGGCGGCTCCTCCACCGGCGGGAGCGACATTTATCAAAACGGCTCCACAAAAGAATATGTTTACAGCACCTGGAGCTCCTGCAACGCACAGGGCAGCGATTATATCGGATATATTGATCCCTATGAAACTGCGAATGTCTACGGCTCCTACAACGGCTTATATATTGTTGTTTACAACGCTGGATCCACCAAAAAGGCCGGATTTGTGAAATATTCAGGAGGAAACACCAACCCCTATTGGAACCCCAAAACCTATTCAAATGGCTCCACAAGCGAGCCGGTTTACCGGTCTCTGGCAGACGCCAAAAATAAAACAAACGCCATAGGATCGCTCGATCCGTGGGAAACTTGTACCTGTGTGAAAGTGGTCGAGGGCAAACCAGTCGTATTATACACAGCGGGAAGCACCAAAAAGGTGGGCTTTGTGAATTATATGGGAGGAGTCAGTTAAGGCGCTGAATAATTACAGGTAATACAAACGCCTATCGGAAGAACGGCAATTCTTCCGATAGGCGCTTCCATGTTCTATTCTGCAAAGGAAGAGGCGGAAGATAGACGTTTCCGCCAATAAAGCTGCGCAAAGAGGGCATTATAAACGACTGTTTCACAAAGCATAATTTTGATAGATATCTTTGGCCTTCTCTAGAATCATCTCTTTGAGCTTCTGCGGCGAACGCACCACCGCCCGATCGCCATACTGCATCAACCAGGAGATCAGCCCCTCGCTCACCTTCGCCTCAAATTTTACAAGAAAATTCCCCTCGCCTGCGGTGCGCAACAGAGCCGTATCCCCAAAACGATCCAGGATCTCTTCAATGAGCTCCCTCCCGCAGCAGAGCTCTACCGTTTCTGTTTCTCCGGAAAACATATGGAAAAGCTGATTCACATAATCCGCAGCGTCAAAAAAATCCGTGTAATCCGACACCTCTCGGAAATCCCGCGCAGGCGTATCCAATGCTTCTGCCCGGTGGATACGATCAAGGCGCGCATGCATGAGGTTATCATATTTGGGATTGTTGCACACAAGATAATAATGCCCGCCGGACCAGATCAGCGCATAGGGATTCACGCAAAATTCCTTCTCCTGCAATTCTACCTTCATCTGGCCGGAGAGCGCGCGCCGCGCATATTGGAACCGGACTTGCCGCCCGGCCTGAATGGCTTGATCCAGAATTTCAATCGTATAATAAATTTCCTCATTGGAGCATTTAATGCGATGGTCGATATAGACCTGCCCCTCCAGCCGGGCAGCCTGCCCGCAGCTCACAAGGCCTTCCAGCTTCTGGACGAGCTGCGCCGTTTTTTTGGGTGTAATAAACGCCGCAGCCTGCACCGCATCGAGCAGAAGCCGCACCTCCGCCGTTTCAAAGGTACGCGAGGCAAGAAAATAGCCGGATTTGGGCGCACGGGTGTGCAGAATATCAAGGCCGAAGCTTTTGAGCAGCTCGATATCACCATAGATCGATTTGCGCTGCGCAGCCACGCCGCGTTTTTCCAATTCCCCGCAAAGCTCCTGCGCGGAAAGCGGGTGCTCCTCATCCGTTTGTTCCTGAAAAATCTGAAGAAGATACAGCGGTTTCAGCTTTGCATTTGCACTGCCTGCCAAATGGGTTCACTCCAATTCCTGACGTCTGATCGCGGCAGGGCCAGAAGCACCCGCCTCTCATGCTGCCAAAGGCCAAGTCAGGAGCCGGAATCGCCGGCCCCATCATCCAGCTAGTCAATAGGCCATCTTTTCATTGAGCGCGCGGACGGTATCCTCATCGAGCTTCACAATCGCCCGATCATAGGTCATCATGCCGTTCACCTCATTCTCCACATCGCTGACCTGCGTATAGATCGTAGCGCTTAATCCCTTGGGGATTAAGGGAAGAATCTGCTTCTCCAGCAGGCGGCGGTAGGCCTTGGTCAGCTTCTCCTCATTCGCAAACATGCGGTAGCCAAAGCATTTTTGGCGATCCCACACATGGCCGTCGATGATCCGGCTGTAGCCGCCGAACTCCGTCAGCGCAAAGGGGCGGTCATCCAGCTTCGGCAGCCGGACGGGCAGAATATATTTGTGCATACTGTTGAGCTCTCCTCCGCCCTGGTCGTACCAGCCGCTTGCGTGATCGACGATGCGGCTTGGATCGCGCTTTTTCACCGCTTCGCCGATCTCCTTGGCGTCAAACTGGCCCCAGCCTTCGTTAAAGGGCACCCAGCAATAAATGGAGGGGAAAACCTCCAGCGCGTCGATCATCTCAAACAGCTCGCGACGGTAATCCTCCCGCGCCTGTTTTTCACCGCGGCTGAAGCGCTTATAATCATCATCCTTCACTTTGATCCCAATATTCGGCAGCACGCCCGCCGTCCAGTCGCCGATATAGGCGCCGCCGCTGATCATATCCTGCCAGACAAGCATCCCAAGCCGGTCGCAGTGATAATACCAGCGCGCAGGCTCCACCTTGATGTGCTTGCGCAACATATTAAAGCCCAGGCGCTTTGCAACCTCGATATCATAAACCATCGCCTCGTCTGTAGGCGGAGTGAGCAGGCTCTCACACCAATAGCCCTGATCGAGCAGGCCGCGCTGGAAGTAGGGCTTGTTATTGAGCAGCAGGCGCGGCAAGCCCTTTTCATCGCGGCCGATGCTGCACTTGCGCATGCCCACATAGCTGCGCACCGTATCGCGCAATTCGCCCTGCGTGGAAAGCTCCAATTGGAGATCGTATAAAAACGGGGATTCCGGGCTCCAAAGCTTTGCATCCGGCAGCTCAATTTCCTCGCTGGTGGAGATTTCCCGGGCAATGATCTCCTTCCCCTCATCAAAAACGCGGAGCTTTAGCTGATAGCCCTCGTCGCAATAGAGCTTGGTATTGAGCGTAAACAGCCCGCGGTCGATATCCGGCACGGCCTTTACTTCGCGGATATAGCATCTATCCACCGCTTCGAGCCAGACCGTCTGCCAGATTCCGGAGGTGGCGGTATACCAGAAGCCATGTGTTTTGAGCACCTGCTTGCCGCGCTGCTGCCAGCCTTCATCCGTCGGGTCATATACGCAGACGGTAAGCTCATTGTTATGTGCGTTGATATAGCCCGTAATTTCAAAACTAAAAGGGCAATAGCCGCCGGTATGGGTGCCGACGAGCTTTCCGTTCACCCACACCTTGCACTGCCAATCCACCGCGCCAAAGTGCAAAATGACCTTTTTGCCATAAAAGGCCTCGCTGAGCTCAAACGTGCGGCGATACCACAGCAGTTCATCCGGCTTTAATGCCCGCTCCACGCCGGAAAGCGAGCTTTCTATACAGAATGGCACAAGAATTTGCCCCTCAAAGCGTTCCGGCTGCTGCGCGCCGTGCGGCGTAACCGCATAATCATACAGGCCGTTTAAATTCATCCAGCCTTCGCGTACCAGCTGGGGGCGTGGGTATTCGGGCAGAACGCGGGCAACGTCCACGTTTGCCGCAAAGCGTGTTTTGATTCGTTCCATGGTGTCCCCTCCATTATATTCATCATGCGAAATGCCGTTTGCAGACAAGGCAATTTGGCTCTATTCCTAATTTTAATCGGATCTACTGAATTTGTCTATGCATTCTTGCAAAAATGAGATAAAATTTCGAAAAAAGAGATTGCAGGAGGGGGAAAAATCTGTTATACTATCTATCGTTGTTTCATCAACCATAAGTATGCGGGTATGGCGGAATTGGCAGACGCGCAAGATTTAGGATCTTGTATCATAAGATGTGCAGGTTCGACCCCTGTTACCCGCACCAACAAAACAAGCGGAGTTAAGAACTTCGCTTGTTTTGCTTTTATCCCAGATAAAGCAGCATCCCCCGCCAATTTACTATCAATCATCCCACTAGGAAACTCGCCCTTTTGTGTTCTCGCTCTCGTTTCTGTTTTGTATTGTAAAAGAAAGTTTATAACTTTGGAGCCGATTTTAACTCTTTTTCACGATCGCTTATCGTATCAAAATAGCCGGGAACGAACTGTTTCCGTGAACGGCTGATATCCCTTGGGCCGTGTTATTTTGGCAAATGTGAATTCACCACGCTATTTTCCTAGATTGTAGGCAAACACAGTTCGCCCCTACTCGCTTCGTAAGAAAAAACAGAAGAAAGGAAAGAGGAACAAATGAAAAAAGTGGCGATTCTCGGATATGGAGGCCGGGGTTACCATTACGCAAAAATGTGCAGGCAGATGGACAAAGACTTTCAGATTGTTGCGGTAATCGATAACTCCGAGGATAAACGAAGGTTGGCAAAAGAAACAGCCAAACTTGACGATGCACAGTTGTTTTCATCTTTAGATGTCTTTCTGGCCGCACCAAAAACCGCAGATTGGCTTTTCATATGCACGCAGGATAAAGATCACAGAGAGCACGCTGTAAGCGCGTTGAAAAAAGGCTATCATCTTTTACTAGAAAAGCCGGTGGCCTGTACGCCAGAGGACTGTCTGGAGATTGAAAGAACAGCGAAAGAACTTAACAGGCAGGTTGCTGTTTGCCATGTTCTGCGATATTCTCTCTATTATGAAAAAATTAAGGAAATCATAGAAAGCGGCATTTTAGGGAAAATTATTGCAATCGATCAGGTAGAAAACGTTGCCTATTGGCATCAAGCCCATTCCTATGTGAGAGGCGATTGGCGAAGGGCTGACGAGAGCACGCCGATGATTCTTGCAAAATGTTGCCACGATTTAGACATTGCCGTCTATCTGGCCAACAGTAAATGCCGGCAAGTGATCAGCCAGGGTCAACTGAATTATTTTAAAAGGGAAAATGCACCCGAAGGCGCAACAGAATATTGCCTTGGGGGCTGTAAGGCAAAAAAGGAGTGCCCCTATGATTGCGAAAAACTATATGTAAACACTTTGAAGCATCTGCCAAAAAAAGCAATAAAAGGCGCTTGGCCTCAATCAAGACTGATTGCCGACAGCATTGTGACCATCCCCAAACTCTATGAAGCTATGAAAACGACAAGATATGGAAAGTGCGTATTTTTAAGCGATAATGACGTTGTAGATTACCAAATCACAACGATGCTGTTTGAAAACGGAATTAATTCTACTCTTACAATGACCGCCTTTTCGGGGCCATCCTATCGTGAAACAAGAGTGAGAGGAGCTCTTGGAGAACTGGTCTGCAATATGGGGGAAAATAAAATTGTTTTACATATATTCGGAAAAAAGGCTAAAAAAATCCGTTTACACAAACGCCTTGATGCCCACGGAGGAGGTGATAAGCGATTAATGGAATACTTTGCAAAGGATAAACTGAAAACTGACATTTCTCTTTCTATTGAAAGCCATCTCATCGGTTTTGCTGCTGAAGAATCAAGATTGAACGGCGGAATGCCTGTTCCGCTTTGTAAATTTCGAAAAAATGCATGATAAGATATTTGAAGAATCGCGCAATCTAAATAACAGCGCCACATCCTGTTGCCAAACGAATGCGCACCTCACTGCCCGGTGAGGTGCGCGCTTTATCTGCATCATGGAGCAGCCGATAGGCTTCTTCCGCCGCCGTCAGCCATTCGTTGGAGGCTTTTTCTGACGGAACTTCCATTGCCGAATGCTGAATCCAACGGTTGGCTGCCGCATCTCCGATCCGTTCACATCTTTAGGCAGCATTTCTCTGTAAAATCAGCGGTTAAGGCGTCGTTTTCTCCTCAACCGGGAAAACAACGCCTGCGCCCAAATCCTGCTGCATCTGATGGAAACGCATCCGGTATTCCCTCGGTTTTGCTGATTCATGACCTCACTTGCTTTCGCTGCACAGCAGCTCGGCCACATCTCCGGCAATCTGCTCCGCCGTCAGGTGGTTTTGCCGCAAAACCTCCGCCACATCGTAACGATCCAAAAATTTCTTTTGCAGCCCATAATTCAACACCTTTTGATGGGAGCGGCCATAAAACCTGGCAATCTTTTCACCAAAACCGCCATCCAGAATACCATCCTCCAGCGTGACGATCACCTCGTGATCCTCTTTGAGCTGTTCCAGCAGGTCTACATCAAGCCCACTGATATAGCGAGGGTTAATCAGCGTTGGCTGCACGCTCGTTTGAACGGCGATCGCCTGCGCTGCTGCTTTGCCAAGTGGGAAGAAGGCGCCGAGCGCAAGAATCGCCGCCCGGTTCCCCCTCTGCACAACCTCAAATTGATTCAGCTTGCTGAAATCTTTTGTAACGGCTTGCCCGCTCGACACCAAAGGCCCGCCCGGCACGCGGATGGCAACCGGGTGCGCCCTCTGTGCAAGGCTCCAATCTAGCATCGCCAGATATTCCTCCTTTGTTGTGGGGGCAAGATACACCAAGTTTGGAATATTGGCCATCATCGGGATATCATAGATGCCGAGATGTGTTACATCGTTCATGCCATAAATAGACGCCGCATAGACGAGGATGGTAGCCGGGCTATTGTTGATGCACAAATCTTGCGAAAGCTGGTCAAACGCCCGCTGCACAAAGGTGCTGTAAACGCCGTAGACCGGCTTGCCTCCGTTCACCGCAATGCCGGAGGCAAGCGCCACTGCGGTTTCCTCCGCAATGCCGACATCTACGAACTGGCTGCCCGCCTCCCGCCGTTTCTCCGGTGTAAAGCCTAAAACGGCGGGCGTTGCGGAGGTGATGGCGACCAACGTTTTATCCTCTTTCATTCGTTCCAGTAGAAAGCTGGCGGTGACACTCGAATAATCTTCCTCTTCCACGGCCGCAACAGGCTTGCCATTCGCCATGCCAAAGGGCGTGCACCAGTGCCAGCTCTCCCGATCCTTTTCTGCGGCAGCAAAGCCCTTTCCCTTCTGGGTACAGATATGCACAACGACCGGATGCGCAGCATCTTTCACCATCTGGAAGGCCGCGATCAATTGGCTGAGATCATTGCCGTTCTTCACAAACACATAGCCGAGCCCCATTGCCCGGAAGAAGTTGCATTCCGCCTTGCCATCCGTTTCCCGCAGCAGCCTAAGATTTTGATAAAGGCCGCCGTGATTTTCCGCGATCGACATTTGATTATCATTGACCACGATAATCAGATTGCTGCGCAGCTCCGATGCAAAATCCAGCCCCTCCAGCGCCTCCCCTCCACTGAGCGAGCCGTCGCCGATCACGGCGATGATATTCTCTTTGCCGCCCTTTAAATCCCGCGCTTTTGCAAGTCCGCAGGCCAAGCTAACCGAAGTGGATGTATGCCCGATGGTAAAAAAGTCATGGGGGCTTTCCTGTGGGTTGCTGTAGCCTGACACATCGTCATAGTGCTGCTCAGACAAAAATGCTTTTTTGCGCCCCGTGAGCATCTTATGGCAATAAGTTTGATGGGACACATCGAATACCAGCTTATCCCTAGGCGAATCGAACACATAGTGTAAGGCGATCGTCGCCTCCACCATGCCGAAATTGGGCCCGAAATGGCCGCCGCGCCTGCTCAGCTTTTGCAGCAACGCCTGCCGCATTTCCGCTGCCAACGTTTCCAACTGATTGAGCTTCAGCCTTTTTACATCAGAAGGCTGATCGATTTGTTCAAAATACATAAAAACATTCCTCCGATTCTGTTTTTGCCAAACCGATCCTTTCAGCCGCTGCACATTGCTCAAAGGATTCGGCCTAGTATCAGGCTAACACTTGGAGTGAACTCCATGTCAAGCGTTTTTTTCCTTTTTTTTACAACGGCCGGTTTTGCATGAAACGGCCAATAGGAAAAGGGCTAGCTAAGCTGAAGCAATGCAGAGAGGAATCAATTGCCATTTGCCCTTTTTTCTTTTATAATAAGCCTGCATCTGATAACAGGAAAAGGAGTTGATTCATTTGACGAACCTCCCGCGCGGGGAATATCCACGCCCACAGTTTGTTCGGAGCGCTTGGCAAAACCTCAATGGGGCATGGGAATTTCGAATCGATCACGGCAAACGCGGCCGCCCGGACAGCCACTTTGACAAAACGATCCTCGTTCCTTTTTGCCCGGAATCGAAGCTGTCCGGCATTGAAAATCGGGATTTTATGGAATCCGTCTGGTATCGGCGCACGGTGATACTGACACACGAGCAGCTTGCAGGGCGCGTCCTCCTGCATTTCGGAGCGGTGGACTATGCATGCACCGCCTTTCTCAACGGCCAGAAGTGCGGAACGCACCGGGGCGGCTACAGCTCCTTCCAGTTTGATATTACCGAATATGTGCATGCGGGCGAAAACACGCTGGTTGTTCACGCTGTGGATCATCAGCGGGGCGGCAAGCAGCCACATGGCAAGCAGTGCGATAAATACCATTCCAAAGGCTGCTTCTACACGCGTACCACTGGCATCTGGCAAACGGTGTGGCTTGAATTTGTGCCGCGCATGTATTTGAAAAGCGTGCAGGTCACCACAGACTATCGCATGGGAAGCGTTACATTCCTCGCGACTGTCAACGAATTGCCAAAGGCGCTCACCCTGCGCACCTCCATCTCCTTCGATGGAAAGCCGTGCGCCAGCTTTGAAACGCCGCTCTCCGCCGGTGGAACCATCTATACCATGCAGGTTGGGGATGTAAAGTGCTGGGATATTTTGCAGCCAAATCTCTACGACGTGACCTATGAGCTGCTCGACGGCAATGCGGTGATCGACACGGTGCAAAGCTATTTCGGCTTCCGCACGGTTGAGCTCCGGGAGCACTCCCTCTGGCTCAATGGCCGCCCCATTTTTCAGCGGCTGGTGCTCGACCAGGGCTATTATCCGGACGGTGTTTACACCGCCCCCACAGACGCGGATCTCAAGCGGGATATCGAGCTTTCCATTGCGCTCGGCTTCAACGGCGCGCGGCTTCACCAGAAGGTATTTGAAGAACGCTTTCTCTATTGGGCGGATCGGCTCGGCTATCTCGTTTGGGGCGAACAGGCAAGCTGGGGGCTCGATATCACAACGAGCGAAGGGCTCATCAACTTTTTGCCGGAATGGCTGGAGGTTGTTGCGCGCGATAGGAACCACCCCTCCATCATCGGCTGGTGCCCTTTCAACGAAACGTGGGATCAAGGCCGCCGCCGCGCGGATAAGCGCGTATTGGAGGCCGTTTATCTCACAACCAAGGCCGCCGATCCTACGCGCCCCGTGATCGACACCAGCGGCAACTATCATGCTAGGACAGATCTTTATGACGTGCACGACTATGAGCAGGATGTGGTTCAATTTGCAGCGCGCTACGGCGCGGTGACGCGCGATTCGATTTATGAGCCGCACCCGGGCCGCCAGCAGTATGAAGGCCAACCCTATTTCATCAGCGAATATGGCGGCGCATGGTGGGCGCCAGGCCAGAAAAAGGGCTGGGGATATGGAAAAGCGCCGGAGAGTGAGGCGGAATTCGGGAGACGGTATACCGGCCTTACCCGCGCGTTAATGGATAACCCCCATATCTGTGCGCTCTGCTACACACAGCTCTATGATGTGGAGCAGGAGCAGAACGGACTCTATACCTATCAGCGGGAACCAAAGTTTTCCCCGAAAATCTATGAGCAGATCCGCGCGGCAAACAGCGCGCCTGCGGCCAACGAAAAGGAACGGTAAGGAGAGACCATTGGCGCGGCTTTTTGCCCAAGCAACGGCTGGCTTTGCCGCTCCGACGACAGCAAAAATCCCGCCCGGAATGAACCCGGGCGGGATTTTTTTGCTGCCTTTAGGCTTAACAAAACCCCTGGTTGAACCAGGGGTAGATAAAAAAG
>ERZ857922.555-NODE-555-length-55547-cov-4.537861_pt1 | contig 55547 bp, 94 predicted proteins | sample MGYA00519579_ERZ857922 | MGnify/ENA primary metagenome ERZ857922 (study PRJEB31778, sample SAMEA3449375) | human gut metagenome | biome: human gut; feature: human-associated habitat; material: faeces | place: United Kingdom | collected 2010/2012 ... | reverse complement strand
GCCGCGGATATGAAGAACCGCCATACTGGCACATGACACCGGAAATGTACCGGGAAATGGAACACGACCGTGATATGGATCGTTCTTCCGGCAGAATGTATTATACCGAGCCTAAAATGACACCAGATGGTGGAATGCGTGATCGCAGAGAGGGCAAAAGCGGCATGAGCCGCAGAAGCTACATGGAAAGCAAAGAGCTTCACAAAGGCAATACGCCAGAAGACAAGGATGCAAAGATGCATGACCTTGAAAGATACATGAAAGAGCTTTCGGAGGATATGGCGGAACTTATCTCCGACATGACACCGGAAGAGCGCACAATGACAAAAAGCAAGCTGTCAACGCTTGTTTCCAAAATGTAATGGCAGGGGCAGGAATGCCCCTGTTTGTTTGAACATTGACAACTGAATATCAGCTAGTGATTTGTGGATTTGGGAATTTTTCAAAAAGGTATTGACTTTTGTGTACTCATATATTAATATTAATATTTATGTGTACCCAAAAGAAAGGAGATGAAACAGTGTCACCAAGAACAGGCAGACCGACAGATAATCCCAAAAATAACATTATAAAAGTAAGAGCAACAGAAGAAGATAGAGAAAAACTTCTATATTGCTGTGAAAAAACCGGAATGACACAATATGATGTAGTAATGAAAGGGATTGATAAGGTCTATAACGAAATAAGAGCAACCGAAGCCCTAGACAAGTAACGGTTACTCTTACACTTACAGCCACCAAAAGCGGTTGATACATGGATTATACCGCTTTTTGGAATGGTTGTCAAACAGCAAACGAAAGGCAGGAAAAATCTATGAGAAACATTGAAGAAATTGTAAGAACGATACTTAATAGTGACGCGCTGATGGAGAAAGTGAATCATGTTGTGGAAATCGAGAGGATGAAGTATAACCGTGGTTGGAGTACCGAAACGGACATTGATAATTTTTCTCCGATTGGTTTTCGCAAAGTGGTAACATCAGCCATGAATTTGCTCGGACTACCGAACGAATCCGATGAGGTTGATATTGCCAGCGAAATTCTTAAGGACATTTTCAGAAATGAAATCATAAAAAAGGATGGAACTTATTTACCGAGCCAAATTGAGCAGTACAGATCGTTGCTTTCTCGGCTTGCAATCCAATGTGATAACGAAAAATTGTTGCGCGGCGTTGTAATATTTATGGCAGATTTGAATGATGAGGACGTAATAGATCACGACGGTATTTACCGCCTTGTAAAGAAAGGCGGTGCGAGATGAAAGAACAGCTGATAACGGAAATCAAGAGCATACAGGACGAAAAATTTTTGCATTTCATTTTGAACACAATTATTTCATTTAAGCAGAAATGGGGGATTTGCTGATGAACGATATTCAGATGAAACAATTAGAGCAAACTCTAACCAGCATGGAAGTTGCGGAAATGGTCGAAAAGACACACGCAAACATGTTACGAGATATCAAAAGGTACTGTAAACAGATGGAACAAAACAATATTACAGGTAAAATCAAAATTGATGTGGCTGATTTCTTCAGAGAAAACACCTATAAGGACGAGCAAGGGAAAGAACGCCTATGTTTTGACATTACCAAGAAAGGATGCGAATTTATCGCGCACAAGCTGACCGGAGTTAAGGGAACGGCTTTCACGGCTCAATACATCAATCGCTTTCACGACATGGAACAGGCTCTGAAAAATACGCAGGCTGAAATTCCGGAGAAAGACCCGTTTGAGCACTGGGAGATTCGATGGAAACATGAAACGGAAACATGGTTTTCAAAGAACAACTGGAAGTTAAGTATAATCCTAGAACGGTTTGGTTGGACTCGAAAATTTTTATACCACAAGATTCTCGTGGAATTATCGGATCTGCACAACTTACGCGCAATCGAAAAGGCATATTACGCCAGTTATGGATATCCACCGGAATACGCTCTTGATCTGCTTGATTTTAATAGAGACCTCAACGATACGGCGACAAGATACATCAATTACCTACTTATTGAAGAATAAAAGGTAAAATAAGCATGAATTTAGAAACCACTAGCTGATATTTGGCTGGTGGTTTCTTTTTTGGAGGTAAAATATGTTTTTAATAAATGGTATTGAATGGAAAATAGAATTTGTTCACAGTGCAAGCGGAAAGCTGATGCGCTCTGATGGCTCTACCAGCCTTGCTGTGACCGATTGGAACGACAGGGCTATATATGTTTCAGATAAACCGAAAAATGGCTATTTGCGCAAAATACTGGCTCATGAGCTTTGCCATTGTTTTTGTTTTTCCTATAACATTCATATGCCAATTGAGCAGGAAGAGTATCTTGCGGACTGGATAAGCCTGTATGGGGCAGATTTAATTTATTTGCTGGATGATTTGATGGCAAACATTGATTGGAGGGCGGCATAGTGGACAAAATAGATGAATTGTTAATGTATGTGCAGAAGACAAACCCTGGAATGACAAGGGAAAAGTTGATAGATGAACTAAACAAAAGCGATTATGCCGCAAAAGCTTTACTTTTTACTTCCGAAAACTTTCGGAAAAATTTTAGATTCCCCCTACCTTAAGATTTGGAAAAGGATTTTCGGTTTTTAATTTTTAAAAAATTTTTGAAATTTTCGCCCAAATATTCGGAAAAAATTTGGTACCCCCCTAGGGTCAGATTTCGGCACGAAAAACCGTTTTTGAGATTTTGAGAATTTTGTTCAGATTTTTGCAAAATTTTTTTGAAACTTTTTTGCAGGCTCAGGCTTATATTGCACTCAACCGTGTTCTGGACGCACTCGATCTTGCTATGTGTCCATCGTCCGTTTGGAAGCGCTGAAATAATGCAGGAGCGGAAACCTCCGCACAAATGCGCAAAATGAGTGCAACAAATAAAGCAAATGTCTACGTGACATTGCAATTATAGGCGCGCACATGCCTATAAGTCATTATATGCACAATACATCCAAAATGTCAACGCGCAATGCATCTGCTTTGCGTCAACAAGTATAAACCAAAAAAAGCGCAGCTCGCCAGACAATACCCTAGTGAGATAATGACGATTTGCATATTTGCGCGCATTTGATCTTTGCACGCATTTTTCGTGCTGTATTCCGCGGTATACGGGCAAAAGCAAGCCGGGGAATTTCCCCGGCATATTGCATTTCTGCACTTTTTCAAATAATAACACCCAAGCGCATACAGTCCATTTTCCGATCGCAAAGGGCGCGCCACTTTTCGGGATCACCTTTGATATTTTCGGCGGTTCTGGTGTCCGCCCATTCGTCCCGGGCTTTAATATAAGCGGCTTTCGCATCGTCTTTCTGTTTCTGTAATTTTTCCATAAATTCCATAATATCAACCTTCCTTTCTATGCGTTTGCTTCTTTTCTCAAAATCTCAATAGCTTCGTCTGTTGTGTGTTCTCTGTACCACTTCCAGGGCTTGCTATACGCCTTCGCCAGCGCGAAATCTTCTTGAGTTTCTAAAAAATAATCCCTAACTTTCAAAAATGCTTTTTGGGCTTCTTCTAATTTGTTCATATGCTCAACCATCCTTTCATTGTGTGCCCTGTCTCACCGGTGCAGGTGGGGCAGTTCCTGCAGACGGCGGCAGCTTCCGCCGTTTCGACTAATTTAATTTTAACTTTCATGATCGTTCCCTCCTGTTTTTGTGTTCTTTGTTTTCCTGTTGAGATTATAATACACAAAGATGTACTTTTAATCAATATGCAAAATACACAAAGATGTATTAACATAATATGCAAAATACACAAAGATGTACAAAACAATAAAGATTGACAATGAATACACAATGATGTATTATTCATTTATAATAGAAAAGAAAGGAGTACACCATATGACGGAGACAGTAGAAAAAAGAAAGAACGTTTATAGCGGGTCTATTTCATATAGAAGATTATGGGAGACACTGGAAAGAAGAGGGATTAAAAAAACAGACTTGAAAGATAAGGAGAAGTTTAATTTATCCCCAACACTGGTTAATCGTCTTGTAAAAAATCAAAATGTCAGTGTTGATACGATCATGTATTTATGCGATCGGCTGAATTGTCAACCGTGTGATATTTTAGAGTATATAAAATAAATACACAAAAATGTATTTTATGTATTGACAAACAATACACAAAGGTGTATTATAATATTGTCGAAAGGCAATAGGCGAAAGCCGGAAAGGAGAAAAATGAGCGAAGATATGAGCGTATTTAAAAGTTACTTAAGAAGACTTTTACAGGATCTGAAAGACCTTAAGGAAGTATTGAAGGCTAAGGATTATGAGAAAGCTGAAAAAATGGTTGACCGCCTCATAGACGATACCCAAAAGGGCATAGAGGACAATTAAGCACCAAGCAACAAAGGGCGGCGCAAAAGCCGCCCAGTAACAACAAACAAGATCAAAAAAAGGAGAATGAATTATGACAGATGTCGAGATTTTAATGAAAAACGGATGCACAAAAACAGAAGCAGAAAAGCACTTGAAAAACGGATCAACGATTTTCACAGACTTCGAAGAGAATTTCACGCAATACATGGACGAATGGGGAGTTGATGAGGAAGAGCGGGAAGAATATAAGCAGATGATAGAAGGAAAGAAGATTCTCCCTGATTGGGGAATAGTAAAAGATGCTGGGAAAGTTTACTATATCGCATACTGCTTATAAAAGCTAGAGAAAGAGAGGTTTTTACCTCTCTTTTTTGATGTATTCAAACACTCACACTTTAAAGCGGTAAATTTTGTATACAGAATGGAAACGTAGATAAGATTAGTATATTCTCTCCAATACATTGTATTTTTTTATCAAGGAGTAAATATTATATAATATATATCAACAGTACAAAAATCATAAACTATATACTTTAACACGCGCGGATATAATCTATATATGCGATATACCAAGTAGTTTAAATTGATACTTGACAAAGGGCATCCACAAATGATATTGTTATCGTAAATCAAAAAGCATCCGGGCAACAGAGAGCGCACAGGACCCGGAGGATGAAAACGGAAGTCATGCAACCGGTACAGTTAAGATCTTGATGATCTCGATTGTATCGGTTTATTTTTATGATCCAGAAAGGAGGTATATATGTCAGACGCACAGAGAGCAGAAAAAGTAGAGATAGACGAGATATACAAAGATGACATTGATAAATATATACACCTCTGGATGGATGATAGAAATATAACGGATATGTGCAAGGTATCACAGAATAGATGGTATAACTGTTGTCAGTATGTATATGACAATGTTTTTAAGATCAATCCTGTATATCTTATGCAGGATAATGCTTTAAATTATTATGACAGTAAAAAAGTAAATGATATATTAGATTTATATGTCAATCTGTGCAATGACTACGAAAAGGTAATAAATATTGTTGGATTCACTTTTTTCACGGGCATACACAGGGACACACTAAACGATTGGAGCCATAAGGCACTAGGCTCTGAACATTCCGACATTTGCAAAAAGATTGACGAAATGAGAGAGGAAAGCCTTGTTGGGTTACAGACCTCTGGGAAAAATAACCCAATGTGCTACATGCCGTCACTCAACAAGTACTGCGGCTTTAATATGCCGGGCGTAAGAGATCAGGGATCCAGAGCAAGAGCGTTGACAGCTTCGGAACTCCCCAAACTGGGGAATGGGAATTGTGCGAGATTGCCGGACAACTTTGACAATTCAAGCCCGGATAATGGTGAAATCGTGATAGACAATTCAAACAATTCAAACCCCAGTATTTAAGCGCCTTACGCCGCATGCTTTCGTTTAAACAGTTTAAGAAACTTAGGTTTAACGAATAGTTAGAACGCAAACAGAGAATTGCACGAACAATTAGAATAATTTAAAGCAAAGGAAAACGCCGGAAGAAGCAGCCAACAGGAGGGGGAGGGGGTTGCAAAAGCCCAGAAGGAGCTGCCTACTAAGTCCCTCAAATATCCTCAAAAACAAAAAGGCATGTCTATCATGGAGGGACTATACAAGATCACTCAAAATCACGAAACCAATAGAATCGGATTCTGAAATTAGTTTCCAGGATATGGTCAATAGGAAAATAGAATGCTTGACCGAAGTACATTCGGAAGTTGTAGACATAAAGTACGGGGTATACAGGATCGGATGCAGCACATGGTATAGTGCGATAATACTTTATCGATAATCACATCAAAGACAATCAAATCAAATTCACATCAGATAAATTTCAAAAATTACACTCGATAATAAAATTCAAAAAGATTCCAAAAGGAAGCAAATAAAATGTTAGAAATGTGTTTTAATTGCGATTATTGTGAGGAGCAGAATGGAGATTACTTTTGCACAAACAATGAGAGCGAATATGTCGGAGATTATGTAGAAAAAGAGTTTTCTTGTCCGGATTGGGACGGATCGGAGGAAGATGAATGAGGGTTGTGTCACAGAAAAAAGATGCTTCATATGATTTTGACCGGACCGAATTTAGAACAAGCTATGAATGCATAAGCGCTACTTTTGATGGAAGAACTTTTGTCATTGGGAAATATGCTACACCAGAACGAGCGGCAGAAGTATTTATGGACATGCATAAAGCATATGCGCCTGTACAGGTAGTTTGCACAAATATGGACGAGAAACAAGTTTCTGCATTAGTTTCAGCATCACAAAATACACCGATTAGATGCGTCAAGATGGATGATCCAAGTATGGCAATAACAGTATTTGATAACATTGTTTACTATATGCCGGAGAAATAGATTGCTTGCATTGCTCGTTTGCCAAATGGTAAGACACTGGGTTTTGATCCCAGCATTTATCGGTTCGAGTCCGGTACGATCAGTTTTGAAAATGGAGGTAAATCATGTTGATTTTAAAAACAGTCATAACAACATTTGATGCCCTTGCTATTTTGACGTTTTTCTTGCTTGGAAGAGATAACAGCAACGAAAAGGACGCTGTGGCAGTCTGGGGATCACTTATTGCATTGTTTCTTGTCAATATATTTGCAATTTGGAGATGATGATATGGTTTTTTATGACCCAGTATTTGGTATTTGCTTCCTGCCGGAGATTTTAACTACGGTCGGAAGAATACATATAAGCAGAAAAAAACATACGGGAGAAACCGACGTTCTGGATCTTGACAGTGACGCTGAGCACCAGTCTGAGAAGTCGGAGCATCCAGTATAGCTTAAGTCCACTGGCATTCGGTTTTTGCAAGAAAAAACTCGGCGCAAGCAATTATTCGGTGTTAGTGGACGTCGGCAAAATAAAAAGATCAAAAATACTATCATAAACGGCGCGCTATGCGCGCTGTGACGGAACGTAGCTCAGAGGAAAGAGCAATCTTTTCATTCTTCTATGTACTGAATTGATGTCGCAGGTTCAAGTCCTGCCGTTCCGATTGAGAGATAGGTTTAAAGCTTATCTCGGAATACGAAAAGTTCGTATTTCTCCTTTCGCTACTAGGAAGTTTCTGTTAAGGACGGTGCGAGACCGTTCGGTGGCGTTTGCCGCGGAGTGCGGCAAGGCGGAAGAACGCTTGGTGTTGGATGATGGTTGTCCCGTAATTTGCTGACGAGCAATACAGGCGGATTCCTATTGATAGTTCGGGTGCCTATCCCACGGTGCCTGAGCTGTCAAAAATGCAATTAGGCTGTGGCGGAAAAAGGTAGACGCTTAAGCATAAAACAACCACGCTTTGGTTAGGAACAAGTCATTGAATTAACAAGGCAATGAAGGAACCTGTTAAGGGTGTTACCCGTTGTGAAAAGTCGTTGTTATGTGAGGTGCAAATCCTCACCAGCCTATTTCCTGTGATATCGCACAGGATAGTGCAACGCATGGCACGAAAAATATGATTGCTAACCGTCTGATGGCGGTTTTCGTGGATGGCAAGAAAGGTATTTGCCGGAGTAAGACGCTTCGTGAAACTGATAGTCGAAAGGTTTCAGGTGCAAGGTTCAAGTCCTTGCTCCACGATGGTGCCGAGCTGATTGATACTTTGATTGAGGTATAAATATGGTTTTAAATTGTGCAAATTGTGGCGCACCAATTGAAAGTGACAAGAAAGCGTGCCCTTATTGCAAAACTCCATATGGTTTCCGTACGAAGATAGAAATGGAACCATATATTGATTCAAACGGAAGGATTTGCAGACATGAACCGGAAATGATAGAAGTAACAACTTTGGAAGATTGTGAACCTAGGTTTATGAGGAAGTGATTGAAATGTGTGAATTTTGCAAGGATTATGATAATAACAGAATATTCGGCGCTAATATTCCCATTCAGAAGTGTGCAAATGAAACGAATTTGACAAATGCGCAAATTATGATGAATACAGGGGACAAAGTCCCCGGAATTGTGATTTATTCAAACCACTGTATGGCGAAAGGATACTTTGATATTACATTTTGCCCGATGTGCGGAAGAAAGTTGGTGTAAGAATGAGTAATATACATAAATTCAAAGTAGAACCAATAGAAGGACACCAGGCATGTGCTAAAGTTACAGTTGATGGCGAACAGTGATTATGCAGTTCGTATAAAATAGAACATTATGCTGGAAGCCTTCCAATGGTCAATATAAACCTTGTTGCCGATGTGCAATATGAGCAAGATGTAGAAATTAACATTGTAAACTTGCATGAAATAGCTTCGCTGATGGACAAAAAAACATTCAAGGAATTTTGCAGAGTTTGGGAGGATATTCACGATGAAGCATAGCAAAGAATGGTGCACTTGCGACAGGTGTGGTGCAGAAATTAAAAAAGGAATATTGTGTGGAAATTCGATTACAAAAAATGGCATTTTAAATGTCACATACGACTTGTGCGATAAATGCATGGAAGATTTTGAAAGGTTTATGAAAAATGATTGTAAATATCAATAACAGCACATACGAGATGAACAGCAAACAGTACAAAGCAGTTCTTGATACGGCGAGCAACGCTGTTACCTGCGGTATATACGCTGTGGAAAAGAACAAGGTAGCAATCATGCTTCGAGAGGAATATAAAAGCAAGGAAGGACTGAAACAGGCAGTTGGTAATTACACGGCGAAAGGGTTCAAGGTGTATTGGAATGAAAAAAACACGTTCAAAAATTATAATCAAAACTAGAAAAGGCGGTTACACAAAGATTTATGCCAACGGGAAATGGCAAAAGGGAGTGTATAATATTGATTTCCATGCTGACTGCACTCCATTGAGATACCCATACATAAAAATTTCTTGTGAATTTGATAAGAATAAGACTGATAAAAACGGTTCGCTTATTTACGACCCGGAAAAAGAAGAATTTGCAAAAGAACACGTAGTTGCAAGAATTTAGTGGGCGATATTGTGAAAATATCAGAAATGAATAATTGCATTGAAAAAATGCGAAAATGCTACAATTTTAAAGATGATGAAACAGAAATTAGACTTGTAAATGAGATAAGCCATGATGACAAATGTGTTTATATTAGTACAAGAGATGAAAATGGAACAACAATTGAAATGACAAGGTATGTAGATGAATTAGTAAATGTTTAGTTGCTGATTATCAGCGGAAAGGGTGACATATCATGGCTGATTTGAAAATATTTACAGAAAATATAGAACAGGAAGCGTTAAATCAAATATATACGCTTGTAAAACAGCCAGCATTTTCGGATTGTAAGATAAGAATTATGCCAGATGTTCATGCAGGAGCAGGGTGTGTTATAGGGTTTACTGCTGATTTAGGAGAAAAAGTAATACCGAACATTGTTGGAGTTGACATAGGCTGTGGGATGCTTACTACAAACTTGGGGAATATTGATATTGATTTTGAGAGATTAGATAAAATCATTAGAGAATATGTTCCAAGTGGTAGAAAAGTTCATGAAGAAGAAAACACACCTGTCGCAAGTGATATTGTTGAAAAATTGCATTGCAAGGAACAGTTGAAAAATATAGATTGGATAAAAAGAAGTTGCGGCACGTTGGGAGGCGGCAATCATTTTATCGAAGTTGATAACGATAGCAAGAATAATAAATATCTTATTATTCATTCGGGAAGTAGGAATGTCGGAAAGCAAGTTGCAGAAATATATCAGCAAATGGCGATTGACGATATTTCGGGAAAATCAAACTTTAAACAAGATAGCGAGAAATTGATTGCTGAATACAAAAAATGTAAAAGAGAAAGAGAAATCAGCAAGGCTATCAAAGAATTAAAGCAGTCCTACAAAACAAATACAACCAAAATCCCTAGAGAGTTATCATATCTTGTTGGAAAACATAGAGAAATGTATTTGCACGATATGAAATTATGTCAAGAGTTTGCGAAAATTAACAGAAGAACCATTCAGAGCATTATTTGTTACTATATGTGTTGGGAAGTTACAAAAGAAACGGAACGATTTCAAACAATTCACAACTACATTGAATACGATACAAATATTGTTCGTAAAGGTGCTATTTCTGCAAAAACGGGGGAAAAAGTACTAATACCAATAAACATGCGTGACGGCTGCATTTTGGGAATTGGCAAAGGAAATGAAGATTGGAATTATTCAGCACCGCATGGAGCAGGGCGAACAATGAGCAGATCAAAGGCAAAAGAAAGCATTTTGCTAGAAGAGTATCAAAAAGCAATGGATGGAATATTTACAACATCTGTAAATACATCTACGATTGATGAAAGCCCTATGGCATATAAAACAATGGATGAAATAATTGGAAATATAAAAGACACTGTTGAAATAGTTGACATTATAAAACCGATTTACAATTTCAAAGCAAACGAATAAAAACAATTACCGGCTAACAAATGGAGTTAGTCGCTAACCAACAAAAATTATTGGCAGAGGTCTTAAGGCACTTCTGCTTTTTTGCGGAGGAGCTTTTCTTTTGGCAAGTTCAAGCCTAATTTCCACAGTAAATGGATATGAAAATTACATACAGGTGCATGGCGTTGATGAACAGGTTATGGATGCCATGGCAGAAGCGGCAAGAGTAGCCATTTTGACAGAAAAAGATGTTGAGTATGGATTAAAGGTTTCTGCCAGAGCGAAAGAACTGACGGAGCAGTTTATCTTTCAATCTACAGGTGGCACACCATGGGATTTAGAGAAATATTCATTCCAAAACAAGGTATCTTATGAAATTCTGGACAAATATTACGGAATTTTGCTTTTGGAAGCGCAAAACAAAGTTGTGGATAGTGCTTTCCAGTATTTGGAAAAGAAAAGAGATCCTAAAGAACGGTTTTATATGCCAAGAAGAAAGCAATTTCTCAAAATAGGGCTTACACAGGCTTTACAAGGCATGATTGATGATAGATATGACATCCTGTGCGTATCCCTTGTTCCGGGAGCAGGAAAAACAACGGTAGAAAAAATGTTTCACGCACTTGTTGCCGGATGGTTTCCGAGAGATTTCAGCCTTTTTTATTCGCACAGCGGAGATATTACCAGAATGTACTATGACGGTGTGTACGATATCGTTACAAATACGGAAGAATATACATGGAATGAAATTTTTCCGGATCTTTCCGTGACGAGCACAAATGCGAAGATGGAGCAGTTTAATGTCGGGAAGTACAAATCGTTTCCATCCGTACAATGTACGTCTGTTGGTAGTAAGAATGCAGGTAAAGTAAGGGCTTCTAAGTTCTTACTGGTTGACGATATGATAGGCGGTATCGAAGAAGCAATGAATCCAATTATCCTTGATAAATTGTGGGATAAATACGCTGTAGATGCACGGCAGAGAAAGATACAGGACACAGACGGTAAGAACTGCAAGGAGATACATATTGCCACCAGATGGAGCGTACACGACGTTATAGGGCGCATCCAGAATATGTACGAGGGAAATCCAAGAGTAAAGGTTATTGCTGTGCCGGATGTAGACCCAGTTACCGGAGAAAGTAACTTTGACTATGAGTTCTCCGGTTTTACAAAAGAGTTTTTTGAAGACCAACAATTATTGATGGACGACATATCATATCGCTGTCTCTACAAACAGGAGCCGATTGAGCGAGAGGGATTGTTGTTTCCGGAAGATAAAATACGCCGGTATCTTAATTTGCCGCATGGAGAGCCAGAGATTGTAACCGGTCAGTGCGATACAAAGGGAAAAGGAACGGATTACTTTGTTTTGCCGGTATTGCAAAAATACGGAGAGGATTACTACTGTGTAGATTGTGTTTGCGATAACACGGCAGATTATGAGATGCAGTATGAAAATGCAGCAAATGTTTTGACAAACAACAAAGTGCAGGAATGTGAATTTGAGAGAAACGCCGGCGGAGACCGTGTCGCAATGGAAGTAAACAAGCGTGTCGAAAAAAAAGGATGGATATGTAACATTACTGACACACCGACGGAGACAAACAAGGAAGCAAGGATTTTCCAGTGCTCTAACTGGATATTACAGCACGTTATATTTAAAGACCAATCATTATATAAGCCAAATGAGCCATATGGAGTAATGATGTCTCTTCTCAAGAGATATTCAGTGTCCGGTAAAAAGCAGTTGGATGATGTGCCGGATGTATTTTCAAACTTTGCGCTTAGAGTGACAAATGGAAATAACGTAGCCAAAGTAGAAGCGGCAGTAAATCCGTTTAGGAGGTATTGATATGACAACGAAGGACTATTTGAACCAGATAAGTCGGATCAATCGCATGATAAATAACAAAATTGTGGAACTTTCACAGCTTAAAGAGCTTGCCTGTAGCATATCTGCAGTGTCGGGCGAAGATAGAGTAATGGTAACTCCAAATTTTGACAAAATAGGAACAAAGCAGGCAAAAATAGATGAAATGGAACGGAACATAGATGCACTGGTTGATGAGTATATCATCAAAAGAGATAAGATTGTTAGCCAGATAGACAGCATGGAAGATGAAAATGTTTACAACGTCTTATTTTCAAGATACATAGAGAAAAAAACATTTGAAGTTATAGCAACCGAAATGAATTACTCTTGGAGACAGACAATAAGGCTTCATGGAATTGCATTAAAAAAATTTGAGCAAAAATATGGAGCAACTTATTTGTAAAATGTCATAGAATGTCATATTGAAAAAATGATATAGTTATAATTGAAGAAAGCAACAAAAGTTGAATACTTCACCTCCCACAATTCAGAAAAGCATCGTAGAGAAATCTCCGGTGCTTTTTCTTTTGCAAAGAAAAGAGGATTTTATGGGATATACACCAAAAAAAATATATTGCCCGCGGTGTGGAAGAAAAGTTGCCACGCACGATGGGCGTTCAACAATGAACATTTCTGTGGAATGTAGGAAATGTCACAAAAAAGTGGTATTTTATCCGGAGAATGAGAAGACGGAATTAAAATCTCTTCCAATCCGGTCAACATCCAGTGGTATGACGTTTATTTAGGAGAAAAAATGAGAAATGACAAATCTCTCCAAGACCTTGTTAAAGGCTGTTATGGTAGAAAAATTTTATATACAGATGTTGAAACCATCACAGAAGATAATATTGTCAAGGTGGTGGGAGACTGCATCGGTAATTATTATTACAACAAAACCATCATAGAATACCTATGGCGGTATTACAAAGGAGATCAGCCGATTTTATACCGATTAAAGGTACAAAATGCTGATATTACAAACAAAATAGTAGAAAATCATGCGTATGAGATTGTTCAGTTCAAGGTAGGTCAGACATACGGTGAGCCAATTCAGTTCATCAGTCGAAAAGATGATGATGCGATCAATCATGCAGTAGATGAGCTGAATGATTACCTTGTGGATGCGAATAAACAGGAAAAGGACATTAAAGCTGGTGAATGGCAGTCAGCAACCGGAACATCTTTTAAGGCGGTAAGATTTTCAAATGGAGAAATACCATTTCAGATTGTTGCTCCTACTCCGATGAATACGTGTGTTATTTATAATCGGAGAACGGAAGAACCGGTTCTTGCAGTACAAGAACTTAAAGACAAGGATGGAAGATGGTACAAACTGTGCTATACAGACAATTATTCATGCAAAATTCAAAATGGAGTAGCTTCTGAATGGAAATTGCATGCATTTGGAAGCATTCCTATTGTTGAGTTCCCAAACAACCATGAAAGAATATCGGACATTGAACTTGTCATAGGGCTTCTGGATGCCATAAACAACATGCAGTCGAACAGAATGGATGGAATTGAGCAGTTTGTTCAGTACTGGGTAAAATTTGTAAACTGTGAGATTGACACAAAGACATTTGAACAAATGAAAATGAGCCATGCTTTGACGGTAAAGTCCAACAACAAGGACAACAAAGCCGATGTTGAGATTATGACACAGGAACTTAACCAGAGTCAGTGCCAGGTGGCAAAAGATGATCTTTGGGACAATGCCTTATCAATTCTTGCCATACCAAACAAGCAGGGGAACACTGGCGGAGATACACAGGGCGCGGTAGAGTTGAGAAATGGATGGGATTTTTCAAAGACAAGAGCAAAATTAAAAGACCCAATCGTGAAATCGGCAGAGAAAAGACTTGCAAAAGTTGTCTTAAATGCAATCCGCGTTAAAGATCATGATTTGAACTTGTCAGTTAGAGATTTTGACGTGCAAATCAATCATAGCCCGCAAGACAATATGTATACGAAGTCACAAACACTGTATCAGTTATTGGAGTGCGGAATACATCCTCTTATTGCAATTAAAACGGTCGGACTCTGGGGAGATTCGGAAAAAACATTTTTGCAGTCTAAGCCATACATGGATGCTTTATGGAAAACCATTGGTGATGCAGAAAAGCAGGAACAAAAAGCACAGAAAATTGTAAATCAATTAAATAAACAGCAAAATAAGACAGCTACCGAGTAATCGTCGGCTGTTTTTATTTTATAAAAATTCGCAAAGTTGTGAGCGTAAAAAACAACAGTGTCATTCGGTGTCGTTGCACCGCAAAAATTCGTAAAGACATATCGGAGGTAATCAATGAAAAGAGAAGAGTTAATTGCAATGGGTATCAGTGAGGAAAATGTTGAGAAAATCATTGCTGATTACGGCAGTGCCGTACAGAGAGAACAGGCAAAAGCAGCAGAGCTTAAGGCAAAGGCAGACAGCGCAGATAAGTTGCAGAAAAAGCTGGATGGAATGGAAGCAGGAAACCTCACGGAACTTGAAAAAGCAAACAAGGCGTTAGAGACAGTAAATCAGCAGATTGCAGATATGCAGAAAAAAAACGACATCAGAGATCAGCGCGAAGCATTGATGGAAAAGTTAAAAATCAATGCAGAGCAGGCAAAATCCGTTGTCAAGGATAATGGAAGCCTTGATTATGACGCTCTTGGAAAGATTACAGCCGAAAAGGAAACCGCGGCAGCGCAGGCAAAGGAACAGGAGATCGCAAATAATTCTGAAAATCCGGGCGGCGGTGCTGCAGGTGGAGAGAATAAAAAAACGGCAGATGTTGAAAATGCCGAAAGTATCAGCTTTGGCGAACCGGCAAAAAATGCAGAAGCCAAAGACCATTATGTTTTATAGGAGGTAAATTATGGGAAAACCGATTGAAAGAGACTTTACACAGAGTAAAGGAATTTTAAAATTCTTTCCTTATGAGGGTGCGGCGTGCATCGTTCCGCAGACAATGGTAACAAGTGCAGATGAGAACGGAAAGAAAATTGCAAAGGCAGGAACACCATTTCCTAGCAATGATGCATCTTGCAAAGGATATCTTCTGGAAGATGTTGACGTAACAATGGGAGATGCGCCGGGAACTTATGTATATCAGGGTTCTATTGACAGCGCAAAGGTAACAGCGAACGGAGTGACCGTGGAAGAAACTGCAAAAGCAGCAACACCGCGTGTCACTTTTTTTGATTAAGAAATGGAGGTATTAGAGAATGGCATTACCATTAGCAGAAGCATTTACCGCAAGAAGCCTTGGGGTTATGTGGAATAATTATGAAAAAACGCTTGGTTCTGCGCCTTACTTAGGTAGACAGAAATTTGGAACCAGAAAACAGGACAGCCTTGAGCTTAGATTTATCAAAGGGAAAAACGGTCTCCCGGTATCCTTAAAGGCATCCAATTTTGATGCGCAGGCAGAGTTAAGAGACGTTGGTGGATTTTCGGACATTCAGAACGAGATGCCTTTCTACCGTGAGTCTTACATGGTAACAGAGCGTGAAGAGCAGGAGTATGCAAATTACCAGTCGGCAGAAAATTCCAACATGGCAAACCAGGTGCTTAGAGAAATCAGCAAAAAACCGATGATGCTTATTGAAGGGGCAAGAGTAGTGCCGGAACGCCAGATTTGGCAGTTGTTAGCACCATCTGATGGTATTCCAAGAGTACAGGTAACAATTGGCGGAAAGAGCTACTATGTGGATTATACTTCGGACAATGGAGTGGCGCACAAGAGAGATCATTACAAGGATATTTCCGGAAGCGATACCGATAAATGGTCTGCACCAGAAACAGCAACGCCACTTGACGACCTTATCGAGATTAAACGTGAGTTTGCAAAGAAAACCGGATATTCCCTTGCACGTTTTAGCATGAATACAGAAACATGGGAAATGGTTCTTAAGGCGGAGGACACGAAGAAACAGGTACTTGGAATTACTGCTTACAATGGCGGTATTCGCTTACAGCAGGGGCAGGTTACAGAGTATCTTAGAGGATACGGCATCGAGATTGAAGTTTACGACAAACTTTACATCGACCCTGCAGACGGTGCTACCAAATATTTTATTCCTACAGGAGTTATTTCAGCGCAGGCATCCGGTGTGTACCTTGGAGATTATGTCTTTGGAAAGACACCGGAAGAGAGAAGCGGAAGTTTAACAGACGGAAACCTTTCTATTGTAGAAACCGGCATTTCGGTATATACATACGCAACAAATCATCCAATCAACACCCATTGCATTGTGTCAATGATTGGATTGCCTACTTTTGAGGGCATGGACAGCGTTGTTGTCATGAAAGTTGCGTAGGAGGTGCTATATGGTTGCTGAATACACGGTAAAGCGCAATGGAAAATGGTTCAAAGCAGGAGAAGAAATCCCGGACATTTTTCCGGGAGAGAAATCTTCCGGCGGTTACACCAAGACAGAGATTAACAGAATGAGCACTGCTGATTTGAAAGAATTGGCAAGAGAACATGAAGTATCAAATGTTGACGATATGACTGGGCAAGATTTGAAAGAATACTTTATTACAAGGTTCAATCTGTAGATCGTGAGGTGCAGCTATGGCAATTGAAGACAGAATCTATGAAAAATCAGTAGAATACTTGTCTGATATTCCAGAGCTTGCCGATGAAAAACCATCAAAACTGTTAATCAGATTCGCAACTGAGAAATTTAAGCAGTGCAGAAACTATCCTCCATCTTTTACAGATGCAAAGATAGAATCTGACATGGAAAAGCATTTGAATACAATCGCCATGGCTGTGGTTGACCTAAAAGCAAAAGAGGGAGCTGAGGGAGAGACAAGTCATAGTGAAAATTCAATTAGCCGATCCTATGAAAATGCTTATGTTTCAAGTTCGATATTTAATGACGTGCTTCCGTATGTTCATTTTTTGTAGAAGATTGTGCGTGAACATTTTGCTGATGTCAGCAATATGGTCGCAGGGTATTAGCTAATTTGGTGGTGGGCAGCTAATGGAAATAAGAAAAAGGCAGGTAAATGATTGATGACTATTGAAATATCGACAGCAATCATTATAAGTGTGGTGTCAGTTGCTTTTTCCATTTTCTTCGGTTTGAAGAACAATAAACGTTCGGACACGAAAGATATCGAAGAAAGAGTTAGGCAGAACACAAAAATCAATATGAAACTTGATAACATCTCTTCTTTGAGTGAGGACATCAAAAGTGAGATTTCTCAGATGAAAGATAAGCTTGATTCTCACAATGGAAGAATAATCAAACTGGAAGACAGTGTAAAGAGTGCACATCACAGAATTGATACACTGGAAAACAGAATGAATGGTGGTGAAGAATGATGGATATTTTTTCAATGGAAACCGTATTGGCGATCGTGGTTATTACTTATCTTGTTGGACTAGGAGCAAAGCTGTGTCCGAAAGTAAAAGATAATTATATCCCTGTGATTGTTGGTGTGGCCGGAGGAATTCTCGGAGTTGTTGGAATGTATGTAATTCCTAACTTTCCAGCAACAGATGTTCTTGATGCAATTGCAGTAGGGATTGTATCCGGACTTGCAAGTACTGGTGTAAATCAGATTCAGAAGCAAGTAAAGAAGGTGACCGTAAGTGAGGACACTGAACAGAAATAAGCAGAAAATGTACTACTCCTTGCAAGATGGTACGTCTCCGGTATATATGACTGATGATGACGGGAATGTAAAGTATATCGAAGTGGATGGAGAACAAATCCCTGTTGAGTCAGGAGAGACTGAGCCACACTACACTGAGCCTAAATTGTTCAGAGCGAATATCAATTCTACATTGACGGATACATTTATTCGGGCGTTTGGCATTGATGATTCCTCTGACAAGGCAACGATTGTCTGTGCAAAAGGAACTCTTCCATTGGCAAAAGGTGCGCGTATTTGGCGCAATTCAGCCATTAAATACAAAGACCCGATAAATATGTCAAACGTGGATGAAAATTCCGCAGATTACGTTGTTAAGGATGTTAACGATGAAGCTATGCACGAAGATACATTCTTGCTTCAACGATTGATTAAAGAGGGATAAGAATGAGCACAAAAATCAGTTTCGGATTATCGCAAAAGAGCATTGATGAAGCAATCAAACAGATTGAAGCTTATCAGAAATCGCTTGATTCAAAGTTAAGCTTGTTCTGTGAAAAATTGATTGAGAGAGGACAGACTGTCGCAGTTGAAAAGCTGACAGAATCTCCGCTCGGAAAAACAGTGACTCTTAAGAGTGATAAGACAGAAGAAGAGATGGGATGCAAAGCGGTACTGATTGCAACTGGTGAAGTAAAGTATCCAGAGGGAAGAGAACCGTTCAATCTTCTGTTCGCTATAGAATTCGGAGCCGGTGTTCGTTACAACAGCATCCAAAACCCAAAAGCAGGAGAGCTTGGATTCGGTGTTGGCAGTTATCCGGGACAGACTCATGCGGCTGATCCGAACGGCTGGTACTACTTTGGAGATGATGGAAAATGGCATCATTCCTACGGTATCAAAGCGACCATGCCGATGTACAATGCAAGCCTTGAGATGATTAAATCCGTTTCAGAAGTGGCGAGGGAGGTGTTTGGAAGTGGATAATTCATGGGTTTTCGACTTAGAGACACACATCTTCTCTATTGTTCAGAAGAAAGTAGGAGATAAGCTGAAAAGTAAGTATCCGAACATTCGTTTCACGACCACCTCAAAACCTAAAGGCGTGACCGTAAAATATCCAACAGTTTACATTCGTGAATTGCCTGGTGCAGAAAAAGCACGCACTTTGGACGGTGAAGATATCAGCGGAATCTTGTATTCCATGCAAGTGGAAGTAAGTACAGATAAAAGTGCTAAAGAAGCTAAGGCGGTTTTGAAAGAAGTTGCCTTGGTATACAAAAATATGGGATTTGAAATTAATTCATTTCCCGAAGAGAGTGACGGAGACGAATATTACCGATGTGTAATGCGAGTCAGACGAACTCTCGGAAATATAGATGCGTTGCACTGAGCCGAAAGGCTCTTTTTTATTGCCTAGATGGCAGAAATGGAGGTAAAAAATGGCTTCAACCAGTTATAAAGTAAGAGCTATTTACAAAGAATTAGACGATAGTGCGGATTTGTCAACTGTTGATTTTGCCGGAAGTTACAAACTGCTTCTGAAAGCAAAGTCAATGCCAGCTCCGGTGTCTGCACCAAACACAGTTGAATCAACAACTATGGAAGATGATGCACAGACATTTGAAATGGGTATTAAGCAGTCCGATGCAAAAGAGGTAACAGGGAACCTTGAAAAAGAGTACCTGGACAATATTGACAAACTTGAGAAGAAAAGAGTAGCTATCTTCCAGTTATATGGAACAGACGGCATCGGAGGCGTTGCAAAATATGCATACGTTGCACAGGTATCCGCTACTCCGTCAGACGTTGGTGGTGTCGATGAAATCTGTGAGATGACAGCAACCATCATTCAGAACACTGTCGCAAAGAAAGTGACAGACGAGTATACAATCGTTGACGCTGGAAACGGCACATTTACAGTAACAAAGGGGTAACACGTTCCGAGCAAGACAGGTCAGCGAATACTCGGAACGTAAAATTTGATTACGCTGACATTACAGAATAACAACAGGAACGGGCGCTCTTAGGGGCGCCCTTCCCATATAAAAAATAAGGGAAGGAATACAAAGACATGAAAACATTTGAAATTAATGGAAAAGAATATTCAGGGAAACCTTTTGACTTTAACCTTGTTTGCGACCTTGAGGACATGGGCGTATCAGTTGAATCCATGGAAGAGAAACCGATGAGCATGGTTAGAGGATATATTGCGCTGTGCATGGGAAAAAGACGTGCAGATGCCGGACTTGAGATTCAAGAGCATATTCTGAATGGTGGCACAATGGATGATGCGACCAAAGTAATGCAAGAAGAAATGGAACAGTCTGATTTTTTTCGCAACCTCAACAAGAGAGCGGAAGCGGAAGCTACAAAGAATCAGGAGAAGAAGAACACTGGCGGCAGAAAAACAGCAGCAGCGAAGTAAGATCGTACTGTTCTCAGCGTGAGTTTTTCACCTGTGAATGGTATCCGCAAGCAAAAAAAATGGGAGTTGGCTGGACAGAATTTTGGAGTATGAATCCTAGAATTCTGAAAGCGGTATCTGCCGGATACGAAGAACAACTCCTTGATATTGATTATATGAATTGGATGTCAGGGCAATATCTTATCAGTGCAATCAATACGTGCTTTGTCAAAGAAGAAAAGTATCTGAAGAAACCGATTCTGAAAACTCTGATTGAAGAATCACGGATGACTGATGAAGAACGTGAACTTCGTGAGATGGAAGAGGAAATCAGAAAAATGGATGCTTGGATTGCAGCAGACAGGGCAAGAGGATTGCCGGAGACATCGATAAATTAGGATGGGTTCACCATCCTTTATTTTTTGTAAAAAGGTGGTGAAAACATGGGAACAGAGGTGGACTCTCTTGAGGTAAAAGTTGAAGCGTCGGCTAAGTCAGCAAATGCTAGTTTGACTAATTTGGCAAAAAGATTAGGTACTGTATCGAAACAGCTTCAATCTGTTTGCTCTTATCAACCAACAATAGATGCGCTTACTGGAAATCTCAATAGCATTTCTCAACTTGATTTTAAGAATGTAAAAGCTTTAAAAAACGCTATTAAAACAATGTCCAAAGATATGGCGAAAATCAATGGACGGCAAATTAAAATCAGCGTAAACAAGCTTGGAGATGTAGAAAACGCCGCAAAGAAAGTGACAGACCTTTCTCAAAAAGTTGCAGAAGCATCCAAAAGCATAAAAATTTCCGTTGATTCTTCTGAGGTTAATTCAGCAAAAAAAGCTTGCGATGAACTGAAAAAGAAAACTTCAGGTTTAAAAGCAAGTGCTCAGACCATCAAAAAGGCAAGCGGACAACTTGGTGCATCTGATGGTAAATCCGTATTGAGCGGAGCAGAAACGAGACAAAGATTTTCGAGCATCGTCCCAGATAAAGACAAAGGAATTGCTGAAGAAGAGACAAAAGAAGCGTCTAAGCTTTCAAAGATTCTTTCCGGCACTCAGAAAGTTTCAAAATCTCTTTCCAATACGTTTGGGAAGATGGGGAAAACAGTTAGTGGCGTAGTCTCTAAGGCAAAAGATCTCAAGAATTTGATTACCAGAACAAACAAAGCTGGTGGTCAAATGTCAATGGGAAGAATGCTAGGAATGTCACTTGTGTTTTCCACTGTGTTTTCAGCATTAAGCGCAATAAACAATGCAATCAAGGAAGGTTCAAACAACCTTGTTCAATACAGTTCTGATTACAACAAGAGCATTTCGGGTATTGTCACATCTCTTCTGTATTTGAAGAATGCATGGGCGGCGGCTTTTGCGCCGATTATAAATGTAGTCGGACCGTATATTTCCGCATTTATTGATATGCTTGCCAATGCAATGAATAAGGTCGCACAGTTCATGGCTGTATTGACTGGAAAAACAGCAGTTGTTCAAGCAAAAAAAGCATGGAAAGACTACGGAAAAACACTCACATCCACTGGAAGTAGTGCAAAAAAAGCTGGAAGTGATGCGGCAAAAGCAGCAAAAGACCTTGAGAACTATACTCTTGGAATTGATGAACTAAATGTGATCCAGCCGACAACATCAAGCTCAAGTTCAAGTGGTGGCTCTGACGGAAGTTCCGGTGCTTATACGGGACCAGATGTTTCTGAAATGTTTGAGACAACTGAACCGACTAAAGCTATTTCTGATTATGCTAAACGGCTCAGAGAAGCGTTCAAAGCTCAAGATTGGACTTCTCTAGGCTCAATCATGGCAGAGGGCGTAAATGCCGGAATGCAGAAATTGTATGACATATTTGACTGGAATAAGCATGGGAAAAAGATTACTTATTTCTGCAATGCTTTTACCACAACAATGAATAGCCTTGTTGACAATATTGAATGGCCGTTAATGGGAGCTACTGTTGCTGCCGGAGTGAATACGGTGTTCAATACTGCGCAGCTTTTGATTACAGGGTTTAACTGGACGAATCTTGGAACAGGAATCGGAACAGCTATTTCCACAGGGATTCAAAACATTGACTGGGGAACGATAGGATACACTCTCGGAGCGTATTTTATGATTTCTTGGAACACTCTTGTCGGTGTACTGAGAGAACTTAAAGGTGAAGACATTGGAATGGCGTTGGCTAATGCTTTTAATGGCGCACTGGACTCAATCAATCTTGGAACAATCGGAGAATCCATCGGAAGAATGGTTGCTCTTGTAATAGAGTCAATTAAAACATTTATTCAGAATGCCAATTGGAAAGAGCTTGGATCACAGATTATTGAAGGAATAAAGAATGCTTTCAAGTTTGCTTCTGACGGTGGTGAAAATACAGGAATACTTGCATCCGTTATTGGAATCGGAGCAACAGGTGAAATCACAAAGAAAATAGCTGAAATCCTTCCGAAATTAGATGGAATGGCAGAAAAATTCAATAAAATAAAGGAAGTTGCAGGAAAGCTAAACTTTAAATCTCTTCTTACATTATCTCCAACAACTGCATTGATTATTGCTGGAATTACAATTTTAGCTGCTGGACTCATGGACTTGTGGAATACTTCTGAGGGATTCAGAGATGCTGTAAAAAATGCTGTTGGGGAAATTGGAGATGCATTTTCTTTTGCTAAAAAAGAAATTTGGGACAACGGATTTAAACCACTTTGGGAGAACCTAAAAGAACTGTTTAATTCTATTTACGATTTATATGAATCAAGTGGAGCGAAAGAGCTGTTCGAATCAACAATGATTGCCGCAGTAAAAGCAATCGGAGAAGTGCTTTCCATAATAATCAGCAAGATAGCACAAGTTGTTTCTACTATTACTGGAATGGTAAGTGGAGCGATAAAGATAATTCAAGGTTTAATTACATTTGTGACAGGTGTATTTACTGGAGATTGGGAAAAGGCTTGGAAAGGAGTAGAAGATATTGCGCTTGGATTTAAGCAATATATTTCATCTTTATTCCAATTGCTTTTCGGAACAATTACAGCAATTTTCTCACCAATTGCTCAGTGGTTTTCGAAAAAATTTCAAGCTGCTAGAGACGGTGTAACGAATGCATTTTCGGATGTTGGAAAATGGTTCTCAGCTAAGAATACAGACATCCAAAATGGAATGAAGAGCATAAGTTCTTGGTTCGGTACGAAATTTGAAAGTGCACGTTCATTGACAAACGCAGCCTTTTCAAACATCGGTTCTTGGTTTGGTCAAAAACGTGAGGATATCAAGTCAAATATGGAGTCGATTGCTCAGTGGTTCAAGGATATTTTTAATTCTGCATACAACGGAATTACTTCAATTTTTGACAAGATTGGTGGGTACTTCAATACTGTAGCAGGTTGGATAAAATCACCTGTTTTAGGCGCAGTAAAAGCAATAGCTAATGCTGTGAACTGGGTTTACAAAAAATTAGGTGGAGACGGCGATCTGATTAACGTCTCTGGACTTAATAACTACGCAAGCGGTACAAACGGAGTCGCGAGAGATTCCTTTGGTGTTGTCAATGACCAGTCGGGAAATACCTACAGAGAGCTTGTTCAGTATCCGAACGGACAAACAGTAATTCCAACAGGAAGAAATGTAGTTCTCCCGATGCCAAAAGGTACAAAGGTAATGCCAGCTGGTCAAACAGCAGCATTGATGGGAATTACTGGCGTGAAGAAGTATAAATCTGGAATCGGTAATTTCTTTGGAAGTACAGCAGACAAAATCAGCGATATTGCGAGTAACATTTTCAGTTACATCAAAGACCCGAAGAAGCTTCTTAAAGCGGCAATTGATAAATTCACAGATTTGACAGGAGCACTTGAGCCTGGAATCACAATTGCGAAGACGGCAGTTAATTCACTGTTTGAAACAGCAGTTTCCAAAATCAAAGGATTCTTTAACAGTTTCGGTGCTGTTGATTACAAACCTTCTGCCGGAGTAGAACAGTGGAGAGGACTTGCGAAACAAGCTCTTTTACTGACAAATCAGTTCAGCGAATCCAATCTGAATGCCTTGTTAACTCAGATGATGCATGAGTCGGGTGGAAATCCGAACGCTATCAACAATTGGGATATCAACGCAATCAGAGGTATTCCGTCAAAAGGACTGATGCAGGTAATTGACCCGACATTCCGTGCAAATGCGATGGCTGGATTCAACACAAACATTTACGATCCACTGTCAAACATGATCGCCGCTATCAATTACACAGTCAAAAGATACGGAAGTCTGTATGCTGGATGGACTGCACGTGGATACAAAGGATACGCAAACGGTATCGGTACATTTAAGCTGTCTGATGTGGTTGGGAAATATTCTGTAGGTGGATTCCCTCAGAATGGCGAGCTGTTTGTGGCGAACGAGAAAGCACCGGAATACGTTGGAAGAATGGGAAATAGAAATGTGGTTGCCAATAACAATCAGATTGTGACCGGAGTATCCAAGGGAGTTGCAGAAGCGAACAAAAATACAGAAAGACTCTTACAAAAGCTAATCGAGCAGAATGAGAGACTTCTTAGAAAGAATACATCACTGATGATGAACAGCAAGAAAGTAAATAAGGAACTGTCAAGGGGAAGTAGAAACTCTGGATACAGTTTCAGTACAACATAGGAGGTGCTAGGATATGTCAATTAAATTGAGTGATTTCATCATTGTAAATGGTCATCAATATCCGGCACCGAAATATTATCCGAATTTTCAAGTTACTACAGCTACAAATGCTGCGAGAAATGCAGCAAATAAAGTGGTTGGACAGAAAATTGGTCGTGATAACTATAAGATAGATTCGTTGGAGTGGCCATATTTGGATGCAGAAACTTGGTCAACAATGCTACAAGAGTTTGATAAGAATTTCTTTAGCAGTGTTCGATTTTGGGATATGGTAAATAATAAGTGGCGTACATTAACAATGTATTGCGGAGATAGGACGGCAGATGTTTTCAAGATTGATTCATCCGGCCGTCCTCTTGCTTATATTAACTGTAAAATGAATCTGATTGATGCGGGGTGGTAGGATGTACGAAGTATCAGATGTATATAGAGAATCGATGAAAAAACCGCTGAGAAATGCTTCTCACATGAAAGTAACACTCGGCGTTATAAATGATACAGCACAGAGTCAGGCATTGCTGAGTAATCAAAGCCAGTATGCAGGATTTTCTGATTTTGATGGAGTATTTGAACAGAAAAAAGTTCAAAGCCAGTATGCAACCTATGAGAATAACTTTTGGATGCTTGACGGTTCTATGAGATTTCTCCCGGATGCAGCATCTCAGTATGAACCTGTTGGAATCGTATCGGATAATCTGTTTTCAAGCAGTTTCTCAGTGAAAATGACATTTCAAGAGAATGTTGACATTGCCGGATTAACTATAAAGTTTGCCGGGAATTATCCTAGCAAATTCAGCATAATCACATCTGACGGAACATCAAAGAGCTATTCAAACAGCAGTTTGAACTTTACGACATATGATAGATTTGATAACACAAATTCTCTTGAGATAAAAGTAACTGCAATGTCCGCTACAAACAATCGTGTGCGTATTGAAAGCATTTTATTTGGCAATGCGATAGCTTTTACAGATAATGACATAATCAACGCAGAATCGACTTCTACGGTATCACAGATCAACGAGGATTTGCCGGAGATTAATTTTACTCTGACTATTGATAATAATGATAAGAGGTTTGATTACGATAATAAGGAGTCAATCATCAATTATCTGAGAACCGGACAAAATATAGTTGTCCAGATGGGATATGACCTTGACGATGGAACAACAGAGTGGATTTTGTTGCATACATTGAAACTGAGTGAATGGTCTGCAAGTGACGATGAAGCAAGTATAACGGCTGTAGATGTTCTTCAACAGTTTGGAGAAGGCAACTATCATCGTGGAGATTGGTACGAAAATGGAATTACGCTGTATGTTTTAGCAAATCGTGTAATTGCTGATGCAATCGGTACTTATTCGATTCCTCAAGATAAGTTTTTTATTGACAATTATTTGCAGTCCGTAGAGGTCAGAAACCCTATTCCATTAGTGTCGCACAAAGAAGCATTGCAAATTATTGCTAATGCCGGAAGATGTATTTTGACTGTGGATAGATATGGAAAAATCTGTATCAAGTCAGCATTTGACCCGGATGCAGAGACAACTTCTACTGAGACTGCATATTTCTCTGATGTTTCCAATGTGAATATTGACAATGAAAAGACGCGTTATGCGACATATGAAGATTCAATGTGGAAGCTCGGCAGCAGACCGCCGTTTCTTCCGAGGACTGGTGTTAAAGATGACGTCGGATTTGTTACAAAAGATATTGCTTCTAAAGGTGGAACGTTTTCTACACCTCCGCAGATTGTAAAGACGTTTGATGTTCCTAGAAAAAGCAATGGAATGAAAGTGAAAGTGTATCATTTGTTCCCAAACACGATGAGCATTAACACTTATCTGAAAGACCAGATTGTTGAATCTATCGGAATTTCTGATGGAAAAATCAACTATGCTGATGTGAAAACATGGACTACAGATCACCAATTTAAAGAATTCGACAAGATGGTTATTGAGTTTGGAAGAATCAATGTAAATACAAGGCTTGTGGTTGATTATATTGAGCTTGGTGAAAACATCGATTACACAATCGAAAGAGATGATATGTATTCCAGTCCGACTATGAGTAAGCCGGAGAATATCAAGCGGTTAAAGAATATCAGAACTGTCTATTCAAAATCCGATACGATTGAAGAAGTAGTAAGCGAAGAGGTTGAGTGGACGAATGAAACTTTGCTATATACGTTTGACAAACCACATCATTCTTATACAGCTTCTCTTGAGAATCAGGCGGATGGTCAAAGTGTTCAGATTTCGGACAGTGGAGTATACTTTGTTGAACTTAAACTTAGCGGAAATGACAGAGGAAATAAGGTTCGAGTCGTCGTTAACGGTAAAAAATTCAATCAGTCAAACACTTATTCCGTTGCGGAAATCAGCAATTACGGTGTTGAAAAAGATTGGAGCAATCCGCTGATTTCGGATAAGGAACTCTGCGATAAAGTCTGCAAATGGGTAGCTGATTATTACAATCCAGGAATTGATTACTCTATCGATTACCGTGGAGAACCGGCACTGGATGCCGGAGATACAATCTATCAAGAAAATCGTGACGGGAAAATGGTTAAGACGGTAGCGGAAAGCGTGTCGCTGACCTATGACGGAACTGTAAGTGGAACGCTTGAAACAAGGAGGTAATAGCATGGCATCATTTTCGACACCATATACTAATTGGGGAGAACACTCGTATTTTTCTCATACTGATTACAATAGAATCAAGAACAACATACAATATCTGATCAACTTGTCTTTTGAGTTGTTTCCTGAATACGAATATGAAAATATGGGTAGCGATAAGACATATTCGGATTTCCCATTTGCAGATGAATTCAATCTGATTGAATTGAACTTAAAGCTTTTACATGACAAGTCGTTCGGTTTTGTAAAATACACATCATCAGACATGAAAAACTGGTATCAAAATAAACCGACACCGTCTTATGAGGATATGAACAGATATGAACAGATGACTGTTGATTACTACAATGGTTTGAACAGTATCAAGAAAAACAAGAACAAGCTCGGTGATATCAAGCTTGGAATGAAGTTATAGGAGGCATCGTTATGGCATTAAGAACTGATTTTAAGGACAGCGTATTGAAAGACACAACTGGAAATAAGAAATACAAAATGACGAACAACAGCGACAACACAGTTTCTTTCACTGATGTTACTGAGTACTCTCAAGAAGGTAGCCCCTATGGAGCAAAAGAAGTTAATGAAGAAAGGAAAGCTATTAACTCTGTTATAGTTCCTAAAACAAGAGATGTCGGTAGCGGGTGCTACATTACGGAAGTAGGAGCTGTAACATGGCTTAACATTACGTACAAGATGAGAACGGAAGCTCCAGAAGGACACGAATATTTACTGGGTATTGTGCCAGCACCTATGTTCGAAGTATCACGAAGAATCTACATCGATAATAATTTCGGTTTTATTTTAGACATTATAGGCAACGGACGAGTTACTATCACTCCGTTCGGTGGAGTCATTGCAGCTGGAACAGAAATTTATGCGTCTGAATTCTTTATTAAAGCGCAGGAGTGATGTTATGAGAACATTAAAATTCAACGTGAAAGAGCAGAGGATAGAGAAAGCAAAGAACTGTGATTTTAGTGATATCGCAAGAGGTACAACGGGATATTTGAAAGCACAGTTTTCTTTTTCCTATGATTGGAACGGATATGCAAAGGTAGCTGTTTTCAATGATGCATGGGACAAAGTAGAAGAGTGCAGACCAATTATTGGTAATGAGTGCGAAATCCCGTCAAAAGTTCTTGACAGCATCTCGTTCAAAGTAAGGGTTATCGGCGTATCAGAGGGAAGAAGACTCACCACGAACAGAACGGAGGTGGATCAGTGACGGAACAAGAAGCATTAGCTGTAGCACTGGCAGAACAGGAGATTGTAAAGCCAGTCAATGACATTCTTATGATTGACCCAGAGACAAGGACGATTAATGTTCCTGATTCAGAAAGACTTTTCGGTGTGCAGTCAGATGAAAAGGCTGAGAGAAAGTATTTTAAGTGTCCGAAAATTGTTGGAAACAACATCAATCTTGCGACCATGAATCTGTACATCAACTACAAAAGTCCGAATCAAGCAGACGAAGAGGGAGACTCCTACATTGTACAAGATGTTGTGACAAGCGGAGACTACATCACATTCTCTTGGGTTCTTGGTCGAAATGTAACGAAATATACAGACGGAATCCACTTCTCTGTCTGCGCCAAAAAGTCAAACTCAGACGGCACTCTTACTACAGAGTGGAACACAACATGGGCAGAAGGAGAAGTCCTTGAGGGATTGGAAACTACTCAGCAGATCGCGGAAAAGAACAAGGATTTGATTGAACAGTTGTTGAACACCTACGATTCCAAAGTTGCTGTGAAGTTGGAATTCGACCCGTCAACCCGTGGCATATCTATTGTTTAAGGAGTGAGAATTATGGCACTGAAAGCAGAAGATGTATTGGCGATTGTCAATGAAAAAATAAAAAATACTGTCACTCAAGAACAATTGACAACAGCTGTCAACGAGTATCTAAAAGAAAATCCAGTTACCGCAGGAACAGCAAATTACGACCCACAAACAAGAGGAATCACGATTGAGTAAGGAGGTACAACATGGCAACGAGTGATATTGGAAAAGGTGCATTTTTAAATGTAAAGAACAAAGACACGGGTGAAATAGAAAAGAAAACCCTGATTCCTCCGGCTCCGTCTGATGGTGATTTGGGTGGAATTTCGGAAGAAGAGTTGGCGCAGATCACAACAAACAAAGAAAATATTAGTTCACTAAGGGAGAATCTTGTTGTCCGTCAAAAAGAACAGCCAACAGACCCGAACAATAATGTATGGATCTCAGATGAAGATGATGAGGTGGAAGTGCCGGATATGGGGGAATTTAATTCTCTCAAGGAAGACATAGGTGATTTAAAAAATATATTGGACGAATTTCCAATAAACTTCACTAGAGGGTATCACGTAACATATGTATCAAATGGTGTAACGAAAGTAAAAGAATCGTCCGATACAGCCAGTTCTGCATATCAACAACGAGTAAAAAGCCCTAGCTATGATAAAGGAGTAATTCCAGTTGGAAGTAGTGTTATATGTAAAGGACTGGCTACAGCTAGAGTGTGGTTTGTAACTTATGAAAACACTCTGATTGGGTACACAGAATTTGTGAAAGAATATACTATACCTGAAACATACAATGGTAGTTCTTATGATCGAATATATATTGATGCTAAAAACAATGATTCTTCTGTGATGGAAACGAATTACGCCAAAAAAAATATCCGTGTCGTGGGGGAAAAGAATATTCAAGATAGGCTTGCTAATGTTGAAGAAGAAGCTGAGAAAGCAATAAAATACATCACACCATCTAAAAAAAGATGCTGGACAATCCACAATCAAGAAGACATGTATGTGTTGGAAAATGGGGATAAAACCCCCGTAAAAGCATATTTGGACAAAGAAACAACACCATCTGGTACTATGTATGTAAATAACGGAAGAACGGTTTATCGAAATGCTGTAACATCCCCACTGTTTGAAAAATTAACATGGCTAGTATCTATCGGTACGGTAGGAGATTTTGCGTTCGGAACAAAAGATGTGAATGGTGGAGGAAATGGTGTAAAATGTGTTATAAGTCCGTCTAACAAAACCATAAAAATCTATCATAGTGATTGGGATGGAACGGATAATATAAAAAGAAACCTAACATTTGATTTCGTGATTAGTGCGAATGAAAAATATCTTCTTGAGATTTCAAAAGACGGATTGTACAGCATTAGTTTTTGCTTTTCGTGTATTACGGATACAGCAAAAACATTTAAATATGAACACATAGCAGATAGTGCTCAATTAACGAATAAAATACGTGCATGGGGAGGAGTTGCTTTTCAATCACTTGGCGGTCAGTTTAGACTATGGGAAATGTCACAGAAAACATTAGTTGACGAATATTTTAATCTTCTTTTAATTGGAGACAGCTTTATAGAAGTAGCTTCCACTTTGATTCCGTCAAATGCAGGATTCGCATATCTTGTCAGAAAAGAATTAGGCACAAAATGTTCCGCTTCCGGACGTGGGGGAGCTACAACGAGTGAACTTTTACAAAGGATTAAAACAGATGGTGATGTTGGAAAATACAAATTTGTTTTTTTACAAATTGGAGCAAATGATAGTATCTCAGAAACAATCACGGTTGATATTTTTAAAAAGAACCTACTTAATATAATTGATTACTTTATAGAAAGGGGTGTTGAACCAGTATTGACAACAATTCCAATTAGAACTGATAGCGATAATACAAATTTTATAACAAAAGTGAACCCTTGGATTAAGTCGCTTGGATATAAATTTGTAGACGAGTACAACATAGTTCGTGGGGAGAATGTTTTGTCTGATGGTATTCACCTGTCAAAAAATGGAAATACTTGTATTTTTAATAGCATAAAAGGTGTGATTCCTGAAGTATTCAGCTAAAGAGGGCATAAAGCAAAAATTAGGAGAGGCTAATATCTCTCTTTTTCTATGCAAAAATTTAGTAAACCAACCGCAGAAAGGAGAAACCACACATGAGTGTATTCATAAAGAAATCCAAACTAAGAGTAAAAAATGAAGACGGAACAAGTTATACCGGAGTAATGAATGCCGTAGCAGAAGAGAGTACAGAAGAATTAATCAAGCAGATCGAAGCCAAAGGAGAGGAAGTAGTAGCAAAGGGAAAGAAGACACTGGAGAGCATCCCAGAGGATTATACAGTGCTGGAAGAGACGGTGGATAAACTAAAGGAAGAGATGGCGAATGTGAAGTCTATCACAGACGCTATTGACGAGAGAATTCTTGAGGCATTCTTTGGGTCAATGAGAAATGGAAAAGTATATCAGACAGAAGTGTATTTGACAGAAACAAACCCAACCTCTGACGGTGTCAAGACTCTTGCTAATGCGAACATGGTATGCGAACCATCAACGGATACCGTAGAGGGCAGAGATGACTATGAGGGCATTGGAATTTTTAACTGGTTTAACTGCAACTACGTGACTGATGATTATGGTCGCAAAATTCCGACAGCAATCGAGGGATGGGGAAACGGTTATAAGAATGATGGATCTGTTGACGTTGGTGTTATTGCAATGACTCCGTACTGGTCGGTTATCGAGAAAAACGGTAAACAGATTTGGACATTATCAGATACTCCGAATGATAATTACGGATTAATTCCGTGGGAAACGGCTAAGAAAGAAGATGGCACTTATGCTTCTTATGTGATTCACAGCAAGTATATCAGCGGACTTGGTATAGATGGACTTCTCAGGTCGTTTTTCAACTCTAAGCCTTTCAGAAACAACTGCTATAACAACATGATTGACAACTATCAGAAGAAAGGTAAGGCTTGCTGGGGTGCTGGAAAAGAAAGAGATATGTATGTCATTCTACACGTTGTAATTAAGTACGCAACAAAGAATGAGCAGAAAATCTTCAAAGGAACAACAAGCTACAGCTTGCAGTTTTCAGCTTCAATTCAGAGAGAAACGAAAGAAACCTACTTCCCACTCACAAATTCACAGGCTTCGCAGATTGTTGTTGGAAGCTATGTGTCTGTTGGGTATGGTTCAAAGAACACTGACAATACGGTAAATAACGACCGTGGAGTTGGCACGATTCACCAGTACGCTGACGATGTAAAAGTCCTTAGAATTGAGGATATTGACGAAAATAACAAGGCTGTATATTTAGATATTGAAGAGGGATTCACGACAACACCAGTAGCGTTAAGCGATACTCTGAATGCACAGATTATGTTGTCCACTATGCATTGGTGGAGTGGAACAACAGATAAGGTAATCGGGAAGCATGACGGTTCAATGGGCTCCAATACAGATGGCAAACATCCATTCCGTGTCATGGGAATTGAATGTTCTGTAGGTGGATACATCGTATATTCGGATTCGGTCATGGTATTTGAGGAAGATTACAGCAAGGACGTATATATTGCTCCTAGAGGTGTCAAACATGTAAAAGATGAAGCGACCATCAAGAGCACATACAAGCTGATTGGAAATATGCCTGGAAATGGCGGAACTGACTGGTGGATTGGCGATATCGGAGTGGACATGGAAACTTGTTCATGGTTCGCCAAAGCTGTCGGAAAGAGCGATTCTCAAGGTTGGGGTGATAGATGTTACGCTGGCGGTAAGAGTACATCTGGAACTCGCGAAGACCTTGGGCGCGGTGGTCTCTGGGCTGGGTCGGATGGCGGCTCAGTGTACGTGGCTTGCTGGCACTGGCTTGGCGGGGCGTACTGGGCTTACCTCGGCTGCGATTAAGGAGAGGTCGTCGGGGGTGAATTTCCTCTAGGAAAGAGGGGCTCTCCCCTAATACGACCGACTAAAATATAAGGACTTACGGCGCACGCGGTAATCTCAGGAATGGGTCGAATGGCGGCTCAGTGTACGTGAATTGCAGGAACAGGCTTGACAGGACGAACTGGAATTACCTCGGCTGAAATTGTTAATTTCTAAATATAAAATCCTTGCGTCGTATTTCGCACTCGCAAAGAGTGTAGTCTGTAAAGACTCTTGGACAGATGCCCGAAATACTTTTTATAGACCTACTGAAACTTTTATTTTTGACGAAAGGAGTAAGGACGGATAGGGTTAGCCTATCTGTCGGGGTTAGTAGTACAAACCGAAAGCCCTTAAAAAGACAATCGATGAAGACGTATTGCAAAACGGTCGATATAACAGATAGAAAACTGATTCAAAAGGCAGTATACAAATGCCTTAAAAAGAAATACAAAAGAAGAGATTCATTGACAATGTTTTCTGAATACACTGGACTTTCGACAGACACTATTAAAGGAATGTTCAATGAGTTCGGATTAAACGGAATGAAACCGATGGTTGAAACAGTGGTTGACGGAGTACGTGAAGAAATCATTCAAGGCAATATTCACTTTCAACCAATATGGTACAAAGAAAAGATTGACGCTTCCAGTCAGAAAGTGCGAAGAATCGGAATTCAGAACATTAAACAGCAAATCTACGATTATATCGCAGTAGAAGCTATGAAAGACTTCTTAAAGCGAATTGGAGAATACCAATGTGCAGCACTGAAAGGCAGAGGTCAATCCTACGGTATCAAAGCAATAAAACGATGGATGAGAAACAAAAATATCAGATACGCTGGTCAATGCGATATCAGCAAATGTTATCCATCAATAGACAGAAACAAATTAATGGAATTTCTTCGGAAATACATTAAGAATGAATCACTACTTGAACTGATAGAAATGTTAATCATGACATTCGACACAGGATTGAGCATTGGTTCATATTTGAGTCAGTATCTTTGCAACCTATTCCTATCTCAAATCTACCATGAAATAGCGGAGAATATGTATCGCATCAGAAAGAAAAGAAGCGGAACAACAGAAAGAATTAATCTTGTGAAACACCAGCTTTTCTTCATGGATGATATTTTGATTCTCGGCACGAATGCAAAAGACATTCACAAGGCTATGAGGCTGATTATTAAGAAAGCGGATGAAATGGGATTGGAAATTAAAGACAGTTGGACGGTATATACAACGGTCGCAAAACGTAAAGATGATGGTCATTTCATTGATATTATGGGTGTCCGCATATACAGACAGCATATCACAATTAGAAGAAGAGTTTTCTTAAGAGTGAGGCGGTCGTACAAGAAAGCACAATCCCTTGTGAAGCAGAGGAAGAAGATTCCAGTATGGCTTGCAAGGAAGTGCATGTCATACAAAGGCATCTTAGACCGCACGGATAGCTACAATATAAAAAGAAGATACAACGCAAACAAAACGATTCAAATATGTAAGGGAGTGATATCACATGAAAGCAAGATTCGACACTACGCAAGAGAGTGTTACTGTTAGACAGATTGACGGAATAGATTATATCTATATCTGTCTGAATGAGAACATCGTGAAAGAGATTCCTGAAGGACAGGAAGAGGGGCAGACTTATCATGAATATGATTATAGGGAAATCTCAGAGCCTACCGGCATTCTCGATTTGGACGATGTAAAAGCTAACCCAGGTAAGTACCTTAACTATGAGAATGAGGTCAGGACGGATACAGAACGTATCGACACATTAGAAGCAACTACAGACGATATCATCTTAATGATGGCTGATTTGATTGGAGGAAAAGCATAATGAAAACATTGAACACACTGAAACTTAAAATCATGGTAAGAGCATTTAGAATCAGACTTAAAAACGGAGAAGAGTTTGATGATATTGCAGCGGATTATCCAGCACTCACAGTAGACGACCTTGAGGCAATTCGTGAGGCACTGGAAAAGTAATGGAATTAGGAAACATGACAATCTCGGAATTGATTGAATTACTGCATGAAATCACTAATGAAATCGAGTCGAGAACGATGGAATTAATCGGCTAAGAGGTAAATACATGGAAATCAGAGCAAGACCGAAAGGTCTTATTTTTATACTCAAAAACAGAGAAAAGAAAGGAAAACAGCATGACAGAACAGACAATTAAAGAAATCATTAAGAGTTTCGCTTACGGACTTTCAGCAAAGGAAATATCAGACAATGAGGGAACATCACTGGAAACTATGCAGAAATTCGCAGAGGAGCACGCAGCGGAGATTGAACAGAAGAAAGCAGAACTGAAAGAAGGTGGATGGTATGAGTAAACTTATCATTGATGTTAGCTACCATAATGGAGTAATCAACTGGGAAAGAGTCAAGGCATCCGGTTGTGCCGGAGCTATCCTTAGATGTGGATATGGAGATGATATCGCATCACAGGATGACAAACAGTGGATTCGTAACCTTGCTGAATGTGAAAGACTTGGAATTCCAGTGGGAGTCTATCTGTATAGCTATGCGACTTGCGACAGACAGGCGCAGAGCGAACTTGACCATATCTTGAGATTGATTAAAGGTCATACCTTCCAGTTACCTATTTTCATTGATGTTGAAGAGCCGGGAACACAGGGATATGCACCTAAAGCGTGTGAGATTGTCTGTGAAGGACTCAAAGCGAATGGTTATACTCCGGGAATCTACGCTTCACTGAGTTGGTTCAATAACTATCTCGGAAATGTTCGTGGAAAGTATGTTGAGTGGATGGCAAGATACAAGAATCTTCCGGAAGATACATACAATGGTCAGTATGCTATTTGGCAGTATTCTTCTGATGGACAGGTAGATGGAGTCAGTGGAAGAGTAGATGTCAACTATTGCTACATGGAGTTCGGTGGCAGTTCTACACCAGTAACACCGTCAGCACCATCTAAGCCAGCAGAGAAGAAAGACTTAGGACAGGTCGATATCACATATCAGGCTTATACAACTAAGTGGTGGCCGGCAGTAACCAATAAAGCGGATTGGGCTGGAAAAGGTGATGATGTTCCAATCAAGTGGATTGCTATCAAGGTCAGCAAGGGAAGTATCCGTTGTCGAGTATACACAAGAAAGAGTGGTTGGCTTCCATATCTTACATTCGGCAACAGCTATGATCTGAATGACAAGGTAAATGGAATCCTCGGAGACGGTTCAGAGATTCTCGCAGTTGAGCTGTACTACATTACACCGGAAGGATATAAGTACAAAATGGTTCACTACAGAGTTTCTGTACAGAATAACAAGAACTTCTACGCAGATCAGGTCGATACACTGAAAGCAAGTGGCATGGACGGATTCGCCGGAGACAAATACAGATTCATTGACAAGTTCCAGGCTTGGATTGAGTAAGGCTGCAACTGTTCTAAAAAGCAAAAATCCCGGGTGAAATTCCCGGGTTCTTTTTATTTCTTTTTATCGTTATTCTTTCTTGTTTGACCAGTCATTGTGTAACCGTTTTTGTTTTCACATGCGGCTTCACGACCTCTTTGCAAAGCGATATTTAAAGAAGCAAGGTCAGGCATTATATTATCTTCATTGACAAGTTCTCCTCTTGCTTTTTCCATAAGGAAGTTGTCGTAAACAGCTTGACAGATATTAACTCTCGACCGCATAGAGCAGTGATTGTTAGCTGTCAGCATATTTAATTGCTCGTGCCATGAGGAACCAGTGTCACCGAACATACAGTAAGCCATTTGACGAATATCACGCTCAGTGTAGTTCGTGTTGATGTAAGCATGAATACAGTCAACCATCTTTTCGATTTCTGTATCTTTGTCAAAAGTCAAGAATTTGTCAGGGTATCGGTAGCTGAGAATGTACTTTTCCATGTTTAATCCTAACACCGAAAACCACTTCTCAAGTGTTCTGTAACCAGGCTCACCTACCCCAGATTCCCAGTTCTGAATTGTAGTGACTGACTTTCCGAGAGCTTGAGCCATTTGCTTTCTTGTTTTTCCGGCATCTGTTCTTGATTTTGCAAGCATGTTGCCAAAATTCTGTGCTCTTTCAATCTCAGATGACATAAAAAATTTTACCTCCCTTTTACTATTTCGCAACCAAAAAATTGTGTTTCAAATTCAAAAAAATAAAGACATAATATTTTACGTCTATTTTTCACGGATGCGAACAAAAAATTAATGCATAATTATAAAAAATTTAACAAGTACTTTTTTCTCCGTTTCCGCTATAATTAAAACATATTTTAGAAATGGAGGGCAAACACATGAAAGAATTTTTAAACACTATTGCATACTTATTATCTGTGAGACCGATTATCGGTGAAACTGAGTACATGAGACAGTTGTCTTCCTACATTGGAACGATTGTCCCGGAGTCAAAGTCAGACCAATTTGATCGATTTCCTCTTGCATCTTACACCAGTGCTGACAATCTTGCAAGTGATATTTTCAAATTTATTAATGATTAATTCTTAACAAGTACTATTAAATTCTCTTATAGCAGTTTTAGGAGGGGTTTTCTATGAAGTATAGAGACGTAAAAGAATATTATAGAATAATAATTATCGAATACACGAATGAAATAGAAAATGAAAGTAATTTGAAAACGTTGTTACATTTTGCAAAAGTATGTTTTGAAGAGGAAAAAAGAAAGGAGACGTAAGTCTCCCTTCCTCAATTTTTTGAAATAAACGTTTTATAGAAGTTACAAAAAAGTTTTTTCTTGTCATCATCCATATAATAGTAGTCCATTACCATATTCACAAAATCTTCATCAGTCTGAACAATTTTCTGAACAATTTTTAGAAATTCGTCTAACGCTTCATCTTCTATATATGGATGATCGTCTGTTAGCTGAGTTGTTAAAACTCTAAAATAATCAGCAATCGCTTGAATCTTACCAGCTTTAGGAAGAATCTTTCCTTTACACCATGTATTAAATGTTGTATAAGAAAATCCCAACTCTTCTGCTACTTCTTTTTGTTGTTTCCCACTCTTAGTAATGTAGTAATTCAAGTTCTTAGCAAATATCCTCTTTTGCTCTTCATCGGTATATGCCATTCTCACACTTCCTCCCTTGCATTGAATATAGTAACACACAATCCTAAAAAATTCAATACAAATCCTAGAAATTTCAATCTTCGTATTGACAAGCCAAAAAAATAGGATTATAGTATAATCACAGAAACAAATGAAAGGAGGAAAACGAAATGTTTGATACTTACAAAGTACCTAGAATTTCTATCGCAGCTTGTAGAGTCAACGCAAGAATGAAACAGAAAGAATTCGCTGAAAAACTGGGAGTTTCAATATCTACAGTAACTAACTGGGAACTTGGGAAAACAGAACCAGATTTAAGCCAGCTTAGAATTATTAGTGAAATTTCTGGAATTCCTATGGATTTTATTTTTGTGCAAAGAGTATCCTAAATTTAGGATTTAAAAACAGAGAAAGGAGATAGGATGAACGAATTACTAAAAATCAATTTTGAAACAGAGGAACCAACAGTATCGGCGAGAGATTTGCATGAAGCTCTTGGAATTAAAGAAAGATTTAGCTTGTGGTTCTCAAGATACTCAGATGTATTTGAGAATGAAGTAGATTATCAGAGCGTAGGCAAACCTACGGTTGTAAACAATGGTGCAAAACGTACGATTGATGACTACTTGTTATCAACAGACATGGCAAAGCATATTTCCATGATGACTAAAACCGAAAAAGGAAAAGAGATGCGACAATACTTTATTGATCTGGAAAAGGCATGGAATGCTCCGGAACAGATCATGGCTAGGGCATTGAAGATGGCTGACAGAACGATTGAGTCTGTGAAAGCTCAATGCAAATTTCTCGGAGAACAGGTTATTGAACAGCAGAAGATTATTACTGAGCTACAACCAAAAGCAAATTATGTTGATAAGATTTTGCAGTCTAAATCATTGGTAACTATCACGCAGATTGCAAAAGACTATGGAATGAGTGGAAGAAAGTTTAATCAGATTCTTAAGGAATTAAAAATTCAGTACAAGGTCGGTGGTCAATGGGTTCTATATTCCAAATATCAAAATAATGGATATGTTCACAGCCGGACGATTGATATTACAAGAACTGATGGAAGACCTGATGTTGCAATGCAGACTGAATGGTCACAGAAAGGTCGCCTATTTCTTTACGAAGAATTGAAAAAACATGGTTATGTTCCGGTGATTGAGCAGGCAGCGTGATGGGGTACTGATGAAGAGAGGTGAATGCAATGAAGAAAAAGATTGTCGATAAAAGAATTAATGGAGATTCCGAAGAACTTCACGCACTGAAAGGGTTCAAGGTCTTAGCTGTTGGCAACGGAACAATCGGAGAAGAGTGTGCGTTGAGTATCATGCTGATGAACGAGAACAACGTTGCTGTTGATTTAAGTATCACAGAAGACGGAGCGTACCTCAGCGATTTCTACGCACTGACAGAGGACATGATTCCTCGTAACTAAGAGGATAATAAATGTTAGATGTAATTAATATCAAAAGGAAGAAACTTGAAGTAATTGATATCCGAAGAGAACTCCCAGTGATGGAAGAAGATGAATCTGACGATGACCTGACACCATTTCTTGTAGGAGTTATATCAGTAGCAATCCCACTGCTTATGACAGCGATATGGGTGATATGCGGATATTAAAAAGAGTGCCATAACAAAGGCGGCAACCTTCTGGCACTCGGCTATAAAACCAACTTAATAATAGCATAGGAGGAGAAATGAAACAACCAAAGAAACTTTCATTGTGGCAAAAGAAGTGTGTAGCAGCACATTATCTGAACGCCAAAGACTGGATGCTTCTTGAGGAAACAGAATTCTACTTGAAGATTATCAATAAGTACACGAACAAGACGAAGAGCATTGATAAATTTAGGAGATGAACCATGAAAACAAGAGGACTTACCGAAGAAGAATCAGAGATCGTGTCTGCTGCTGGATTAAAACCGGAAGAATGGGAGTGTGCATTAGAAGATTTTGCATACTTACATATAATAAGGAAGAATTGCAAAAACAGAGCAATTATCGACAAAGAGAAAGGAGTGCTTATCCGATTTGTATAAATGTGATGATAACTTTGAACCAGAAGAACCTGATGTAAAATGCACTTGTTGTGGATGCAAAATCGATGACGGAGATTACTTCTATTGCATATCGGGAGAAATATTATGTGAGGATTGTTTAAACGATCAGTATAGGAGGATTGTATGAACGAGATTGTAAAAGTAACTATTCCAATGGAAACGCTCATGGGATTGCTGAGAAAGGAAGCGGAACTCAGGGTATTGAAAGAACATATCAGTGCTGAAATCGAATCAGAATCAAGTGATTATATTGATAAAAAGAAAATCGCGAGTATTTGTTCTATTCCATTAAATAAGGAAAACGAGGGAGGGGTATTCTGATGGCTGGATTATCAATTCCACAAAGCGAATATAGAGCGCATCCGGCAATCAGTAAATCAGACTTGTTCAAGATTACAAAGTCTCCACTTCATTTTAAATGGTCAATGGAGAACAAGGAAGACAAAACAGCAGCACTCATTTTCGGAAGTGCGTGCCACAAGTATATTCTTGAGCGTGATGATTTTGACAGTGAATTTGCTGTTGCTTTGAACGTGGACAGGAGAACTAAAGCCGGAAAAGAAGAATATGCGAAGTGGTTGGAAGAAAATGAGGGGAAAGACGTAGTTTCTTCTGATGACATGGAGAAAATAAAAGCCATGGCAGAAGTGATCGATTCCAACAAGTTTGCAAAGAGACTTCTTTCCGGTGAACATGAAAAGTCATTTTTCTGGACTGATGAACAGACAGGAGAAGAGTGCAAGTGCAGACCGGATGATATTACCATTATTGGAAATCAGCACATCCTTGTTGACTATAAAACCACGGACAACGCAGAAACAGAAGCTTTCAGAGCAACGGCTATCAAATATGGATATGATCTGCAAGCTGGAATGTACTGCGAGGGGTACAAAGCGAACACTGGTGAAGATGCAATATTCATTTTCGTGGCACAGGAAAAGAAACCGCCGTATGCGATCAACATTCTTCAAGCTGATGAATACATGATGATTGAGGGAAAGAATCTATTTCACGATTTGATGGAAATATACCATAACTGCAAGGTTACTGACAACTGGTATGGATACATGGGCGAAACCGGGGACGTACAGAGTCTTGGATTGCCAAAATGGTTACAGAAAGAATTTGAATAGGAGGATAAACAACTATGTCAAACAATGAAATAAAAGAGTATCAGGTAGTAGCACCAACAATCCCACTGGCTGATACATCAAAAATAAATCAGGGAACCGTTGCTATTGAGTCAAGCAGAGCCATGGTAGAAGCACAGGGAAAGCTTCTGCTGGCGAAACAGTTTCCTAGAAACTACACACAGTCTTACACCAAGGCGATTGAAGCGTGTCAGCGGAAAGGATTTGCCGAAAGTGCATTCTATTCCTATCCGAGAGGGAAAGAAACTGTCACAGGAGTTACGATTAGATTCGCTGAAGAACTTGCACGTTGTTACGGAAACATGGATTACGGTATTAAAGAGCTTTCACACGAAGATGGACGTTCGGAAATGCAGGCCTACGCTTGGGATTTGGAAACGAACACTATTTCCAGTCAGAACTTTACTGTTGAGCATATCAGAGAGACACGGTACGGGAATAACAAGCTCACATCTCAGCGTGACATCTATGAGAAGACCGCAAACGATGGAGCAAGAAGACTCAGAAGCCGTATTCTTGCGATTTTGCCACCTGACCTTATTGAAAACTGTATCAATGAGTGCAAGAAGACTCTCAGGGGAGAAGAGAACTTACCACTGTCTGACAGAGTAAGAACACTGGTTGCGTACTTCTCTAAGAAAGGCGTGACACAGGAAATGATTGAGAAACGCCTTAACCACAAAGTTGAGACCATGACTTCTGACGAACTTGTTGAATATACCGGAATCTACAATGGACTGATTCACAAAGAAACAACAGTCTCAGATTGGTTCGAGCAGCCGAAGACAGCAAGTCATATCTCAGAGTTAATGAAAGAGGAAGAAGAGAACGAGAAAAAGGGTGATAAGTAATGGAATATCATGTAACTATCGACAACAAGAACGGTCAGTTTCCGATAAGGGGACTTAATGAGTTACTTGCCGGGAGAAAATATGATCCTAGAACAAAGAAGTACAGAAACTTTGTCAAAAGCATGAATGATGATAAGTGCAAGAAAGCTTTCTACAAATGCATGAGAGGTGTAAAACTGAAAACTCCGATCAGATGCACCTATTATATCTATGTTGAGAATAAGAAGCACGACAGGGGGAATGTATATGCAGCAGTGGAGAAATCTGCTCTTGATGCATTACAGCAGTGCGGAATCTTATCTTCTGACAAATATGATTGCGTACTTGACAGCGAGTTTCATACAGATGTTGACAGACAGAATCCGAGAATTGAAATGGTTATATCAGAGGTAGAAGAATGAACAATGTAAGTTTAGTTGGAAGACTTGTCCGTGACCCGGAAGTGAGATATGGACAAAATGAAAGTGTTTCAGTAGCAAAGTTTTCACTGGCAGTTGAAAGAAAATGGAAGAGAGACGGTGAGCCTACAGCTGATTTTATCAATTGTACAGTGCTTGGGAAATCAGCAGAATTCACAGAGAAATATTTCCGAAAAGGAATGAGAGTTGCGATTACTGGAAGAATTCAGACTGGCAGTTACAAAAACAAAGATGGACAGACTGTCTTTACGACAGAGATTATCGTAGAGTCACAGGAAATCGCTCAGAGTAAATCAGAGAGTAATGAACACAGCAATGCAGAAGCTGGAAAATCACCATACGGTTCTAGCGGAGAAGATTTTATGTCTATTCCTGAAGGCGCTGAAGATGAACTCCCGTTCTCATAAGCCGAAAAAGTGTTGCCATCCAGATTGTTTTAATTGTCCGTATTCCGATTGTATATGGGACGAACTTACGTCAAGCGATATGTCAGAGACTAATAATCGAGACTATCAATTTTACGAAGAGTCAACAGGTGAAAAGTATCATAAAGGTACGGACAATGAATACAGAGCAGAGAGAGAAAAGCTGTACAGGAAAGAGCATCCGGTCAAAAGAGATCGTTCTGAATACAATAAACAATATTATTTAAAGAATAAGGAAAGGATTAAAAAGAATCGTTCCAGTTCTTATGATACTGCTTGCAACACGAAACAATGTAAAAAGTGGAGAAAATCTCACATGGAACACAAGAAAGAATATGACAGAAAGAGATATTTACAAAGAAAGGCAGAATTAAAGCCAGAGGGAGTTTGATTTGGGAGAGAGAAGAATGTTTACGAAAAGAATCACAGAATCAGATGAATTTTTGGGAATGCCTAGCAGCTCTCAGATGCTTTACTTCCACTTGTCAATGAACGCGGATGATGATGGATTTGTCAGCAATCCACGGAAGATTCAGAGAATGTGTGGTGCTTCAAACAATGATTATGACTTGTTAATTATGAAGAGATTCATTCTGACGTTTGAAAGTGGTGTTATCGTAATCAAGCATTGGAGAATGCATAACTACATTCAATCTGACCGATATAAGCCAACCGACTGCATCGATGAAAAGAAGATGCTTGGGTTGAAAAAGAACAAGGCTTACACTCTTGATGCATCTCAGATGGATAAGAGATGCATCCCGGCAACTGACAAGATTACATCTGATAGAGAAATCGCACAAATTGAGGAAACAAGCAGTCATATTGAGTCAATCAAAGAAATCATATCGTACTTGAATATGAGAACAGGAGCAAGATACAGATATCAAACTCAAAGCACTCAGAAGCATATTAGAGCAAGGCTGAATGAACATTTCACTGTTGATGATTTCAAGGCAGTGATTGATAAGAAATACGCTGAGTGGAACGGGACAGACATGAGCAAGTTTTTGAGACCAGAGACATTGTTCGGTACTAAATTTGAGAGTTACTTAAATCAGAGTGTATCTACTGCAAATTATGCCAATGGAAATATTTCTGAATGGAGTGAGTTACGGACATGACAAAAAATGAAACAATTCAAATCATAATGATGATTCAAGCAACGTATCCTCAATGGGATGTGCAAGACAAGCAATACACCGTCAATATGTGGCAGAAGATATTCGAAGAAGAAGAATACAGCATTGTTGAGAAAGCTTTAATGGCTTACATCAGATCAGACACAAAAGGTTTCGCACCAGTCCCAGGGCAATTAATGGAGAAGATTCATTTCATTACTAAACCAAAACAGATGAACGAAGTAGAAGCGTGGTCGCTTGTCAGCAAAGCACTCAAAAGATGTGGGTATTATGCTGACGAAGAATTTGAGAAACTTCCGAAGCTTGTTCAGAAAGCAGTTGGAAGCCCTAGTCAGTTAAGAACATGGGCAATAGACAAAAATTACAATGAACAGGTAGCCAGCTCAAACTTCATGCGATCTTACCGAGAAGAAGTGAGAAACGAAACACTGTTCGGCAAGATGAGTTTAGTTATCAGAAATGCAATTACAGATAACAGAAATGTTGGAATGATTGAAGAGAAAGGATAGAGAATATGAGTGAAGTTATTAAATCATACAAAGGATTCAACAAAGATATGACTTGCAGAGGTTTTCAGTATGAGGAAGGTAAAGAATATGAAGAAAGCAATGCATTAGTTTGTGGAAATGGATTCCATGCTTGTGAATATCCGTTGGATTGTCTTAGTTATTACAGTCCTTCGGAAAGTGTATATCATGAAGTTGAACAGAGTGGGAAGCTTTCGAAAGAATCAGGAGATACAAAAGTTGCATCAACAAAAATTAAAATTTGTGCAAAACTTAGTATTGCAGGATTAGTAGAAGCAGCTATTGAATATACGAAAGAAAGAGTCAAACAAGAAGAGGATTCCGATGGAGACTACGGAGCATCCTCAGCGACAGGATACAAAGGAGCGTCCTCAGCGACAGGAGACTACGGAGCATCCTCAGCGACAGGAAACTGTGGAGCATCCTCAGCGACAGGATACAAAGGAGCATCCTCAGCAGAAAACCCGAATAGCGTAGCGGTGGCTTGGGGATATAAAGGAAAAGCGAAAGGCGTGAAAGGCTCGTTCCTTGTCCTTGCAGACTGGAAGTGCAATGGAAATGAATCATCAAGCTACTGGAAAGAAGATATGTGGGAACTCAAAGATGCTGTGATTGTTCGTGTTGACGGAGAAACAATCAAAGAAGATACATGGTACACGATGGTTGACGGAAAAGTTGTTAATGAGGAGAAGTGTAATGAGATATAAAGTAGGAGATAAGGTAAAGGTTAGAAGTGACTTAAAAAAATCGGTGTTGTATGGCAGTTTATGCGTATTTGATGAAATGATAAAGAAAAAGATTGTAACGATTGTATCCGTGCATGATGGTTACTACAAAGTTGTAGAAGATAACTATGAGTGGGCAGACGAAATGCTTAATGGATTGGCAGAAGAACTGACAGCAGAAGAAGCAATTAGGCTTAAGTGTGAAATGTGTGAAAGTATTTCATGTTCTGAATGTAAGTTCAGTAGACTTAATAATGGTGAAAATATTTTCTGCAATAAATTTTTAGAAAAATACCCTGAACAAGTTGTCGAAATCCTCAAGCAGTGGAAGAAAGACCATGAGAAGAAATGAGAATATCACTAATTGATGTAGATGGTCATAATTTTCCAAATCTGCCCCTTATGAAGCTGTCGGCATGGCATAAACAGAACGAAGATCAAGTTGAGTGGTACGATCCGCTGACTGCATGGCTGAATCCACCAGACAGGGTATATATGAGCAAGGTATTTACCTTTACACCGGATTATCCTCATCCAGTGTGCGCTGGAGAAATAGTCAAGGGAGGTACAGGATACGAATATCCATCCGGTGGCAAGCCATTACCAGAAGAAATCGAACATATCTATCCTGATTACAGTCTATATCCTGAACTTTGCAATAACACAGCTTATGGATTTCTGACAAGAGGGTGTCCGAGAGGGTGTGATTTCTGCATCGTGAAAGAAAAAGAGGGGCAGAAAAGCCACAAGGTATCTGATTTATCTGAATTTTGGAATGGTCAGAAGAATATTGTTCTACTAGATCCGAACATGTTCGCTTGCCGAGACTGGAAAAATCTGAGCCAACAGCTTATTGATAGCAAGGCTTGGATAGATTTTTCACAAGGATGCGACATCAGAATCATGACCGAAGAAAAAGCGGAATATATCAAGCGGATGAAGATTAAGCAGATTCATTTTGCGTGGGATAGATACCAGGATAAAGACATCATTGTACCAAAATTCCAAATGTTTCAGAAATTAACTGGATGGGATAGACGGAAAATGACAGTGTATGTCTTATGTGGATTTGACACAACATTGGAACAAGACCTTGACCGGATATACACACTCAGGGATTTGGGATATGCCCCATATGTGATGATTTATGACAAATACAAATTGAAGAAGCGTGATCCGCTGAAAAGAATGCAAAGATGGGTAAATTCAAGATTTGCATTTATGGCTTGTGAACGGTTTGAAGATTATACAGGGTAGGTGGAAAGAATGAATATTGAATTAAAAGAGATAGACAAAGATACATTGAAAGTCGGAGAGTGGGTTGGAGTTGCGAGGGAAGTAAGCTATGGATGGGGTTTATCATTCCGGCATAAACTGATTTTTCCGGCACAAATTACAAGAATCACTCCAAAGCGAACCAAATTCTTTACGGATAAGTTTGGAGAACATGACAAAAGAGAAGTATTTTATGAGTGTGATAGTGAAGCTGAGAAAGAAACTTTTCTTGCTAAGGCATTTTGTGCTATTAAAAACGGAATATTTGAGTTAACCGAATTGAAAAGAAATGCTTCAACGGAGACAGGCATTTGTGCAGAACTTGTAAATACCGTGCTTCCGGTGCGAGAAGTGGTTGCGACTATATCATACATACCGGAAACGAGCGTGGTTGTAATCCGGAAGTGTGTAACAAGTATGAGAGAGGAAAAAGAAATGAGACTAAAACCAGTAGTAAAGGCAAGTGAGTTTGTGAGATTCGGATTCAAGCCTTGCCGAGGACTTCCGAAAAGCGCAGAGAGTTACTATCTCTGCGTGAAGAACGGACACAGAGTGATGTTTGTGGACAGTAAGCATTTTACTGAATCTGAATGGCCGATCAAAGATGCAAGGATACACAAGAATCCAAACTGTAAATTCAGCGACAAGCGGACAGCAACCGAGATCGAGTGTGAATTGGTTGTGAATGGCTTGCTGGAAGAGGTGAGAGAATGAAAGAGAGATTAACAACATACCACTGTGGGAAAGCAGTGATTAAGGACAAGAACAAGCTGTCAGAAGCTATGGAGAAGTTAGCGGAGTTTGAGGAAAAAGAAAAATGTGGAGAATGGCTTGACGCTATCGAACTTGCGAAAATTGCTATTGCGCTGCAAAGTCAGAAGTGGATTCCATGCAGCGAGAGGTTGCCGGAGGATAACACGGATGTAATTGTATGTTTTTACAGCGGAATAGTAACAGAAATGAGATATTGGGAAAATGGAAACTTTCAAGGAATCTATGAACATACGACAAAATCAATTGTTGCCTGGATGCCACTACCGAAGCCGTACAAAGGAGAATGATTATGAGCAGATTAATTGATGCGGATTTACTGATGAGAAAATGCGAGAAATGGTTAAAACCGAAAGCACCAGACGAAGATGAAATGGTTTCGGTGGCAGATATTGCGGTATCCACGCTTATGGAAATAGAAGAACAGCCGACAGCGTTTGATGTAGAGAAAGTTGTAAAAGAACTTGAAGATGCGCTACTTTCTGACAATAGCAAACACAGGTGATGCGGATAAAGATTGTGCTTATCTTAATACTGCAAATGCCATTGATAAAGCCATTGAAATTGTAAAGCGATGTGGAGTAGATGAAGATTATTGGAAATAAAGAAAGTGTTAATCAAATATCATTAACACATAAAGGTATAAATGCTAGATTTAATTGTTTTATGAAACCATTTCCCTACTGTAATGATATTGACACATCTAATCCTGAAATAATCGAGATAATATTTAAGGATTCTTACGAAATAGACAACCTAATAGATGTATTAGAAAAATTTAAAAAAGAATGTTTTGAACATTTGGGAGAGTGGAGATAATACTATGACGAATAAAGAGAAGTATTCAAAAGAGATTGTGGAGATTGCTTGTGATGGTAATAGAATTGCTATTATCAGACAAACAGGGGAATTTAGATCATGTCATGAAACATCGTGTAGAGAATGCTTGTTTCATTCTGATACGGAACGATGCAAAGAAAAAGCAAGAGAATGGGCAGAATCCGAATACATTGAAAAGCCAGTGATTTCCAAAAAAGATAAAGATTTTTTGGAGTATCTTAAAGAAGAATTCAAATACATCGTAAGACATAAAGATGGTACTTTATTTGCATATAAAGACGGTCTTACTAATTGGTTTAGTTTAAATTGCCGTTTTGATGTAGACTTTCCAATGGTCAAATGGGAAGGCAATGAAGAGATCTGGTTAATCAAGGATCTGAAAAAGTTGGAGGTGGTTGACAGTTATGAATAGAGAAATGCTTTTCAGAGCGAAACATATTCATGCAATAAATAGTAACGAGCATCTTAACGGAACATGGGTGCATGGCTATCTTAGTGATAAGGATTATATCTACGATAAAAGACTTAATGGTGAATTTCTGGTTGATGAAAATACCATTTGCCAGTATACAGGATTAACCGACAAGAACGGAAAGAAAATCTTTGAGGGAGATATATTAAAAGGATTTCAATATCCATTCTGTTATGACGGAGAATATAACTATTACGCAGAGATTTTTTTTGAGAATTGTTCTTTTATGACTTACACGCATAAAAATCCATCATCTTGCGTTAGAGGAATATCTGATGGAAACACAGACTTGATGGAGGGCTGGGTAAGTGAGGATTGGGAAGTCATTGGCAATATCTATGACAATCCTGAACTGCTAGAAGAGGAGAATGTGCATGGAACAGATTAAGCTAGGATTAAGAATCGCAAGCATTGTGGTTGGTATTATCGGTTATAGTGCGATATGGATGTGGCTGATTAATAATCGCCGGAAGAACGAATACATTGAACTTGTGCGGTGGTTATGGGAATGCTTTCATATAGCTGGGATTGCGGTTGCGTTTCTTTGGGCTTGGATATAGGAGGATAGAATGTTAGATGATAAATGTTGTGGAACGTGCAAGTACCACCATTATGATGATATAGACGATGGTTGGGTGTGTGTTAATGACAGAAGTGAATATTTTGCAGACTGGATAGACTACAGTGATAGTTGCGAAGAATGGGAAAGAAGAGAGTGAATTGTATATGGAAGATGCGATCAGAATTATTGAAGGATTGGATACATCCAATAGTGAGGAGAATATTAAAGCAAAGAAGATGGCAATAGCTGCCATGAGGAAACAGATTCCACAAAGACCGGTTGAACATTTCACTGGTGACGAGTGGGAGTGCAAATGTCCAGTGTGCGGAGGGATAACGGATACTCCGACAGAAGTAATAGAAGAATGCATTCAATATTGCGGTTGGTGCGGTCAGAGATTGGATTGGAGTGATGAACAGTGAAAAGAAGTACAGACAGAAGGAGATGCACGGAAGAGATTAAAGAAAATCCGAAAAAGCATTAATTGTGAGAGGAGTGATGATTATGACAAACGGAGATAAAATCCGCTCAATGTCCGACATTGAGCTGTCAAGAGAACTCTGCAAGATTGCAGGCGTATGCTCTGAATGTCTTGTACAAGATATGTGCGACAAGGGACATACTGGATTTGAACAATGGTTGAAAGAAGAGGTAAACGAAGATGAATAAAGAATCAAAATCAATGAAGTTCCGTGGAGATATTAAACACGGAAAGCTTGCGAGTAGTGCACCTAGCGTAAAAGCTGTTAGACGTTTCAGAACCAAACCATATGAAGCAGCAAACCTTGTGAAGAAACAAGGGGAGTATTTAAGCGAGTTGCCACATGAATGAATAGAGCGTATGGGAGCGGATTTGAGCCGGGACATAGTGGTTTAGCCACTCCCTTGAAAGAGGGATCGCGTATGAAGTTATGTAAATGTGTAAAAAGCGAGATAAATTATTACATAAAAGAATGTAACTTTACCGATGAAGAATTGAGAATTTTTATTATGTTATCAAAAGGAAAAAGCATAATTGAAATTTCGGAAAAACTTTCTGTTTCAGAATCAACTGTAAACAGACGAGTAAAAAGTATAATGTCCAAAGTGATGGAGGTAGTAAAATTGAAAGACAATAGTATTCCTGTATGGGAAAAGGTAATGCTCACAGTGGAAGAAGCTTCGCAGTATAGCAACATTGGTGTTAACAAGATAAGTTCCATGCTGAACGAACCAGGATGCCCGTTCCTTTTTTGCGTTGGAAAAGGTAAAAGATTAGTTAAAAGAAAAGAATTTGAGAAGTATATTGAAAAAACAATTGAAGTCTAACATTGAAATATGAGCCTTTATATAGTAATATGTAGCTGTATAGTGGCTCTTTTGTAAGTGGAAGGAGCAAAAAATAATGGGAAAGGATTTAAAAGGAAAAGAACTAGGAATTGGGATAACTCAAAGAAAAAACGGGACATATCAAGGAAGATATAAAGATAGGTTTGGCAATTCAAAGACAATATATTCAAAAAAGTTATCTGAATTGAGAAAAGATCTTGCTATTAAAATTGCAGAAAATGAAACATTTGTAAGTGTAAGAGAAACCATAAAATTGGATAATTGGTTTAATCAATGGATAAAGATATATAAAGAAAAAAGTGTACGCCCTAATACTCTTAGAGAATACACTCACATATACAATAAGAATATATCACCTTTTATAGGAAATCGCAACATAAATTCTTTGGTTAAATCAGATATTCAAAGAATAATAACATTGGCTCATACAAATGGATATGGGTATGAAAGGCAAAATAAAATCAAAGTCATATTATCAGATCTAATGGCTAGAGCACTTGAAGATAATCTGATTTCAAAAAACCCGGTTTTAGGAGCAAAAGTTATAGATAAGAAGGAATCTAAAGCCAAATCTCTTACTCTTGAAGAACAGAACATTTTCTTTGAATATTGCAAAAATACATTTTATGATAATATGTTTAATGTTGCAGTAAATACCGGAATGAGACCAGGAGAACTTTTTGCGTTGACAGAATCAGATATCGATTTTGAAAATGGGTTCATCGATGTAAACAAAACGTTAGTGTACCAAAAGTATCTTACAGATACCAGAAAGACTTTTCACCTAGAAGAACCAAAAACAAAGCAGAGTTATAGGAAAATTCCGATAAACAGCGTTTGTAAAATATATCTTGAAAGACAGATTCAACAAAAAGCGATAGTATCAAGCAAGAGACCAAAAGAACAGAATGATTTTTTGTTCACTACAAAGTACAATACTCCGATAAATTCAGTGATATATGCAGATGCTATACATGCAGTTATAAGAGAAATAAATTTGTTGCGACCGAACAATGATTTGTTCAAAAATTTTAGTGGACATACATTTAGGCATACGTTTGCCACTCGATGTTTTGAACACGAAATCGATCCTAAAGTTGTTCAATCATATTTAGGTCATGCAAGTGTTAAAATGACTCTTGATTTATATACTCATGTTACGAAAGAAAAATCTTTTAATGATATTGAAAAACTTGTAGATAATACGCCAAATAATATCGTGGATTTTAAACAAAAAATTTCATAAGTGTGTAAATGGTGTGTAAATGGTGTGTAACTTACACACTTGTCAACATGAAAAAGCCTTAAAATAAAGGATTTTTGGAACATTTTGTACTAAACTTTGTAAACTTATTACGTATATCAGGTGACACCTTATGATCTGTATGGAACACCGTTCTAAAGGTTTGGATTAGAGCGTTTTCGTATAACGATAAGAAAAAACAAAAAAGCACCTTCGGAAGATACTGTTCTTCCGAAAGTGCTTTTTCTATATCTTGTTGCCGATTACGAATATTCTCAACAACTCTGAAACCAATTCCTATCGCCCAATCCAGTTGTCGAAAGGATCCGGTTTTACAGATATGAAATCATTCTGTACATCCGCGCTGTTCAGCTTAATCTGCTGTCTGCTCTTTTCAGCAGCTTCTTCAGATTCAAATAGCTGATCTTCCGGCATTGTCAGTGCGCCGCAGGAGCCGATCAGCTGAATGATATAGTTCTCCCCCTGCTTGCGTGCAATCTTTCCTTTACGGATTGTTGTGTTATTCTCAAGAATATATATAACATCATCTTTGTTGTACATCATTTCACATCCTCTTCATCAAATTCCAGGGTGATATAGTTGAATCTGTCGTCCTTCCAGATCTTAATGACTTTGCCTTTGCGGGCCTTCAAGCGTTCCCGGTTCTTGAAATTCGTGCTTGCGCCGTAGGCATGCTCGAGCATATACCAATAGGAAGTGGGAAGCTCATGTTCGACAATCTCCAAATAATCACCGACAGAGCAGCAATCTGGCTGTTCTGTAGTAAAGTCCATTGTTCGCATACTCTCACCTTCTGTTTCGTGTCTATAGAATCTATTATACTCTAAACACAGAATATCTCAAGAGAATTATTTCACCAACTTGTTTTTTACTTTCAAGTATTTTATAATAATGAATTACAGTGCTTGCGGGCAGGAAAGAATAAACTTCCTGCATACGGGACAAGAAGACAGATAAAAATGTGGTAACTGTTCAGAGCCAACCTTCAAAATGCTACGCATTTTGAAGGTGTGGCGTATCCGCCAAATAAAATTTCAAAAAACAGTCTTAAAAATGCAAGCATTTTACCTCTTTTTTGAAATTTTGCTTGGCTCTGAACAGTTACAAAATGTGAAAATAAATTGGAGGTTATTAGCAGAGATGAATCGAATTGCAAGATTTGAAAAAGTGAGTAAAGAAAGGTTCTTTGAAGGGTGGAAAGACACATTTGAGACAGCGGAAGAAAAAGAGATGGAAGCAATCTACGAGTCTTTAAAACTGCCGGGAAGAGCGACAGCCGGAAGTGCAGGATATGACTTTTTTGCACCGGTGAAAATCACACTGAAACCGGGAGAAACCGTCAAGATTCCAACGGGAGTCCGTGTGTGGATGGAACAGGACTGGGTACTGAAGTGTTATCCGAGAAGCGGACTGGGATTCAAGTACAGACTGCAGCTGAATAATACAGTAGGAATTATCGACAGCGATTATTATTATTCCGACAATGAAGGACAGATCTTTGCAAAGATCACAAATGATTCTAATGAAGGAAAAACCGTAGAAGTAGAAGCAGGAGATGGATTCATGCAGGGAATCTTCGTACAGTACGGAATTACATTAGATGATGACGTGACAGAAGTAAGAAATGGTGGATTTGGAAGTACAACAAAAAAGAAATAAAAGGCTGGCAGAATAATTTGTAGGAAAAAGGGAAACCTAAACTCAGTGAAGCCAAGGCAAATAAGAGGCAGAAAAAAGAGGGTTAGGTTTTATGATCAGAAAGATTAAAAAAGAAGTCGGTTGTTCTTTTAAAGAAAATATTCAATATATGGATCAGACCCTTCCGGTGGAGAAAAGCTTTGACATTATCCGCCGGGAGATGGAGATCGGTGGAAAAGAATCGGTATTCTACTACATTGATGGATTTATAAAAGATGAAGCAATGTTAAAGATTATGGATTCTTTTCTTTCTATTACAGCAGAAGATCTCCCACAGGATGCGGAAACTTTTTCGAAACAGAAGATTCCTTATGTAGAAGTGGATGTGCTGAAATGTTTTGATGATATTCTGAGGAATGTACTCTCCGGTACAGCGGTGTTTTTTGTAGAGGGTTATGATGCAGCACTGTGTATGGACTGCAGAAGTTATCCTGCCCGCGGTGTAGACGAGCCGGATAAAGATAAATCACTTCGTGGTTCCAGAGATGGTTTTGTAGAGACAATTGTATTTAATACGGCACTGATGCGGAGAAGGATCAGAGATCCACATCTGATTATGGAAATGACAGAAGCAGGTCAGAGTTCCAGAACGGACATAGCAGTCTGTTATATGTCAGACCGTGTAGATGAAGAACTTTTAAACAATATAAAATCAAGGATTGAGAAACTTGAGATAGATGACCTGAGAATGAATCAGCAGAGTCTTGCAGAAGCACTTTTCAAGAGAAAATGGTTCAATCCTTTCCCGAAGTTTAAATTTACAGAGAGACCGGATACGGCAGCAGCCTGTCTTTTGGAAGGGAAGGTTGTGATTCTGGTGGATAACTCGCCGTCGGCAATGATACTTCCAACGTCCATTTTGGATATGATAGAAGAGGCAAATGATTATTATTTTCCGACATTGACCGGAATGTATCTGAAGATTTCCAGAACCCTGATCACAATCGCAACGGTGTTTTTTACACCATTGTATCTATTATATATGCAGAATCCGCAGTGGCTACCGGGCGTTTTTTCATTTGTAATGGTGCGTGACCAGATCAATCTTCCATTGATCTGGCAGTTTCTTCTGCTTGAACTGTCAATTGATGGTTTACGGCTGGCTGCGATGAATACGCCAACGATGCTCAGTACTCCACTGAGTGTGATCGCCGGTATTGTGATGGGAGAATTTTCGGTAGAATCCGGTTGGTTCAATTCAGAAGTAATGCTATATATGGCATTTGTGGCAGTGGCAAATTATACACAGCCGAATTTCGAACTTGGATATGCATTAAAATTTATGAGACTGATGCTTCTTGTACTGACTGCAGTGTTTAATCTGTATGGATTTGTT
>ERZ857922.550-NODE-550-length-55857-cov-16.419662_pt1 | contig 55857 bp, 60 predicted proteins | sample MGYA00519579_ERZ857922 | MGnify/ENA primary metagenome ERZ857922 (study PRJEB31778, sample SAMEA3449375) | human gut metagenome | biome: human gut; feature: human-associated habitat; material: faeces | place: United Kingdom | collected 2010/2012 ... | reverse complement strand
AGAACAAAAAAGAAAATTACAAGAGCAAAAAATTGAAGAATTAGAAAAACAAAAAGATGAAATGCAGAAGCAAAATGATGAGATGCAGAAGCAAAACTATGAGATGCAGAAGCAAAAAAACTTTTTATTAAATAATTCGGTAAAAAAATTAATAGAATTAAATGTCGATGTTAATGATATATCAAAAACTTTAGATATCCCAGTAAGTAAAGTAGAATACATAGCTAAAAAATACTAGAAGAAACTAGTATTTTTTAAATTTTAAAATTAATAATAGTTTTTCAATTAAATGTAAACATTAATAGTTATTAGTGAGTTAATTATAAAACTAGTGTTATAATAATTTTATACAGTAAAGTGAGGTCATTATGGAAAAGAAAAAAAGTACTAAAAAGAAAAAAAATTCAAGAATGCAATTCTTTAGATATCTTGCAATAGCATTAGTTATTATCAGTATTATATGTGTTGGGTTAATATATTTTATAAATGTATTACCGACTGAATATTTTTTGGTTTGTATAGCATTATTTGCTATTATCGATTTTATTATGTGCTATTTACTTTTAGGAAAAGGTTGGAAAAAAAGAATGTTTGGAACTTTTCTTTCATTATTATTAATTATAATTTTTATTTTAGGGATAGTATATGAGCTTAATACCATTGGATTCTTAAAGAAAATTGGTAACAAAAATTATAAAACACAAAATTACAGTATAGTGGTATTAAATGATAGTAAATATAAAAATTTAAAAGATATTAAGGATGAGGATGTTGGAATTTTATCAAAAAAAGATGCTGAAGGATTAACTAATGCTATAGATTATTTAAATAAAAAGATTAAAGTTACTTATATCGAGAAAGATGACGTTGGTAAGTTGGAAGAAGGATTACTTGATAAAGATTTAAGTGTGATACTTCTTGAAAATACTTATTTAGAAATAGCTAAAGAAGAAAATGAAGAATTTGCTAAGAATGCTAAAGTAATCTATGAATTTTCTGTAGATATTGCTACAAAAGATTTGGTGAAAAATGTTGATATTACAGAAAAGCCATTTAATATATTTATCGCTGGTATAGATACTTACGGAAAAATTAGTAGTGTTTCTCGTAGTGATGTTAATATGGTTGTTACCATTAATCCTAAAACTCATAAAATATTATTAACTTCAATTCCGAGAGATTATTATATATATCTTCATGGTATAACATCTTATAAAGATAAATTAACCCACGCAGGAATTCATGGTATAAATATGTCTGTCAAAACCATAGAAGACTTACTTGATTGTGATATAAACTATTATTTTAAAGTTAATTTTTCATCTTTAATAGACATTGTTGATGCTATTGGTGGTATTGAAGTTGATAGTCCTTATACTTTTACAACATTTGATAATAAATATACTTTTAAAAAAGGATTAAATAAATTAAACGGTGAAAAAGCACTATATTTTGTTAGAGAAAGAAAAGCTTTTAGTGGTGGTGATAGAACAAGAAATCAAAATCAACAATTAGTTCTTACTGCTATTATAAATAAAGTTATGTCAAAAACATTATTAACAAAATATAACAGTATTTTAGATGCTGTAGGGGATAGTTTTGTTACAAATTTAGATAATGATAGTATTACAAAATTTATAAAAAATCAAATAAAGAATAATGACAATTGGACAATTGAAACCTATAATTTAAATGGAACAGATGCATTTGATTATACTTATTCTTATAAATCAGCTAAATCATATGTAATGCAACCTGATGAAGAAAGTGTAAAAAATGCTCAAAATAAAATAGATGAAATAATGAATGAAAAAGAAGATTAGTCTTCTTTTTTTTAAAACATTTGTCACCTTTTGTCGAAGCTATTTAAATTTATAAAAAAACGTAGTATAGTACTAATACAAAGGTGATAAAATGTTAAAAATGGATATGGAGTATAATCATGGTGTCTTATTTGTAAGACTTGATGGTATTTTAAATCGTAGTACTTCTTATAAATTAAATAACTATTTAGTACCTGTTATTTTAAAACATAAGATTAAATATTTAGTATATAATTGTTTTCTTCTAGAAAGCATTGACGAATGTGGACTAGATGCGCTTTTAAATACTAAATGTGCTATTAGAACTAATAAAGGTAAATTATATTTATGTGAAGTTCCTGATGAATATATGAAGCCTTTAAAAAAAGCTGGTTTAAAAGAAACCAGCAGTGAATTAACAGCTTTAAATATTTTAAAAATTTAGGAGGAACAATGACAACACTAGAAATTATAAATCTTAATGCTCCATTGATTCACAAAATTGCTTCAAAATTCTATGGAGCAGATAGAGAAGATTTATATCAGGTGGGGGTAATTGGAATTTTAAAAGCTTATCATAACTATAAGCAAAATGGTACCACTAAATTTTCAACGTATGCATACGATTATATTTTTGGTGAAATGTATAATCTTGTTAATAATAATTCATATAAAGTAAGTAAAGACCTTATAAGGCTTTATAAGAAATTAGAAGTTACTAGATATACATTAGCTCAAAGTATGGGAAAAATTCCTAGTAACATAGAATTATCCAAATATTTAAACATTGAATTATCTTTGGTAGATAGTGCGACTAATATTGGAAATGTTGTGAGTTTAGATGATGATAATGAAAATAGTAGAAGTTATTCAGAGATAATTTCTTCAAATGAAAATATTTCTCAAGACGAAAGATTGATTTTAGAAGAGAGTATCAATCAGTTGGATAATCAAGAAAAAGAAATAATTAAATTGAGATACTTTAGAGATTTATCTCAACAAGAAGTTGCTAAAGTATTATCATTATCTCAAGCAAAAGTTTCACGATATGAAAAAAGAAGTTTAGAAAAAATGAGATCATTTAATAATGTAGTATAAAAAAAATTGCATATTTTAATGCAATTTTTTTAGTATAAACTTGGAAAATCATAAGAAATATTTTTAATAATTTCATACATATTTGATTTGATTAATTTATTAAATAGTTTGGCATATAAATTATCTATTTCAGTTGGAGTCATTTCACTTAATTTAACAGTATTAGTTTCATCAAAGTTAGCAATAGATGCTCCGATTTCAGATTTATAGTCAAGCTCTAAATTTACTTTGTATTTATCATAATTAACAGACAACTCGATAGAGCCTTCATTTTTAGATTCACTAATTTCTTTATTAGTAATTTTTATTGTTCCGTCAACTTTAGCGTTACTTTCTTTATAAAGATAATCAATACTTAATTTATTTTTTGTATTTTCATTAACAGTAATTTCAAGATTAGCATCATTATCTTTAACATATATTACAGTATTATCATTATTATTTATAATACCAAACTCAGCATTATTATTTATTAATTCTAATTTGGCAAATTCATTAGTAAATCCTTTAGTATAAAGATTTAATGTGCCAATTGCTTCAATATCCTCGTTTTTAGCATCCTTTAAAGTATCTTCGATGTTAGAAACTGACATATCACTTATTTTACTTAATTTCTTTATTAATTCATCATTGTCTAAAATATTATCAATAATATTTTCAATAAATTTTTTAGTATTTTTCTCATTTAAGTTATAAGAAATTTTTGTTACTTTAGTACTTTTACCATTTAATTTAATATTAGAACTACTTTTTGTTAATTTCTTCATTTCAATAGAATCTATTAAGATTTTTTTAAATTCTTTTGTAATATAATTTAAATCATCTTTATCAAAATTTACATTTTCAATTTTAAAAATATCATCAAAATTAAATATTTCGTCGTCAATATTAATTATTTTTTTATAATCATCTTTTAATGAAACATAAGCTTTATCATTTATAAAATATAATAGAGCATCAATTATTTTTGTTTCATTCTCTGTTAATGCAGCACCAAGTTCTAACTTTCTATTTTTGTAATCCATTCCAAATGTATAATCAAATTTTTCATTCTTTAAATCTTCTAAGCCATCAATGTTGGTATCAATTTTTAAAGAACCATTAACTAATGCAGTATCTTTGTTGTAATCAAAATTTTCTATCTCATCAATAGAATCATTAATTTTGTTGAAAGCTTTATTTATTACATTTGTAACAATCTTATCAGTTCTATTAAAATAATAATAAAAACCTCCAGCAAATAATGCTACTACTACTAAAACTACAGCAGCAATTGGAATGATTTTGTTACCTTTTTTAGAAGTAATATTGTTTGTTTCTGGTATAGAAACGTTTTCTTCTTTCATTTTTCACACTTCTTTCAAATTTAATTATATCAAAATTAATTATAAAGTAAAACAAAAGTACAATATAAATTCTTGAAATTTCATATTATACAGTGGTGAAGTAATTTGAAAAGAATAAAATTAAGTGAATATAATAATAGTTTAGGGACTCTTATTGATATTGAAGATCAGTATACTTATTCCTTAAATCATTATAAAGATAGTATCAATATTCCATATCAAAAGTTAGTTTTTAACTATAAAACATTACTGGATAAAACTAGGCCGTATTATATTATGTGTAATGGTGGTTTTAAAAGTAAAAAGCTTGTAAATATTTTAGAATTTTACGGTTATAATGTCACTCAAGTCTATAAAGAGTGATTTTTTTTTGATTTTGATTTATAATAATAAATGAGTGATGATAATGACGGGAATATTAAATACAATAAATGATTTTATAAATTCAATGATTGCATATTTAGGTGTAGCTGGCCCTATTATGGGGTGTATTTTAATTATTTTAGAATCTATTTTACCAATTTTACCTTTATGTGTTTTTATAACTTTAAATTGTATGACTTTTGGATATGTTGCAGGGTATATAATATCTTGGATTTTTACTTGCTTAGGATGTTTGCTATCTTTTACAATTATAGAAAAAGGTTTTAAAAATTGGTTTGATCGAAAAATTAGAAGTATGAAAGGTGCTAACAAAATAATGAAAGTTGTTGAAAAGTGTAATGTATCAGAACTTGCTATGATAGTTGCAGTGCCTTTTACACCAGCATTTTTAGTTAATATTGCTGCGGGTCTTTCAAAGATGGATGTAAAAAAATTTATGGTTGGTATTTGTATAGGAAAATTATTTATGGTATATTTTTGGGCTTTCATCGGAACAAATTTGATTCAAAGCTTAACTAATCCAATTATAATTGTAAAAGTAATATTTATGTTGATAATTGCTTATATTTTGAGTAAAATTGTAACTAAGAAGTTTAATTTATAAGGAGGATTTATGGAATACGTTGTAGTAGGACTTTTAGTTTTAGTACTAATACTTTTAGTGATTTTAATAATGCGTAAAAAAGATGACAGTCAGATGATTGAAAGATTAGGAAGGTTTGAAACTGATATAACTAAAGAAGTTGGAAGCTTTAAATTAGATTTTAGTAAGGATTTAAGAAATGATTTTGAAAAATTAAATGAAAAGATTGAAAATAAATTAAATTTAATTAACGATAAAGTCAATGAAAGAATAGATCAAAATTTTGAAAAAACAAATAAAACTTTTAATAATATTATTGAAAGATTATCAAAAATTGATGAAGCGCAAAAAAAGATTGATGGTTTATCAAGCGAAATAGTTTCTTTACAAAGTGTATTAACTGATAAAAAAACTCGTGGTATTTTTGGTGAAGTAAATTTAAACTATATTTTAACAAGTGTCTTTGGTGAAAAAAATACTGGAGTTTATGATATTCAACATAAAATGGAAAATGGGTTTATAGCAGATGCTATTTTATATGCACCATCTCCACTTGGTACTATTTGTATAGATTCTAAATTTCCTTTAGAAAATTATCAAAAAATGACTGATAAAACTTTGTCAAAAGAAGAAAGAGAACTTGCTTTAAAACAATTTAAATTAGATGTAAAAAAACACATTGATGCCATTAGTACAAAATATATTGTTCCGGGAGAAACTTCTAATGAAGCTATAATGTTTCTTCCTGCAGAAGCAATATTTGCTGAAATAAATGCTTATCATCCAGATTTAATTGAATATGCTTATAATAAAAGTGTGTGGATAACAAGTCCAACTACCTTGATGAGTACTTTAACTACTATTAGTATGATTTTAAAAAATATGGAGAGAGATAAATATGCTAAAGTTATTCATGAAGAGTTAAATAAATTATCTTTTGAATTTGCCAGATATAAAGAAAGATGGGATAAATTATCTAGAAGCATTGATACAGTTAGTAAAGATGTAAAAGAAATACATGTTACAACCCAAAAGATTACTAATAGGTTTAATTCAATAAATAGTGTAGATGTTGACAAATTAATTAGTAAAGATGAATAAAAAATTAAACACAATATAATAAAAAAATATACCAATATGATATATTTTTTTAATGCTCAGTTAAATATAAATCATAATATTCGTCATAAGTTATATTTAAATCATGAACTTTGGTTGCATGATCAACACCGATATATCTTAAATGCCATGGTTCTTCTTGATATCCCGTAATGTTTTCATTATCTTTAGTGTATCTTATTATAAATCCATATTTATAGGAATTGTCTTTTAACCAAGAGTAATGTTTAGCTATTAACTCATTATATCCAGTACTTCTAATATCAACAGCAAGACCTGTTTGATGTTCTGAATATCCTGGTCTTGCAGAGTATGTATCAGCTTTATTTACACCGTCAATTTTTACATATCTATTGTAAATAATTTCCTGTGTTTTATATGAACGATAAGTACTATATGGATAGAATGAAACTCCTTGAGTTATTGCATATGCTTGTAATTTATCAAAACTTTCAGCTGCTGGTTTACGCATTTTATATGCTGAACTATAGCTTAATGATATTAAATCGCTTGGTTCATAATCACTACTTAATTTATGAAATTTATTTACCAAGACAGTAATTTCTTCAGGATTAGTAATATCCTCATGATTACTATAAAATTCTTTATCTAAATTTAAATTAACTTTAGTAACAATATTTTTAATTTCTAAATCAGGATTTAAAGTTTTATAACTTTCATATCTTTTTATATTATCTATATTAAAATTTGTTATATCTACATAATCTTTTATATCTTGATAGGGAAGTTCTATTAATTTTTTTATATTTGTATCACTCAATTTTCCTAAAATATTATTTATTTCAGTTGTTGAATAATTTTTATACTGTAACGTAGAAACAATATCTTCATAATCGTCGATTTCTCTATAAATTATATCTTCAGTAGGTTCATTAACTGGAGATGTATCTTGTTTATTATTTTTATAATAGTAAGTAGTATATAGTAAAGTATAAACAATAACAAAAATTCCAACTAAACCAAAGAATAATTTTTTATTCATAACATCACACATCTTTCTAATTACATTTTATCAATAATTAATTAAATTTAATACTATGTAAATTAAAATTTTACATAATTTAACTAATATAAATATATTTTCAAAATTTTTTCATATCTTTTATTAGAGGTGTTATTGTGAAAAAAATATTATTTGGAGTAATTTGTTTTTTAACTTTCTTTATTAATGTAAATGCTTTAGAAAATTTGGCACCAAATTCTAAAAGTTCAATTTTATTAGAAACATCAACTGGTAAAATATTATATGAATCTAATTCTCATGAAAAATTACCACCAGCCTCAATGACAAAAATTATGAGTATGCTTTTAATTATGGAAGCGATAGATAATAATAAATTATCATTTGATAGTGATGTTTTAATAAGTGAAAATGCTGCAAGTATGGGTGGATCACAAATTTTTTTAGAAGCAGGTGAAACTTATAAAGTTAAGGATCTACTTAAAGGCATTGCTATTGCTTCTGGTAATGATGCAGTAGTTGCAATGGCAGAAAAAGTTGGTGGCACTGTTGAAAATTTTGTTAATATGATGAATGAAAAAGCAAAATCTTTAGGATTAAAAGATACCGTATTTAAAAATCCTCATGGCCTAGATACAGAAGGACATTATTCAAGTGCTTATGACATGGCAATGATTGCTAAGGAATTATTAAAGCATGAAAAAATATTAGAATATACTAGTATTTATGAAGATTATTTGAAAAAAAATGATGGTTCTTCTACATGGCTTGTTAATACAAATAAATTAGTTAGATTTTATGATGGAGTAGATGGACTTAAAACAGGATTTACTTCTAGTGCAAAATATTGTGTAACAACAACTGCCAAAAAAAGTAATATGCGTCTTTTATCAGTAGTAATGGGTGCTGAAACTAGTGATTTAAGAAGTAAAGATACTACTAACTTATTAAATTATGGTTTTAATACTTATAAATTAGATTTAATTATGAGTAAAACAAAAATATTAGGTAATGTTAAAGTAGAAAAAGGCAAAAAAGATAATGTTGATTTAGTATTAAAAGAAGATGCTACATCATTAAAAAAGATAAATGATAAATCTACAGATTATTTTGTTAATTTAAAAGTTGATAACATAAAAGCACCTGTTAAAACAGGTGATAAAGTAGGAACTGCTGAAATACTTGATAATGATGGAAAATTTGTAATGGAAAGTGATGTTACAGTAACAAAGAATATAGATAAAGCTAATTACTTTGATTATCTAAAGAAAAATTTAAAAATATTAACTACTGGTTTTTAATAAAACCAGTTTTGTGTTATTATATACTTAGTATAGTTGGAGTGATATTATGGAAAGTATAATTGTTATAAAAATAGTTTTTGGAATAATACTTAGTTTATCTTCGTTTATTTTAATTTTATTAGCATATTTATTATTTTATAAATATTTAATTCAAGAAGAAAAGTGTAATAAAAAAACTAAAGGAATAATAAAAAAATACACTTTATTTAATTATGGAGGCGAACATAACAATATTCATTTACCAGTCGTTTATTATAAAGTTAATAATAAAGATTATAAAGTAGTTGGTCCAGAATATAAAGTTTATATTAATACAATGAAAAAAACGCCAAAGGAAAAGAATACTCTTTCATCTGAAGATAAAAATCAATATTTATATACCAAAAGAGTTGGTAATACATTAATTGAAATTAATAAAAATCCAATTGAAGAAATGTTTCCACTCGGTTCAAAAGTAGATGTTTATTATTATGATAAAAATCCTAAGATAGCTTATGTTTTAAGATATTGTAATAAAAAATGGATGTTTTGGTTTATGTTAATTTCAGGAATAATAATATTATTTTTAGATTTATTTATAATTTTTTTCCTATAAACTAGTAAAATTTTATTATTTCAGAATAAAACTACTTTCAGTTTAATTTGGAAGTAGTTTTTATGTTATCTAAAAAATTTTGAGTATTAAATAAATCGATTCATAAAATTACTATTAATAATTCTTGATTGCAAAACATTTGTTTGCTATAATTTTTATAGGAACATTTAATGTGAGTGTCGTCTTCCAATCTTGTAAAAGAAAGGAGGGATACAATGAAGAAAAGAACTTTTATAATAAAAGTCCTTCGCCTTATTGTTATTATTTTATTACTCCTTACCTTATTGGTATTAGCAATAAAAATATGACACTCTATCAACTCTGATTGAGTGTCAATACTAAATTTTTAGAGGAGACATTCACTTGCAGAATTGAATGTTCCTTTTTTATTTTATGCAATTTTTCTTGCTAAATACATATTATCATAAAAAAAAACTTTTTACAAGTTTTCTTACTGATTCGTAGGTATATTTTTATATCTTCTTATTTGGAAATAATTTTTTACAGGACCTTTTTCTTCTTTAATATTATTATCAATATTATTTTTTTCTTTTTTCAAATTTTTTAAAAATTAAAATAATTTTATTAAATCTTAAACTACTAAATGGAGTTTCATATGTTAATTGATACGTCAAATTGTAAGTGTGTTATTAATTTGGCAAAATAAAACTACTTTCAAAATAAATTGAAAATAGTTTTTATATTATCTCGAAAAGTTCGAGTATCAATCAATTTGGTGCCTGCGGTCGGACTTGAACCGACACGGTATTGCTACCATTGGATTTTGAGTCCAACGCGTCTACCATTTCACCACGCAGGCAATTAATTAGTAAATTAATTATATCATATAAAATGCTATTTTGTAGTATAAAATTATTAAATCTGCAAATAATATAATTAGAAGCAATTATATTTTCTTGCTTCTAATTACGAAAAGAGACTTTTAAAAAAGCCTCTTTTTTGTCATTTAGATGTCACTTATGTTAACATATAATTAAGTTGTAAGTGAGGATAAATATATGGAAATATTAAAGGTTGAAAATTTAACAAAAGTTTATGGAAAAGGAGTAAATAAAGTAGTTGCACTAGATGACGTATCTTTTACAGTTAATAAAGGAGAATTTGTTGCAATAGTAGGAGCAAGTGGTAGTGGAAAAAGTACACTATTACATTTAATTGGTGGAGTTGATAGTCCAACTAGTGGCAAAGTTTTTATTGAAGGAAAAGATATATATAAATTTAATAATGATGAACTTGCTATTTTTAGAAGAAGACAAGTAGGACTAATTTATCAATTTTATAATTTAATACCTATATTAAATGTTGAAGAAAATATTGTATTACCACTTGAACTTGATAAAAGAAAAATAGATACTAAAGAACTTAATGAATTGATAAAAACTCTTGGACTTGAAAGTAGAAAAAAACATCTTCCTAATGAACTATCTGGTGGGCAACAACAAAGAACTTCAATTGGAAGAGCTCTTGTTACTCATCCAGCTATAATTTTAGCGGACGAACCAACCGGAAATTTAGATTCTAAGACAAGTGACGAAATTGTAGAACTATTAAAAATGTCTAATAAGAAATATAATCAAACAATCATAATGATTACCCATAACCTTGAATTAGCAGCAATAGCTGATAGAATAATAACAATTGAAGATGGAAAAATTGTAGCAGGTGATTAATATGAATTTACTTAATAAATTAACTTTAAAAAATTTAAAACTAAACAAAAAAAGAACTATTGTTACAATTATTGGTATAATATTATCTGTAGCGTTAATCACTGCAGTAACAAGTATGTTTTTTAGTGCATATCATTCTATAATTAAATATGAAACAAGTATTAAAGGTGATTTTCATTATGAATTTATGAATGTAAGTGGTAAAGATTTAAAAACCTTTGAGAATAATCGAAATATAGAAGAGTTTGGTATAGTAAAAAATATCGGATATGCTAATTTAATAGAAAGCCAAAATGAGTATAAACCTTATGCTTATATAAAAGCTTTTGATAATAAAGCATTTGCTAATTTAGCTATAAAATTAATTAGTGGAAGACTTCCTAAAAATGATAATGAAATTGTAATACCAAGTCATTTAAAAACTAATGGACGTGTAAATTATAAAGTAGGAGATACAATCACTTTAGAAGTAGGAAAAAGAGTTCAAGATGGATTTGAACTAAATCAAGATAATAATAAAACTGATGAATTTGAAGAAATTATTGATACTATGACAAAAAGCTATAAAATCGTTGGAATTATAAAAAGACCATCAAATTATATAGAAAGTTATGAAGCACCTGGATATACTTTTATAACATATTTAAATAAAATATATGATGACAATGATTATGATTTATATGTTAAGTATAATAGTAAAGCTTTAAAACATGAAAGCGAAGTAACTGCTGATATTTTAAATGTTCCAAGAGAAGCTTATAAAAGTATTAATGATTATGAAATAATAAGTAAATTAAATGAAAAACAATTAGCTAAGATTTCTAAGCAAATGGAAAAAGCAAAATATAACTATGTTGTAAATTCTTTGATATTAATTCTTTTAAAACTTGCTAAATTTGATTCGAATACGATTGTCTTTAAAAGACAAAATAATGATTTATTGACAATAATTAATGAAGCTAGTATGAATGTTTCAGCATTAGCAGATCTTAAAAATATTGAAATAAATATAAATAGTAATGATAATATCAATATTTACTGTGATTATAAATGGGAAGTTGAAGCTTTAACTAATATTATAAAAAATTGTATAGAGTATTCTTTGGAAAATTCTAAAATTGATATCTTTATTAATGATAATAACTTATATACAAAATTGACTATAAAAGACTATGGAAAAGGTATGGATAAAGAAGAAATTAAAAATATTTTCAAAAGATTTTATAAAGGTAATAACTCTTTTAATGATAGTATTGGAATAGGATTATCACTTGCTAAAAATATTATTGAAAAAGATAATTGCTTAATTAGTGTAAAATCTAAAAAAAATAATGGTACGGAATTTAATATTAAATATTTTAAAAATTAATGTATATTATTAAGGATATTACATATAATACTACTGGAAGTGATAAAATACTTCCAGTAAATTAAAAGAACTTTTAACGGATATTAAAAGTTCTTTTTTTTATGTTTATATCAAACAAATCCTGTAATAGAATTTAAATTTTTTATGGGTTTGTGTTATCATAAATAACAATTCAAAAAGGGGTGTTTTGGATGACTACGAAATTACAAAAATGAAATGGAATTTATATTGTAAAAAAGAAAGATTGTTATTATTATGGGGATTAAAAAATGGATTTATAAATCTTTATGATAATGAATTGATAGAAAAATTGAGAACAGTATATTATGGCGGAATACCAGCGTCAATAATTTTATTATCTAATAGCATGACCAAAGGACATTGCTATGATAGAGCTTTATTAATGTCTAGGGCATTTTTAGAGGATGAAGGTGATGTTCAATTGCTTTACGCTACTATAAATAGTTTAAAATTGAATCCTAAATATATTTGCGATGATTCATTGTATGCTGATCATTGTATTGCTGAAAGAACAACAAAAGATGGAAGACATTTGATTTATGATACATCAGCAGGATATATTTATGATAAAAGTTTATACTGGTTAATAGAAAATCCAAAAGTTAGAAAAGTTAATAGTAAAGAATCTATTAAAAAATTTATAGAATCTGATGAAGATTATTACTTAGAAGATATTGAAAGAGATAAGTATGCTGCTACTTTAATTTTACCTACGATTGAAAAGAATTTTGAAAATCCTATTGAGATGTATTCAATAAGAGGAATTGAGTTGTTGCAAAGAGAAATTGAACATTTCAAACAACAGATTAATTATGATTGTGTGATTGAAGAAATAAATCAAGATATGAGGAGATTAGGGTTGAAAAAATAATATGTTTGATAATAAAAAAAGGATTGTATTTTTCAAAAATTCAATTCTTATTTACAAAAGTGATTCAAGAAGGAAAAATAGTTTTTTTGATAATGAATTGTATGAAAAGACGAGTTATACACTTTTTAACTTCAATTCGATATGATAAAAACAAGTATTTGATGAATTAGTTTTTAAGTGCAATTTTGGCTTTAAAGAGAAATAAAAGGTTTTTTAAGAAATTTTAACGATGTTTACACATATAATTTAAAAACATTTAATATTTTAACTAATTTATGATATAATGTAGTAGTTCGAGGTGAATTAGTTTGAAAAAGTCGAATAAAAAAGAATTTGAAAGTATAATTAATGATATATTAATAAATAATAAATTTAAAGAATTAGATGGTGAATTACACCATGGTATTTCTAGAGCTGGTCATTCATTAAGAGTAGCTAAAAATACTTATAAAATAACAAAAAAATTAAATTTAAATTATGAAAAAGCAACAAGAGCAGCATTAATGCATGATTTTTATACTTCCAATGATTTAGAAAGCAAAAATAGTTTTGAAGCTTTATCAGAGCATCCTTCTAAAGCTCTTGAAAATGCTAGAAAATATTATAATATCACATCATTAGAAGCTAATATTATTGAATCACATATGTTTCCAATGGGACATAAGATTCCTAAATATGCTGAAAGTTGGATTGTAAGTCTTGTTGATAAAGGTGTTGCTTTTTATGAGATGTATCGTTATAAAATAGGCTTAACTTTAGGTATATATATAATTTTTATGTTTAATATGATAACAATTCAAAGATAAATTAACTTTTATCTTTTTTTATGTTAAAATATATTTATGTCCTGGTAGTATAATGGATAGTACAAGACTCTCCTAAAGTTTAGATGCGGGTTCGATTCCCGCCTGGGACACCAGATTGATACTAAACTCGAACTTTTAAAGTTCCAAGAGTAATAGATTACTAACAGAAATGTTAGTTTTTTTGTTTAAAAGAAAATAATGAATGATATTGAAGATGATAAATTAAATTTGACTGGATATTTTGAAAGGGACAATATATGTTAAAGGATTTAGTGAAAATTGAAATAAATGTTATAGATAATAAAATAGGAATAATGAGAATTGGAGATGTTGATTATATATCACTTACTGATTTAGCAAAATATCAAAATCCAGAAGATTCGTCAGGTGTAATTAGAAATTGGATGTCTAATAGAAATTCATTTGATTATTATGGTTTGTGGAAACAAATAAATAACGAAAATTTTAATTCCGTGGAATTTCACATAATTAAAACTGAAGAAGTACCATACAATAGATTCACTATGACTTCAAAGAGATGGAAAGAAATGCAATCGGAATTGTTTCAAAATCAGGAAGATATGATGGTAGAACATTTGCACATCCTGATATAGCATTTTAACTTGCTAGTTAGTTAAGTCCAAAATTCAAATTATATTTAATAAAAGAATTTGAAAGATTAAAAAGTAATGAAATGTATCAACAATAAATTGAATGGCATGCTAATAGATTATTATCTAAATTAAAGTATGTAGTTCATACTGATGCTATTAAGAATTTTATTGCTCCTACACTAACCGAAGAACAAAAAAATTTGTGTATGCTGAAGAAGCAGATGTGTTAGATGTAGCATTATTTGGAATGACTGCTAAAGAATGCGAGAAAATAATCCAAAACTTTCAAAAAAAGGAAATATTAGAGACTATACATATTTACTACATTTAGTAATATTAAATATTTTAGAAAATACAAATGAAGAGTTTATAAAACTAGGTATGTCACAAAGTGAAAGATTAATTAGTTTAAATAATTCTGCTAGAAATCAAATGGAAATATAAAAAAATAATAATAGTATTAAAGAATTAGAATTATTACAATAAAGAATAAATGACAATAATAAAGCTTTAATTGAAAATAAATAAAGATATTACTAATTTTAAAAAAATGAATTATTTGATGATTAATTTGTTGAATTTTCACTTGATATTTAAAATATTTTGTTTTAAAATACTCTAGGCTGAAAGTTTATTGTAAATATAACTATATAAGCTATTAGTTTATATGGTTTTTTTAATGATTTTTATGTATAATATTAAAGTAGCAAGGAGTGTAGTAAAAATGAACGATAAAATATTTATATTTGGACATAAAAACCCTGATACAGATACTGTAACAAGTGCTATAGCTTTATCTTATTTAAAAAACAAATTAGGATTTAATAGTGAACCTTATGTTTTAGGTGAAGTTAACTTAGAAACTAAATATGTTTTAGACTACTTTAAAGTTAAAGTCCCTAAATATTTAAATGATGTTAAATTACAAATGAAAGATCTAAATTACCATAAGAATTATTTTATTAATCATCATGCTTCAATACTTGAAGCATATACTTATATGACTGATCATAATATCACTGGTATTCCAGTTGTTGGTGATAAAAATGAATTTTTAAGTTTAATAACTGCCAAAGTAATAGCTAAGTATTTAATTAATGGTGATTATAAAACTTTAAAAACAAGTTATGATAATTTATTAAAAACACTAGATGCTGTTAAAATTACTAAATTTAATGAAGAAATAGAAGGAAATATTATAGCAGCCGCATATCGTAGTACAACTTTTATGGAACTTGTAAATTTAACAAGCAATGATATTTTAATTGTAGGTGATAGACATAGTATTATCGAAAATGCTGTTGAAAAAGGTGTTAAACTTATAATTATTGTAGGTGAGTTAGATATAAAACCTCATCATTTAGAAATTGCTAAGAAAAATAAAGTAAATATAATAAAAACTAAATATGACACATTTATAACCGCTAAAAGAATTGGACTTTCATCTTATATTGAAAATTTAATTACAGAAGATAGAATGTTTACTTTAGATCAAAATGATTATTTTGATGATTTCTTAATTACAAGTTCTAAATTAAAATTTAATAACTATCCAATTATTGATAAAAATAATATTTGTAAGGGATTAATAAGAATTACTGATATTTCTGAAAAGAATCGTAAAAAAGTAATTTTAGTAGACCATAATGAAATAGAGCAAAGTGTTATTGGACTTGATGAAGCTGAAATTTTAGAAGTTGTTGATCATCATAAAATAGGTGATATTTCTACTAAAAATCCAATTAACTTTAGAAACATGTCAGTTGGAAGTACTAATACAATTATTTATAAATTATTTCAAGAAAATAATATTGAAATTCCAAAAGAAATTGCTGGATTAATGATATCTGGAATTTTATCTGATACTTTAGTACTTACAAGTCCAACTACAACAAAAGTAGATAAAGAAGTAGTTAATAATTTAGCTAAAATAGCTCAAATAGATTATAAAAAATATGCTATGGATATGTTTAAAGCTGGAACTAGTTTAAAAGGCTTAAGTAAGAATGAAATAGTTAATACTGATTTAAAAACATTCCATACAGAAGAATATTCATTTGCTGTTAGTCAAATATTAACTCTAGATTATGAAGATATCTTAAAAGAAAAAGAAGATTATGTTAAGATTATTAGTGAAATAGCTGAAAATAAAGAATTAAATTTTGTTCTTCTAGCTGTTACAGATATTATTAATAATGGTTCATATATTCTTTATACAGAAGATGCTAAGAAGTATTTAGAAGCAGCATTTAATATTGAAAACTTATCTCAAGGTTATTACATGGAAGGTGTAGTATCTAGAAAGAAACAAATAGTTCCTTATTTAATGGATATATTAAAATAATAAAAAACTAAATAATGGTTATTCTAGTAACAGGTGATACCATGAATTTAGTTTTTTTATGTATAAAAATATTTTTTGCTAGAATTTTAGATGTATCTATTGGTACAGTTAGAACTATGATTATGGTAAGAGGTAAAATGTATATTACAGCCATACTTGCTTTTATCGAAGTATTTATTTGGTTTCTAGTTGCAAGAGAAGCATTAGTCACTAATATAAATTCAGTAATAATTCCAATTTCGTATTCTCTAGGATATGCTACTGGTACATTTATTGGAACATATATTTCTAATAATTTTATAAAAAGTATAATAGGTGTTGAAATTATTGTAAATAAGAACCAGTCGGAGTTAATAGATGCCATAAAAAAGAATGGGTTTGCTGTATCAATAATTGATTTAAAAGGTAATAAGAATGGTTTTTTATTATGTCAAATTAGTAATAAAAAAGAAAAGAAACTTATTGAAATTGTAAAAAAATATGATCCAAGTGCTTTTATAATAGTTAATGAAACTAAATATGTTCATAATGGTTTTATTAAATAAAAAACTTTGCTAGAATTAGCAAAGTCTATTTTTTCTCTTTTAATAAATTTCTAATTTCTTCAAGAAGAATAACTTCATCACTTTTAACTTTTTTAGTATCTTTTATTTCTTCTTTTTTACCAATGCTCATTATTTTATTAAAAGTTTTTAGTACTATAAAAAGGACAAAAGCATTAATTAAAAAATTAATTACAGCAGTTAAAAAGTGTCCCCAGTTTAAATATTGATCACCATAAATTTTAATTTTACCAGCAATAGAAGCTCCACCAATACCATTAATTAATGGATTGATAAAATCATCTGTAAATGCCGTAATAATAGCACCAAAAGCAGCACCGATAATAACACCAACGGCCATATCAACAACATTTCCACGCATGATAAATTTTTTAAATTCATTAATAAAACCATTACTTTGATTTTTAACTATATCAGCTTTTTTCTTTAATTCTTCTTTAGATAATTCAACTTTTTTCATAAACTTCCTCCTAAAAAATATTATACCACAACGTAAATATGAGAAAAAAGATTCTTTTGTTTAATCTTAATCTATTGTATAATAAATCTATAAGGAAGTGTTTAAATGGAAAAAAAACAAAAAGTAGATTTAAGTATTGCAATTTTATTAATACTAATTGGTATAATTTTAACAATTTTACCAAAATTTAATTTAACGAATATAAATATTATTTTATTTATTATAATGATGATCTATGCAACTTTAAATATGGTTCAATATGTTTTAACCAAGAAAAGTAATGATATGGAAGGACTTTTTACAAGTTTATTAAGCTATACAGTTGGAATATTAGGTTTAACTTTTAATCTATTTAATAATTTATTACAAATGGTATTATTATTACTTGCTTGGATTATCTTAATGTCTTTAATTAAATTAAAAAAATGTGATTATTATAATGATCGTCATAATAAAATGTGGATTTTAAAAATAACAACACTAGGTTTATTTATATTAACTGGTATAATAACATGTATTAATTTGTACTATTCAAATGATATTCAATTAATTATCTTAGGATTTTTCTTCTATATCCATGGAATATTAGAAATGATTGATCCAATTACTATTTATTTAATGGAGAATAAGTAATGAAAACAGTAAATGATTTTAAAGATTATCAAATAATTGATATGGCTGATGGAATGAAACTTGAAACATGGAATAATTTAAAATTATTAAGACCTGATCCACAAATTATTTGGAATGAAAAACGTGATGAAAAATTATGGTATGATGTTGACGCGGTTTATAAAAGAAGTAATACGGGTGGAGGATGTTGGGATATAAAAAATAATAAAATTCCTTCATCATGGCAAGTAAAATATCAAGACATGGTTTTTAATTTAAAACTAATGGGATTTAAACATACAGGTTTATTTCCAGAACAAGCTTATAACTGGAATTTGATTAGAAATAAAATTAAAGATGCAAAAAGAGAAGTCAAAGTATTAAACTTATTTGCATATACTGGTGCTGCTTCTATTGCTGCTTTAATGGAGAATGCAAATGTTGTCCATGTTGATGCATCTAGAGGTATGATTGATTGGGCTAAAGAAAATGTTAAAAGTAATCATTTAGAAGATAGAAATATTAGATTTTTAGTTGATGATGTTGTAAAATTTGTAAAACGTGAAATAAGACGCGGTAATAAATACGATATTATATTAATGGATCCACCATCTTTTGGTAGAGGTGCAAATAAAGAAGTTTGGAACATAGAAAAAGATTTATTTAACCTAGTTGAACTTTGTGGCCAGTTATTAAGTGATGATCCAATATTATTTTTGATCAATTCATATTCAACAGGGTTATCTAAGACAATTTTAGAAAATGTTTTATATTTAACAGTTGGTAAAAATAATAAAGGTATAATCTCTAGTGATGAACTTGGAATACTAATGAAAGATAGTAATTTGATTTTACCTTGTGGAATATATGCAAGATGGGAAAAAAATAATTTAAATTGATTCAGAATTTTATTATTTTTTTTCTTTTTTTAATAAAATTTAAACATTATGTGACCATCAACATTGCAAAAAATAAAAAAAGTTTTATAATTTAATTTAAAGGAGTGAAGAGATATGTTTTTAATAAGAAGTATTAATATTTTAAAAGATGCAATATTAGATTTTAAAAATAGTAAATTTAAAAATTTTATTCATATTTTTTGTGCATCAATAGCTATTTTAATGTTCTTGTATGCATTATATGCAATAATTATGTGTTATGTAAAATATGGGGCTTTTAATACAACGGCTAAATTAGATTTAATTGAGCATAAATACACAAATAATTTATATTTATTTATTTGTTCTTTTGCAATTTTTGTATCATTTATTTTAGTATTTATCAATTATTTTATTAATCAAAAAAATAAACTTTTAAAATTTTTTTCATTATTTATAATTATTCTTTTGATTTTAAGTTCTATACCTTGTATTGCTTTTATTTTAGAAGAAATAGATATTATAAGTTTCGAAGGATATTATAGAAATGAATTAATTACTATTCCTAAAAAATATATTCCATTATTTCTATTTTATAAAAATTCACCAGCTGAAGCATTAATTTGCTATAAATATTGTCTGCTGATATTTATTATAACTTTATTAGTAGGGGTACTTATGATATTTAAAAAAGAAAAAAAGGAATTATCTTTAGTTATTTTAAATATTATTTATATTTTTGTACTAGAGTTATTAATTATGATTGTTTCTAACATAGTTAGATTAGCGATTTTACTTGGTGTCTTTATAGCAGTTAGTTTATTTTTAGCAAGTACTTCAAAAAGTGTTGATGATATAATTCAATACAGCGCAACATTAGAAAGAATAAAAACTTATTGGTATCTTCATAGATAAGGAACTAAAAATGAATGATAAAAAAAATTTATATAAAAAGAATGGTAATATTTTGTATATATTAAATACATTAAAAAAATATACGGATGTAAATCATTTATTAACTACTAACGAAATAAAACTTAAAATTAAAAAAGATTATGAAGTAGATATAGATCCTAGAACTATTCGTAGAAATATTAACTTATTAATTGAAGTTTTTAATTATGATATAGAAACATATCAAGATAATCACAGAGGATACAGGATAATAAGAGATGCATTTTTTGAATTTGAATTAGGTGAGTTAGAAACAATAATTCAAACATTTGCATATTCTAGCTTTGTTTCAAAAGAAATAACTGATTCAGTTATTAACAAATGCTTAAGTATGATGAGTATTTATGAACAAGAAAATTACAAAAATTATCAAGCTTCTATCAAAAATATCAAAAGTGATAATAAAGAAATAATAAATAACATTGAGATTATAAATGAAGCAATAAAAAATAAGAAAAAAATAACTTTTGAATATTATAAATACTTTTTTAATGAGAATAATCAATTAACTACTGAAAAAATAATACCAAAGATTCCTTATAAATTAAGTCCTTATAAAATATTTTATGGATTACAAAAATTGTATTTAATTTGTTTGAAAGATGGAATGAAGGAATTATTAATTTATAGATTAGATAAAATAAAAAATATGAAAATTTTAAAAGAAAAAAGAAATGAAAAATATTCAGAGCAAGAAATTGATTACTATGTAAAAAACAATGTAGCAATGTTTACTGGAGAGCAAGAAAAAGTCGAAATTGAATGTAATATTATTTTACTTGATAATGTTATAGAAACTTTTGGTAAAGATATTAAAATAAAGAAAATTAATGAAGAAATTTTTTATGCATCATTTTACACTGTATTATCTGGTTTTAAATACTGGTGTTTAAGAAATATAGAAAATGTTAAAATCTTGAGTCCTTTAAAATTTAAAAAAGAAATAACTAAAATAATAAAGGAGAGTATAAAGTGATTGATGTTAAATATTGTTATATGAAAGATGTATATGAAAAAGAAATTAGTAATATCAAAGAGGCAAAGTTTACCAATGACATTGATTTTCGTAAAAGAAAAGTAAATGATTTAGAATATAGAGACCCAGATAGTTGTTCTAAAAAATTAGTCTCTGATATTACAGAATTGTATTTTTCAAAGGAAATATTAAAAAGTAATAATGAAATAATTTATTTAAAAAATAAATTAGCATTATCAACAGATTATTTAGGACCATCAGCAACTACAGCAAAAAGAATTGGAATAACTGATGATTTTGTCTGGAATGCTATTTTAGAGTGTAGAACTATTGGTGGACATATAGTATGGCCAAGAATGACTGATGGAATAAATTCAAACAAAGCTAAATCAGGTTTTAAGGGTAATGGGATATCTGATAGAGCTGATATTGCTTTTTATGAAATAAAAAATTATTTAGAAAATAATTTAGATAAAAAAACTTATAACATTGATTTAAAAAAATGCCTTAATAATGAAGAAAATAAAAGATTTTTTGAAATGTTTAATAAATCATTTAAAGATTTTTGTGATTATTTTGATCTAGTTGACTCTTTTGTTGATAAAAATTATGATATTATTTGGTTTGCTGATCCAGAATTAAAAACATTAACAAAAAATGAAGTGATAAATTATTTTAATAATAATATAAATGCTATAAAAAAGAGAAATGAAAAAATAAAACAAAAATTAATGGAAGACTAAATTAGGTCTTTTTTTTCTAAAAAAATATATTAATGTAACATTATGTGACCATAGGTGTTTCATTTTTTAAAAATTTATGATAGTAATATATAAGAAAGGAAGAATAAAATGTTTAACAAAAGATTAGAAAAATTTGCTATTGAATTATTAAAATATTTATATAAAACTAAAGATTATGATGATGAAAGTCTTTCAAAAGATGTATTTGTATTTTGTAATAATAAAAAATATTATGTTGCTTATGATGAAAAAAATTTAGAAAAATTTCCTCTTCGTGTTGAAGAAAATGCAGATGTTAGTGAATACTTAGAATTTTATGAAAAAGACTCTTTAAATGTAATAATGGAAGGTAGGTTACAAGAATATTTATATTATAAAGATGTTAAAGATAGTGATAAAGTAATAAAAAAAGTAACTCAAATATTCAAAAAATATGGTTATTATTATGATTTTGGTACTTCTATAACTCTCATGGCTAAAAAATATAATTGAGTATAAATTCTTTTTTATTAATATTTATATTTTAAATTCATATATTTTATTGTAGAAAGGAATTTAATAAAATATATGGAAATATTAAAAGTATCGAGTAAGTCAAATCCTAGTAAGGTAGCAGGAGCAATTGCTAATCTTTACCGTGAAAATAAAATTGTTGAAATTCAAACTATAGGAGCCGGTTCTTTAAATCAAGCTATAAAAGCAATAGCAATAGCAAGAGGATTTGTTGCTCCATCTGGAGATAACTTAATAGTTATTCCAGCATTTAATGATATCTCTATAAATGGAGAACAAAAAACAGCAATAAAATTAATTGTAGAGGCTAAATAGTCTCTTTTTTATTGAAACATTTGTCGCTATTTGTCGAAAGCCTTGAAAACTAAAAAAAACTAATTATAATAACGTCCTTGTAGTAAAGAAAGGAGAAGGTATGTTAAAAAAAATTAGTTGTTTTTTAGTTTTCATTATTTTATTTTATGTCAGTAACGTAAATGCCAAAGTTTATTATGATAAAATAAATGAGCATGGTATGTGGATTAGTAATGAGTTTGTAAATAAAAGTAAAGATGGTAAAACAAAGTATCAACAAATGACTTTAATAGTAAGAAAAAGTGATAATAGATTTTTATATTGTATTGAACCTGGAAAATCTATCGATGAAAATAAATTAGTAACAGGGTATGATACTGATTTAGAATTTCATGCTAATTTAACATCACTTCAAAGAGATAGAATTCAATTGCTTGCATATTATGGCTATGGGTATAAAAATCATACAGATATTAAATGGTACGTTATAACTCAGTTTATGATATGGCAAACTAACAATCTTGGTTATGATATTTATTTTACAGATAAATTAAATGGTAATAGAATTGATAAATATGTTGAAGAAATGAAAGAACTGGATAACTTAGTTAATTCACATTATACAATTCCTAAATTTAAAAACAGTAAATTAAAAGCATTTGTAAACTTAGAAGAAGAATTTGGTGAAAAAAACAATGTATTAGCAGAATATGAAATAAGTTCTAGTTCTAATGTAGATGTTTATAAAGATAATGATAAAATAAAATTAACTTTAAAAGATTTTAATGAAGGGTATTTACTATTTAAAAAAGAGAAAAAAAGATTTAATAATAAATGTGTTGTTTATATTGATGATAATAATCAAAATTTATTTTTACCTGGTGATTTAAGTGATGTTACTGATAGAATCAATATAACGCCTCTTTATGGAAGTGTAAAACTTCAAAAATTAGATAGCAATACTAAAGATAACAACCCAAAACATGAAGGAAGCCTAGAAAACGCTAGATATGGCTTATATGATAATAATAATTCTTTATTAGAAGAAAAAAATACTGATAAGAATGGAAAAATAAATTTTTCAACTAAACTTTTACATGGAAGATATTACATAAAAGAACTTGAACCAAGTCATGGATATCAACTTGATGAAACAAAGTATTATTTTGATATTGATAAAAACAATTATGAGTTAAATGTAACTGCCTATGAAGAGGTAATTTCAGAAAATTTTGAAATAATTAAAACCTTAGAGAATTCTAAAACCGGTATGTTAGAATATGAAAAAGGTATAAAATTTGGTATTTTTGATTTAAATAATAATTTGATTTTAGAATATACTACTGATGATTATGGAACAATAAAATTTAAATTAGACTATGGAAATTATATCTTAAGACAATTAACTTCTTATAAACAATATGAAAAACTAGAAGATTTTAAAATAGAAGTTAAAGAAAATGGTAAAAATAATAAATTTGTTTTCCAAGATAAAAAAATAAAATATAAAGTTAAACTAACTGTTTATGAAAAAAATACTTTATCTAAGATAGATAATATTGAATTTGAATTGTTAGATAAAAATGATAAAATGATATGTGAGAAAAATAAGTGCCAATATCTAACAAATAAAAATGGTGAAATCAACTTTAAGAACTATTTTGATCATGGAGATTATCTTTTTAAATTAATATATAATGATGAATTTATGTATATTTTTGACAGTGATAAAATAAAATTAGAGTTAAATGAAAATACTAAATATAAAGAGATGGGTGATTATAGACTGGTTGAATTAGATTATTATTTAGAACTAAAAAATAAAGAACCAGTTGTTGATGAGGATGAAAATAATAACACGATTATCGATGAAAATAATAAGCAAGATGAAATAGAAAATAATTATTTTTTAGATAATAGTGAAACTGAGAAGACAAATGATGAAAAAGCTCCTGGTAATAATGAGTTGATTGTTGATGTTCCAAATACACTTTTAAACCAATTTGACATCTCTATATTAATTGGCATAAATTTAATTTACCCAATAAAAAAATACTTAATTAAAAAAGTATTTATTTAAGTATTAAAAATAAAGCTAAAACAAATCCACTTAGAAGTACTGATGAAATTATTAAAAATAATGAACTAAAACCGAATGAGGAAGCTTTTTTAAATGAAGCTTCTTCTTTTTCTTGTATTTTTTGTTGGTAATCATTTAAAGCATTTAAATTTCTTTGATAAAGTTTAAGAAGAAATTTTTCATTTTCGCTTGGGGTGGCTATATTTAATAATTTATTCATTTCAAAATTATAATTATCTAAAAGTATTCTTGCTTGAGAACATATATATTCCTCATTACAAAGTAGTTTGAAAATAAAATCTGAAATAGTTTTTAAATAATTCATTTCATTCATTGTATAATCACTTTTTTTATGTAATAAAATGAAATATTTAGATTGGTTATATTCTGAATCTTCATAAAAAGTAGTGTAACTAATTTTTTTAAATTCATTTAATAAAACTTTAAATGGAACATAATTATTATATTTAATTGTAAGATTTGAATATAGCATTAAAATTTTATTAAATTCATTGCACTCAATTGCATGAGTTTTAATATTAGTTATAATTAAAATTTTACTATCAGATGATAGCTTAATATTTTTTACATACTCATTTATATTAACATCTACAATATTTTCATCCTTGATGTTAGTATTTAATATATCGTTACTTGCAACGTGTAATTTAACAATAAATAGAAAGTCTTTTAAAGAAATTGTATATTTATTATCATTAAAATAATTATTCTTTAATAAATCAGATATTATGAAGTTTTTAAGACTTATTACTTCATTTGATGATATAATAGAATTGCTTTGAAACTCAATATTTTTTAAGTTAGGATTTAATGAAATCCATTCTTTAATAAATATTTCATTAATTTTTGAAATATTTTCAAGTTCTTCACTCATTTTGTATCCTCCTATTCTTATAATAAAGTATAGCAAAAATATTTATTTTTTTCAATTGTTAATGAAATCGTGTTATAATAACCCTGTGATTAATATGAAAGAAAAGTTAACAAAAGATTTTATTATAAATTTATCTAAAAAAAAGAATGAGCCAGAGTGGATGTTAGAATTTAGATTAAAAAGTTTTAAAAAGTTTGAAGAACTAGATAATCCTAATTTTGGCCCAGAATTAAACATTGATTATGATAATTTTTTATATTATAAAAATGTTTCAAATGGAAGCAAAAAAGATTGGAATGAGGTATCTGATAATATAAAAAATACTTTTTGTAACCTTGGAGTTGTTGAAGCAGAAGAAAAATATTTAGATGGTGTTACCAATCAATTAGAAAGTGAAGTAGTTTATCATCATAATAAAACTGATAAAGATATTATATTTATGAGTACTGATGATGCTTTAAAAAAATATCCTGATTTATTTAAAGAATATTTTAATAGTTTAGTTAAATATGACGAAAATAAATTTACCGCTTTAAATGGTGCTGTATGGAGTGGTGGAAGTTTTATTTATATTCCACCATATACTAAATTAGATAGACCTTTACAAAGCTATTTTAGAATTGAAACTGAAGGATTAGGTCAATTTGAAAGGACAATTATTATAGTTGATGAACACGCAGAATTATCTTATATCGAAGGATGTACAGCTAGAAGTTATGCAAGTAATTCTCTACATGCGGGAGTTGTAGAAATATTTGTTAAAGAAGGTGCATCTTGTAAATATAATACAATTCAAAATTGGTCGAATGAAGTTTATAATTTAGTTACTAAAAGAGCTATTGTTGAAAAAAATGGAATGATGCAATGGGTAGATGGTAATATTGGAAGTGGTATAACAATGAAATACCCATCATGTATTTTAAAAGGTGATAATTCAGTTGGAAATTCTATAAGTATAGCATATGCTAAAAAAGGCCAAATATTAGATGCTGGAGCCAAAATGATTCATTTAGGTAAAAATACAAAAAGTAATATTGTAAGCAAATCAATAGCAAGTAATGGTGGTATTAGTAATTACCGTGGTACTACTAAAATATGTAAAAATGCTATAAATAGTACGGCTACAGTAAAATGTGATACAATTCTTCTTGATGAAATTTCTAAAAGCGATACAATACCACAAAATATTTTAGAAAATAATTCTTCGACTTTAGAACATGAAGCAACTATTTCAAAGATAAGTGCTGAAAAATTATTCTATCTAGAAAGTAAAGGATTAAATGAGGGTGAGGCAAAAGAAATGCTTGTAATGGGATTTGTTGATGATTTTAAAAAAGAATTACCAATGGAATATGCTGTTGAATTAAATAGATTATTAAAAGAAATTTAAAAAAATTGAAATTTTACAAATTTTAAAAATTTGTAGAAAGAATAACTCAGATTTTGAAAATCTGCTAAGAAGAAATTAAAAATCTGACTTAAAAATAGGATAAGAAATTGAAAATTGGTGTTTTGACATCAATTTTTTTATGTGATAAAGTGCAGTCATGAAAGGAGGAAGCACATGTTGAATCAGGTAGTTTTGGTTGGAAGATTAACTAAAGATCCAGAAGTAAAAGTATTAGATAATGGTAAAAAATATACTTCAATAATCGTGGCTGTTTCTAGATCTTATAAAAATTCTGATGGTTTATATGATACAGATTTTGTTAAATGTACACTATGGAATGGAATAGCTGCAAATACATGTGAATACTGTCATTCCGGCGATGTTGTAGGAATTAAAGGAAGATTACAAGTTAATTCATATGAAGATGAAAATAAAGAAGTTAAATATTCGACAGAAGTAGTCGCTGAAAAAGTAACTTTCTTATCAACAAAAAATAAAGAACCAAAAGAAATTAAAGAAGATTAATAATCTTGATATGAAGCGAATAATTCTATTTGCACTGGGTAAACTATTAACATAATGAAAACTTTTGAATTTATAATACAAAAGTATAAAGAGGTGTTAATATGATAAATGGGTCAAGATTGAAAAAATTAAGAAAAGAGAAAGGACTAACTCAAGGACAACTTGGTGAAATGTTAGGCGTTGGAAAATCAGCAATTTGTTGTTATGAGAAAGAACTTAGAAATCCTTCTTTAGAATCAATAATGGATATGGTAAACATATTTGCTGTTTCAACAGATTACTTATTTGGAATTGATGAAATAGCAGAAGTAACATTTGAAGATAAGAAAAAATATATTCCAATGACTAACGAAGAAGTTAGATTTATTGAAGAATTGAAAAAAGATAAATTAGTTTACAATATTTTATTTGAAGATCCTAAAAGAGGAGTCGACTTAATTAAAAAGAAAATCGGATAAATAGCTTAATTGCTATTTATTTTTTTGTTATAAAAAAGTATTGCTTTTCATATTGTTTTCTAGGAGGATTATTGATGAAAATATCTGGTCTTAGTAACGAACAAGTTTTAGAGAGTAGAAAACTTAATGGAAATAATCAAATAAGTCAATTAAAAAAACATACTTTTTTTCAATTATTATTAGAATCCTTGGGTGATCCAATAATAAAAATATTATTAATTGCTTTAATGATTAAAGTAGTATTTTTATTTAAAGATTTTGATTGGTTTGAAACTATAGGGATACTTATTGCTGTTTTTTTAGCAACTTTTATATCAACTATATCTGAATATGGAAGTGAAGCAGCATTTAGAAAATTACAACAAGAAAGTGATGATGTAAAAGTTAAAGTTATTAGAAATAATAAAATTTTAACTATACCTTTAAATGAAGTGGTTGTTAATGACGTAGTTATTCTTAATGAAGGAGATAAAGTACCAGCTGATGGAATTATTATCGAAGGCAGTGTTTTTGTTGATGAGTCATCAATTAACGGTGAAACAAAAGAAGTCTTAAAACAAGCTGTTATTAATGAAAAAATAATTTATGATTATAATAAAGTATTTCGTGGAACTATAATTTACAATAAAAATGCCAAAATGAAAGTTACAGAAGTTGGAGATAAGACTGTTTATGGTAAATTATCCTTAGAACTTCAAGAAGATGTACCAACATCACCTCTTAAAATAAGGCTAACAGGGCTTGCTAAAATAATAAGTAGAATGGGATATATTGGGGCCATATTAGTTACAATTTCCTACTTGTTTTCAGTAATTGTTATTAACAATAACTTTAATATTGATTTAATATTAAATACCTTAACTAACTATAAACTAATTACTAATTATTTAATTTATGCTTTAACATTAAGTGTAACAATAATAGTGGTAGCGGTACCTGAAGGGTTACCTATGATGATAACTTTAGTTTTATCTTCTAATATGAAAAAAATGCTAAAAAACAATGTCTTAGTAAGAAGACTTGTTGGTATAGAAACTGCAGGTAATCTAAATGTTTTACTTACAGATAAAACTGGAACATTAACTAAAGGAAAATTGGAAGTTACAAATATTATAGATTCGACGGGAAAAATAATAAATAATTCAACTAAATTAACCAATGAAAATCTTCTAAACTCTTTAATTTATAACAATGAAAGTATGATAGATCAAGATAATAATGTAATCGGGGGTAATTCGACAGATAAAGCTTTATTAAAATTTATTGGAAGGCAAAAGACACAGTATAAAAAAATCGAGAAAATCGAATTTAATAGTGAATTAAAATATTCAGCAGTTATGATTAATGATTCTAAGAAAAGTTGTTATTTTAAAGGAGCAAGTGAAAAAATTTTGCCATATTGTACAAAATATATAGATAGTGAAGGCAAAGTAAGAATTCTTTTAGAAAAAGAAAAAATAGAAAGTAATATAAAAAGATATACTAAAAATGGTAGTAGAGTAGTAGTTCTTGCTTATAAAGAAAATGATTTGAAATTAACTGCTTTAACTTACTTAGGATTTGTATGTATAAAAGATGAACTTAGAAGTGAAACAAAAGAGGGTATCAAAATTATTCAAGAAGCTGGTATAGATATTATAATGATTACGGGTGATGCTAAAGATACTGCATATTCTATTGCTAAAGATTGTAGAATTATTAAAAGTCCTACTGATATAGTTTTAACTAGTAACGAACTAAATTCTTATACTGATGAAAAAATTAAAAGCATGCTTCCAAAAATCAAAGTAATTGCGAGAGCTATGCCACAAGATAAAAGTAGACTTGTAAAAATTATTGAAGAAATGAACTTAGTAGTAGGAATGACAGGTGATGGTGTAAATGATGCCCCAGCTTTAAAAAAAGCTAATGTAGGGTTTGCTATGGGTAGTGGAACAGAAGTAGCTAAAGAAGCTTCCGATGTAATTATCTTGGATGATAATATTTTATCAATAAGTAAAGCGATACTTTATGGTAGAACAATATTTAAAAGCATAAGAAAATTTATTATTTACCAACTAACAGTAAATTTATGTGCTTTATTTGTTTCGATAGTAGGACCTTTTATCGGAGTTTCTACACCAATTACTATTATCCAAATGTTATGGATAAATATGATTATGGATACTTTCTCTGGGTTGGCATTTTCTTTTGAACCACCACTTTTAGAAACTATGCAAGAAAAACCTAAATCCTTAAAAGAACCAATTATAAATAAATATATGTATAGTGAGATTTTAATAACAGGTTTATATTCAGCATTATTATGTGTTATTTTTCTTAAATCGAATGTAGTAAGATCTATTGTAAGAGTCGGAACTAAATATGAATATTTGATGACAGCGTATTTTGCTTTATTTATTTTTATCGGTATATTTAATGCATTTAATGCAAGAACTGAAAGAAAAAACATATTAGCTAATATAATGAAAAACAAAATATTTTTGCTAATGTTTAGTTTTATTTCCATTGTTCAAATTTATTTGATTTATAACGGTGGAAATTTATTTAGAACATATGGTTTAACATTAAAAGAGTTATTGTTTGTTTTAATACTTGCATTTAGTGTTATCCCTATTGATATATTAAGAAAACATTTCATAAAAAAACTAGATTAAAAACAATCTAGTTTTCTTTATAATCTTCTAAAAAATGATCTCCTTTGTGAGGTTCATCAAATAAAAGATCTCGATAATTTTGTTGTCTTAAAGCTTCATAAATCATAATAGCTACAGTATTTGATAAATTTAAAGCTCTAACATTGTCAGTCATTGGCATACGCATACAATGATCTAAATTATCTTTTAAAATTTTTTTAGGAATACCTGTAGATTCTTTACCAAATATAAAATAAATATTTTCTTTTGTATTAGAATAATCAAAAGAAGAGTGAGGTTTATGTCCGTAACGAGTCAAATAGTAAAAAGTTCCTTTGTTTTTACTAAAAAAATCTTCTATATTCTCATATACAAAATATTTACACTTATCAATATAATTAACACCACTTCTTTTTATGTATTTATCGTCTAAAGAAAATCCTAGTGGTTTAATTAAATGAAGCGTAGTATTAGTTGCAACACAAGTACGCATTATATTTCCAGTATTTCCAGGTATTTCTGGTTCGAATAAAACTACATTAATCATAAGCATCCCTCGTTTAATATTTTACCACAAAATAAAAAAAAGTCATTACTGACTTAATTTTTCTAATCCACTGTTTTTTAATATTTTTTCTAAATCATTAGCATTGATTAATTTTTTCTTATCTTGTATAACATTTACAACTTCATTATTTTTAATATAAATTATTGCAGGAATTGAAGAAACTAAATTAGTATTAATTTTTTCATTTAAAGATTTAATAAAATTATCATCATTTTTTAACTTCGTAGCATTTACATAATATACAACATCATTAATTCCATAATCATCAATAACTTTTTTTAATTTTTTCTCTAAATTATAAACATCTTTGTCATGAGTATAACTAATATATATAAAATATTCATTTGGTGCTTCTGATAAAATAGTATCTAAATCATCAATATTATTTATTTGCATACTTACAGTATTCGTTTTAACTAAATAAGAAACTCTAACTTGTTCTTCCTCATAAACTTTATACCATTTATAAAAATATACTGATAAAAATAAAATGACTGCAATTGTTAAAAAAGCTATAACATAATTTTTAAATGGAACATATTTACTTTTCATAATAAAACCTATCTTTCTAAATTAATTCTATCATAAAATTATATTTATTGTAAATTTAATTTAGTAGTATTTTTGTAAAATAAAGTAACAAATTAATAATAAGGTGAAAAATATGTATTTTTATTTAAACTTATTTTTTATATATGCAATATCTGGTTATTTATTTGAAACTATTACAATGTCATTAATGCATAAACAATATAATAGCAGTGTTTTATATGGCCCATGGACCATTGTTTATGGAATGGCTATTATTATTATGATTATTATTTTTTTATTAGTAAAAAGATTAAAATTATCAGAATCAAAAGAAAAAATAGTTTATTTTTTTACAATAACTATTGTATTAACCATTTTAGAAGGTTTAAGCGGTTTTATTATTGAAAAAACTAGACATGTAGTTTATTGGAATTATGATAATTTACCACTACATATTGGACATTATATGGCAGTTGAAATTTCAACTTTATGGGGACTTTTATCTTTAGCATCGATGTATTTTATAATTCCTAGAATAAAAGAAAAAATTAATAGAATTCCTAAAATAATAACTAATATAATTTTATTTTTATTTATCATTGATATGGTTATATCTTTTATGTTGTAGGCAAAAAAAATATTCACATTTAAAATCTTTCATATTATACCTTAGGAGGTAATGAAATGTTTTTTGATGGAAATGATATTGGAATTGATTTAACTTTTTTTGATAAAAATGCATTTGATAACATGGATAAATACAATTTTCAAAATAGTTACAATAAAAAAAAATATTATGATGTAAATGAAGGATTTTTAAAAGGAAACATGTTTGTAAAAGAATATAAACCATATAAAAACTATCAAATTAAAAGTTTAAAAACTACTAGTGAACAAGATGGTTTATTAAAAAAATTAATGGCTTATAACTTTGCATTTAATGATTTAAATCTTTATCTAGATATTTATCCTGAAGATAAAGAAGCTCTTGGACTATTTAAAAAATATGTTGAAGAATATAAAAAATTAAGAAAAGAATATGCATCTATGTATGGACCAATTTCTTTAATGCAAGACAAATATGAAAATTATGAATGGTTAAAAAATCCATGGCCATGGGAAAAAATAGGAGGTGACATGTATGTATAGTTATGTAAAACATACAAACTTTCCTGTTAATATAAAAAAGAAAGATTTAAAAATGGCTAAATACATAATAACAGCATTAGGAGGATCAGCTGGTGAACTTGCTGCAGCTTTAAGATATTTTTCTCAAAAATTTACCATGCCGGATGAAAGAGGCAAAGCCTTACTTAATGATATAGCTACTGAAGAATTAGGACATTGTGAAATGATCGGAACTATAGTATCACAATTAACAAAAGATGCTACAGTAAAAGAGTTAGAAGATGCGGGACTTGGATCTATGTATGTTGAACATGGAAAAGGAGTTTTTCCTGCAAATGCAAATGGGGTAGATTTTACAGCAAGTTATTTTGCATCAACTGGAGATCCGATTGTTGATTTATCAGAAGATATGGCTGCGGAACAAAAAGCACGTATTAGTTATGAACACCTAATAAACTTAGCTACAGATGAAGATGTAATAGCACCACTTTTATTTTTAAGACAAAGAGAAGTAATTCATTTCAATAGATTCAAAGAATTATATGATTTTTATAAAAAAAGAGGATACTAAAGTAACTTTTAATAGTTACTTTTTTTTGATATACTTATATTGGTGATAATAAATGGTATGTAGAAGTTGTGGTAAAAATTTAGCAAATGGTACAGTAGTATGTCCGAATTGTGGTAATTCTTTACAAACACTGACGTTTCAAAATAATAGATTAGGTGAAAATGGCAAAAATGCAGAGTATGTAACAGAAAAATATAACATGAAAAAAGGCATTTACGAAGGAAAAAATAACGATACTAATAAAGCCTTTATGGGAATAATTGTTATTTTTATAATACTTCTTATTATAATAACCATTGCCGTAGCAAACTATTTGTTATAAAATAAAAATTAAAGGATTTGATAAAATGTACAGAAAAACTTATGCAATAATTGATGAAGATAAATTAAAAAATAATATAAAAGAAATAAAAGCAAAATATAATAATTATAAATACTATATTGGTGTTGTAAAAAATAACGCTTATAATCATGGGATAAAAATAATAAATTCCTTAATTGAAGGTGGAGTTAATTATCTAGCAGTATCGTCTTTAGAAGAAGCATTGGATGCCAGAAAATATAATAGTGAAATTCCAATATTATGTCTTGAAGTTATAGATTTAGATTATATTTATGATTGTATAAATAACAATGTTACAATCACTGTAGAAAGTTTAGAATATCTAGAAAAACTAAACAAAATAAAACTTGATTTTCCTATTAAAATACATTTAAAACTTAACACTGGCATGAATCGTCTTGGAATAAGTGAAGTTAAAGAAGTTAATAAATGTGTTTCAATTATTTCAGAAAATAAAAAATTAATATTAGAAGGTATTTATACCCATTTTGCAACGTCTGGCATATCAGATAAATATTATGATGACCAAATGAAAAAATTCCAAGAATTAACTAAAGATATTGATTTAACTAGCATACCAATTGTTCATCTAGGTAGAAGCTTAACCCTTGTAAATCATGATAAACCAAACTTTGTAAATGGTATAAGACTTGGAATAATAATGTATGGATTTTCTCAAAGTATAAAAGAAGATACTAGCTTAAGAGGGAAATTAAGAGCTATAAAAAGAAAAAGATTAATAAAAAAATTTAATATTTCAAAAACATACTTAACTAACGATTTAAATTTAAAAACAGCATTTTCATTATATTCAAATGTTATGACAATAAAAAAAGTAAAAAATAAAGAATTTGTTGGCTATGGAGCTAATTTCTTTGCTGATCGAGATATTAAAGTTGCAATAATCCCAATTGGATATGCTGATGGAGTTACCATAAAATATAAAAATGTATCTATAAAAGGCAAAAAATATCAAATAATCGCTGATAGTATGGATATGCTAATGGTAAAAGTTGATAACACCGTAAAAATAGGCGATAAAGTAGAAATATTTGGAGAAAATATAAGTATAAGAGAGGCAAGTCGAAATAATGGTTGCAATAGCTATCGTTTGTTTAATATGATAACTAATAGAGTTCCAAGAATTTATAAAAAAGATAAAGAGCGAATTGAAATAAAATATTAGGAGGTTACATTATGGATTTTTTTGTACTAATTTTAGGCACAGATGCTAATGCATATTATATGGCCAGATGTTGTTATGAAGAATATAAAATTAAACCACATTTAATAGGACAAAGAAGACTTGCATTCACAAAATTTTCTAATATATTAACAATTGAATATTGTCCTGATTTTTGGAAAGAAGAAACTTTTTTAGAAGTTATTAATAATTATGCAAAAAATAGTGAGTATAAAAAAATATTATTAGTAAGCACTAATGAAACTTATACAGAATATATAAGTAAGAACAAAGAAAAATTGAATAAAAAATTTGTTTATAACTTGCCATCAATTGAAATAATTAAAAATTTAACAAATAAAGAAAATTTTTATAAAACATATGAAAATTCAGAGTTAACCTTTCCTAAAACAATTTATTTTGATGCTAAAAAAGATAAAATAGAAAGTATTAAAATACAATTTCCATTAGTTTTAAAGCCTGCAAATGTAGTAAAATATAATCATGTTGATTTTGTTGGGAAAAATAAAATATACAAAATAGACAATCAGAGTGAATTAGAAAAAACTATCAATATTATCAAAAATAGTGAGTATGATGATAGATTAATAATTCAAGAATTTATTCCAGGTGATGATAGTTATTTATTTGATAGTGTTGTCTATGCTGATAAAAATAGTAAATGCAAAATTATTTCATTTGCACAAATAGGAATGCAAGAACGTACAAAATCGATGGTTGGAAATGCAGCTTTATTAATTAATGGATTTAATACATTTGATGGCAATGTTGATAAGCAAATAAATAATATAATTAGTTTTATAGAAAAAATTGGTTACATGGGATTTGCTGAAATTGATATGAAATACGATTATCGTGATAAAATATTTAAAGTTTTAGAAATTAATGCAAGACAGGGAAGATGCAGTTATTATTTAACACCACTTGGGTGTAATTTGGTAAAAACTATGGTTGATGATGTTATAAAAAATAAAGATATAGAAAAAAAAGTATTAACTGAAAAAGTTTTATTAACATTTGTTCCGAAGGGTATAATAAAAAAATATTGTACAAATAAAATATTAAAAAAAGAAGCTTTAAAACTTTGGAAAAAAGGTAATGTTGTAAAACCTATGGAGTGTAAATTAGATAAAAATTTCAAAAGATTCTTAATGTTAAGAAAAAGATGGTTACATTATTATAAAGAATATAAAAATAGTTATTGGAAGTGATTATATGTGTGGAATAGTAGGATTTGTTGATAATAAACCTAAATCAAAAAAAGAAAAAATAATAAAAGATATGGCTGATAAAATAGCTCATAGAGGACCAGATGCTGCAGGTTATTACAATGATTCTGTAGTATCTTTAGGCCATAGAAGACTTTCTATTATCGATTTGAGCGATAAGGGCACTCAGCCTATTTATAACGAAGACAAATCAAAAGTTATTGTATTTAATGGTGAAATTTACAATTATAAAGAAATAAAAAATGTACTTTTACAAAAAGGCCATAAATTTAGAACTGAAACTGATACAGAAGTAATACTTCATGGATATGAAGAGTATGGAACTAAATTATTTGAAAAATTAAGAGGAATGTTTGCATTTGTTATTTATGATAAAGAAAAAAATGAGTTAGTAGGTGCAAGGGATCATTTTGGGATTAAACCTTTATATTATTATAAAGAAAAAGATAATTTTATGTTTGCTTCAGAAATAAAAGCATTTTTAGCGCATCCTGATTTTAAGAAAGAAGTAAATAAAAAAGCTTTAAAAATGTACTTAATTTTTCAATATTCTGTTTTTGAAGAAACATTTTTTAAGAATGTATTTAAATTGAAACCAGGACATTATTTTATATATAAAAATAATAAGTTAGAAATAAAAGAGTTTTTTAATATAGATTTTAAAAAATCAAAAAAATCATTTAATTCTTTAAAAAAGGAATTACAAAATACATTAGAAGATTCTATTAAATATCATCAAATGACATCTGATGTTGAAGTAGGTTCTTACCTTTCTGGAGGAGTTGATTCTTCGTATGTTGTAAGTGTAGCAAAGCCAGATAAAACTTTTTCAGTCGGATTTAGTGAAGCTGGATTTGATGAAACTGAATATGCAAAAGAGTTATCAAAAATGTTAAAAATTAAAAATTATCAAAAACATATAAGTAGTGATGATTTCTTTAATGCTTTGCCAATAGTTCAATATCATACGGATGAGCCACATGCGAATTTATCTACAGTTCCGTTATATTTTCTTTCAGAATTGGCAAGAAAACAGGTAAAAGTTGTATTGTCTGGAGAAGGTTCTGATGAAATGTTTGCAGGTTATAACGAATACAATGAACCAACAATTTTAAAAATTTATAGATATGTTCCATTATTTATAAGACAATTTATTGCTTTTGTTGCAAGACAATTTCCTCATTTTCCAGGTCAAAATACTTTAAAACTATATGGAAAGCCAATTGAAGAAAGATATATTGGACATGGGAGCTTATTTGAAGAAAAAGAAATTAATAAGGTTTTGTGTGATGATTTAAAAGATGATATGAAGATAAGAGATGTATTAAAGCCTTATTATGACAAAGTTAAAGGTAAAAATGAGATTACTAAAAAAATGTATATTGATATGTTTTTCTGGTTGCCTCAAGATATTTTATTAAAAGCTGATAAAATGACAATGGCTAATTCAATTGAACTTAGAGTTCCACTGTTAGATAAAGAAGTGTTTAAATTTGCAAAAACAATTCCAACAAAGTATCAAGTAAGAGATAAACAAACTAAATTTATGTTTAGAAAAATAGCCAATGAAAAAATTCCAGAAGAATGGTCTAAAAGAAGAAAATTAGGATTTCCTGTACCATTTTCTAAATGGATAAGAGAAAAAAAATATTATTCTAAAGTGAAAGAGATGTTTAATAAAGAATATGTTAGTGAATTTTTTGATAAAAATTATATTAATGAACTTTTAGAAAAACATTATAAAAATGAAGAGAATAATGGAAGGTTAATTTATAATATTTTTATTTTCCTAATTTGGTATGAAAAATATTTTGTTGAGTCATAATATAAATTTTTAATTTATTTCAATTCCTCTATTTGAATTAGGGACCCAAAATTTTCATTTTTGCTTCTTGTAATCGTTTTATTAAAAACAATTCCAAGCGATTATTACTAAAAATATTTGCCTGATTCAAATAGATTTTCTCGACATAAAGTTAAAAATTTTAAAACATACAAAAAATGATTTAAATTTTAAATTAGAAATAGAAAAATATGAAATTTTAAAAAAAATTAAAAGAAACACTTGACATGTTAAACACTTCCTGGTATAGTTAAACATGTCCAGTGCATGGGCGCTTAGCTCAGTTGGTTAGAGCACTTGCCTTACAAGCAAGGGGTCATAGGTTCGAGTCCTATAGCGCCCACCATTTTAGTTTGCCGACTTAGCGTAATTGGTAGCGCAACTGACTTGTAATCAGTAGGTTGGGGGTTCGATTCCCTCAGTCGGCACCATATTTGGAGGAATAGCGAAGTGGTCAAACGCGGCAGACTGTAAATCTGTTCCTTCGGGTTCCATAGTTCGAATCTATGTTCCTCCACCATTCTTAATGCCTCGTAGCCAAGTGGTAAGGCATCAGACTTTGACTCTGACATTCCGATGGTTCGAGTCCATCCGAGGCAGCCATCATATTTTTGTCCCGTTAGCTCAGCTGGTAGAGCATTTGACTTTTAATCAAAGGGTCCCGAGTTCGAATCTCGGGCGGGACACCATCTTAAAAATTAACTCAGGTAACTGAGTTTTTTATATTTTATTTATGCCGAGAAAATTTATTGACAATAGGCAGTAATGATTTGTATATTAAGCTTATATTTTATTTTTTAATAGAACGTGCTTCGGCTGTAAAATCATGACTGGGTTCATGTTGTCAATAAAGCAATTGGAATAAATTAAACAAATTAATATAAAAAACTTGCAATTTGTTTTTTTATATTATATAATTTAGTTGCGCTTGATGAGATGCGCTCATAGCTCAATTGGATAGAGCGTTAGACTACGGATCTAAAGGTTAGGGGTTCGACTCCCTTTGGGCGCACCATATTTTTTGTAGCATTATTAAAAAAAAGTGCTATAATATTGTATACCGAGAAGTAGCACAGCTTGGTAGTGCACTTGGTTTGGGACCAAGGGGTCGCAGGTTCGAATCCTGTCTTCTCGACCATTTTAGTAATTAACTCTTCGGAGTTTTTTTATTTTGCATAAAATAAATTGCGACTCCCTTGGATTAATAAATTTTTTTAAATAAGGATTCTATATTATTTTTTGTAATTCTAAAAGCTGTGCCGTGATCTTGAAAATGTCCAATATACTTTCCGCTTTTAAAAACACCTGTTTTAAAAGTTACAAATATTTTCCCATTTTCTAAAGAATTTAAAAAATATTCAAAATTATTTAAAGTATATATATTCATTTTTTCATAAAAATAATAGTATGAATTATTTGAATATAATTTTTTTACATTAAAAAGTGCCAGGTACTTTAATTTTTGATTTAATTTTTTTTCAATTGAATCAAAATCCCAATAAATGTCTTCATTAATAAATTCTTTATTATAATTAAAAACTTGAATAAAAACTTTTTTTAAAGTTCTATCTATTCTTAATTTGAAATAATAAAATAATCCTATTTTCGTCAATCTTACAGCATTTATATTCCCTTTAAAAATTTTTATGTCTTTAAAATCTTTATCAGGATAGCCAAAATTATTTGCAATCCATTGCGATGGATAATAATGACTACCATCAGGACTTATGTTTACTAAATCAAATTCAGCATATGGATAATCCCTAATTGCTTTTATTTCAATTCCATTGTAATCTGGAATACAAAAATCAGCTCCACTTGAACCTAATAAATTTTCTAAAGTAATGCCTGCACCATTTTTATATGGAACATGTGACTTAATATAACCTTCTTTTTTTATTCTAGAATATTTTTTTATCAATTCATTTATTTCGTTCTTCATTTTGAAAAATCTCCCTTCTACTATCTTATTACAGAAAAAAGTCTCATTTCCTTTTTTTAAAAGCAAATTTGTTAAAAAAATATAAAAATTCAAAAAAAATAGCACAAATGAATATAATATGATATAATACATTTACAGATTTAAGTGGGACATAATAATCCCACTTTTATTAATGAGAGGAGCATTATGGATAAAATTTTAAAAGAAATAAGAAATAACATTGAAGAGCCAATGAAAAAAATGGATATAATTGTTGATTCTGTTTTATGGGAAAAGGAAGGAAATTATTATTATTTAAAAATTTTTTTAGATAAAATTAATGGACTTGATTTAGATACTATTGTAGAAGCGACAAATATTATTAATCCAATAATCGATGATTTGGATCTTATAAAAGAAGAATATATTTTAGATATTTCAAGTAAAGAAAGAGGTAATGAAGAAAATGAATAGTAAAGAATTTATTAAAGCATTAAATAACATTGTAGAAGAAAAAAATATTAGTAAAGAAGTAGTGTTTGAAGCTATGGAACAAGCTTTAGCAGCAGCTTACAAAAAAAATTATGATTCTAAAACAAATGTAAGAATTGAAATAAATAAAGAAACTGGAGAAATTAAAGTATTTTCTTATTTAGTAGTAGTTGACGAAATTGATGAGGGTAGTGAAACAGTTGATGAAGAAGGAAATACAATCGATGTTCCGCCAACAATTAATATTGATGCTCAAATATTATTAGAAGATGCTCAAAAAATGGTTCCAAATATAAAAGTTGGTGAAACAATTGAAAAAGAAGTAACACCAAAAGATTTTGGACGTGTAGCTGCAAGTACTGCTAAACAAGTCGTAACTCAAAAAATAAGAGAAGCAGAAAGAAATAGTATTATGGAAGAATTTGCCGATAAAGAAGGCGAAATGATGGTTGGATTCCTTGCAATGGAGGATTCAAGAAATTATTATGTTGATTTAGGTAGAGCAAGAGGTATTTTACCAAAGTCAGAAATGATTCCAGGCGAAACTGTAAAGATGGGAACTTCAATAAAAGTTTATATTACAAAAATAGAATCAACAACTAAAGGGCCTTTAATCTTATTATCAAGAAAACATTACGGATTTGTAAAAAGATTATTTGAAAGTGAAATACCTGAACTTGCAGATGGTACAATAGAGTTATATTCAGTAATAAGAGAACCTGGTATAAGAAGCAAAGTAGCTGTTTATTCTACAAATGAAAGAGTTGATGCTATAGGTGCTTGTATTGGTGAAAAAGGTTCAAGAATTGGAAGTATTTTAAAAGAACTTAATGGTGAGAAAGTAGACTTAATACTTTATAGTGAAAATCCTCAAGAATTTATACAAAATGCTTTAGCTCCAGCTAAAAATATCATAGTAAATATTCTTGATGAAACAAAAAAAGAAGCTTTAGCAATAGTACCAGAAGATCAATTATCACTTGCTATTGGTAAAAAAGGAACTAATGTAAAATTAGCTAGTAGATTAACAAAATACAAAATTGAAGTTAAAACTCTTAATCAAATAAACGAGGATGGAAATAAATAATAGTGGAGGTATAAAAATGAAAAAAATACCACAAAGAACATGTGTTTTAACAAAAGAAAAACTAGACAAAAAGGATTTAATTCGCATCGTAAGAACTCCAGAACAAAACGTTGTAGTTGATGAAACGGGAAAACTTAACGGTAGAGGAGCTTACCTAAAAAAAGATCTTGAAGTAATAAATAAAGCTCAAGAAAAACATATTTTAGACAAAATTTTAAATGTTAAAGTCGATGATAACGTATTTGACGAATTAAGAAAAATAGTAAAATAAAGAAAGAAGGTGCATCATTATGATGAGTGTTAAAGAATATGCAGAAAGTATGAACATATCAGTTGCAGAAGTATTAAAAAAATGTGAAGAGTTAGGAATAGAAGTTTCTAATGCATTAGATGATTTATCTGATGACGATGTAATAAACTTAGATTATGCAATGAATTTAATTTCTACTGAAGCAGATGTAACATTAGATGAAGAAGATGTAATTGATGAAGCCGTTGATGATATTATGGAATCTTCAAATATTAAAACAATAAATGATTCAAATTCTAAACAAAAATTAAAAAAACGTTCAAGCATTCAAAATTCAAAAGAAGAATACATGAATAAAAGAAAGCAAATGTATAAAAATAAAGATAAATTATCAAAAAATGCTATTGATGAGACTGTTATTTTATACAAAGATGGAATGACAGTTGGTGAACTTGCAGAAGAATTAAAAGTTGCTAGTTCAGAAATTATTAAAAAATTAATTGGTTTAGGGTTAATGGTAAGTGTTAATCAATCAATTGATTATGATAATGCTGAATTAATAGCACTTGAGTATCAAAAAAACTTAAAAAGAGAAGAAACACAAGATGTTGCTAATTTTGAAGAATATGAAATAATTGATAAAGAGGAAGATCTTCAAAAAAGACCACCAGTTGTTACTATCATGGGTCATGTAGATCATGGTAAAACTACATTACTTGACTTTATCCGTAAATCAAAAGTTACAGAAACTGAATTTGGTGGCATAACTCAACACATAGGTGCTTATCAAGTTGAACATGACGGTGAAAAAATAACATTTATAGATACACCAGGTCATGCCGCTTTTACAGAAATGCGTGCAAGAGGAGCAAGTGTAACTGATATTGTAATAATTATTGTTGCCGCTGATGATGGGGTAATGCCTCAAACAAAAGAAGCTGTTGATCATGCTTTATCAGCAAATGTTCCTATTATTGTTGCAGTTAACAAAATTGATAAACCAGAAGCTAATATTGAAAAGATTATGACAGGAATGGCTGAAATAGGTATAACTCCAGAGCAATGGGGTGGAAAATATCCATTTGTAAATATTTCTGCTCATACTGGTGAAGGTGTTGAAACATTACTTGAAACAATCTCTTTAATTAGTGAAATGAATAATTTAAGAGCAAATCCTAATAGATATGCTATCGGTTCTGTAATAGAATCAAGAGTTGATAAAAGTATTGGTGGAATAGCTTCAATCTTAATTCAAAATGGTACTTTAAGATTAGGTGACCCTATTGTTGTTGGAACAGCTTTTGGTAAGGTTAGAACTATGAAAAATGATCGTGGTGAATCAATTGTTGAGGCTGGTCCATCTACACCTGTAGAAATAACTGGATTGTCTGACAATCCAATAGCTGGTGATAAATTTATGGCTTTTGAAACTGAAACTGAAGCTAAACATGTCGCAGAAAAAAGAGCGGATATAGTTAAAGCTAATAAAAATAAAAAAGAAACATTATCGCTTGATGATTTGTTTGCAAAAATCAATGCTGGTCAGAAAGAAATAAATGTTGTATTAAAAGCTGATGTGAGAGGTAGCGAAGAAGCTGTTAAAAATGCATTAGAAAAAATTGATGTTGAAGGTGTTAGAATTAAAGTTATAAGATCTGGAATTGGCACAATAACTGAAAGCGATGTAGTACTTGCTAATGCATCAAATGCAATAATTATTGGATTTAATGTTAGTCCTTCAAGCATTACAAAAGAAATAGCTAAAGAATATAACGTTGAAATAAGACTTTATACAATAATATACAAAGCTGTTGAAGAAATGGAACTTGCAATGAAAGGTATGTTAGATCCGGAATTTGAAGAAAAAATCTTAGGAACAGCTGAAATAAGAAAAATATTTAAATTTTCAAAAGTTGGAAATATTGCAGGTGTATCTGTTACTGATGGCGTTATGAAAAATGGTGCAAATGTTAGAGTAATAAGAGATGGTATAGTTATATTTGATGGAAAAATAGCTTCAATTCAAAGAGAAAAAGATACTGTTAAAGAAGTTAAAAAGGGATTTGAATGTGGTATTACGTTAGAAAACTATAGTGATATCAAAGAGGGAGATATCCTTGAAAACTATGAAATGGTAGAGGTTAAAAGATAATGGCTAGTTTAAAATCAAAAAAAGTTGGTTCTGAGATGGTAAAAGTTATTAGTGAAATAATAGCTAATGAATCTCGTGATGAATTATTAAAAACTGTAACAATAACAGCTTGTGATGTAGCAAATGATTTAAGTTTTGCAAAAGTTTATTTTACAAGTATTAGTAATTTAACAAAAGAACAAATAGAAAAAGAAATGAATGAAGCAAGTGGATTTATTAGAACTGAACTTGCTTCTAAAATAGATATTAGAATTATACCAAAGTTAAAATTTGTTTATGATGAATCTATTGAATATGGAAATCGAATAGAAAGTATTTTACAAGAATTAAAAAATGAACAAGAATCTTAGTGCAATTTTGTTAGTTAATAAAGAATGTGGATATACGAGTAGAGATATTATTAACATTTTAAATAAAAAATTTGAAACTAAGAAAATTGGTCACACCGGAACTTTAGATCCAATAGCTTCTGGAGTTTTAGTTGTTTGCATTGGAAAATATACTAAATTAGTTTCTAAATTAACTGCATTTGAAAAAACATATATTGCTGAAATTAAATTAGGAATAAAAACTGATACTGGTGACATAACTGGAAAAGTTTTAAAAACAAAAGAATTTCATATGACAAGAGATGAGTTAGAAATAGTTTTGAAATCTTTTCTTGGTAAACAAATTCAAACAGTTCCAAAATACTCAGCAGTTAAAGTGAATGGAAAAAAATTATATGAATATGCTAGAAATAATGAGTATGTTGAACTTCCACAAAGAGAAATTGAAATAAAGAATATTAAACTTTTAGAATTTAACAATGATATTATTAAATTTGAAACAACAGTATCTAAAGGAACTTATATAAGAAGTTTAATAGAGGATATTTGTGAAAAACTTAATACAGTTGGAACAATGAAAAGTTTAATGCGTACAAAACAAGGTAATTTTAAAATAGAAGATTCATTTAATTTAAAAGAAATTGAAAATGATAAATATAAATTTATTGATATTGAAAAAGATCTTGGATACAAAATAATTGAAATTGATGACGATTTATCTAAAAAAGTATTAAATGGTTGTAAGATTGAATTAAATTCCAGTGAAAGTAAGGTAATTTTAAAAAATAAAAATGAAATAATTGCTTTGTATGAAAGAGATAATATGATTTATAAACCATTAGTAATGCTTAAGACAAATGAATAATTTGTCTTTTTTTTAGCATATATTTAATAAGGTGGTTAAAATGCAATTATCAGAATTACAAGTTAAAGATATTGTGAACACGAAAGATGGAAAAAGATTAGGAAGGATAGTAGATGCAAAAGTTGACAACAAAGGTATAATAGAGTATTTTGTGGTTGAACATCGAAAATGGTTTAGAATTTTTTCATCCAACACTGAAATTAATGTAACATTTCAACAAATAGTAAAAATTGGTGAAGATGTAATATTGGTTGAATTATAAAATTTGATATATTATAATTAATGTGGTGAATCAAATGAATAAAAAAATATTACTAATATTTGTGATAACACTATTTTTAGATCAATTAACAAAGAGTTTAGTTCAAGCGTTTATTAAACTTGAATATTCTTTAGAAATAATTAAAAATTTTTTTAGCTTAACTTATGTAAATAATTATGGTGCTGCATGGAGTATTTTAAGTAATAAAAATACTTTTCTAATTATAATATCAATAGTATCTCTAGTAATTATTTACAGATTTATGTATGTATTTAATAAAAATAAAAGAAATAATGTTGCTTTTGGTTTGTTATTTGGAGGAATTTCAGGTAATTTAATAGATAGAACATTGCTAGGATACGTAAGGGATTTCTTAGATTTTAAAATTTTTAATTATAATTATCCAATATTTAATATAGCAGATTGTGCCGTTGTAATAGGGGTTATATTATTAATCATAGCAATATTTAAAGGAGAAGATAAAGTTGAAAACAATAGTAGTAAATGAATCGGGTAGTAGATTAGATAAATTTTTAAGTGAAAATACAGAATTTAGCAGAACAATGATTGCTAAGTTAATTGATAATGGTTTTCTGAAAGTTAACGGAAATTTATTAAAAGCTAGCTATAAAGTTAAAGAAAATGATGTAATAGAAATATTAGATGGTTTTAAAGAGGAAAATGATATAGTTCCTGTAAAAATGGATTTAAATATTGTTTATGAAGACGATGATATAATGGTTATTAATAAACCTAGTGGTTTAATTGTTCATCCTGGTAGTGGAAATAAAAATAATACTTTAGTAAATGGGTTATTAGATTATACAAATAATTTAAGTGATTTAAATGGTGAAGAAAGACCTGGGATTGTCCATCGTCTTGATAAAGATACTTCTGGTTTAATGCTAGTAGCTAAATCTAATAAGGCTCATCAAATATTATCAGAAGATTTCGGACGACACGCAGTAAGAAGAGAATATTATGCATTAATTAAAGGAGTATTTCCTCATAACACAGCAATAATAGATGCACCTATTGGTAGGGATGAAAAAAATCGAAAGAAAATGGCTGTTACTGCTAAAAATAGTAAAAATGCAGTTACGCATTTAACCGTTTTAAAAAGATATAAAGATTATACATTAGTTAAACTAGTTCTAGAAACTGGAAGAACTCATCAAATTAGAGTACATTTATCATATATTGGTTATCCAGTAGTTAATGATCCATTATATGGTAATAAGAATGCTACATCTTTTGGGCAATTTCTTCATTCAAAAACTATAACATTTACTCATCCAATCACAAAAAAAGAAATGCATTTTGAATGTGATTTACCACAAGAATTTCAAGAATTTATTGATAAATTAGAAGAAAATAAAGGCAAAGAAGAATAATATCTTTGCTTTTTTTTATATAAAAATGCATTTTATACTTGATTTATGTAAAATTTGTGTTAATATATATACCAATATTTAACACAATTATGCAAAAATTTGGGTTAAATCAGGGGGTATTTATGCATAGTGAGACTACTTTAGCCGTAGAATACGGTAAAATTAATTTTAATTTAAAAAAATATTTATATTTTACACTAAAAAGAATTTTTGACATTTTAGTTGGATTTATTGGTATAATAGTTATGATACCAATAGCAATTGTTATTAAAATATTTTATTTATTTAGTGGTGACTTTAAAAGTATATTCTTTAAACAAAAACGTCTTGGAAAAGATGGTAAAGTTATGTATATTTATAAATTTAGAACTATGGTTTATAATGCAGAAGAGATTTTAAAACAATGGTTAATAGATAATGAAGACAAAAGAAAAGAATATTTTGAAACTAGAAAGATTGAAAATGATCCACGTATAACTAAAATAGGAAAAATTTTAAGAGAAACATCTTTAGATGAATTTCCACAATTTATAAATATTTTTAAAGGAGAAATGTCTTTAATTGGGCCAAGACCTGTGGTGCTTGATGAAGCTGATAATTATGGAAAGAACAAAAAGAAATTTTTAAGCTTAAGACCTGGATTAACAGGATATTGGGCTGCAAATGGTAGAAGTAATACTACTTACAAAGAAAGAATAAAAATGGAATTATATTATGTTGATAATTGCTCATTAAAATTAGATTCAAAAATAGTTTTAACCACAATTAAGAGTGTTTTAAAAAAAGAAGGAGCAAAGTAGTCAATAATATGTAAGAATAAAAAGGGTATAAAAATTAAATATAAACTACATAGGATTTTTATACTATGTAGTTTTTTAATAAAGAGGTGAAAATATGAATTATTTAGAAATAAATTTATTAAATGAAAATGATTATTGTAGTAAATTATACAAAAAAATAATAAAAGATTTTAATTATGATTTAGTAATATTTGTCGCAAAGGGTGGATATTCTCTTGGAAAAAATATGGCTTTATTAAATGATTGTGATTTTCTTGAGGTAATTGCCGAAAGAAAAGGAAATAAATTAAAGCAAAAAATAAAACCTTTATTTAAATTACTCCCTAAAAAATTAACTGTTTTTATTAGAGAAAAAGAATTAAAATCTGGAATGCATTCAAAACATTCAGAAAGAAAAATTCAATTTAACGAAAAAGCTTATTCTCGTTATAAAGATAAAATTAATAATGTATTAATAATAGATGATTCAGTAGATACTGGAAATACAGTAAACATTACATTAAATTTAATAAGAGGATATTTTAAAAAGGCAAATGTTAAATTTGCGTCACTTAATGTAATGAAGAAATCTAATATTTATCCAGATTATTATTTGTTTGAAGATACTATAATAAAGGGACCATGGTCTTCAGACTCACAAGAAAATGAATTGTTTTTAAAAGAGTATTATGAATGGCATAATAATCTTAAATAGGAGGTAATATATGTTTTGTTTTGTAATATTACATTATAATACAATTGATGAAACTATTAATTGTATTAATTCAATAAAAAATAAAGTAAGAGGAAAAAAGAAAATTATTATTGTCGATAATTGCTCTCCTAATAATTCAGGAATCAAATTAAAAGAAAAATATAAAGATGATAATGAGATATCTGTAATAATTAATAAAGAAAATTTAGGATTTGCTAAAGGAAATAATGTAGGTTTTAAATATTCTTTAAAATTTGATCCGGATTATATATGTATTTTAAATAACGATGTAGAATTAGTAAATGACAATTTTGATGATTTAGTAGAAAAATGCTATGAAGAAGAAAATTTTGCTGTATTAAGTCCAAATATTTTTTCAACATTTTCTAAGGTTCATCAAAGTCCAAAAAGATTAAAATCATATTCTTATGATGAAATTTTAAAATTAAAGAAAAAATATAATTTTAGAAAAAATAGTAAATTATTAATACCTATTAAGTGTAAATTAAAAGAATTTAAAAAATTGAAAAAGATACTACAATTTTTTAAATTTAAATCTAAAAATATTGATTATAATAAAAAATATTATAATATTCCTGTACATGGAGCATGTATAATTTTTTCAAAAGATTTTATTAAAGTAAAACCAAATGGATTATTTGATAAAACTTTTATGTATTTTGAATGTGAAATTCTTGATTATGAATGTCATAAGTTTAATTTAAAAACTGTATATAATCCTGATATTAAAGTTTTACATCATCATAGTATTTCTTCACAAAAAACTTATTCAAGTGAATTAAAAAGAGAAAAATTTGTTAATGAATGTGTATGTAATTCATTGGAAAGTTTTATTGAACTTATGGATGGTGATAAAAATGAATAATGAATTATTTTTTAGTATTATTATTCCAAATTATAATAATGTTAAATATATTGAAAAATGTATAGATAGTGTTTTAAATCAAACATATAAAAATTTTGAAATAATTATAGTAGATGATGGTTCAACAGATGAAAGTATAAAATCTTTAAAAGAAAAATACAAAAATATTGAAAATATTAAACTTATATTTAATAATCATTATGGAGTTTCAAAAGCAAGAAATACAGGACTAAGTATTGCGCAAGGACAATGGATAACTTTTTTAGATTCTGATGATTTTTTTGATAAAAATATTCTTATTGAAGCTTATAATAAAATAGTTAATAATGATATTGATTTTATTGCTTTTAATTTAAATTTAATTGATGAAAAAAATAGAAAAATTAAAAATGATTTATATGATAATGTTTGTGATTCTAAAAATATTAATGTTAATGAATTAATTGAATCTTGTGTTAGTATAAAAAAAATTGGATATAAAAAATATAATTACAAGTATGGAAATATACGTTGCATAGGTGCAAAGTTTTATAAAAGAAATATTATAGAAAAAAATAATATTCAATTTAATGAAAAACTTATTACTTTTGAAGATGGAATATTTAATATTAATTATTTAAATTATTGTCAAAATGTTTATATATCATCTAAAAAAATGTATAATTACTTTGTTAATTCTTTTTCTGCTACTAAATTCAAAAAATTTAATTTAACATATAAGAATACTATTAATTTAATTAACTATTTAAGAGAAAGTAGTTTAATTACTAAAGAAATGTTTTATAATTTTTTAGATGAATCATTAAATATGCTCATTAATGTTTTGATAAAAAATAAAAAATATGAAGATGTAAAAAATGATTTTAAATTAATTAAAAATATTATAAATAATAATAAGAAAGTTATTGATTATAGTAATATATTTTTTAAAATTATATATAGTTTGATTTTAAAAGATAAATATTATTTGGTATTTATAATTTATAAAATAAAATATAAATTGAAAGGATAATAAAATGATTAAAGTTAAAAAAATTGATATATTAAAATTTTTATTATATATTTTTATAATGATTCCTTTTTTTGAAATGAACGCATTAAATTATCTTTCAAATTTATATGGAAAAATTATAAATATTTGGGTATTATTTTCTTTTTTAATAATACTTTTACTATTTTTAAAACAAAATAGATTTAGTAAATATTATATAATTTTATTTATATTTTATTTATTATTAACAATATCAACATTTATTAATAGTGGTGATATTAAATCATGTTTATCGATTATTATTAAGTCTTTATCTTTATGTTTTTTATTTGATTATGGTATAAAAAATGATAAAGATATCTTTTTAAAAACAGTTGAATATTTGTTATTTATATTAATTTTTTTGAATTTATGTTCAATATTAATTTTTCCGTCTGGTTTATATATTGATACTGCTGGTTATACTCAAAATTGGCTATTAGGATATAAAAATACACATATTATGTACATATTTCCTTTTCTATTAGTAACTTTATTAAGAAATTATATGGAAAAAGATAAAATAAGTATTAAGTCTATAATATTTATTTGTGTGTCTGTTTTTTCAACAATTATAGTTAATAATAGCACTGCTTTAATTGGTTTAATTATTATCATTATTTTAATGATTTTTAAAAACAAAATTTTAACATCTAATTTTTTTAGTTTAAAAAATTATTTTATTACATATATTTGTTTATTTATTTCAATTGTTATTTTAAAGCTTCAAAATATTTTTTCATTTATAATAGTCGATCTATTAAAAAAAGATTTAACGTTTACAGGAAGAACTTATATATGGGATTCAGTTATTGAGTTAATAAAAAAGAAACCATTATTAGGATATGGTAACAATATATTTGTATTTAATAAACATATTTTATCAACACATAATACTATTTTAGATATATTATATAAAACAGGTATTTTTGGAATGATTCCATATTTATTACTTTGTTTAATAATTATTAAAAAAGTTCAATTTGAAAAAAATAAATTTTCTTTTATTATTTCTACATTTTTGTTTTCTTTATTTATTATGATGCTAACTGAAGCATACACAATAAATTTCTATTTTTATGTATTTATAATTGCTTTAAATATTAAAGAATTTTCTAATGAAAGTAGGTGAAAATATGAGACTAAAAAATAGTATGAGAAATATGATTACATCTATTTCTTCAAATATAGTAACTATTATTATTGGTTTACTTGCTCAAGCTATATTTATTAAAATAATGGGAATAGAGTATTTAGGATTAAATGGATTATTTACTAATATTATTTCTATGCTTGGTATTGTTGAACTTGGTATAGGTAGTGCCATTATTTATAACTTATATAAACCAATAGCTATTAATGATGTTGAAACTATTAAATCATTAATGAATTTTTATAAAAAAAGTTACAATATAATTGGTATAGTAGTTTTAACTATTGGTTTAATTATTATTCCATTTTTGCCTTTAATAATTGAAGACGTTACTGTTAAAATTAATGTTCCATTAATTTATATTTTATTTTTATTAGATATTGTATTCTCATATTTTTTATCTTATAAACGTAGTATTTTATATGCTAGTCAAAAAAATTATTTAATTAATTTAATTCATATAGGATATACAATTTTATTAAATATTGGTCAATTATTAATGTTGTTTTATACTAAGAATTATTATTTATATTTAATTGTTAAAATAATAGTAAGAATAATTGAAAATTTAATAATAACTTATATTGTTAACAAAGAATATAGTTATTTAAAAGAAGATGCGAAAAAATTATATCCAACAATTGAAAAAGATATAATAAAGAAAGTAAAAGCATTATTCTTTCATAAGATTGGTGGATTTGTAGTATTAGGTACTGATAATATAATTATTTCTAAGTTTTTAGGATTAGTAAGTGTTGGTTTATATTCAAACTATTATATGATTATAAATGCTGTTCAAACATTATTTAGTCAGGCACTTGTAGCATTAACTCCAAGTGTTGGTAATTTATTAGTAAAAGAAAATAAAAATAAAACATTCGAAGTATTTAAAAAGATTCGATTTATGAATTTTTGGATAGCAACTTTTACTTCTGTGTGTATTTTAAATATGATGCAACAATTTATTACAATATGGATTGGAGAAGAATATTTATTAGATGACATTGTCTTAATAGTTTTAGTATTTAATTTATTCCAAAAGTTAATGAGAAGTACTTATCAAACATTTAAGGAAGCTGCTGGAATTTATTATGAAGATAGATTTGTTCCATTACTTGAATCTTTAATAAATATTATCGTAAGTATTATTGGGGTTAAATTGATTGGCCTTGCTGGTGTATTTATTGGAACAATTATAAGTGGTTTTGTCTTATGGTTTTATAGTTATCCTAAATATGTTTACAAAAAATTATTTGATAGAAGTTATAAAGATTATTTAAAAGAAACATTAGGATATATAATATTATTTATAGTAATTTCGTATTTAACGTATTATATTAATAATATTTATTTGGTTAATAATATTTATTTTGAATTTGTAAAAAACATTTTAATAGCAATTATTGTTCCAAATATATTAATGTTATTAGTATTTATAAAAAATGATAATTTTAAATATTATATACAATTAATAAAAACAAAGTTTACTAAAAAAATAAAAAATTGAGGTTTTGATTTTGATAATGAAAGATAAAAGAAACAAAATAGTTAATTATAATTTATATTTTCCTTCTTTTAATTATTGGAGGCTTATTCTATTTAATATTTAGTAAAAAAAGTAACAAAATTAAAATAATAGCAGTTTTGTTAATAGGATTATTATGCTTTTCATTCATTTATATTTCTAGTTATTTTAATAACACAAATAAATTTTTTGAAAATACACATAAAGACTATGACAATTTAAACTATTCTATAATAGTATTAAAAAATAGCGATTATAAAAAAATAAGTGATTTAAAGAATTTAAAAATTTCTTACATTGATGACAGTTATACAAAAGATATAAGAAATAAATTCAAAAAAATTCATTATAGTGAACAATTATCAAAAGATTTATCAGTAATTTCAGAGGATTTATTAGATGAAAAAACTAATGCTATTGTTTTAGAAGAAAGTTATTTAACCCTTGCTTATGAAGAGATAAAAAATTTTAAAAGTAATGTAAAAGTTATAGAAAATTTTTCTATAAAAGCAAAAGTACATAAAGAAAATAATGAAGAAGTTAGTATTAATGAACCATTTATTCTATATATTAGCGGCATTGATCAATACGGAAATGTTAAATTTTTAAGAGGTAGAAGCGATGTAAATCAAATGGTTGTTGTTAATCCAAAAACACATCATATATTATTATTCATCATGATAAAACAAAATATTTTAAAAGGTATAAAAAATTAAAAAATAAAATTATAAAACTGACTGATAAAACTTATTTTGATGAATTGACTAGTATTAATCCTCAAAAAATAATAAATGATGAAAATATATAATTTAGTTAAAAGTTTTGACAATTAAGTGTAAATGATATATTATATTATTCACAAAAAGAGGTATGAGATATGAGTTTAAAGGAAAAGAAAAAACAATTATTAAAAAAGAAATTGATGTTACTTGCAATTATTAGTGGAATAAATGCAATTAGTGTAAATGCTTATGCTAAAAAAAATGATTCAAAATTTGAAACAGTAGAAGATCTTAGTGTTACTTCTATAAATACAGTAACTGCTTTAATTAATGTTAATATAAGAACTCTTCCTTCAATAAAAGGAAATAAAATTGGTGTTTTAACAAAAGGATCCAAGTTAGAAAAAATAGCTTTATTAGACAACGGTTGGTATAAAGTAAAATATAATAACAAATATGGCTATATAAATGGTTCATATTTAGAAGAATTAATAGAAAATGATATAGTTTCAGAGCGAACTGGTGATAAATGTGTTTATATTACTAAAAATACAAAAATGATTATTCCTAAAGAGTATTCTTGTAATAATTTAGAAGAAACTATTGATATTCCAAAATTAGAATTTGGAGAAGTTTATAATGAAATCGATGATTATTATTTAATAAAAACTAATGATTATGCAGGTTATGTAAAAATAGATGATACGAAAGAATTAACTGATACATATGTTGTAGTTGATATTTCTGATCAAGAATTAAAAATATATGAAGACACAGAATTAATTCTTGAAACACCAGTTGTTACTGGAAGGCCTAAATACCCTAGCGATGAAGGATTATTTAAAATATATGATATTAGTAAAAATAGATATTTAGTTGGACCTAACTATCGTTCTTATGTTGATGTTATGCTTAAATATAATGGTGGTGAAGGTCTACATGATGCAGAATATCATACTAATGCAGATGGAAGAAAACATGGATGGCGTAGTATTGATGAATTTGGTGGAACAACATATTTAACAAATGGATCTCACGGATGTATTAATATGCCACATGAAGCTGCAATGATAGCATATGAAAATTTAGAATTAAATGATAAAGTATTAGTAAAAAAATAACATATTTAGAACTTTAAAAGTTCTTTTTTTAATCATTAATTTCTAAAAGACTTTTTACTTCTTAACTAAATTAATAATATGCATAATCTATTTACACTACAATTGTAAAGTGTAAATAGGCAAAAAAATCCTAACTTTTTATTAAATTTTTAAAAATATGGTAATAACACATTAACGTTAGATTTTCAAATAACTTCCCGAAAAAAATAATAGAATATGAAAATAAAATTATTTAATTAAGTTCTCGTAAAATAGAAGGAAAAAATAAAAAAAGTGGACAATTGAAATTAAAATTGATATTATATTAAGAAATTAAGTTAATTTAATCGCATCCAAAAAGACGGGAAGTTTGAAAATTTTTTTTTGAATAGAGGTAACGTCCCGCAAAATATTATTAACTTAGATGTGTATTTTGGCTTATTTTTATAAGAATGATTATTTGTTTAATAATCTAATAGAAAGATCGATATCGTCATAATCGATTTTTTTTATGTTAAATTTTTCAATATTATTTTGCCCAATAAAAAGTAAAGCAGAATCATAAGGTGAATTGTTATTTAAAGAGAGTCTTGGAATAGAATTAATATGAGAAGCAATTAAATAACAATCTTCTTGAGTAAGAGAAGAAAAAGAAGTACCTTTGGGTAAAATATATCTAATGTATTCGTGATTTTTTTCAATAGAACCTTTTTGCCAAGAATAAGAGGGGTCACAATAAAATAAAGAACAAATTTTTTCACCAGTGTATTTTTTAGCATTCATAGTAAGCTCCTTTCAGCTAAGTCAAAATACAAGGAAGTATTATAAAATAATTATTAATAAATAACAAATAAAGCTTAACTTTATTTGAA